>Ga0105250_10001104_pt1 | contig 15215 bp, 14 predicted proteins | sample KBSS54metaG_FD_80425 | JGI IMG/M metagenome (GOLD analysis project Ga0105250, IMG submission 80425) | Switchgrass rhizosphere microbial communities from Kellogg Biological Station, Michigan, USA - KBS S5-4 metaG | ecosystem: Host-associated > Plants > Roots > Rhizosphere > Soil | place...
CCTGCTGATCAACGCCGCCGGGGTCAATCACTTCGCAATGCTGGAACAGCTCGACGACAGCGACATCAACGCCATGCTGGCGGTGAACATCAGTGCGCCGATCTGCCTGACCAAACTGTTGCTACCGCTGCTCAAGCAGGCCGACAGCGCCATGGTGGTCAATGTCGGCTCTACCTACGGTTCAATCGGCTATCCCGCTTATGCCAGTTATTGCGCAACCAAGTTTGCCTTGCGCGGATTTTCCGAGGCCTTGCGCCGGGAACTGGCGGACACCCGGGTCGGCGTGCTGTATGTCGCACCGCGCGCCACCCGCACCAGCATGAACAGTGCCGCTGCGCAGGCATTGAACGATGCACTCAAAGCCAGCGTCGACGATCCGCAGGCCGTCGCCGCCGCCGTGATCCATGCGATTGCTGGTGATCGCCGCGACCTCTATCTGGGCTGGCCGGAGCGCTTTTTCGTACGCCTCAACAGCCTGCTGCCCAATCTGGTGGATCGCGGTCTGCGCAAGCAATTGCCGTTGATCCGTCGCCTGAGTGAAAAACCCGAGAACGAGACGCCAAAACCATGAAAAGACTCTTCGCATGCCTGCTGCTGGGCGCCCTAAGTCAATCAGCCTTGGCGATGGACGCCGCCGATCAGCAACGCCTCAACAGCATCCAGCAGAGCTGGGCGCACATCCAGTACGAAACACCGGAAAAACAGCGCGCCGCTGCATTTGAACAGTTGGCCGTCCAGGCAACGCACTTCGCCACGGAACGTCCGGCCGTCGCCGAGGCCTGGATCTGGAAAGGCATCGTCACCAGCAGTTGGGCCGGTGCCGAGGGCGGACTTGGGGCCCTGGGCAAAGCCAAGGACGCCAAGGCCGATCTGGAAAAATCCCTGACCCTCGATCCCAAGGCGCTGCAAGGTTCAGCCTACACCAGCCTGGCCGCGCTGTACGACCGGGTACCGGGCTGGCCGATCGGTTTCGGCGACAGCGACAAAGCCGAACAACTGCTCAAACAGGCTTTGCAACTCAACCCCGACGGCATCGACAGCCTGTACTTCTGGGGCGACCACCTCTACCGTCAGAAACGCTACGCTGAAGCCAGGGCAGCGCTGCAAAAAGCCCAGCAGGCCGCTCCCCGTCCGGGCAGGGAAAGTGCGGACGCCGGGCGCCGCAAAGAGATCGCCGCGTTGCTGGTGGACGTGAACAAGAAACTCGACTGACAGGGGTTCGTGTGCGTTTATTACTGATCGAAGATGACGAGGCCCTTGGCGAGGGCATTCATCAGGCGCTGGGGCGCGAGGGCTACACCGTCGACTGGCTCAAGGACGGCAGCAGCGCCCTGCACGCCCTGCTCAGCGAGACCTTTGACCTGGCGGTGCTCGATCTCGGCCTGCCACGCATGGACGGTCTCGAAGTGTTACGCCGTCTGCGCGCCAGTGGCTCGAACCTGCCGGTGCTGATCCTCACCGCACGCGATGCCACGGAAGACCGCATCGCGTGACTGGACGCCGGCGCCGACGACTACCTGATCAAGCCCTTCGACCTGGCCGAGCTCAAGGCCCGCCTGCGCGCCCTGCTGCGACGCAGTGCCGGACGCGCGCAGATGCTGATCGAACACGCCGGCATCAGCCTCAACCCCGGCACCCAGCAAGTCAGCTATCTGGGCCAGCCGGTGATACTCACGCCCAAGGAATATCAGCTGCTGCATGAACTGTTGTCGCCACCCGGCCGGGTCATGACCCGCGATCACTTGACGCAACTGCTCTACGGCTGGAACGAAGAAGCCGAAAGCAACACCCTGGAAGTGCACATCCACCACCTGCGCAAGAAATTCTCCACCGACCTGATCCGCACCATCCGCGGTGTGGGTTATCTGGTGGAGGAGCGTCGATGACCTCGATCCGGCGCCGTACTCTGACTCTGATCATCGGCCTGATGCTTGCCGGGCTGACAGTGCTCAGCCTGTTCAACCTGCACGACAGCAACCACGAAATCGCCGAAGTCTACGACGCGCAACTGGCGCAGAATGCGCGTCTGCTGCAAGGCGTGATGCGCATGCCGTTGCCGGGGCAGGAACACGCGGATCTGTATCGGGCGTTCAACTCGGCATTGGCTGAAGCTGTGCCAAAAGGTGACGGCCACCCCTACGAAAGAAAACTCGCCTTTCAGGTCTGGAATACCAAGGGCGAGGTCCTGGTGCATACCGCCAGCGCGCCCTCCTTCAGCACGCCGCCGATCCAGCCTGGCTTCAGCGACGTGGAGGATCTGAACAAGCGCCACTGGCGGGCCTTTATCCTGGAAGACAAACAGAACGGGCTGCGCATCTGGGTGGGCGAACGTGGCGACGTGCGAGCGGATCTGGTTGACCGGATCGTCCGCCACACACTATGGCCGAACGTGATCGGCAGCCTCGTCCTTGCCGCGATGATCTGGCTGGCCATCGGTTGGGGTCTCAAACCCTTGGCCAACATGGCCGCAACCCTGCGCGCCCGCCACAGTGGCTCCCTCGAACCGCTGCAATTGACACCCCTGCCCAGCGAGCTGGAACCGATGCAGGCCGCGCTCAACCGCATGCTCGCGCAGATCCAGGAAGTGCTGGGCCGTGAACGGCGCTTCATCGCCGACGCCGCCCACGAAATGCGCACGCCATTGGCGGTACTGCGTGTCCATGCGCAAAACCTGCTGGAGGCCGGCACTGAACAGGAGCGGCGCGAGTCACTCGAGTTTTTGATCGCCGGGGTGGATCGCACCAGCCGCCTGGTCAATCAGTTGCTGACCATGGCCCGCCTCGAACCAGAGGCCAAGGCGCCTGCCAACAAACGCATCGATCTCGGTGAAATCGTACGCAACAGTCTGGTGCAACTGACGCCGTGGCTGTTGAGCAAACATCTGGAACTGGCCTTCGACGTCAGCGCCCCCTCCTTCAATGCCCTCACCGATGCTGCCGCCATCGACATTGCCCTGAACAACCTGATCACCAACGCTGCCAGTTTCTCTCCCGAACAGGGCGTGATCGGCGTGCAATTGACCGAGGCCGACGGCTTCTACCATTTGAGCGTTGAAGATCAGGGGCCGGGAATCGATGAAGCGGATCGAGCGCGGTTGTTCGAACGGTTCTACAGCCGGGGCAATCCCCAAGGTGCGGGGCTGGGGCTGACCATCGTCCATACCATCGCGACCCGTCTGGGCGGGCGAATCACACTGGAAAACCGGGTCGAGGGCGGTTTGAGGGCGACGCTGTCGATTCCCGCCGGTTGAACAAGTCTTGCGACCGTTGAGTCATGGCGCAACCATCGGTGGCGCCTTGCTGTGCAATGCCTTTGATTCGGTATTGGAGCGCGACACCGTCTCCGGCACCGCCACCCAAAGCAGCACCAGCGCCGCCATCGCTACCCCCGCCAAGGTCAGGAACGCAGCGCTGTATCCCGCCTCCTGAACCACAATCCCCGCAAGGCTGTTGCTCAGCGCAGCCCCCAGACCAAACACCGTCGAAATCGCCCCAAGGCTGACATTGAAATGCCCGGTGCCCAGCGTCAGGTCTTTCACTACCACCGGAAACAGCGCGCCGAAAATCCCCGCGCCGATGCCATCGAGCAACTGCACCGAAACCAGCCACCATGGATCGTTCGACAGCACATACAACACACCGCGCAACGGCAGGATCAGGAACCCCGCCAACAGCAACGGCTTGCGTCCCCACAGATCGGCCTTCGCCCCCACCAGCAGCGCAACCGGCACCATCACCAGTTGCGCCGCGACGATGCAGGCGGACGTGAGCGGCGTGGCCATCTGCAGATTGGCCTGCGCCAGTTTCTGACTCACCAGCGGCAACATCGCCGCGTTCGCCAGATGAAACAGCGCGCAGCAAATCGCGAACATTAGCAGCGGTCTGTTGGTGAGCAACACGGAAAGCCCCGAAGGCTGCTTGCCCTGCCCCGTTTCGCTGGGCTCCAGTCCTCGGGCGAGATCGTGGTCGATCGCGTCTGCCGACACAAAGGAAACGGCAATCACGCTGGCCAGCGCCATGACCGCCATCAAATAGAACACCGCGACCGGGCCGAACAGGTACGCGGACAAACCAGCCAACAACGCGGCGCAAGCGTTGCCGGCGTGATTGAAGGTTTCGTTGCGCCCGGTTCTTCGCGTAAACGCGCGAGGCCCGGTAATGCCAAGGGTGATCGCGCAAATGGCTGGCGCGAAGATCGAAGCGGCGACGGCACTGATGGCTTGCGTCACCGCCACCAGGCTGAACGACGTCACGAACGGCAGCAGCAGACAGCTTCCGGTGACCACCAGCGCAGCAATCGCTATCAGCGCCCGTTTGAAGCGTGTGCTGTCGACCAGCGCGCCTGCCGGGGTCTGCGTGATGAGCGCAGCGATCCCGGCAATGGTCATGACCAGACCAATGCTCGCCGGCTCCCAGTGGTGAACCGCCAACAGGTAAATCGCCAAATAGGGACCGAGCCCGTCACGCACGTCGGCGAGGAAGAAATTCAGGCTGTCGAGGGACAGGTTATTGCGGCGATCGAGGTGAGTGGCCACGGGTAACGTCTTCATTGTCGAGGTTCTGCGAGATGACTCAACCTCCGCAAATCGAATGACCTTTTGCCGGGCGTTTTAGTTGCATGAAACAGCCGTCCGTTACTGCCCCATCAACAACTCGCGCTCGCCTTCACACAAACCCACGACGTAATCCCAAACCACCCGCAACCGCACCGACTTGTGCAACTCCCGCCGCGTACTGATCCAGTAACTGCGCTCGATGCTCTCATCCGGAAGCATCGCCACCAGATCCGGATCCGACGCGGCCATGTAACAAGGCAGCACCGCAATCCCAAGCCCCGAGCGCGCCGCCTGTTGCTGGGCGATCACGCTGGTACTGTGAAACACCACCCGCGGATTGCGACAGAAGCTGTTGAGAAACATCAGCTCCTGACTGAACAGCAGATCATCGACATAACCGATCCACGCGTGCCGTCCAAGATCTTCGCGACTGCGCAGCGGCGGTGCGCTATCCAGATAGCTTTGGCTTGCATAAAGCGCAAGCCGGTAATCGGTGAGTTTGCGGGTGACCAGCATGTCCGCCGCCGGCCGTTCCAGGTGAATGCTGATTTCCGCCTCACGGTTGAGAATGCTGACGAAACGCGGCACAGCCACCAGTTCCACTTCCAGCCCCGGATAGCGCTCGAACAACCCGATCATGCGACTGGCGAGAAACATGATGCCCAGGCCTTCGGTGACACCAACGCGGATCTTGCCCAGCGGTGCCGTGGATTGGGTGATTTCTTCCTGAGCCAACAGCGCGACGTTTTCCATTGCTTCGGCATGCTTGAGCAGCGCCTCCCCCGCTGGTGTCATTTCGTAACCTTGGGCGTGCTGGACGAACAGCGCGGTGCCGAGGCTTTTTTCGATGGCTTCGATATGCCGGGCGACGGTGGCGTGCGTGGTGTTCAGGCGGCGGGCAGCCGTGAGCAAGCGGCCGCTGCGTTGCAACTCGAGAAAGAACCGCAGGTCGTTCCAGTCGAACATGGCTTGTCCTTGTCGGCTATCGTCAGGAAGCGCTGTTTGAAAACGCACAGCGGCTGCGCAAAAACTAACATTCTTTTGACGAAAGCTAACAACTAGGATAACTGACAACAAAAACAATAAGCGAGGTCAGGGAATGCAGACTTCCCTCGATGAATTCGATTACATCGTGGTCGGCGCCGGGCCGGCCGGGTGTTTGCTGGCCAATCGACTGTCGGCGGATCCGCAGCAGCGCGTGCTGTTGCTGGAGGCCGGCGGGCGCGACAACTATCCGTGGATTCACATCCCCGTAGGTTACCTGTTCTGCATCGGCAACCCGCGCACCGACTGGTGCTTCAAGACCGAAGAGCAACCGGGCCTCAACGGCCGCGCGCTGAGTTATCCGCGCGGCAAGGTGCTGGGCGGCTGTTCGTCGATCAACGGCATGATCTACATGCGTGGCCAGGCCAACGACTACGACGGCTGGGCTGCCGAGGGCAATCCGGGCTGGGCCTGGAATGACGTGCTGCCGCTGTTCAAACAGAGCGAAAACCACTTCGCCGGCGCGGCGGACTTTCATGGCGACAAGGGTGAATGGCGGGTCGAGCGCCAGCGCCTGTCGTGGCCGATTCTCGATGCGTTTCGCAGCGCTGCCGAACAGAGCGGCATCGCCAGCATCGATGACTTCAACCAGGGCGACAACGAGGGTTGCGGCTACTTTCAGGTCAATCAGAAGGCCGGGGTGCGCTGGAATGCGGCGAAGGCGTTTCTGAAGCCGATTCGCAATCGGGCCAATCTCACGGTATTGACCGAGGTCGAAGTGGATCGCGTGTTGTTCGAAGACGGCCGCGCCTCGAAGGTCAGCGCCCGTTGGCAGGGTCAACAAAAGAGTTTCAAGGCGCGCAAGGAGATCGTGTTGTGCGCCGGCTCCGTGGGTTCGCCGAGCATTCTGCAACGCTCCGGAATCGGCCCGCGCCCGCTGCTGGAAAAGCTCGGGATCGGCGTCGTGCATGAGCTGCCGGGCGTCGGCGGCAACCTGCAGGATCACCTGCAACTGCGGCTGATCTACAAACTGGAAAACGCGCGCACCCTCAACCAGATCGCCGGCAGTGTGTGGGGCAAGATGGGCATGGGCCTGCGTTATCTGTATGACCGCAGCGGGCCGTTGTCGATGGCGCCGAGTCAGCTGGGCGCGTTTGCCCGCTCGGGGCCCGAACAGACCTCGGCCAATCTCGAATACCACGTGCAGCCGCTGTCGCTGGAGCGTTTTGGCGAGCCGCTGCACAGCTTCCCCGCGTTCACCGCGTCGGTGTGTGATTTACGGCCGCAGAGCCGGGGCCGGGTCGAGATCCGCTCAGCCGATCCGCAAGAAGCCCCGCTGATTCAACCCAATTACCTCAGCCATCCCGAAGACCTGCGCGTGGCCGCCGATGCGATTCGCCTGACCCGGCGTATCGTCAGCGCCCCGGCCCTGCAAGCCTTCAATCCGGTGGAATACCTGCCCGGCGCCAGCCTGCAGACCGAAGAGCAACTGCACGAAGCGGCGGCGAAGATCGGCACGACGATTTTCCACCCGGTCGGTACCTGTCGCATGGGTAACGACGCGGACGCGGTGGTCGATGCGCAATTGCGAGTGCACGGCGTGCCGGGGCTGCGGATTGCCGATGCGTCGATCATGCCGCGCATTACCTCGGGTAACACTTGTTCGCCTACGCTGATGATTGCTGAAAAAGCGGCACAGCTGATTCTCAACCCAACCGCCCGGAGTTTTCCCGCCGAAGAAAAAGCACTGACCGCACTCTCTTGACCAAAGGAACAGCGGCGCACGCCCAGAAGGCCGGCGCCGACAGTGGAAACAACAAAAACAATCACTGTGAGGGATACCGATATGTCAGAACACGTTCAGCCTCTGGACGCCGTGCGCAGCACGGACGCCAGTCCCGATACCCGAAAGGTCATCTTCGCCTCGTCCCTGGGGACGGTATTCGAGTGGTATGACTTCTTTCTTTACGGCGCCCTGGCGGCGGTCATCAGCAAACAGTTTTTCGCCGGGGTCAACGACACCACCGCGTTCATCTTCGCGCTGATGGCGTTTGCCGCAGGCTTCATCGTGCGGCCGTTCGGGGCGCTGGTGTTCGGTCGGTTGGGGGACATGATCGGGCGCAAATACACCTTCCTCGCGACCATCATCCTGATGGGTGTGGCGACATTCGCCGTGGGCCTGCTGCCGACTTACGCCAGCATCGGCATCGCCGCGCCGATCATTCTGGTGATACTGCGCATGCTGCAGGGCCTGGCCCTCGGCGGCGAATACGGCGGCGCTGCGACTTACGTGGCGGAACACGCGCCGATCGGCAAGCGCGGTTTCCACACCAGCTGGATTCAATCCACCGCGACCCTCGGTCTGCTGCTGTCGCTGCTGGTGGTGCTCGGCTGCCGCTACTTCACTGGCGATCAGTTCGAAGTCTGGGGCTGGCGTATTCCGTTCCTGCTGTCGATCGTGCTGCTGGGCATTTCCACCTGGATTCGCCTGAGCCTGCACGAGTCGCCGGCCTATCTGAAAATGAAAGAGGAAGGCAAGACCAGCAAGGCGCCGATCCGCGAATCCTTCGGTAAATGGGAAAACCTCAAAGTCGTGCTGATTGCCCTGTTCAGCATCAACGCCGGGCAAGCGGTGACCTTCTACGCCGCGCAGTTCTACGTGCTGTTCTTCCTCACCCAGTTCCTGAAAATGGACCCGGCAGTGGCCAACAGTCTGCTGATCATCAGCGTGGTGATCGGCGCGCCGTTCTTCATCATTTTCGGCTGGCTGTCGGACAAAGTCGGACGCAAACCGGTGCTGATGCTCGGCCTGCTGCTGGCCACGGCGCTGTACTTTCCGATCTTCAAATCCCTGGCCCATTACGCCAACCCGGCCATCGACCACGCCAGCCGTCAGGCACCGATCACCGTGGTGGCTGACCCGGCGACCTGCACCTTCCAGTTCGATCCGGTGGGCAAGGCCAAATTCGACAGCCCATGCGACAAGGTCAAGACCTTCCTGGTCAAGCAAGGCCTGCCCTACTCCAGCGTCGCCGCCCCAGCGGGCAGCACGGTGCAAGTGAGCGTCGGCGATGTGAAACTCGACGGCTTCGACGAAGCGGCACTGCGCGGTGCCATCACCCTCGCCGGTTATCCGCAACAGGCTGACCTGCAGCAGATCAACAAACCGATAATCGTGGCCCTGATCGTCGGCCTGATCATCATCTCCGCCATGTGCTACGGCCCGCTCGCGGCGCTGATGGTCGAACTGTTCCCGACCCGCATCCGCTACACCTCGATGTCCCTGCCGTATCACATTGGCAACGGCTGGTTCGGCGGTTTCCTGCCAACCGTGTCGTTTGCGCTGGTGGTGTACACCGGGGATATTTTCTACGGGCTGTGGTACCCGGTGCTGATTACCGGGGTGAGCCTGGTGGTGGGAATGATCTGTCTGCGTGAGACGAAGAATATCGATCTGGACAAGAACTGATTGATCGGCGTGTGGCGGGGGCGCAATGCCCTCGCCATCCTGCGGAATTTCAGACCTCCGCCTCCAGCAATTCAAATTTCACCTGATCGGGATAGAACGCCACGTAGTCCTTGATCTGGCTGACCGAAATCTTCGGATGTTCGTACGTCCACACCGCGTTCGCCCCTTCATGCCCTGGGACTTGCAGACTGAAATAGTTGGCGTCTCCCTTGTACGGGCAGTAGGTGGTGTGGTCGGTGCGGGCGAAGTACTTCTCGTCGATGTCCTCGCGCGGGATGTAGTAGACCGGCGGGTAATTGGCTTCGAGCAGCACCAGTGCTCGGGCCGAGGCGGCGACTTGTATGCCGTGGAATTTCACAAGCAGGCAGCCTGGCTGCTCGGCGATGGTGATGACGGGACTGGGACCGGAAGTTTTCATCGGTTTCTCCTGACTGCGGCGAAGAGAGCGTTTCAGGTATAACCCATGCGGCCGGATCACGCCGGGTTCGCAGCCGAACGGTTTTTGCCGAGCAAATAAAATCGTGATCTGTGGAGACTGTAACTTTGATGGTCACCAACTTGTGACAAAAATAACTCACACCCTGCCGTAGTTCGCCTTGACAGCGCCAGCCACGCGATGGAAATATCCCCTCCGTTATCGAGCAACTTGCAATTTCCGATAACCATGGACGCTCTCAAAAAAATAATGAAATGGAGTTTCAGCATGCTTTGCTTCCGACAGTTACATTCTCCCTCCTTCATAAATACTTCATATTTCCCGCCCCCAGCCTGATCAATTGATCGCACGCTTTTACCCAGCGCGTTTTCCTGCGTGGCACATCTATCGATGCCAGAGAATAACTATGAAAGTAGTGAACAGTTCCGTCCTGAAAGAATGGTATGACAGGGAATACAGTGCTTGCGACAACGGCACCCTGTTCGGTGAGTTGCGCGATGAGTTCAAACAATTTCTGGCCAGTCTACCCGACGGCCCGGGCTGCGCACTGGAATTGGGTTGCGGCGACGGTCGCAACCTCACGGCCCTTGCCCGCAAGGGCTACAGCCTCAGCGGTGTCGACATGGTCGACAGCACGATTCAGAGTCGCAGGCACAATCCGTGGTTACGCGAGCTCGACTTTCAGCAGGCGGACATCCTCGACTATGACCCCGCCCCTGCAACTTACGATGTACTCGTCTGTTCCGAGGTGTTGCACTTCTTCAATCAGGAAGAACTTCGCATCGTAATGCCCAAGATCATCAGCGCTGTAAAACCAGGCGGTTATATATTTCTCGATCTGTTATCCGACCTGACACGTTACTTCCAGGCAAGCGGTGAGCCTTTCATCTGGGACAAGGAAGCCGGATTATCCATTCAAGACAGCGAAGGTTTCTTTGATGCCTGGCTGGGTGATTTTGATATTTACGCCTTCAATAAGTTTTTCGATAAACAGAGTTGGCCATTGAGCAACTCTGAAAACTTGCCGATCGACCCTTACACCTGGCAAGGCACCTATGTTTCGGTGTGCGCAAAAAAACGCCATTAACTCCCCGAAGTTGTGCTTGAAAGGATATTGAGCCATGCAACTTTTTCATCAGGTCATCGCCGATAACGCCCGCCAATACCCGACCAAACCGGCCATTGTTCTGGATGGCGCCGCGACCTCTTATCAGCAACTGCAGCAACGAGCGGACGCCATCGCCACTCTGCTACCGAACCTGGGAGTCGCCCCGGGCGAACGCGTTGGACTGTATTCGGCCATCTCCGTCGATCTGATCGCCGTCTACCTCGGGGTGCTTCAAGCCGGGGCGATCACTGCCGCCACCCATCACACGTTGAGTCGCGCAAAGCTGATTCATCAGCTCAAGCATTCGGGCGCCCGGGTGCTGATCACCGATTGCACCGACGACCTGCCCGGACTGATCGAGTCCGCCGGACTGGACCTGGTCCTGCTGACCGTTCCCGCCCCCGACGCTACACCAAAGATCATCCCGCTGGCCGATGCCCTTACCGCGCACCAAGCACAAAATACCTCGGTCACCGCCCCACTGGAGGCGCATCCGGAACGTCCCACCTCGATCTTCTATACCTCGGGTTCGACCTTCAATCCCAAAGGCGTGCTGGTCAATCACCGGATCATGCTGGCGGCCTCCCGCCGGGTGACCACTTACCTGCAGAACACCCCCGACGACCGCATCCTCAGCTACTCGACGCTAGCCTCCGACTACGGCGTCTACAACGTGATGATGCCGCTGTTCGCCGGCGCCACCAGCGTCATCGAAAGTCGTCCCGCCAGCAGCGCCGAAGATGTCCTCAGGGTAGTCGAGCGCGAATCCGTCACCGCCATGCACGTGTTTCCCCCGGTGTTTTTCCTGCTGGCCAATACCGGCTCGCAGTGGCAGACAAGGGTTCCGAGGCTGCGCTATATCTCCAGCAGCGGTCAGGCCCTGCACACCCGGCATATCCAGCGGATCCGCCAGGCACTGCCGCAGGTCCAAATCTTTTCCAACTACGGGCTCACCGAGTGCAAGCGCGTCAGTTACCTTCCCCCTGAAGAGATCGACCGCCGCCCGACGTCGGTGGGCAAACCCCTGCCCGGCGTCAGCCTGTATCTGGTCGACGAACAGGGTAGGGCCATCGACGAACCTGGGCAGGTCGGCGAACTGTTGGTGACCAGTGACTACCTGATGCTTGAGTACTGGAACATGCCCGAGGCCAATGCAAAGGCCTTCGTCCACGATGTGTTCGGCCATTCGCGGTTGTACCGCACCGGCGATCTGTTCAAACGAGACGCGGACGGTTACCTCTACTACGTGGCGCGCAAGGATGACGTGTTCGCGCGCAACATCTGGAACGTCAACCCGCGGGAAATCGAGCAGTGCCTGGCCTCGCATCCGGCCGTCGCCGAAGTGCTGGTGGTACCGGTCGCCGACGAATCCGCCGGGCACGTACCCAAGGCCTGCATCGTACTTGACATCGACCATCGCGAGACCAGCGAACAGGCCCTGCTCGATTACTGCAAGACCCGCCTGGACTGGCACATGGTGCCGACCCAGTGCGTATTTCTCGAAGCCTTGCCGAAAACCGACTCGGGCAAGTTCACCGCCAAAGGACTGATCTGACAGCAGGAGCTACCCCATGAACACTTGTCCGCAGCCGCCACTGGATGACATCAGTCTGGACCGGAACCTGCAACAAAGCGCCATGCTGAAACTGGCCGGGCACTTCCACAGTCTGGCCACGGGCGCCAGTCAGGTGCCCTTGCAGTCTCTGCACAGCCACTTGACGTCGGAGATCAAAGACCCACAGATCCTCGACTACCACGATCGTCTGATCAAAGGTGCGGGTCCTTTGTTCTCGCACTTTCTGGCCAGCGTGCCGTACATCCTCGAAGAACTGTCGAGGATCGGCGTGGCCCTGACCCACCTGGCCCGCACCAACACCCGAAGCGCCGACCAAACCTTCAGCCTGTTCGAGGTGGACGCTTTCGATGGCAGCAATGGCCGTGCGCTGGCCGGCCACTCGCAGGGCCTGATCCGCAGCTTCACCTCTTCGCCCAACCAGGCCAACCGGATTTCGTTCGATCGGCATGCAGACCCTGCACTGTCGCTGTTCTATCCGCAATCGGTCTTCAAAGTCAGCCCGGCCCTGCTGCAAAGCCCCGAATACGAACGCTTCGCCCAGGGATTCGATTTCATTTATGAAATGGCCGCGTTCCAGTTCTATACCCGCGATCGCGAGCGGCAAATCGCCCATATCAAGCAGTTTCTCAAGCCTGGGGGTCTGGTGTTTTTCCTGGAGAAGCTCAACCACCCCGACCCGCAGGAATACCTGCGGCGCGAGCAGATTAAGGACGAGGTGTTCAAGACCCGCTACTTCAGCGAGGAAGAGATCCGCTGGAAACGCCAGCAAATGCTCGAGCAGATGCAGAACGGTCAGGTCACCCTGGAGGAACTGGTCAGTGCCCTCTCGGGCCGTTTCAAGCATGTCCACTTGCTGTGGAGCAGCAGCAATTTCTGCGAATTCGTCGCCTCGGACGATCAGGAACAAATAGAACGCTTCCTTGGTCTGCTGGGCCCGGTGATACAACCCGCAGCGTTCTGTTTTGAAGGGGCGCGCCTTGGCAACCTGTCAGCGCCCCACGACGCTGCCGCGGAGTCAGGCGATGATTGATTGCACCGGACAAGCGTTCTACCACGCCGCATCACCTACCCTGTGCCAACGGGCCGTGGAGCACCTTCCGGCCTGGCGCGAACGCGCAGCGGCGGCGGAAAAAAACCGCCGTTTGAGCAGCAGCACCTTCAGCGAGCTGTTCGCCGGCGACTGGCTGGACCTGCTCTCGCCACGTGCACCGGTCACCCGCAGTGGGCACTGGCCAACGCTTGTGGAAAGCGCGCGCATCGCCGCCAGAGCCTGTGCCTCCACGGGCTGGATGCTGGCGCTGGTGGGCGGCCACGCCTGCATTGCCCGGCGCCTGCCACCGACCTGTCAGGATCAGTTGTACGCCGAGGGCCCCCGGCAATTGTTCGCCTCGGCATCCGCCAGCGCCGACAGCCGGTTATCGTGGGAGGCCGGCGGTATTCGGGTCAACGGGCGATGGCGCTTCAGCTCGGGTATCGAAGACGCCACCTGGATGATGCTCAATGCCCCCTGCCCGAATCACCCGGAGGCCGAACAGGCCCCGCGCTTCCTGCTGCTGGTTGCTGCGAATGAAGTTCAGCGGCTCGACAGTTGGGACAGCTGTGGCATGGCGGCGACCGGTTCCCACGATGTACTGACCCACCAGTTACTGGTGCCCCACGAACGGGTGTTCGCCCTGCACGAGGTGTTTGCCCGGCATCCGCCTTCGTCCGCCACCGACTACATCGACCATGCGCCGTTGGTGCCCTACCTCACGACCTCGATCATTGGCCCGCTGCTGGGTTGCGCCGAAGGTGCCCATGCCGCGTATGTGGCGGCGCTCGCCGGATCGGCCCTGGCGAGCGATCCACGGACCGCCGAGCAGACAGCTCACTCGGCGGCGCAGTTGTACAGCGCCGGGCTGTTGTATGAATCGCTGGTTTCCCGACTGCATGAAGCAGGTATTCAGGATCGCCCACTGGACGCCGGGCAGGTGTTACAGCTCAAGCGCGACCGGGCCTATCTGGCACAGCAATGCGTGCAAGCGGTACGGCGTCTGGTGGAACGGCTCGGCGCCTCGTCGCTGGTGGCCGGCAACCCGCTCCAGCGTCACTGGCGAGATGTCCAGGCCATCGCCGCGCACCGCGATCTGGTCTGGAGCGACGCAATGCTGGCTTGGGGCGAGGCCCTCCTGCGCGCCACCAATGCCGGCGCCGAACCGGCCTGACCGTTTTTCACTATCGACTTTCTCAGAGAGGCTCACATGTTCATTCGCAACAAATCCGAAGTAGAAAAAACCCCGTACTTCGTCGAATGGGGCGCCGGCACCAGCCATCGCCTGCTCACCGAACGCGATGCCATGGGTTTTACCCTGTGTCACACCGTGGTCCGCGCCGGCACCGAATCGCTGTTGCACTATCGCAATCATCTGGAGGCGTGTTATTGCATTGCCGGGGAAGGCGAAGTCGAAGATATGCAGGGAAATATCTACCCGATTCGGCCTGGCGATGTGTATGTGCTCGACCAGCACGATCGCCATTATCTACGCGGGGGCAAGGAACAGGATCTGATTCTGGTCAGCGTGTTCAACCCGCCCCTGCGTGGCGACGAGCGACATAACCTCAACGACAGCTCGGGCTCGGCTTACTGATGTTGCGGCAGCCCCGCCAGGCCGCCCACCCACAGGAGTGTCATCATGCGTAAGGATTACCTGGCTTTTTTCATCTCGCTGTTCCTGTCGCGGCTGGCGGATCAGATCCTGTTGTTCATCGTGCCGTTGGTGGTATTCCAGACCACCAACAGCGCGTCCTGGGCGGGGCTCGCATTCTTCGTCGAGTCGCTGCCGCGCTTTCTCGCGTTTCCGCTGTGCGGGGCCCTGTGCGACAAGTTCTCGCCCATCAGAATCCTGCACATCAGTCAGGTCTACCGGGCGCTGCTCTGCGTGCTGGCAGTAGGGCTTTATGCCGTCTTCGGCGGTATCGCATGGCTTGTGGTGCTGTCAGCGCTGTGCGGCGTGCTGACGACTCAGGGCATCATGGCCCGCGAAGTGCTGATGCCGCATATTTTCCAGCACTACAGCTACACCAAAACCCTTTCCTACTCGCAGATAG
>Ga0105250_10001109_pt1 | contig 15186 bp, 16 predicted proteins | sample KBSS54metaG_FD_80425 | JGI IMG/M metagenome (GOLD analysis project Ga0105250, IMG submission 80425) | Switchgrass rhizosphere microbial communities from Kellogg Biological Station, Michigan, USA - KBS S5-4 metaG | ecosystem: Host-associated > Plants > Roots > Rhizosphere > Soil | place...
CGGTGATGGTTAAGGGGGTCAGCGGGGACAAAACCAGACCTTTCAGGATCTCGTCGCGAGCCATAGGTGACAGCGCTGAGAGAATGGCTTTGCCTTGGCCAGTGCAGTACACCGGCTTTGCCTGACCGAGGCTTGCCGCCGAGCGCTGAGTATGAGCGCCGTCGCAGCGTTCAAGTGAAAGCACTTGGTTGCCGTCGAGTACAGCCAGATAAGAAGTCTCTCCGGTCAGATCGCGCAAGGCACGCAGTTCTTCGCTGGCCGCTGACACGAGGTCGGGTTCCAGATAGGCGTTGCGCACCATTTCCAAGTAGTTGAAGCCTAGCCGGTAGACCTTACGGGTCGGATCACGTCGGATCATGCCGCGCTCCACCAGGGTGGCAATGATGCGGTACAGCGTGGTGCGGGGCAGCGTTACCTGTGCGGCCAATTGGGCCTGGCTGATACCACTGGGACTAGCCCCAATGGCCTGCAACACATCTAGCGCCTTTTCTAAAGCCGCAGTTCCTTCACCTGTCCTCATTGTTTTCCCACCATTTGGAACTCCAGTGCGTAGGGATGCAGTTTGCCTCTTTTTAAGACCGGTTTCTCCAATAAGATCGGTCTCAACACGGCTGGTTGCGAAGCAGTTTCCCACATCATGGGAATTCGCTCTGATCGCCATCGGATGAACCCGCGAGGAGAACTCATAACAATGTCCGTCATCCACAACTATGCCGATGCTCATGAGAGCGTCTCGGGCAAGCAAGTCGAAGTCAGCGACGAAGTACTGGCCAAACTGGCTACGTGCAGCAGTGGCTCGCTGACCACTCAGCTGTTCAAGCGCGGCTTCCGCCAACCGGCGCTGGTCGGCTTGCGCAACATGACCCGCGACGTCAAGCCGTTCGCCGGGCGTGCCTTCACCATGCGCTTCATTCCCGCGCGTGAAGACATCGACACTTATTCGACCATGACCACTAAGCCCAACGACGACAACTTGCAGTGGGTCGGTGTTGAGCAGATCAAGCCAGGCGATGTACTGGTGATCGACAGCCGCAATGATCCTGCAGCCGCTTCGGCTGGCAACATCTTGGTTACCCGTTTGCTTGCACGCGGCGCCAAGGCCATCGTTACCGATGGTGCGCTGCGCGACGGCAGCGAGATCGCGGCAATGAGACTGCCGGCCTATGCCCGTGAAATCACCGCTACTACACGCATCTCCTACCACCATGTGGCCGACCTGCAGGTGCCGATCGGCTGCGCCGGGGTGGCCGTTTATCCAGGTGACATCATCGTTGGTGACGCCGATGGCCTGACGGTCGTGCCTGCTCACTTGGCCGAAGAGTTGGCCGAAGTCTGCAGCGTGCAGGACGATATCGAAAACTATTTGGCTATGCGCATCGCTTCGGGCGAAGCCCTATGGGGCGTTTACCCACCGAGCCCGGCATCGATTTCCGACTACCACGCCTGGGTTGCTGCCGGTCGTCCGCCGATCCCATCGATCATCGAAAGGAAGGAGGGCTGAACCATGGCCGAGCACAAGCATGCGCAACTGATCCGCCGCTATTTCGACGCCTGCAATGAAGGTGACTACGACAAGCTGGTGTCGTGCTTTACCCCGGACGCGGTGCACTACTTCCCTGCGGGACTACCGGAAGTGCCATGGCGCACCGCCGACACCATTGCTCGCAAGTGGGTTTGGTGCGTGGCAAACCTGGGGTCGCAGTGGACTATCGAGAAGATCCTGGTCAGCCACGACAGCAACGAAGCAGTCATCGAGTGGACGCATTGGAAAAAAAAACTCGGCACCGCGCTGCGGGGGGACGAGTGGTATGTGTTCGATGAGCAGAGCGGGTTGATCAAGGAAATTCGCGCCTACTACGCATCGCCTGCTGACAAAGAGGTGACCATCAATGAACTGGTTGATTTCGACTACGTGGGCCGTGGGTATCACCTGGAGCCAAAAGCGCGTTAACGCCTTTGGCCGTTTAGTGGGCAAGACCGCCTCTACTGGAACGAGCTTGCCCGAGAGCGCCACCTCGTACTGATCAAGGAGTTAAGATGAGCACCCTGCATAACCAAGATTTCGCTGCTATCGATGCAGTCGTTGCCAAATCGGCTGCCGCTGCCGCTTTCTGGGCTGAATCCAGCGGCGCCCTGCGCGCCACTTTGCTGCGCGGCCTGGCCACCGCCCTCGAGCAGCAGCAAGCCGAACTAGTCGCCATCGCCGACCGCGAAAGCGGTTTGGGCGAAGGGCGCCTGAATGGCGAAGTGGCACGTACCGCCTTCCAACTGCGCGGCTTTGCCAGCGAGGTTGAGGCCGGCGTGCCGTTTCGCCAGGTCGATGATCAGGCCATCACGGGCGCGCCACCTGCAGGTCGCCCACGTTTGACCCGCATCCAGCGCCCACTGGGCCCGGTGGCCATGTTCTCGGCCAGTAATTTCCCATTCGCATTTTCAGTACTGGGCGGTGACACCGCCTCTGCACTGGCTGCGGGTTGCCCGGTCGTGATCAAACCACACTCCGGCCACCCGGAGCTGTCCCGTGCGGTGTTCTCTCTGGTTGCAGGCGTTTTGCGAGCCCAGGGTCTGCCGGAAGGCCTGCTAACCCTGGCCGAAGCCCCCAATCGCGCCGCCGGCACCTACCTGGTACAGCACCCCTCCATTGCCGCTGTGGCGTTCACCGGTTCGTATCAGGGCGGCAAAGCCCTGTGGCAGGCGGCCAATGATCGTACCCGCCCGATACCTTTCTTTGGCGAGCTGGGCTCGATCAACCCGTTGGTCGCCTTGCCCAGGGCGCTGGAAAAAGATAGTGAAAACCTGGCCAAGAGTTTGGCTGTGTCGATCACCCTCGGCTGCGGCCAGTTCTGCACCAGCCCTGGGGTGATCGTGCTGCTCGATTCGCCGCACAGCCACCGTTTCGTCGCTCAACTGGGCGAGGCTATTGCGCCGATCACCACGCACCGCATGCTCACCCAGGGCATGCAGCAGGGCTTCGAGTCTGCCGCTGCCGCGGTAGCCGCCAATGCCACTGCTGTGTTCGCCCCGCAGGCCGACGGAGCCGGCCCGGCCCCGCGTTTGTTCGCCACCGACGCTGCATCCTTCATCGCCAATGCTGACCTGCGTGAAGAAATGTTCGGCCCCGCCGCATTGATCGTCACTGCGCAGTCGGCTGCTCAGGTGGCCGAAGTACTAGATGCCGTGGGCGGCACTCTCACCACCACGTTATGGGGCCTGGAATCTGATAGCGAGGAAAACCGTCTGCTAGTGCGCTCGGCCCAGCAGATCTCGGGGCGGGTGCTGTTCAGCGGCGTGCCGACCGGCGTCGCCGTGTGTCATGCCCAGCAGCATGGTGGGCCATGGCCGGCATCCACCGCACCGCAGAGTACCTCGGTCGGCTACGCCGCCATCGAACGTTTCCTCCGCCCGGTGGCCTTGCAGGATGCCCCGGCCTGGGTGTTGGGCTGAGGAGGGCAGAGCGATGATGAGACATATCGTCCTGTTCCGCCGCCTGCCCGGCGTCGAGCAACAGCCTGAATTGGAAGCAGGGCTGATAGCGCAGATGCGCAACCTCAGGGAGAGAATCGACTTCATCCGCGACTGGAGAGTCGCTGCGAACGAATTGGATCGGCCAATTTGCTGGGACTACATCCTCGAATCCAGCTTCGACGACGCCGATGCAGTGACACGGTATCTGCCACACCCAGCACACCAGGCTTTGGTCGCCGACCTCAAGCAATACTTCGAGTGGGTGGCAGTGGATTACAGCGTCTAGACCCCTGATCAGTGCCTGATCCGCTGGCTGGGGTCAGGCGCTATAACAAGAAAGATCCGGCATCACAGGTGCCGGGCGGAGTCGCACATGAACAAGAAAAAGAATTATCGCTGGACGATCCTGACGATGCTGTTCCTCGCCATGATCATCAACTATGTCGATCGCGCTGCCTTATCGATCGCCATGCCCTTCATTACCCAGGAATACCACCTGACGCCTGCCGAAAAGGGCATGATCTTCAGCAGCTTCTTCTTCGGCTATGCCCTGTTCTGCTTCGTCGGGGGCTACCTTGCTGACCGCTTCGGTCCCAAGCGTGTACTGACCTGGTCGATGAGTTTCTGGTCGGTGCTGTGCGGTTCAACCGCGCTGGCTTTCAATTTCTGGTCGCTACTCATCGTGCGCGCGCTATTTGGTGTGGGTGAAGGGCCGGTATCGACCACCGCCAACAAAACGGTTAACAGCTGGTTCCCGGTCAAGGAGCGCGCCCGTGCCATCGGCATCAACCAGGCCGGTGGCCCACTGGGTGGTGCCTTGGCCGGCCCAATCGTGGGTTTTCTCGCCTTGTGGCTAGGCTGGCGTGTGGCCTTTGTGATCATTGCGGTGGTCGGCGTGCTATGGGCGATTGCCTGGTGGCGCATGTCGGCTTCCACACCTAAAGAGCACCCGCTGGTGTCGGCTGAAGAGCTGGCGCTAATCAATGAAGGCCGTGAGGCGCCCGTAACCACAGCAGAAGACGCGCCACGCACGCCGGTGCTGCAGATCATCTTGCAGCGCTCTGTGTTAGTCACCGGTGTTTCACTGTTCTGCTACAACTACATCCTCTACTTCTTCATGACATGGTTCCCCAGCTACCTGATTGACGCCAAAGGCATCGACCTGAAGGCGATGAGCATCGTCACCGCGCTGCCCTGGCTCGTGGGCACGGTCGGCTTCGTCTGCGGCGGCCTGCTGATCGACTGGGTGTTCAAGCGCACCGGCAAGCAACTATTCTCGCGCAAGGTCGTGCTGGTGACCTGTCTGCTGATCGCTTCCGTATGCATCGGCCTCACTGGCCAGGTCGAGAGCGTTACCAGCACAGTGGTGGTAATGACAGTGGCCATCGGCTTCTTGATGCTGACCGCCCCGGCCTACTGGTCGCTAATCCAGGACGCCGTGCCGGATCACCAGGTCGGCACTGCAGGTGGCTTCATGCATGGCCTGGCCAACCTCAGCGGCATCGTTGCGCCAACCGTGACCGGCTTCATCATCCAGTCTACCGGCACTTACGCCAGCGGCTTTGGCCTGGCGGCGGGCCTGGGCATTCTGGGAGCGTTGATCGTTGCCTTGTTCGTCGGCAAAAAACCGCTGAAGCACGCTACCGTGCCCGCCACTGCCTGACTTGCCACGCCTGGCGGCCCAGCACCGCCAGGCCTTTGCACCACACATGATTTTGGGATTTCGCCATGCTTACGCTTCTTGTCACCGGCGCCGCCGGTATCGTCGGAACCGCACTGCGTCCTTACCTGCGCGAACGTTTCAACCTGCGCCTGCTGGATCGCCGCCCCGTCACTGACCTGGTGAGCGGGGAAACCGCGCTTGTCGGCGACCTGACCGATCCGAACTTCGTCCGCCAGGCAGCCGAAGGGGTGGACGCGGTACTTCACCTGGCATGTGCTCACGGCACAGATATCCAGTTCCAAACCACGGTTGAGCCCAACTACCACGCCACCTTGTACCTGCTGGAGGCTGCCCAGCGCGTAGGTGCCAAGCGCTTCGTATTCGCCAGTAGCCACCATGTGCTGGGCCAGTACCACAGCCAGTCGGCCACACACTTCGATGACAGTCCCGTAGCACCCGACAGCTATTACGCCTTGAGCAAGGTGTTTGGTGAGGCTGCCTGCGCCACCTTCTCGCAGCGTAGCGAGCTGGCCACCTTCATTGTTCGCATCGGCAATGCAGACCCTAAAGTCGCTGATGCCCGTCGCCTGCGCTTATGGACGAGCGCCCGAGACCTGGCGCAACTGGTACTGATCGGGCTGGAGCATCCAGAGGTGCGCCACGAGATCGTCTACGGCGTTTCGGAGTGCCCGGACGCGTTCTTCCACAACCGCCGAGCGCACGAGCTGGGTTATTGCCCTCAGGACAACGCTGCCGATCACTTGGCAGAAAACTTCCTTGCCTATGATGCAATGGCGCCGGTCGGCTCTGGCCGCGACCACGTGGGCGGCGCCTACGCCGGCGTTCCTTTGGCCAGCGTGCTGGAGCAAGCATGAAAATCGTCCGTATCGATACCCAAATCGTCGAAATTCCGTTCCAGGACGGTGGCAAAGGGCAGGGCATTACCCCGACTACATGGCACAGCCTGGAAAACGTGCTGATCCGCCTTGAAGACGAATACGGTAATGTCGGTTGGGGTGAAGCCTTCGGTTATTTCGTCGCTGATGCCACCAAGGCCATGATCGACCGCCTCATTGCACCGTTACTGCTCGATCGGCAAGTCGAGGACATAGCTGTCTTCAACCGAGAACTGCAACTGCGCCTGCATCTGTTTGGCCGTTATGGGGTGACGATGTTTGCCATCTCGGGTGTCGACATCGCGCTGTGGGATCTCGCTGCCCGTCGCCAAGGCGTGCCACTGCACGCGTTGCTTGGCCAAGCCCAGCGCGAGGAAGTGGCCGCCTATGCCAGTCTGGTGCGCTATGCCGACGATGTAGTGGCTCCGGCAATCTGCGAGAAGGCGCTGGCGATGGGTTTCCGCGATATCAAATTGCATGAAGTGACCCTGCCGGAAATTGCTGCCTGCCGCCATGCAATTGGTCTCGATGTGCCGCTGGCTACCGATGTGAATTGCGCCTGGACTGTGGCCGACACCCGCGAATGGCTGCCGGCGCTGGCTGACCTGCAGTTGGCCTGGCTAGAGGAACCGATTTTTCCGCCCGAAGACTTCGCTACCCTAGCCAGCTTGCGAGGGCAGGGGGTGCCGCTGTCAGCAGGGGAGAACTGGTGTACTGCGGTGCAGTTCGAACAGGCACTGCTTGCGGGCGCGGTGGACTCGATCCAGCCCAGCGTGACCAAGGTCGGCGGCATTTCCGAGTGCCTGCGCATCGCGGCACTGGCTGATCAGCACGATGCCGTGGTGCTTCCACATTGCCCGTACTTTGGCCCTGGCCTGATCGCCACCTTGCACCTGGCCGCTGTGCAGCCACGGGTGTCGCAGGTGGAGTACCTGTTCGTCGAGCCGGCGGGCTGGCTGTACCCGGTGGAGCAGTTGCGCCAGGGTAACCAGTTGCAGGTTCCGCAGGGCCCAGGGCTGGGTCTGGACATCGACCTCACCGTGGCCGAGCGATTCCGCCGCTAAGCCACGCGCTATTCCCGTTCTGCTTCCCTCTGCCACGCTCAGGTGTGGCGGTTGGGCCAAGCCGTGCCCGGAAAAGGGCATAGGAGGTTTCATGCAACCATTGCTGCTGAACAATGCAACTTGGTCGATTGGCTTGCTGCCCGCTTGGGGCGGACGAATCGCCCACCTGCGAGCCGAGGGACTCGACGTGCTGCTGCCGATTAACGCCGAAGCATTCGACCCGCTGGACTGGCCGCGAGCCGGCGCCTATCCGCTGATGCCTTATTCCAACCGCATCCGCAATGCTCACCTGCATTTTTCCGGGCGCGACTACCCATTGCCAGCTCACCCTGCCGCACAGCCGCATACCTTGCACGGCGTGACCCACACCGTGCCGTGGCAGGTGTTGGAGCAGAGCGAACAGCAGGTGACGATCGCCTGTGAGTATCAAGGCGGGCACTGGCCTTGGCCGTTCCGTGCCGAGCAGCGCTATCTGCTTGATAGGCAACGTCTGAGTATCGAGCTGGTGCTGATCAATCTGGGCGACTCGCCAATGCCTGCGGGCCTTGGGCTGCACCCGTACTTTCAGCGCCACCCAGGATTGAAGGTGCAATATCGAGTAGGCCGAGAATGGCAGATCGATGACCAGTATCTGGCGACCGGTGCCACGCGTGAAGTGACACAAGCGCAGTTGATCGATGCTGATGACGTCCAGGCGATGGCGCATTACCAGTCGGGGTGGGATGGCCAACTTCAGCTTGACTACCCCAGCGGCAGGTTGTGCCTGAATGCCAGCCTGCCCCTGAGCCACTTGGTTGCCTTTGCTCCCGCCCGCAGCCCGTACCTATGCCTGGAGCCGGTGTCACACCTGGCGGATGCGTTCAACCAGCCACCGGATAGCTGGGCGCAGAACGGCACTTTGGAACTCGCGCCCGGGCAGCATCTAGAGGCCACTCTCGACCTCAGCTGGCAAAGACGCTGAGTTCCGGCTCGTCCGCTGTACCTGATACAACTCATAAAAGAGAACAATAATAATGAAAGACTCCTCGATTGGAGCGGGCTTCGCTCGCGCTGCAAAACCCTTGTCGCTGCTGCTGGGTCTTGGGCCGCTGTGTGCTCAGGCGGCCTTTGTGGACGATAGCAAGGCCAGCTTGACGTTCCGCAATTTCTACTACAACCATGACTTGCGCGACTCGACCAAGCCCGCGCAATCCAAACTGGAGGAGTGGGCGCAAGGCTTTATTCTCAAAGGCGAGTCGGGATACACCGACACTTCAGTCGGAGTAGGCGTGGATGTCTATGCGGGGCTTGGCTTGAAACTGGATTCATCGCCTTCGCGCAGCGGTACCGCATTGCTGCCCGGAGCCTATGACCGGGCGGGCGGCCCTCGCAATGCTGACCCGCGATCGGTGGACGAGTATTCTGAGGCCACCGCGGCGCTCAAACTCAAATACTCGAAGAGCGAACTTAAGGTCGGCGGTTTGTTCCCTAAAATTCCGTTAATCAGCTCGGGCGATGCGCGCTTGTTGCCGCAATTCTTCGAAGGCGCCATGCTCGACATCCGCGAATTGGAGAGTCTCGACATCGGCTTGGGCCAGATGCGAAAGGTCAACCAACGCGAGTTCGCAGGCGCGCGCGATATTCAGGTCGGCAACTACTACAGTGTTTTTAGCGATCGCTTCGACTACCTGGGCGGAACCTGGCGCGCCACTCCGCAGACCTCCCTTGGGCTATGGACGGGCCGTTTGCAGGATGTCTACCAGCAGACGTTGTACACGGGTACGCAGAGTTTCCAGGCTGGTGACTGGAAGCTGTCTGGCACCCTGAATTACCTCGACACCGGCGAGTCCGGGAGCGAAGAGGCTGGCAAACTGGACAGCCGTATGACCTCGGCGATGCTCAGCGCCAACCTGCGTGCACAGACCTTCCGCCTGGGTTACCAGTACAACGCCGGTGACAGCGCTTTGCCATTCATTCATGACACGGATTTGCCGGGGGTGGCTAACGCCGTGCAGGTGCTGCGTTTCGACCGCGCGCAGGAGCGTTCATGGCAGGCCCGTTACGACTTGGATTTTGCTGCGCTGGGTGTGCCGGGGCTAACCGCGTTCGCCCGATATGTGCGCGGTGACAACTTCAAGGTGGCAGGAGAGGAGGGTAGTGAATGGGAGCGCAACCTCGATGTCACTTATGTAATCCAGAGCGGCCCTCTGAAAAACCTGGCGCTGCGCTGGCGTAACGTCGAGCTGCGAGGTGATGCGACCGGGCGGCGGGACGAGAACCGGGTGATCATCGCGTACACCCTGCCGTTGTTTTGAATACCACACTTGGGGTGCAATGCACCCCCGGCAATTTGTAGCCACATAGAGACGCCGAGGAGTGAAGCAATGCCAACCCAATTGGATTGCGCAATGCAGGCCTACGTCGACAGCAGTCAACGTTTTGCCCCTGAGGAAAACACGTTGGTCGCTCGCCGTGCCGCCTTTCTGCGGGCCTGCCGTGACTGCACCCCGCCGGTGCCTGAGGGGTGGCATATTGATGATATTAATCTCGAGGGTCTGCGTCTGCGCTGCTACCGACCTGGTGGGGCGGTACCTGAAAGCGGCTGGCCGACAGTACTTTACGTACATGGTGGAGGCTGGGACTTGGGCAACCTCGACACACATGACTGGTTTGCCTACGCCCTGGCCCAGCGGGCACGGTTGGCTATTGTGGCCGTCGAATATCGCCTTGCACCCGAACATTCCTACCCCGCACCGTTACAAGACTGCCTCAAGGCCTGGATGGCTCTGCGCAACGGTGAAGTCGATGCCAACCTGAGCCGGATGGCATTGATGGTTGCCGGTGATAGCGCTGGCGGTACCTTGGCAGCCGGTCTGTGTAGAGCGCTGCTTGACGCTGGCCAGCCGCAGCCCTTGGGGCAACTGCTGGTTTACCCGGTACTCACCGCACGCCCGGATCTTCCGTCGATGCAGGAACATGCCCAGGCCCCGATGATGACTGTGGCGGGGTTGAAGCAATCACTGCAAGGCTTTCTTCCCAATGAGGCTGAGCGCAACGCCCCCTGCGCGATGCCGCTGGAGGCTGATGACTTTGCGGGGCTGGCACCAGCGCTGGTAATCGTGGCCCGGATTGACCCGCTGTGCGATCACGGCATCGCCTACGCTGCTGCGTTGACGAAGCACGGCGTGCCCGCCGAGGTTTGGGTGGGTGAGGGCATGGTGCATTCGAGCTTACGAGCCTTCGGCGTAGCCGAGATCGAGCGGGCGTGGGCACACCTCTCTACACAATTGCTGCGCTGGGCGAACGGCTGACTGAATCAGGTGCTTTCGCGCACCACCGAGCTGAAGCCCACATCTTCCACACTCATTGGTGCGTCCACCGGCCGTCCTTGCAGTTTAAGTTTGCGGTCGCTAAGTCGCCTTCCAGCGCTCGGCTCTCGGAAGGCATCCGCTGTCTCGCCCTGAATAAGATTACGCCTCCCACCGCAACTGATCGCAGCGTCATATGCTCTTGTCGATGAACTCCGCAGCGTCGGTGAGTGCCTTACGTGCAGCAGACAGCTGCGGAGCAAACAGATGCCAGACATGGAACATCTGTGGCCATACTTCTAGCCTGACATGCACTCCCGCTGCCCCTGCAATCCTGGCAAGCGTGCATGCGTCGTCCAGGAGAATTTCATTCTCCCCAACTTGAATCAGCAGCACAGGGAAGCCCCTCAGGTCGCTCTCACAAATTGTGTATGGATCTTGGCGCGTAGCTGCCAGATAGGCAGAGGCACTGGCTTTGAGCTTGTCGGCAGAGAGAAACGGATCAACACAAGCCTTGGCCTGAACGCTCGCTCCTGAAAGTTCGAGATCAATCCAGGGAGAAAAAAGTACAACGCACCCCGGCAGCGGGATGCCTTTGGCTTTGGCCTTGATCAGACTTCTGACAAGGAGATATGCGCCGGCCGAGTCGCCAACCAGAACAACCTCGGCTGCATTATGGCTATTGAGCAAGGCTTCATACGCTGTGAGTACATCATCCTCTGCCGCTGGTGAAGGATGTTCAGGCGCACGTCGATAATCGACGACGTAAGCCGTTGCTGATGCTGCTGCCGCAAGTGTGCCGGCCACCCCTGCGAAGCCTTCGGCACTGCCGACCATGAAGCCGCCACCGTGCGCATAGAGCAAAGCGCGAGTTGCACTGGGCGGCCCAACCACCCGCACTGGAACACCCCCCAGCGCGGAAGGTGTCGAGGTGCAGCCGGCAGGCGGTGGGAACCGCTTGCAGAGTTGATCGTACCCGTCCCTTGCCTCCGCCAATGAAGCAGGCGGTGTAGCTCTTCGAGCAAGTAGCTGCGCATGTACGTTATCTAATTCGTGTTGGCTCATCGTAGTCTCTTGGCAGATAGTCAGATATCGAGCACAAGCTTTGCCGATCTGGCGCGCGAGACGCACTGGAGAATGACTTTGTTCGAGGCGCGTTCCTCGTCGCTGAGTACGTAATCGCGATGCTCGATTTCGCCTTCAAGAACGCTGCACTCGCAGGTACGGCAGAGGCCCTCACGGCAGGAAAAAGGCGCCAGGACCCCCGCAGCCTCCAGCACCTCGAGAATGCTCTTGTGGGCGGGCACGGTCAGCTCCATCTGACTCTGGGCCAGTTCGACCACGAAGCTTCGGTCGGTCCCCCTGTCTGTGTCGGCACAGGTGGGCACGCTGAATAGTTCGAAGTGCACCTGGCTGCCTGGCAAATGGCGCAGGCTCACGCTGCGCACAGCATCCATTAGAGGGGATGGGCCGCAGCAGTACACGTGGTCGGACTGGTCGGCCCGGCTGATGAACGACTCCAGGTCGGGGTAGCCCAGCATCTCGTCGTCGGCGTGGAAAACCAGCTCGCCGCCTCGGGGCAAATGCTCGAGGTAGGCTGCCCGAGCACGAGAGCGAACACAGTATTGAAGCTTCCAAGGCTTGCCGACCGAGTCGCACCAGCGAATCATGCTGAGGATCGGCGTGATGCCGATTCCCCCCGCGATAAAAAGATACGCCCTGGCATTCGGGTCCAAGGAAAAGTTGTTACGTGGGGCGCTGATCTCCAGAGAATCATCCTTGCGAAGCTGGAGGTGCACAAATGCAGACCCCCCGCGTGACTCTTCGGCAAGTCCGACGCCCAATGAATAAATCCCGCTTGCAGCGTCGTACTGGTGAACGGAGTACTGCCTGATCAGCCCGTTCGGCAAACGAAGATCGATGTGAGCACCAGGCTCGGTAGCTGGGAGTCTTTGTCCGGCCTCCTCCTGAAGGCGGATGTCGAGAATCGACTCAGCCGCCTTCGAAATTGACACCACGCGAACACGCGTCCAGTCGCTCATCTCAGACCTCCTGAACCTTGACAGGCACTTTTGATTCCTGCTCTGCCTTGTACGTCTTCGCTACCAGCCACCGGAAGTAAGACAACGCGGCGTCAGCGCCGATCGGGATCATTTTGAAGTCCGACGTCAGCTTTAGCATTTTGTCTTGTGCATGAATCATGTCGCTGTCTTCTTCAAACGCTTTGATAACCTGGTCGTGAATCGCCTTCGTCACGTTCGGATCGTCGATGGCGAAGTTGTGGGGCTGCGAGAAGAAGTAATGAGTCGACTCATCAGTCTCGGGGGTGAGTGCCTGCGTGCTGCGGAACTCAGCTGCATCGAAGCGATTACCCAGCTTGGCGTCATGGCCGGTAGGCTGCATGCCAGAGTCCATAAGGAAGATACTGGGTAGCAGAAAATCATAAATATTCCAGCGATCGACCAGGCCTGAGTAGTTCTTGACTTTCTGCACGAAGGGCGCCGGGTTGATCCCTTCACCCCAGCGGGTAACTCGGACTCCGTTGGCCAGCTTCTCTACCTGAGGAATGCATGCGGCATAAGCTTCGTCGCCACCCAGGGTAGTCGGGTGGATATATGGCAGGTGTGCAAGATCGAGGAGGTTGTCGGCGATGAGCAGATAGTTCGTCGTGTAGTAGGTGTAGCCCTCGAGGCTGCGCCACTGAGGGTCATCCTGCCAGTGAGTGTCAGGAATCAGTGCTGGATCTGCCAAGTGCGCCTCACCCATCCAAATCCAAATCCACTTGTGCTTCTCGACAATCGGGAAGTTGCGGACTTGTGCTTGGGGAGGAATGCGATCCTGGCCAGGAATCTCGACACAACGCCCAGCGGTATCGAACAGGAGGCCGTGGTACATACAACGAAGTCGATCGCCTTCAAGCCGGCCCTTCGACAACGGTGCACCACGGTGGCAGCAACGATCCTCGAATGCAGTGATCGAGCCGTTGGTGTCGCGCCAGAGCACCACCGGGACATTAAGGAGTGTCCGTGCAAAAAGCTCGTCCTGAGCTACTTCACTGGACCAGGCAGCGACATACCACGTGTTTCGAATCAGCATCGGGTTTTCCTCAGTTTTTTGTTATAGGTACTTGCACCTTTTCAGCCTAAAGCGTGATGATTTATGTGCATAGATCATGAGGTTAATTCAGGCCATGCATACCATTCATGGTAAGAAATTCGACATGAACCTGCTGGTTGCTTTCGACGCATTGCTGCGGGAGAGAAATGTATCCAGGGCGGCTGAGCATTTGGGGCTGACCCAAAGCGCTATGAGCCATGCCCTGCGAAGGCTGCGAGAGTTCTATGAGGATCCGCTGTTCGTGCGCATTGGGGATTCTATGAAGCCCACGCCCTTTGCTGAGGAAATGGCGTCCTCAGTGCTGGAAATCATGTCGGCTGTACAGCGCAATCTGATGGCGCAATCGAACTTCAACCCACTGACTTCGACGCGTGTCTTCAGCCTGTGCATGACGGATATGGGCGAGTTGGTATTCCTGCCGCGGCTGATAGAGGAACTGCAGCAAGTTGCCCCCAACTGTCGGCTCCGAACCTCCCAGTTGCCAGCTGAAAACATCCTCAACGCCTTGGAGAGAGGGGAGATCGATCTTGCTATCGGCTCTCATTACATTCAGGAGTCCAGTCTCTTCCAGCAAGAGCTGTTCAGGCACTCGTTTTCCAGCATCGTCAGTCGGTGCTTCGAGCAGGACCAGATGGATGTTGAGACCTTCCTCTCGATGAAACACATATCGGTGGTCCTGTCGGACAAGAGCACTCGTTACGACCAATTCATTGAAGATCTTGGTCTACATAGGGACATCTACCTGACGACGCCACACTTCATCACCATCCCGATGATTCTGGAGAAAAATCCCGGGTTGATTGCCACGGTTCCAACAGAGCTTGGCAAAACCTTCGAGCGATATAGTGCAGTGAAGGTGATCAACACCCCTGTGCCGTCGCCGGCTCTCCATCTCAGACAGTATTGGCACCCGAGGTACCATCATGAGTCTGGGAACATCTGGCTGCGTCAATTGATGAAGCAGGTGTTTGATCGGTTCATGAGCTAGCCAAGCGGATGGCTCATGAATTCGGGCGTGTCTCTGACGCGAACCTTCAGTCTGCTGCGTCGTCCGCCGAGATCTTCTGATGCACCAAGGGGTTTTGCCCCGGTGGCGTCAGCTTGAGCCAACCGTCTTCCAAAGATCGCAACAACTCGTGCAGTTGCTCAAGCCGCGCGGTATCGCCCAGCAACTCCCCGAGGCCTGCGGTACTGGTTGCTGCCAGCTGAGTTGCTGCGGAGTCGATCGCTGTTTTGCCCTTCTTCGTGAGCCGGATCAACTGGCTCCGCCGATCGAGATGGTCGGCCACTCGATCAACAACACCTTTCTCAACCATCTTGTCGACGCGATAGGTTGCGGCGCCAGAGGTCACCTTCAGCAGCCGGAACACGTCAGTAGGCCTCATGCAGTAAGGCTTGCCGCTACGTCTAAGAGCGAAGAGCAGGATCAGTTCCTTGTGATCTAGCCCAAGGCTCGCTGCAATTTCGGACAGACTCTGATCGATGAGCATGGACAGACTCCTGACGCGCAGCGCGACGGAGAGGCCGGTGTGGTCTAGGTCCGGCCTTTCCCTCATCCATGCTTGAGCGATCGCTTCGGGGCTTGCGGTTGGTGAGAACAGCTCGTTCATGGTCGATTCCAGGACTATGGATCAGCCGATCATACCTCACGGCTGGCAGATACAAGCATTGCTAGGGGATTGCAGTACTGCTTC
>Ga0105250_10001112_pt1 | contig 15167 bp, 21 predicted proteins | sample KBSS54metaG_FD_80425 | JGI IMG/M metagenome (GOLD analysis project Ga0105250, IMG submission 80425) | Switchgrass rhizosphere microbial communities from Kellogg Biological Station, Michigan, USA - KBS S5-4 metaG | ecosystem: Host-associated > Plants > Roots > Rhizosphere > Soil | place...
GTAGCGGCGCGTGCGCCGAACTGCGGTTCATGTCCGAGGTGCTCGCTCCAGTTCCGGATTTGTCGCTGCGAGCGCAGTATCGCGCGGCCGTGCTCGAACAGCCGCTTTGAACAGGAAAACATTAACCAAGGAGCATGGAATTGGGAAAGGCAGGAATTGAACCGATTGAAGCACATGAACTGCGCGTAATGCTTGAGAAGCGGCATGGTGACCTCGCAATGAATTGGTGCGATCAGTTTGCGCTCGGATGCTGGCTTTACCATACAGGGCACGAGCGCGCCGGGCGGAAGGTCGTTGGCGAGGTGCTTTCGACGGTCCGTGCACGCGGGAATCAAGGCTATCTCGACGCCGTGTCCGAAGAAGCGGCTCGTGCGCCCGCTCCGCTCGCTATCAGTGTGTGGCCCCACCAAGAGTTGGTCGCGCTGTTCGAAGGTACTGAAGGCTAGGAAAACGGAACCGGCGATGGGAGGTATCCGGAATTTCGTGTGTGAGGCGGATTGAGTTTCAGACTCCAATGTTGAATCGTTCCGGGTAAAGCAGCGCAAACTGGGTCATCGCGCTCTTCCAATCGTGCCGGGAACCGGTCCACTTGGCTACGACGTTGCGCAGCGCTAGCCAGATCAGTTTGAGCGCGGCCTCGTCCGACGGGAAGTGGCCGCGCGCCTTGATGATCTTTCGAAGCTGCATGTGCAGCGACTCGATGGCGTTGGTCGTATATACAATTTTCCGGATATCGGGCGCGAAGGCATAGAACGGAATCACCTGATCCCAGGCTCGTCGCCAGAGGGCGGCAATCGGTGGGTATTTCGTACCCCACGGGCTCGTATCGAACGCATCCAGCGCCACGGCGGCCGCTTCGGCCGACGGTGCCCGATAGACTTCCTTGAGCGCCGCCGCGACGGATTTCCGGTCTTTCCAACTGGCGAAGTCCAGCGAGTTCCGGATCAGATGCACGATGCAGGTCTGGACCGTCGTTTCCGGGAACACCGTGTTGATTGCTTCCGGAAAGCCCTTCAGGCCGTCGACCACGGCAATCAGGATGTCCTGCACGCCACGCAGCTTCAGGTCGTTCACCACCCGCAGCCAGAACTTGGCCCCCTCGGTCTGCTCGATCCAGAGGCCCAGCACGTCACGTGTGCCGTCGCGGCGCACGCCCAGCGCCAAGTAGATCGCCTTGTTGCGGACCACGCCTTCGTCGCGGATCTTGACGCGCAAGGCGTCGAAGAACACCACCGGGTACATCGGCTCGAGCGGCCGCTGTTGCCACTCACGCACTTCGTCGATCACCGCGTCGGTGACGGTGCTGATGAAGTCCGGCGACACCTCAATGCCGTACATCTCCAGCAAGAAGCCCTGAATCTCCCGCACGCTCATGCCGCGTGCGTACATCGCGATGATCTTGTCGTCGAAGCCGGTGAAACGCCGTTCGCCCTTGGCGATCAGCACCGGGTCGAAGGTGCCTTCGCAGTCGCGCGGAATCTCGACGTCGAGCAGGTCGTCATCGGTCGCGATGCGCTTGCGGCTGGTGCCGTTGCGATGGTTCGTGCGGCCGCCCGGTTTGGCTTCACCCTTCTCGTAGCCAAGGTGGTGCGTCAACTCGCCACCCAGCGCGCGCTCGAAGATCGCCTTCTTGAGCGCAGCGAGCTGCTCGTTGATCGTTGCGCGGTCCAACGTCCCGGGCACCAGTTGCTTGATCAGTTCCGGGTCCAGGTTCAAGCCCTTGCCCGGCTCAATCGTCACTTCTTCCTTGCGTTTGCGTGGCATAAAGTGGCTCCTTGGCCATCAGTTTATGCCTCACACACAAAGGTTCGGATAGGCTCCGGCGATGCGCTTTATCCCAACGGTCTATTCTTCTTCGGGCGGCTCGCTCCCTCGGAACGACGAGCGGGCGAAAGCCGATTTCATTCGCCAGCACGTACGGCACGGCTGGACGGAAAGCGACGCGACAGCGCGTTACGAGTTGTGGGTCGCGCGAACCATCGACACGAACCCCGATCTCGACGACCACTCGCACCTCGAGCTGGCCGACAGAGCCATCACCAGCGCCCGCAACTCATCACGAGCGCAGGACTAGGGAAAACCAACTTGCACAAATTTTTCCCACATCTGATGCAACGCAAGCCTTTCTTCATTTGCGTCGCAGTTTCAGCAGTCTTCCTGTCCGCGTGCGGCGACAAGGAGAGCCATGCGACGGGACAAACCCCGGCGCAGGCGACCACCGCACCAGCCAAGGCTAAGGAATTGACTCCCGATATAGCTGCGGCATGGGCGCAGAACGTGAATAGCCACAAGACCGCAGACGGTTCGACGGTTTTGCAAGTTCTGGCCTATGTGCAGGCCAAACGGCCGGCCAAGTTCAAATACCGGGCACTCGTGGGCGGAGACGACATCGGGTATGACGGAGTCACGGGCGAGCCCCGCGCAGTGAGCATTACCTACTGGATTGGGTCGAAGCGTGGGGAGGACGAAAACTATGTCGATATTGGCTATGACATGACGCCGCAAGGACAAGTGATTGCCCCTTCCGAGAAGGACACGCCCGCGACGTTGGCACTCGAAGGCGGGAAGCAGTCATTCTTGAAGTGGCTTGACCGCGCCTACGAGGAAGATTGCCGCGACGTGGAAACACACAAATTCACTTGCTAGTTTGAGTCGGAAAACGTATGGATATCAGATGCAGCGAGTTCATGGAGGCCGTCAAGATTCTGCTGGGCGGGGACGAGTACGAGAGGACGATCGCCCGAACAACTGATGCCTCAATTTCATTTCAGTGCGAGGCTGTTGCCCGGGCAATGCTGCTTGGCGAGATCGCGTCAGACGATAGCAGCGCTGTGCCGATTGTCCGTGAGACGGCCCGGCGATTGATGCGCGGTGAACGGCACTCACGAACTCATAGCGTAGAGGCTGGAAAGCCGTTTGGAATTGGAATGCCCCGCACCGGCCGGTAGCCGATTGGAATTACAGACATGCTCGAAGCACTGAAAAGGTCCGTGAAGCGGATTGCTGTAGCGGCCGCCATTTTGACCGGCAGCGGTTTCATTCTCGGCTCGGGAATTTTCCCTGCGCCGCATTGGGCGCTCAAGCTGGCAGATGCCGCAGTTGTGATCGGAGCGCCTGTACTTTTTCTTGCGGTCGGCTTTCTTATCGCCACGAGTTGGGGCGCGCGTCGCAAGGCTGCTCGATAACCTACGGAAAATCGCTCCATGAAAAAAACAGTCTTCAGGCTCGCGCTGGCGAGTGCTGCCGTGTTCGCGCAACGGTCTGTGGCAGACGTGGTGCTCGACGTTCATGGGCCTGGCTGTGTGGCTAAAGACCCGACCGGAAAGCCGCTAATTTTCGCTGGAAATCCCGGTGGCATTATTCGCGTCCCGCGAGGCACGTCGTTTAACGATGCCTGTCTGGCTGATTTGTCGTTGAGCAAGGATGTACACGTCCTGACTGACAGCATTGCGAAATTGCATGTCCGGTCAGAAGTGGAAAAGCGAGAGCATGTATGGGGAGCTAACGTAAAAATCGTTGCCCCTGGGGTGGCAAAAGCCACCTTTCATGGCGGCTTCTCGATTGTCCGTTTCGGGTTCCGCGATATCGACCACGATTTGTCAAACTGCCCGATCGGTCAGAGCACCGAGTGCGAGAAGCGGTTTCAGGATAATCCGTCCGGGTTCGAAGTGCTGTCGTACGAAACGCATCGCGTCTAATAACAACAGGAAAACAAATGCAGACATTACTTGCGGCAAAGAAGGCGTACGAGGAGGACGAAGGTAACGACCCGATCCGACTGTCGGATTACGTTGCTCTCCTGGACGCGTTTGAGACCATCGTTGGGAAGGTTCGGGTGTCAGACTCCTACGAAACTGATTTCCGTAGAAATCTGCCAGCGGGCGGTTGGAGGGGCCTGGAAGCAGCGCCTACGAGGATCGAATTGACGACGTAAGGGCATTCGTGAGTACGCATCCGGTATATAGCTCTGCCGGCGCCGCACTTCTGGTCAATATCATTGCGTGCACGGAGCTGTGCGCACGGCAGGACGTGGAAGTGCAAAGTGTCGTGTCCGGACTGAAGTCGACGCTTGTCCGCGTTAGCCGCGGCGAGTTGCGCTAGGAAAACAACCATGCCGGCTTTCATTCTTGCCGACGCGCTGCGCCTTGCGATCAACGTTCTGCGTGACTCGGCCGAGTCGCGCGAGATGCCCTCGGGTGTCGATCTGGACAACGCGACGGCCGAGCTGCACGCGATTGCTGCTGATGTGCTGGATGATTCACTTGAGCAACTGCGCGGGCACGAATAGGAGAACGCCGGCCGGCGCCGGCAACGAGGAATAGCGAAGACATGGACTCAAAACCGACGGGTTACGTAGCTCTAATTGCGCAACGAGAGGCACTGGATGCGCAAATCAATGCCGCTCGCGAAGCCGAACGTGAAGCGGCGATCGGACAGATCAAGGAACTGATGAAGGAATTCGATCTCAGCGTTCTGGATCTGCAAGAGAAAGCGCATAAGCGCAAACCAAGGAGCATGTCGACGGCTCCGATGTACCGCGACCCGGCAACAGGTAAAACCTGGTCTGGCCGTGGTCGGCAACCAGCGTGGCTCGGTAACGATCCTGCAGCGTTCCTAATCCAGCCGGACCTTCCCGCCATCTGAGTAGGGTAGCCGCCCGTCGACTATTGATAGGAAAACACAATGAGTAGCAAGCAGGCCGACGGAAAGCTGATGGACGGCGAATACGAGGTGACGTGCCGCGAGCGCACGATATTGGGGGCAGCGGCGAATGGCCACAGTGCTGTGTTTCTCCGCGCGAGGATGATCGTGAAGGACGGGTGGGCGACGTTCACGCGCGACGGAGCCGAGGTGTGGAACTGCAATGCGCGCTACGCCGCCACACACTTCGACGTTCAACCCGCATAGGAAAACTCAGGATGATCGAACAGACCACAGAACTACCCGACACGACCCGGCTTGCGCGACATGCGTCGATCATTGGCCGCAGGATTGCGCCCAACGTGGTAGGGCATGCGTCGGCATGCGTCGGTCTGTAACACCGGCGCGCACACCGTACCGGGCGAGTGTGTAGGCGGTCGACCCGAGCATACGATGGAACCGGAATGGCATGGCCGTGGCTTTGACAACATGCGCTATACCGCGCTCTATGGGAGCGCCTTTGAGAAGATCGAGCAATCGTTGCTAGCCGACGGCTACGTGTGCGCGTTCGCATGCGCGTACGATGAGCCGTCAGGACCGGTCCCGGATCTTGGTTGGACCGGCAAGGAATGCGGCTGGGAGATTCGGCGGAAAGTGATCGCCTCCACCGGATCGTCGCCGGCGTCGAAGGGTCCGGCCGCGTGGTGCCAGTCTTCGAACAGATCTTCGAGCACGCGGCGGTACAGCGCGACCTTCGTATGGAAGTAGTAATGCAGGTTCGCCTTCGGCAGGCCCCGCACGCTCAGCGATCATCGCGGTGGTCGCGCAGGTGAGCCCGCGCTCCGCGAATACGGCTCCGGCACAGGCCACCAATGCGCTTCGTTGGACTCGTGGACGTGTGCCTTGCGTCGCCGCAAAGGCGCGCGCTTTTCGTCGGTGTCGGTCGCCCCGGCGCCCGCTTCGTGATGTCTCATGGCTACCCTCGCGCGGCGTGCATGCCGCGTTGGGCTTCATTCGAGTCGCTGCGATTTCGGCGCGTCAGCCGTCACGGTTCAAAGTCCGGTAGGCGTTGTAATGGCGGATTGCATGTGTCTGCTGGCCCAGTTCCTCATGGATGCGCGCCGCGTTGAAGTGGGCGTCAGCAAAGTCATGCTTCAATTCGATGGACCGTCGGTAGGCGATGAGCGCCTGTTCGAGTCTGCCGGAGTCTTCCAGAGCAACGCCGAGATTGAAGTGAAGCAGGTGGTGGCCCGGCGCTTCTAGCAGGGCCTTGCGCCACACGTCGATGGCCTCGTCGTATCGGCCGCCATCTGACAGGAGGCAGCCGAGACTCAGGTAGGCGTCCAGATAAGTCTTATCCGACTCAATTGCGCGCCGGTAACCGGTTTCGGCGCCGTCCGAATCACCCGCGGCCTCTCTTGCAGCCGCGGCCGCGAATTCGCCTGGCGCCCGGCGCTTTTGAATTTCTCTGACATTGCCCGAACCGGCGCACGCCGGTGTCGGCTCAAAATTCAGCAGCAACTGCCCGGTATGGGCGTCCCACGGGCCGTCGCGGTCGTGTACGGCAACATCGGCGCCGATGGCAGTTATTCGGATCGCCGTCAGGTCCTTGTCGGCCGACCACGTCGCGCGTAGGTTCTCCAGCGCCCGCGCGATCTTCCACGGCGGAATGCCGGCCTTTCTCAACGAATGGGCGGTGCGCAGCATGACGACGTCGCGAAATGAAAACAGAGTCTCCCTGCCGTGGCCGCGCGTCGGCTGGACGAAGCCGCCTACGACGAGCCGGACGATGACGGTTCTCGAGACGCCCAGCATCCGCTGAACATCTCGCATGCGGTAGCGTCCCTGTCGGCTCATGCTATTTGCGGGTTCCCATCTTTCGTGCGGGTGTGGCAGCCGCAGTTGGCGCGTCGGTGGCCACAGTGCGGCGGGCAGATTTGCGCTGCTTGGGCTCGGAGACAGGCGCAGCCTCGGACTTTTGTCTTGTGGCCGCCGTGCCGCGTCCCTTCAGGCTCGCCCGTAGAGCCTCGACCAGGTCGATGATTTCCGCGCCCGCAGGCTGAGCAGCGGGTTGTAGAGTGACTTGCTTGCCTGCGATTTTCTGGTCGATTGCCGCGAGCAGGCGTTCCTTTTCTTCATCCTTGAACTCCGTCGGATCGTACGAATCGACGCGGTACTGCGCGATGAGCTGCGTGGCCAGCTTCAGTTCGGCTGGTTCCACTTCAGGCTTGTCGATGCCGATCGCCGATTGCGCGCGTACCTCGTCGGCGTACAGAAGTTGCTGCAGGATTAAACCGTCCGGCCCCGCACGCACCTGCGCGACGTTCTGGTTGCCCTTCATTACGAATTTAGCGAGCGCACAGGTCCCGGTTTCAGCCATCGCCCGCGCGAGTAGCTGGTACGGCTTCGCGCCACGCTTGTCGGGCGCCAGGTAGTACGCCTTGTCGAAATAGATCGGATCAATCGCGCCCGATGGAAGGAAGGCGACAATGTCGATGCTGTGGCTCGCAGTCGCCTCAAAGGCCTCGAGCTCCGAAGGTTCAAAGATGACGTACTTGTCTTTCTCGAACTCGTACGCTTTGACAGTTTCCGAGCGCTCAACGACGGCCTTATGAACGGGGCAATACAGCTGCTGACGCACGCGGGCGCCGCAGTTCTTGTGCAGCATATTAAAGCTGACGCCGGACTTAGCCTCAGTCGCCGAGAACATGCGGCACGGTATCGAAACGAGCCCGAAGCTGATGGTCATTGAGGCAATTGAACGTGGAGCGGACATGACTTTCTCCCGTCGGCAGGCGCTCTATGTACGAGCAATTTCCCGGCCTGCTCCGCCCAGCGGCGGTCAGTACTGCGATGCGGACATAGCCGAGAGGTGCGACAGGTGGCACGTAGGAGAGTAGGCGATCAAGTGCGGAACGGCAAAGCGGACCGGCTGCCGGACGTCGTCCTGCCGCAGCTGGCGACGTTGGTGGAGCGCCCTCCGGTCGGTCCAAATTGGTCTTACGAAATAAAGTTCGACGGTTATCGCATGCTGTGCCGTATCGACGACGGCGCAGCGACACTGTTCACCCGCAATGGACACGATTGGACCGACAGGTTGCCCGTTCTCGCCGCGGCTCTCGCGCGGCTGCCGGTCCGGGAAGCGTGGATCGATGGCGAGGTTGTGGCACTCAACAAGGCCGACGTTCCCGACTTCTCGGCGCTGCAGAACGCCTTCGCGCGGCACCGCACGGCTGGCCTCACGTTCTTCGCTTTCGACGTGATGTTTCTGGATGGCCGCGACCTCCGGCAGGCGGAACTCCGCGACCGGCGTGCCGCACTGCAGCAGTTGCTTGCGAGCGGCCACGGCCAATACATACGGCTTAGCCAGACCTTCACCGAAGGCATCGAATCGCTGCTGGACTCTGCCTGCCGGATGGGCCTTGAGGGACTTATCGGCAAACGAGTCGACCGTCCCTATACAGAGGGGCGTTCGCCGGACTGGATCAAGGTCAAATGCCTCCAGCGACAGGAGTTCGTCGTCGGCGGTATCAGCAGACGCGCGGGAGCGGCCGCAGGCATTAGCTCATTGCTGCTCGGCGTCTACGAGCGTGACGGCGGTTTCCGGTTCGCCGGTTCGGTCAAGGCGGAGTTGCGGCCCGCGCAGATGCGCGAACTGCACGTGCGTCTGGAGCCAGCTAGCGAGCCTCCCTTTTTCAACCCTCCGAAGCCCGACCGCGGCCGCGAGCTTGTCTGGATGCGGCCACAAGTAGTTGTCGAAGTTTCGTTCCTCGAATGGACGCCGTCGGGGGCGATCCGTCATGGTGTCCTGAAGGCGCTGCGGGAGGACAAGGAACCGAGCGAAGTTCACGAAGAGACGCCAGCAGCCGCGCAAGCGACGAGCATTCGTCGTGGCACGAGTTCAAGGGTTGGTGGAAAGACAGTCACCAACGCGTCACGCATCGTTGACTCATCGACCGGCTTCACCAAAGCTGACGTTGTCCGATATTTTGATGCCGTCGCCGATTACCTCTTGCCGCACATCAAGGACAGGCCCCTGATGATTGGGCGCGCGCCAGAGGGTATCGGGGGCGAGATGTTCTTTCAGAAGCACGCGGAAGGGCAGAGACTTAAAGCCGTTACGCAATTGCCAAAATCGTTGCACCCCGGCCATGCGCCGCTGATGGTGGCGAACACCCGCGAAGCGCTGCTCGAGCTTGCTCAACTCAACACGATCGAGATTCACGCATGGAACGCGACCGCGCCCGATCTCAATCACCCCGACCGTTTCATTCTCGATCTTGACCCCGATCCGCAGCTCGATTGGAACGTGGTGGTCGAGGCCGCAACGCTCACGCGGGTCGTGCTGGACGAACTCGGGCTGCAGTCGTTCTGCAAGACCAGCGGAGGGAAGGGCGTGCACATCATCGTGCCGCTTGAGCCGGTCCATACATGGCAGGAGGTAAAGGGCTTCAGTCACGCGATCGCGCGCCATCTTGCAAAGGTCATCCCGCAACGCTTTTCTGCCGTGTCTGGCCCGAGAAATCGCATCGGAAAAATTTTTGTCGATTACTTGCGAAACGGGAAAGGCACGACGACAGCGATAGCCTGGTCTCCACGAGCGAGACCCGGGCTTCCTATATCGATGCCCGTCGGTTGGGACGAGTTGCACGACCTCGTTGGCGCCACCGATTGGGACATTATGACGGGTATCGCTCGAGCCAAGCTGCTGCACTCGGGGAGCACCCCTGCGCCTGCGGCAGAACAGCGAATCACCAAAACGATGCGGCGAGCCGTTTGTGCGAGCGGTTGATACCGACGCTTCCTAAAAACCACCGGCTAGCCGTCGCCAGCCGAATGCCGTGACACTCCCAGAGCTTCTCGCAGGCCAGCATGCAGCGAACGCAGCCTCCGGCGCCGGACACCCGGCGGCCGGTCAGATTACGCGGCACGACGGCGGACATTTCAATCTAGCCACTACAAACCAAAAGATCGATAGATACACTTATGTAAACTTCAATAGTCCTAATGAAATTGCTCCGTTGGGAGCATCCTCTACCGCGCCGTCCACAGGCTCCCCGAATTCTGGCCGCCCGCTTAGCCCACGATCTCAACAATGGCGCCGCGAATCGAGTGCACTCCCGGGACTATACTGTGCGTGTTGTATGCGACCGCTCGTCGAATACCGATGGGCATTTTACTCACTGGTAATTTTCTAAGAAGACATCCCTGCACACGTATGGCTACCTATCTCGAACTGAAGGCGCAAGCCGAAGCGCTGGCACAACAAGCGGAAGAAGCGCGGCTCGCAGAGCTGGACGCCATCATTTCCTCCATCCGTGAACAGATTGCCGAATACGAGATCACGCCTGAACAACTTTTCGGCCGGCGTCGCGCCGTTGCATCGAGCCCTCGTGCCCCGATCGCGCCGAAGTATCGCGATCCGAAGACCGGTGCGACCTGGAGCGGGCGCGGCAAGGCTCCCCATTGGATTGCGAACGCGAAAAACCGCGATCGCTTTTTGATCGAACAGTAAGCCGATAGGCGGTTCGGCGCGATGTCGTCATCTTTACCCGACGGGACATACTGGGCGACATGTCGTGAGCGGACGATCTTTGCTGCCTCCGCAAACGGTCACGGCGACGTATTTCCGCGCGCAGAGATGATCGTGAAAGATGGATGGGCTACGTTCACCCGTGACGGCGTCGGAGTGTGGAACTGCAGCGCGCGCTACGCCGCTGCGCACTTCGACGTTCAGTCCGCTTAGGAAGACCTGCCGATGAGCCAGCTTGTTCAGATTGCGCCGGGTGTCGTGTTCTCCGCCGATGTACTCGGGGCCGACTGGGCACGTAAGTATCAGCAGATCACTGAAATTGAAGTGCCAAACGGGCATGCGCAATCCGCAGCTCGGCGGAACCGGCCCGCGAAGGATCTCACTGAGCTGAAACGCGCCGGCGCGTCGCGCATACGGTTGAAAAGCTCACCTCCCGACCGCTTCATGTCGCCGCTTGCGGCGAGTCTCTTCGGTTGTCGTGATACTGATGAAATAACACCGAGCACACCAGTGGCCACGTCGAATCGTATTCGGTGTGGCGAGCCATCGATGGCCTCGGGCACATTCCCACTCAAGTCTGGTTGCGCTATTCACATAAGTCGCTGAGATACACTTCCCACCACGCTCAAGCGCAATGTTTTTCATCAGATCAAGCCCAAGCTTGGCCGCGTCGCGGCTACATACTGGGCACCAATGCCCCCGAACAACTGCCCCAGGAGCAGCCTCCCAGCAATGCCCATGTTCGCACTCCCATTTCAGGCGCGTCGCCGCGTTGCGGTATGTTTCGGACAAGCACCGACCGCCCAGCTGCGTCGCCCGCTGGCGCATGCGCTCGATCCCAAAGCGCATCGAGTCCCGCTGACACTCCGGGCACCAAGTACCACGAAAGATTCTCGCGCCTTGTGTTTCCCACTCGTGATCAGCACCACACCGGAATCTGTAGTAGGCCTTGCTGCCCTCGTAGACCTTCGAGAGACAAACCCCACCGTGGCTCTTCGCTCGTTCACGTAACCTTCGCAGGCCGTCCTTGTGACGATATGCGTGCACCTTCTCTCGGTCCGAACAAATGCGACACCATGCACCGCGCACGATCTCGGTACCGGAAGTCTCCCATTCGTGTCCAACAGCACACCGGAAACGATAGCGCTCTGTCAGTTTCGTGTAGCCGGTCGACAAACACTTGCCACCTCTCGCTTTTGCAGCGGCTCGCATGCGCGTCATCCCATCCGGATCGGCCATGCGCCTCGAATGTTGCGCCCTCGCGCAGAGCACGCACCAAGAGCCTTTTCGCAGATTCTCGGCGGTCTTCTCGAAAACGTGCCCTGCCTTACATACAATCTGGAGTGGTGAGCCTCGGCCCGCGTACTGCTCCGAAAGACAGCGCCCGCCTGCCTGGCGCGCGAGTTGATGGATCTGACGAAGTACCTCGTCAACGCGACATGCCGGACACTGGACCATCGTGTAGAACAGATAGGAGCCGCATCGGCTTGATTCGTGTCCCTTGCGACATCGAAATCGATACTGCGCGTTCCAACCTCTCCATTCTGATTCCAGCAACTTCAGTCCGTATGGACGAAGTGCCTCTCGCATTCGCTTCAACTGATCGAGTGACAACGTTGCTGCTCCGCAAAATTCCTTTCGTCGGCCTACCCGCGCATAGAGGCCCAGAAGTCGACCACCCTCAACGTATGATTCTCACAAGTTACTCTCGTGAAATCGAGGCCACCCGGGCATGCTCTGACCAGTCACCGGGAGTTGCGAAATCCTACTTCTCAGATTGCGAAATGACCTCTCCGAAATCGAATCCTTTTAATTTATTTTGCTCTACAAGCTCTCTAAAACGCTCGGATACAAATACTGTAGCAGGACTTTCTTTTAGGCGAAATATATCAGCCCCTTCAATGCGACTCTTCAGAAGAAATATTTTATTAAAAACCGTCGCCTGAGGATAGACTTTGAATTTTGATGCATCCATATCGACAGCATTCTCTATCACCCGGGTTACATGAAATCCGGACATGTCTTTTATCGGGGCCTCGACCTGCAATATCTCCCCGCTGTCACGAAGTACCGGCGCCAATACATCCAGCGCCCTCTCACTAAACACGAGAAACGGAGATAGCATCGTATGAACGTCGCTAGTCTTTTTTCTGCGCGAAGTGCCCCACGTAAGCTTAACGGGGTCATAATCTTGACCAAACCCTTGCCCGCATAGAGCGGTTGCTCGTATAGCTACGCTCTTGTCATATGCGATTTCACCGTCATCGTCGACTTGGACGAGTGGCTGAAATGCCTCATCCTGCCTCATGCCATAAATATTACCCATATAGCCTCACAATTCAGAAAGAACGGACTTCCACGGCGTGTCTCTGGATGCGTTCTGCAGCGTTTCTCTTATCGCTTGCAACTGGTCAAGAACAGCTTCCTTGCCACCCAGATCTGCCTTTTGCAGGAGTTGGTTGACCTTCTGGAAATAAACGTCAGGATGCTTCCCGTTATGCAATATACCGCCAAGATCGTCGGCATTATTACGATTAGGCAAAAACACCCCATTCAATTCAGAGTCAACGTCAATACCGTATTTGCTCAAAATAGCACGCGCAGGAGCAGCTTGCTTCGAAGTATCGCCAACGATATGGTGTGCGGCAGAGTTGGCCGGGCGAGTTATGCCCGACTTCTCCATATTGTTACTGAGCTTGACTGAACACCACCCCCATGGGTCGGTCCATTGCTGCGAATTCGGGCCATAGGCATATAAGTTTCCACCTCCGTATAGCCCAATCGGATCCTGATTGATAAACCGCCCCACATCCGGATCATAGAAACGGAACGTGTTGTAGTGTAGCCCCGTACTTTCGTCGGCATACTGACCGGCATAGCGCAGCGGCTGATCTGTCCGCGCGGTCGCGAGCTGCCGCTTGCTCGGCTCGACTTTGCCCCACGCCGTGTATTTCCCCGCCCAGGCCAGCTCGCCAGCCTCGTCGGTGACCTCTTGCGGCGCCCCTGCCAGATCCGTATGGAAGTGGTAGATCCGCGACGCGCGCTTCGCCGTATCGATCGCGGCCGCGGCCAGGGCCTCCGCGATCACCGCATCGACGCGGGCAACCGGTGAGTACGGATCATCAGGGCTGTACACATAGCTGCTCACGCCTGTCTCGCGCACTTCCTGCGCGAGGCGCAAGCCTTCCCATACGAACCGTTTCGTCTCGCTGCGCAGTTTCACACCACGCACGTCAAAAGTGGTATCGGTCTTCGAAATACGCCGACCCAGCGAATCGTACTGGAAGCGCGTTTCGACCACGCCACGCGCGTCCTGCGTGCGCACCGCGATCAGCCGATCTTGCCCATCGTATGTGAAGCGGTGCTGCTGGTTGGCTCCGCGAAGCTTCGTCGCCAGATTGCCGAACGGATCGTATTCGAAGCGGATGTCCTGCCACATTCTCAGACGATTGCCTTCGACGTATCCGCGACTCTTCCCCTGTGCCCCGTCGAGCATATTGCCAGCGGCATCCCAGGCAAATTCCTCGAGCTCGCGATCCATGGTGTTCACACGACGTGTCAGCTGTCCGGCCGGATCGTAGCTGTACTGCGTGCTGCCACGCAGGCAGTCGCTGGTCTCGATCAGTTCGCCCGCTGCGTCGTAGCCGTAGTTACGCCACAACTGCCCGCGTCCTCGACCGAGAGCGTCCGGTTGGAAACCAGCGGACTGCCAGACTCTTCGGCCAAGCGGGTCGTAGGCAAAACGCTGAGTCAGCCTTCCCTGCGTTCTCGCGATCTCGCGATGCAAGTCGTCACGCTCGAAGTCGCTCACCACCTGATCACCACAGCGGATCTGGTGAACGTGACCGGAGCCATAGCGCAGCATCTGTAGCGTCTGGTCGTTCGGTAGCGCGAGCGATATCACGTTGCCCAGTTCATCAAGGTTGTATTCGACGTCGCCATTGGCACCGTGCTCGGCGACGAGACGACCAACCTTGTCGTATTCGAAACGTACCACGTCCGGAGTGATACCCAGTGCGATACCCGCGGACGTCGGTGTACGCTCGATCTTCACCAGTTGGTCATTCTTGTTACGCTCGTAACGTGTAGTATCGGTCGGCGTATGCTGGACCTTCAGGTTACCCATCCGGTCGCGTTCGAATCGAATTGTACGGATCGGACGATCCGCCGTCGCATGACGGTCCGGCGAGCCCACGATGTCCACAGCAAGCAATTCTCCGCCTTCGCCATACTCGAATCGCCGCTGGACACCATCGGGCCTCGTTTCGGTCAATAGACGGCCGCCGGCGCTGTACGTGAACACGTAGCGTGCGTGGTCCTGCTGGAGTTCGCGCAGGCGCCCCGCTACGTCATAGTGATAGCGGGTCCGTCGTCCGGCAGGATCGATCGCTTCGACAAGTTGACCGCGGGCATTGCGCAGTGACTGCTGCATCCGGCCTCCGAGGCCGACATGCCGCACGACGAGCCCAGCCGCGTCGTATTCGAAAGTCTCCGTGCTGCCATCGGGATACGTGATACGACGTGGCTCGCCGGTCGGACGTATGTCATACGCGACCCGCTGCCCCAGGGCGTTCTCCCGTGCAAGCGGCAGTCCAAACGCGTCGAAACTGCTGCGCGTGGTTTTACCGGAGCAGTCCGTATAGGCAACCAATTCTCCGAGACGATTCCACTCGAGCGTCTTGCGTCCGCCACGCGCGTCGATATGTGCGATCGGCAACGCAGTCAATCCCTTCGGATACTCGTAGCGATTCTGGTGGCCAAGCGGATCCTTGGTCGACAGTAGCCGGCCTTGTGGATCGTATTCCGCGCGCCAGGCGCCGCCGTCGGCCCCGACAACTTCCACGGGCCGCATGCTGTTGCCGTCGTAACGAGTCCGAGTCGTACGGCCCAGCGGATCAGTCTCGGCGACGATCCGGCCCGCGTCGTCGTACTCGAACTCGACCGTGCGCTCACCCGGCAGTATCAGCATCACCGGCATGCCGGCATCGTTGTA
>Ga0105250_10001114_pt1 | contig 15161 bp, 13 predicted proteins | sample KBSS54metaG_FD_80425 | JGI IMG/M metagenome (GOLD analysis project Ga0105250, IMG submission 80425) | Switchgrass rhizosphere microbial communities from Kellogg Biological Station, Michigan, USA - KBS S5-4 metaG | ecosystem: Host-associated > Plants > Roots > Rhizosphere > Soil | place...
CCACACCGCGCAGTTTGCCTGGCAGGCAACGGGGCCGCAGGATTTCCAGCAGCGCCCCAGCGGCTGGCCCGAAACCCGCTACGCCGCCAAAGCCCGCGCGCAGGGGCACGAGATCTGGTACTTTCGATACCAGCGGATTTAGATCAAGCGCTTGGCATAAGGAATTACTATTTTTCAGGTGTTTAATCCGAAACGCGCCGCCGCCTGCCGCCGTCGATTTCCGTTCCGGTGATTGCTGGGTGATTACTTTTGTGGTACATGAGGTTCGTCATGGCCACTGGAAAAATCACCAAGCGGACCCTCGATGCGCTCCAGGCAGGTGCTGTTACCGGCTTCCTTTGGGATGACGAACTGAAGGGGTTCGGACTCAAGATCACGGGGGGCGGCTCTGCCTCCTATGTCGTCCAGTATCGGATGGGCGGCCGCGAGGCGAAGACGCGTCGCTACACGATCGGCGGTCACGGATCGCCGTGGACGCCCTTCACCGCTCGTGAGGAGGCGACGAGACTCCTCCGCCTCGTCGCCCAAGGGATCGACCCCGTCGAATCCGACAAGCAGCGACGGCGCGAGGCCGTCGACCTTGCCTTTTCCAACTACGCCGACCGTTTTGCGGCGGATTGCAAAGGGAAAGGTTGGTCGACGCTCGTAACGCGATCACTTCACTTACACGTCAAGCCCGTCTTGCGGGACAAGGCGCTTCCTACAATCACGCGCATTGATGTCGTGGCCGTGTTCGATCGCATGCCCGCGGAGCAGGCCGCCAATCGTCGAAACGTGTTCGCTGTGCTGAGGCGCCTATTTAGATGGGCGGTGAGCCGCGGTGATATTGACAGAAGCCCGATGGAGGGCATGGAAACGCCAAAAGCCGTTAAGCCTCGAGAGCGCTGGCTGAGTGACAGCGAACTGGCGAGAGTCTGGATTCAGGCCGCAGAATGCCATCGGTGCTTTGGATCGATCGTGAGACTCCTGATTGCTACCGGCCAGCGTCGCGAAGAGATCGGCGGGCTTCACTGGCAGGAGTTGGATCGCGGGGAACGTGAGATGCGGCTGTCCGGTGATCGGACGAAGAACGGCGAGCCGACCACCATTCCGCTCAACGATCTCGCGATGTCCGAACTAGACAAGGTGGCGGGCAGCGAAAAGTGGCCAATTCGCGGTAGGGTGTTTCCAACGGCGACCGGCGCCGCGTTCACGGCCTATCACAAGGGCAAGACGAAGCTCGACAAGCTGATTTCAAAGGATGGCGGCAGTCCCATGCTGCCTTGGCGCCTCCACGATCTCAGGCGAACCTTGGCAACCGGCTTTCAAAGGCTCGGAGTGCGGTTTGAGGTGACCGAAGCGGTGCTCAACCATGTCGGTGGTTCGCGATCTGGAGTGGCAGGCATCTATCAACGCCACGATTGGAAACCTGAAAAGCGCGCCGCGCTTTCGACCTGGAACGATCATCTCGCCGGCGCCATCGAATCGACGCGGAAATAGCCCGAGCTTAGCGGCACGGCTGCCCTTCCGGCAAACCATGGCCGGAACCGAAATATGATCGCGATTACCCTGGCAAGGGAGGGGGTCGGAGGTCGATTTTCCAGTCGGCCGCCTGTTCAGCAGTGATGCCATTGCGTTCGAGTGCGTCGAGCAGATCTTCCTGTCTCGGCAGGCCGATAACCAGCCGGTATGTAGCCAATCTCGCGCGAAGCTTTGGCCAGCCCTCCGCCTCCCGGCTATGGTTCAGATAGGGTACGATGCGCCGTATCTTTGTGGGTTTTTCTCCTTGCTCGAACAGCCAGCAGGGCGAGAGATCGTTGTCCACGTCGTGTCGCGCCGCAATGGCGAAGAGCCGCTTCCAGGGATCAGTATCAACCGGCGCGCCCACCTGCGCCGACGATGGCTCAGCCACACGCGCCAGGCCGCCGAGACCGAGAAACCTCGCGACGTTGAGCCGTACAGCATGTCCCTTGTACCGATGGACGCGACCTTCGCGCTGCTCGAGTTCGACGGGCGACCGCGGCAGGTTCCAGTGCACGACCGCATGGCACCAAGGATGAAAATCCAAGCCCTCCTGGCCGACGGCCGTGGAAGCGAGGACGAACGGCCTGAAAGGAGAATTGAATGCGGCCCGCACCGCGTCGAGCCGGCTCACCGCGCCGTCCGCCTCCTTGATCTCGGCAAAGCGCACCGCATGGCGGCAACGAAGGCGAATGAAATCCGTGCTCGTGGCGGCGTCGCGCCGACGGCGGCGCTCCAGACCGCGCACGTCGATCGATGCACGGCGCAGGCTCAGCGAAGCGTGGACAAGGTTTGCTGCCATCGCGAGCTTTTCCTCTAGCGTGCCTTCGAACATCGCCAACCCGTCAGTCTCGAAATGTAGCTGCTCATCCAGCAGTGCCTGCAGGTTTCCAAAGAGGCAATAATCGAGCACCTGGTCCCAATAGACGCGTTTCGTACCCGGATATTCCAGCTGGACCGCCGCCGCGGCTTCTCCCTGATTGAAAAGGCTCTGAAACCCTCTTGCGACGTGAAAGGCGGATTGGCGAAGCTGGGCTTCGGAAACCGGGCCCGCAGCGGTGCGCGACAAGGCGCGATAGGCGCAATTGCCGGGGCCGGTAACAGCCAGTCTCGACAGGACCGCGACTAGGTTTTTGGGTTGTCGCCCCAGCTGATCAGGGTCGTCCAGGATTGAAGAGATCGCGTCCGTGACCCGCTCCAGATCGACCGACGCGACTTCCTTGCTGGCCAGAAACGGATCGGCCAGGCCCAACCACTGCCTGATGCCGGGCTCGCGCTCCAGCAAGAGCGGGGCCGCCCAATACCAGCGATCATCAACGCGACCCTTGGCTTCGGCTGGTTGAATTTTCTTGAGCGCGGCCTTGATCTGGCGTCCAACGAGCTTCGCAAAAGCTGTCGCGTCAACCGGCGTTCCCGCGGCGATGGCGGCGGGAAGAGGATCGCCCCACGCCGCCATCCTTGGTCCCGACAGCAAGAGCGCAAGGGGGATCATCGAGAGGGTGGGCTCGTCGGACGCCTGATGTGCCCGCCCGAGGCGAAGCATGTTTCCAAGGTCGCCGAAGCGCTTGTGTCGTTTTCCGGGCGCGCGCTCCGCGCGCCTTTTGCCGGTTGCGCGCGATGCCCGCAGTCCGGCGGCAAGGCGCTGCTCTATCTCATAGGAAGTAAGCGCTGCGATCGCGTCCGGAGCGAGACGCCACTCCGAGAAAATGAGGCGTTTGAGATCGTGAGAGGCGCCAGCGAACAGCGGACTTGGCATGAGATACGGGAGCGATGGCGGAACCCACAACAAGCGCTCAGCTTTGTCAGGGATCGCATTCTTGATCAGGTCGCGCAGACGCGCTGACGGCGGCACGATCGGATCGAGCCGGCGCACGCCGGCCTGATCGAGCAGAAGATTGCCGATCCTCGTTTGCTGCGAAACGAAGCGGCGATCCTTCTCGGCCGCGCCGACCGCAGCCTCCCGGAATTGATAGTCGCGCATGAAATCGAGGAAATAGGGGGCCGATTTCCAATACTCGACCGGATCGCGAACCTTAAGTTTCACCGAAAGACGACGGGCGGCGATCGCACCCTCCAGATCGACGCCGTCCGAGGCCAGAGGGCGAACATCTTCGGTCACCATGGCATTGGCATCGACTGTCGCGCTCGTCCGCTCGGTCCGGCACATGATCTTTCGAAGGATCGCCTGCGCCGCATCGCGCGCGCCGATCACCTCATCCGGGATTGGCGGCCGGGCGCGCAAGGCGCGCGCAAAGGTGTCGAGCTCATCAGCGAGCGCGGTTGCGGTATCGTCGCCGGCGAGGAAGCGGACCAAGGCGACAAAATCGGCATAGGGCTTCTCGTCGGGACGCAGTTCTCCACCCGAAATGCGATAGGGCGTCGCCGACAAAAGGAGGACGCGACGATCCGGAATGGCTTCGGTCAGAAGGCGGTCGGCGAGGCGAACGCCAAAGTCCTTTTCAATGGATGAAATATCGAACAGCGAGGCGAAACGCTGGAATTCATCAACGACGATCAAGCCATTGCTGGCCAGTGCTTGCGCGCTCTGGAGCGCGAGTTCCTTGCGCAGTCGCCCAACCAACGCGTCGCGCTTCTTGTTGAACGCCTTGATCTCGGGACGCTCGGCCCGTTCCACCAGCGCTTCCCGACCAAGGGCGCGGACTTCGGCCTTCAGCGCGTCGTCGGCGGCAACAGCGTGCCGAAAGGCTTTGATGACCGTCTGATCGAGGTCGTGGTTCTCGATCGCTTCGACATGGTCGGTCCAAGTGCGGTCCGAGACCTGTTGCAGGATCTTCAGAACGCCTTCGCCGGTGAACATGCCGCGCAGGCAAAAATAGATCAGCGCGCGCTCGCGCACGAGGCCTGAACGTCCGGCGACATTGAACGACGTCGTTGGTGTAAGCGCGAAATATCGGACGCCTTTGCGCTTCTCCAGCGCAAAAAGGGTAAGCCGGGTCGCCTTGGTCGCGCTGCCATGGCCATGGACCTTCAATCGTTTGAGGTTCTGGCTTGCGACCGGCTGGCTCGAGCAGAGATACACGATGTCGATATCCTCACCGGGCTTGCGCCGCAGCGCTTCCGCGATGACCTCGCGTGCAACGATCGTCTTGCCCAGTCCAACCTCGTCGGCGACCAGAAACCGCCGCGCTGGTCTGGCGTCGCCCCAGAAACGCTTGATGACATACGCGATCGTTTTTGCCTGAAATCGGGTAGGGCCGCTCACGGCTTGCCACGCGCGGTTGCCAGCACGGTCGACCAGAGATCACGGAATTCAGGAGTCGTCACCTCGCTGAGCTGATCGACCCCAAGGGCGTCGAGCGTCTGCTCAACCGACCTGAGGCGATCCGGATCATCGGCGGCGCAGCGCACCAGCATCTCGAGCAGGCCCATATGGCCGCCAGCCTGCCAATCGGCCGGTGCTGATCCCCCATCGCCACCGCCAATACTCGTCTCCAGGGAACGGAAATCGCCGAGCAGGATTCGCAGAAAGAGCGAGAAGGTCTGCTGATCGGGCAGCAGCGCCTTCAGCGCCGCGTTGCGGCGCGCATCGCCCTCGATTCCGCGAACTTCAAGGTTCAGTACGAAGGCGATTGGCCCATCCGGACCATCAGCTTCGAAAACGGTGAACCCGGTGATCTCGGCAAGCTCGAGTGTGCCGGGAAATCTGGCTGAGTTTCCGGCTGCCAACGCGGCGCCACATGCAGCGCCGCGGCTGGACGCGAGCGTCGCGGGCCGGAAACGGAGGTTTGGAAGAAGCGCGTCGATCTGAGCGTCTCCGGACTCTGCGACCAAGGTCACCGTCCATCCGGTCTCGGCCTGAGCGCATTCGAGATGCAGTTTCGCGTCCAGCAATGCGGACCGCGCCGGCCGGTCATCGAACGGCTTGGCCTCCGGTGGGACCATGGGGTCTGGTTCGAAATCCTCGAGCGCCATGCCAAGCCCGCGTCGCTCGAGCAGGGCATCGATACCACCCTCGCCGATCGCTGCAGTGCAGTCGAAGCTTGCCATGAATTCGACATTGCAACCGCCAATCGCTGCTGTCGTGGCGTTCATCGATCCGATCGCCAGACGGGCTTTCGACCGGTTTTCCCATAACAGGATCTTGGCGTGCAGCCCGGTTGGCCGGGGTGCCTCCACCGGTTCGCCTGGCGGTGTAAGCACCATGTGACGGTCGAACGTTTCGCCAATATGGGGCCAGCATTGTGCCAGCGCGTCAGGGCGCGAAAGGATGAACGGGCAGGCCCGTGTCGTGCGGGCAAGCGCCGCGACGGCGGAAGCGCTTAGAAAGGGCGAGATGATGGCCAGTCGCTCACTCTGCGGCTGAACCCAGACCCGACCCGGCGCATTGCCGGTAAGGTGGAATGTGGGGGTACCGATCTTGTCGGGCGTTTTCCAACGCGCCCTTTCGACCTTGGTCGCGAGTTCGGTCAAGAGATCGCGCCGCGTTTGATCAAGCGGGCGAATGCAGAGCCCGGCAAGCGAGCGCAATAACAGGCCAAGGTCATTTGGCTTTTCAGCGCCCGGGCTGGGCTTGCTGTCGAGAACAAGGCCTGCGTCCCAGGACCGGTCTTCGGTGATGTTGCGGCTCATCACGACCACCCGGAGCGCTGTCCGCGGGTTCTCGCCATGTTTGAACTGCATCACCCAGACCTTCGGGTGAAATGTTCCCTTGTTGGGGGCGACGACCTCGTGAACCATCGTCTCTGCCTCGATCACCGCCGACGGCAGATCCGACGCTGGGTGGATGGCAGCACCCTGGCAAAATATCGCCGTCCGGTCGCAGACCCTGCGCAGTGCGGCGAGCTCGGTGGCCGTAAAGATGCCGGCGGTTCGCCTTCCGATGCCGGGAATATCCGCCAGCATTGCGGCCGGCAACGAGAGGACGGTGTCGAGCGATGCTGTATAGGTCGTCGCGACCAGGCAATCGAGCACGAACCCTGTAGGCGGACGCACGATATCGTAGATCGACAGACGACCCTGTGGCTCAAGCATTTGCCGGGGCTGCCAGGTCGTTGAGGCAGCTGCGCGCCGTGAACCATCGATAGTCCATCGCGCCGCCCGATTCTCCGCCCCAACGCTCCCTGGCTTTCTGCGACCGGATTCGCGACGTACCCCCGGCCGATTTGAGAAAGACCTCGCGATCACTGACAAGCCGGTTCGCTGCCTGGTCGCCGAGGATCTTGCTGGGCTCCTGGCAATAGCGCGTCCAGCGCGTCACGAAGGCGATCGCCTTTTCGTCGATCCGATGCCGGGTCATGCTGCCGAACAGCGATAATTCGGAAATCCTGCGTGTGAGCAGATCGACATCAGCAGGGTTGAGCGTGTCGGCCCAGACGCCGAATGATGCGAGGTGGTTGTCGAGGATCTGGGTAGCATTCTCACGCCCTTCCAGAAGGCGGGAGACGCATACATTGTAGAGGATGACCGCGCCGTACATGATGCGTGAGAACGCGGCGCCAAGCATTAGAAGATCGCGCGCGCTCGGACGCAGGTCGGCCACCTTGGGGTGCTCCCAAGCAGCACGGACAAGTGTCTTGCGTCGATACCGGCTAAACGTCCCGAACAGATTATATTCGTGTCCCCGCCCGGCCTGGTCGATGCAGGCGTTCTTCAGGCGCGCGCGCAGAAAGTCCGCCTCGTCGGCCCGGAGTGTGAAGTCGACCTCCTGCTGCAAAAATTCGTCTGGAGGGGAAGGACGCCCAAGGTCGAAGCCAACATCATGCGAACTGACGATGCCTTCTTCTTCAAGCGCCTCGTACTTGCCGGAAGCGCGGTTCGCGGCCACTTGTCGCGCCCAACGCTGACGGCTGCCGCTGGTGCGACGCATGCCGAGCACCATCAGGCCGTTCCAGTAAATCTCGCTCGGCATCCGTTCGAGATCCTCTTGGCTCAGGATGCCGATAACGCCCGCGCCTTCGCCGAGATGAGACAAGGCCTTGATCAGTCGAACCTCCGCGTCGTGCAGCCTCGCCACGATGCGATCGGCATCGCCTTCCTTCGCGGCGATTTCGCAGCACCATTGGACGAACAGAAAATAGCGAACGCGTTGTTGGATAGTAGATAGACCAGGGAAGAACAGGTCCGCGAAACTGTCACGGATGGTTCCGAGACCGAGCTCATCTCGCGCGTCGTGCCCTTTCGCAGCACCGAGCGCCCGCAGAATTGAGTCTTGTTGCTCGGCGTCGTGATCGACCCAGCCCAAAAAGCTCACGAAAGTCCCCCCGCAGTGCCGGCTTACCCATCGGCGCAAGTCGAATGACATAAATGGCGCGCGTTGGGGAAGGACGAAGGGGCCGCGAGTGTGAAAGTGGGTCAAAAGGTGCCTGCCTCGGACCCACTGCTGGATCGTCGACTCTACACTGAACGAGTGCAGGTCCGGCACGCACCCGTGAGATCGCGGACGGACAAGGAACAAGCTCGCCCACGCCGTGAGCTACCCACCAAGAGCGGAAGCTCATGGCTGCTCCCTGTTCCGCAGACATGGAACGGCTACTTTCGGGGTCGGATGATATAGGCCTGAACGGCGACATTGGGGCGCAAAGCTGGCCGGGCCAAAAGCACAAGCCCGGCGCCAGACCCTCTGTTTGGAGGGATTGTCCGCATCACCAACACCTCTTCTACTTCGACCAAATTGCCGCCGGAGATCGCCGACGGTGCGATTTGGAGCGTGATGATGGTCCCCACCCCTAGCCAGTCGGCGCCGTCGCCCGGCGATGCCGCCCGTTCATTATTCCCCGAGAGCAGGCCGACGATCTCGCTGATCGGGCTCGAAGAACTTCATCGGACTCATTGCGGGCGACTGCATCGCTTCTTCGCGCGCCACGGAGCGCGGCAGGACGCGGCCGATCTCGTTCAGGAAAGTTTCGCACGGCTTGCCGTCGCACGGGCAAAGCGTGGCACGCCGATCGAACGGCCGGAAGCCTACCTCAGCACGATCGCTTCGAACCTGCTGCGGGACAGGGCCAAAATCGCTCTGCGTCGTTCGCTGGCTTGGCATGTTCCGATCGACGAGGTGCGGGTCGCAGGGCACGATCCGATTGCCGCGCTTGAGGCGCGAGATCAGCTCAAACGACTTCAGGCCTCGCTGGCCCGTTTGTCGCCGAAGACCCGGTCAATCTTCCTCGCTCATCGCCGCGACGGCGTCAGCTACAAGGATATCGCCAATCAGACCGGTCTGAGCGTAAAAGCGGTCGAGCGGCGTATGTCGAAAGCTATAGCTCATATTGACCGCGTGCGGAGGGCACGCTGAGGCGGGGCCATAGAACCGGCTGACTACTTGAGCCCTCCATCTGAAGGAACGGTGTTTTATCGTGTGAGATCGCATATGACCAAAGCTTTGGATTCGGCACAGCTAAGAGACTTCGAGGAAGTCCACAGGGCATGTGAAGTGGCCGAGACTAGCGCACAGCTATCGGCGGTGATTGACTCTGCAATCCAGCAATTTGGATTCCGTTGGTTTGCGCTCGTGGATGATGGCGACCTGTACGAGCACCGTCCGGACTGCTTGATGTTTACTAACTATCCGTCATCATGGGTAGACGAAGTCATCAGCGCTCGACTGTATCGCGATGATCCAGTTCATGCCGCCAGCATCCGGAGTCCCACTGGCCTCTGCTGGGAACGGATCGCTGAGGTAATCGCCCCAACGCGCGCGCAGCTTTTGGTTCTTGAGCGTGGCCGTGCTCATGGGCTCGTGACGGGTTATACGCTACCCTTCCGCATTCCCGGCGAGCGCGGCGCCTTTTTCACCATAGCCCGTCCAAAAGATCGGCCGTTCACCTATTCCGAAGCCACCGCAGCCCAGCTCTTCGGCGGAATGGCATTTCAGAAGGGACGCGCACTGATCAAAGGGCGTACGGTCAAAGCCCGCGGCTGTCCTCTCAGTCCGCGACAGATTGACTGTCTTCGATTGATCGCGGCTGGAAAAACCGAGTGGGAAATGGGAAAAATTCTCGGCCTCAGCCCTGGTACGATCCACGAATACGTTGAAGGTGCCCGTCGGCGTTATGGCGTAAAGACTCGAAGCCAGCTCGTGCTTGCTGCAGCTCGGGACGGCTATGTAAGCCTCAATTACCTGGTTTAATCAGCGAGCCCCTCCGTTCAGTAGGATTGCCGATACCTTCTTTTGTCGATCAATTTCCGGAATTCGGGAAACGGCAAATTGAGGTGCCCACGTGCCGCAACAGAACCAGCTTATCGAGGATGTCTATGCGCGCGAGGTGATCATGGCCCGCGTCGGGCATCTCATTCGAAGGAAACAACAGGAAATCGAACGTATCACGCGCATCCTGCGTGCGGCCGCTTCGTTTGAGGGCGTGGCGGCTCCCGTCTCAGGCAAGATCCAGAAGGTCGTGCTCATTGGGCCTTATGCTCGGCGTACTTGGTATGAGGACAGGGCTTCGCTCTATTTTTCGGACTACGAGTTCTGGGTCATCGTCAATCATACTCTCTACGCGGACGACAGCCGGTGGTGTCCTGCGAAAATGATCATCGCTCGTGAATTGGGAAACCGCTGCGCGGTCTCGCTGTCGGTGTTTTCCAAGGCGGACATTAAATCCGCCAAAGCCAGCAAAGACCACTTCATTCTGGACCGGCTTGAAGCGGGCATCGTGCTATTCAAAGCCTCGCGCGATGCACCGCTTCCGCTACATGACAAGCAGCGGGCACGTGATCGAAAGCGGGATGATGTCGTTTGACATCCGCCAGCTACGATACGCGATCGCTGCCGCGGATCATGGTAGCTTCTATCGAGCAGCCCGTGTGCTCGATGTCGAGCAATCGACGCTAAGTCGGGCTGTCCTGAAGCTGGAGCACTCGATCGGAATGTCGATTTTCGAGCGCTCGCGTGCTGGCGTCACGATGACGCTCGCCGGAAACGCCTTCATTCGCGGGGCGAAACCAATGGTAGCGACGGCGGACAAGCTTGTGGCTATGATGCGGGCGGCCGGTCAGGGCCGTGCGGGAGGCATCGTGCTTGGGCACAACGGCTCGGTCTCCGCCGGCAATCTACGGGCAACGATGATGAGCTGGCGGGAGGCATACCCCGACGTCGGATTCGATTGTGTCGAAGCGGACCGCAGCGTCCTACTCGCCGGCATCGACACCGGGGAGATCGACATTGCAATCCTCATGGGCGTCGCTGGCCATAATGGGTTCCGCTTCGAGCCGGTATGGAGCGAGAGGATGCTAGTCGCGCTGCCAGCGTCGCACCCGCTCGCTGAACGCGACGTGATTCACTGGACGGATCTTCGCGACGAGCGGTTCCTGTTGCCGGTTACCGATCCCGGACCAGAGATACGAGACATGCTGCTGGGACGTTTGGCCATTTCTGGTGCGAAGCCCGACATCCGAATGCCGCAGGCGAGCCGCGAAACAGTGTTAAGCTTTCTCGGCGGAAGCGCGGGCGTCAGCATCGTTTGCGAGGGCTCTACCGGAGCGCGTTATCCTGATGTTGTTTATAGGCCGATACACGGCGAGCAGGGACCGGCACTGACCGGCTATTCCGCGTGCTGGCGCGAGGGCAACGGCAATCCGGCGCTTCATCGCTTTCTGGGATTCATCAAGGATCGATACGCGCTGTCTTTTGATCTTCTTCTGAGATTCCAATAGATTGAGCAGCCAATTGTTGGAGTTGGGCGCCATGTCCCAAGGTAAGGCAATCATCTTCATGCTTGTCATTTTGTTCGTCGGCTTCGCGGGAGGATTTGTCCTGCGGCCGGTGATCGAGCCGCCGCAGCAGACCGCGGGGGTCGCTCCCCCGTCGCCCGTCACTGCAGCGCCAAGCGAGGTGCGAGGCGCGCAATATTTCGTCGCTCATATCGACGAGGCGCGGCAAGTCGTGGCCGGATGCCGTAATGGCTCGGTACGGGGCGGCGAATGCGCAACCGCCGAAGAAGCGAACATCAAAGTCGACGCGCAGCAACGCCGGAAGCAGTTCTTGGGGAATTGACGCAGTGCGCTGGCTCAACCATCCACGCCGCCTCGACGCCGCGAAAACCCCCGGTCGCTGGCCATGAACTTCGCCAGCATCGGCGAGACGAGCTTCTCCGGGGAGACGGCTTCCCCGCCTACCTCGGCCGCGAGCGCGGCGGCATAGGCGATAAGATCGCGGTGAACAGTCGCGGGCAGTTCAACTGTCAGCTTGACGGGTCGGTCGTCAGCCAGCGGCCCCAGCTTCAACTTCGTCATCGCATTGCTCCGATCGGTTCGAGCACAAGGTCACGGATGAGAACCACGCGGAGCGGATGCCCAGGCCGGATGGTTAGCGTCGGCTGCACGTTGAGCTGCCGCCGCACGATCTGCTGGCCGGTCTGATTGATGGTATCCTGCGAGCCCCGCCGTAGGGCGCGGGTCAGGTCGTCCTCGCTGTCCGCACCCAGCTCCGTTCCGACGCCGAGCAGCGTCGAGACGGCTGCTGCCTTGAGCAGATTTCCCCAATGCTGGTTGACGCGGTCCTGCAAGCCGGCGAACCCCGCAGCATCGGCGCCGGGCTGACGCTCGAGAACGATCGAGCGCCCGTCCGGCATGATGAGCCGATCCCAGGCGAGCAGGACGCGGGTCTGGCCGGCGGCGATCTCGCTGTCATACTCGCCCATCAGCCTTGCGCCCTGCGGGATGAGGAGGATGTGCCCGGTGGGGCTGTCATAGACGTTCGCCGTCACCTGGGCGGTGATCTGGCCGGGCAGGTCCGAACGGACGCCGGTGATGAGCGCAGCCGGGATTATGCTGCCGGCCTGCACGATGTTGGGCGAGGCCGGCGCTGTCAGACGCTCGACGCTCACCGTGCGCTGGTTGCCCGCCTGGGCCATGAAGGCGCGCTTGCCGGCCTGGTCGCCTTGCGGCGGCTGCTGAGCCGGTTCCTGCACGGACGGTGCCGGCAAGCCCGGCGCCGCGACCGGCTCCGCACCCGCGCGCGCGCCGCCGCTGACGAGAAAGACCGAGCTGGTGCGGGCTGCATCGCGTTCCTGCGCCGCGCGTTGTCGGGCGGCTTCTGCCGCCTGCGCGCGCGGATCGGGCGGACCTGGCTGCGCGCCGATCGGCGGCACGGGCACGTCCTCGCCGCGCTGCTGCGCCGACACGATCGGCCGGCCGAGGTCGCCGGGAAGCGGCGGGCCGAGCCGGGGCACCTGTGCGTAGTCGCGCGGGCCGGACGTGATGGCCTCGGCCGTGGCGCGGCTGTCGGTGTTGTAGAGTTCCTGCGCGGCCCGATCGGCCGGCGGTCGCAGCGCATAGATCAGCGAACCACCTATGCCGAGTCCGGCGGCGACGCCGACGACGGCGAGCGCCTTACGGGAGAGCCGCATGACGCGGGGCGGATCGCCGCGCAGCTGGAACGCGGCCGGATCAGGGCGGGCCGACTGCGGGGCGGGCCGATCCTCGACGGGCGGATCGTGGCTGTCGGTCACGGCCGCCCCCTCCGTCCGTCGGCGCGCACGATGCGGACGCGCTGTTCGGTGCGGCGGTCGCCCAGGCGCAGCTCGGCGGCGGCGAACAGGCGATCGACCACCATGTAGCGCCCTTGCACGCGGTAATTGACCAACTCGGCGTCACCACGCGCGCCGGTCACGAACATCGGCGGCATCTCGCCCTGCGAGATCTGGTGAGGAAACTCAATGAACACCTGCCGTCCGTCGTCGAACGCGCGAGCTGGTGTCCACGGCACGCGGTCGCCTTCGATCCGGTAGCGGAAGTTGAGCGCGGTCACGTCGACGCCGGTCGCAGCCGGCGCAGCGGCAGCAGCAGCCGCGTTGCGGCCTTGCAAGGCGAGGAGATGGTCCTGCGGATAGGTCCAGGACACGGACGCCATGTAGGTCGTGGCCGTGGCGCGCAGCTCCAAATGATAGGTGCGCCGGGCGGTGTTTATGACGAGGTTGGTCGAAATGTCCGTTCGCGTGGGCTTCACCAAAATATGCACCCGCGCGGTGGGACCGGCGCCGCTGACCGTGTCGCCGATGATCCAGCGCACGGTGTCCCCGGCCGCGACCGGGCCCGGGCCGACGAGCTGCTCGCCTTCCTGCAACGCGATGTCCGTCACCTGGCCGGGCGCGGTATAGACCTGATAGAGCGCGCCATCGGCCCACGGATATTGCTGAATGGCGTTGAGGAAGCCGTCGCGAACCGGTTGGATGCGTGCGGCGGCGTTGGCGTCGCCGACACGATGGCGCGGATCGGCGGGCTCCGCCGTCCGCGGACCTTCGGTCACCGGCTTCAACTGACCGGGCAGCGGCAACGGCTGGGGGATTGTGACGATCGCGACCCCGCGGGGCGGCTCGGCCGTAGGCGTCGCCATGATCGCCGGGGGCGGATCGTCCAACGCGATCACGGGCGGCCTGGCCGACGTGGTGGCGCAGCCGGCGAGCGCGGATGCGGAGACGAACAGCGCGGCCGTGGCAGCGCGGCGTATGGGTATGCCGGTCATTGCGACAGCTCCTTCGACCAGTTGAGGGCATTGACGAAGACGCCGAGCGGATTCTTGCGCAGGGCGTCGGGGGTGCGCGGCGGCTGGACGACGACGGTGAGGATCGCCGACCAGCGTTCGGTGGCGGCAAGGCTGCCGTCCTGATAGCGGCGCTCGATCCAGGCCACGCGAAAGCTGTCGGGCGAGGCGCGGATTACGCTCGACACTTCCACCGCGACCTGCACCCGGCTGACATTGGCGAACGGGTCGTTGGCGCGGGCGTAGTCATTGAGCGCGAGCGCGGCGCGATCGGTGGTGAAGTCGTAAGCCCTGAGCCAGTTCTGACGGACGATGACCGGGTCGGCCGGGATCGCACGGACCTGCTCGATGAAGCGGGCGAGATGGAACGCGACCTGCGGATCGGTCGGGCGGTAGCCGGCCTCGGCCGGCGCTACTGCCTGGGCTTCACCCAGCCGATCGACCTGAACCACCCACGGCACGATATGGCCGCGCGTCGATTGCCAGAGGAGCCCGCCGGCCAAGCTGCCCGAAAGCGCCAGCGTCCCGAAGAAGGCGAGCCGCCAGTTCTTTGCCTGGACGCGGGATGATCCGATCCGGTCATCCCATACCTGCGCCGCGCGCTGATACGGTGTGGCCGGCTCGGGGGTCTGGCCGTAGCGGATGCTCGGTCGCTTGAACATGGTTCAATCCTTCTGGCTGACATCGACCGATGCGCCGCTGCCGCCGCCGTCGCCGGAGCGCAGCGTGTGGGCGGCGATGGTCGCGCCGTGGGTCATGGTCTGGCGGTTCTTCATCGCGGACGCCCAGGCGGGCGCACCGGCGGAAGTGTCCGGCGACGGCGTGGAGCTGCCGCCTGAAACGGTCCCGCCCGTTGCGGTGACGGCGGCGCGGCCGCCCGAGCGATAGCTGTCCTTGAGCGAAGCGGCCGCCTTGCGAAGCGGTGACATGACCGCACCGGCCGCCGCTTGGCCGACGCCAGCAGCCCCGCCGGCGACCGCAGCCCCGCCGGACTTGCCGGCCGAACCGAGCGCATAGGCGCTATTGGCGGAGCCCGAGGTGAAGGCTGCGCCTCGCGCGGCGCCGCCGATCGCACCCGCCGCAGCGCCGACACCGAGGCGGGCGGCGGCGGCGCCACCGGCCAACACGCCGCCGGCCGCGAGCACGGTTCCCGCTGCGGCCCCTGCGCCAAGCGCCGGGCCGCCCGAGACGATGCCATTGGCGATGCTCGGCCCGAAGATGCCGA
>Ga0105250_10001117_pt1 | contig 15148 bp, 13 predicted proteins | sample KBSS54metaG_FD_80425 | JGI IMG/M metagenome (GOLD analysis project Ga0105250, IMG submission 80425) | Switchgrass rhizosphere microbial communities from Kellogg Biological Station, Michigan, USA - KBS S5-4 metaG | ecosystem: Host-associated > Plants > Roots > Rhizosphere > Soil | place...
CTCGCCGTAAACCAGGCCCTCGACAACGTCGAAATCGCCCACTGACCACCCCGTGCGACGAGCCCAAACCCTCGTCGCACCTAGCCATTTCAACCGAGCTGGCACAGAGCCACGCCTTGCGCCCCCAAGCCTCGGCTGTCACCCTTCGGCCCGTTCTTCAAGGATCAGAACAAGGAATCAAGGATTGAGTGGCTACGTTCCCAACCCCCCGAAAAACTACCGCTACGAAGAAGCCAAACCCGTCGATATTCATGCCCAGCGTTGGGCTGAGTATGAGAAGCATGAGAAAGAGCCTTCATCGGCGCGTGAAAAAATTGGCATTGCACTGCGTATTGGAGTTTTCTTCGACGGCACAGGCAATAACGCCAACAACGCTGCCGCCGGGTTGCTCTGCGGTGCACATCATCCCATTGCTGCCAAAGATATTGACGCCAGTTGTAAGCCGTTCATGAAAGACCCGGACAGCAGCTACGGCAATGACACCAGCAATGTGCAAAAACTGAGTGACTTGTACTACGCCCCTCAAGGTGCCGAAGGTGATGGCGCGCAAAAGCAAGCATTCCGCGTGGTGTATATCGAAGGCATCGGTACCCGTTCGGGTGAAGAAGACAGCAAGTTCGGTGCTGGCACTGGCCGAGGCGAAACAGGTGTGGCCGGTCGTGTGCAATTCTCTTTTTCAGAAATCAAGCTGCGTATTGAGGGGCTGTTGGCTAGCCACCCCAACAGTGAAATTACCTCATTGACGTTCGACACGTTCGGGTTCAGTCGGGGGGCTGCCGCCGCGCGACACTTTGCCAACGAAATTGCACGCGGTAAGCAAGGCCCTCTCGGGGAGGTGTTGCGTAGCAACGCAAGAGATTTCAGCTCAACCTTCAATGACCAATACAAAAGCAGCATCAACATGGGCTTTATTGGTCTGTTCGACACCGTACCTTCAGTTGCTGGCTGGTCCAATCTGGGCAACATCCAAAGCCCAGTGGCGACGGGAATAAAGTTGTATCTGGACCGGCGTTTTTTCACTGATGTTGTTCAGCTAACGGCTCGCGATGAATGTCGAGCCAACTTCGCTTTGAGTCGCGTAAAACCTGATCATCTTGAGATTACTCTGCCGGGTGTCCACTCCGACATTGGCGGCGGTTACCTTGAAGATGCCTTAGAGGATGTTCTAGTCAGCCCAATGCAAACCCTCGAGGTACCCCAATACACAGAGGTGGCTTCTACTTCGATCTACCGTGACGCGGTGACAATCAGAGAACAATGGCTTGCAAACGGGTGGCCTGCGGAAATGCTGGAGGTCGTCACCCCTGATCCTCTTCTTTTGACCGGTACAGCGAAAAACGATTTCGGCCCACGCATGAAACGCATTTATGCCGCTCTGCAACTTAAACGCCCCGTGAGCGGCCTATTGTCCAGGGTCTACTTGCGAGTGATGCACAAGTTGGCGAAAGAGAAGGGCGTCCGCTTTAAGGACATCCCAGAGACACCTGAACTGGCCGTTCCCTCAGAGCTTCAAGCATTATGTGATCGTTTTTTGGCAGGTGATTACAGTGTCACTCCCCAAGAAGATGAGATGCTGAAGCTGAAGTACATTCACACCTCGGCAAATTGGAACCATCCCTTGGGTCGCAGAGATGGGAGCGGTGTAAGAGCCGTCTATATCAATGCACCTACGACCGACTCGATTCGTGTGCAACACCCCCACGTACCTGACTGGACGCTCTGGTAATGAAATTACTTGTCACCCTGATTTGCGTGTTGTTCATGACTGGCTGCCAGTCTGCTGACCCGCTATCCGGCAAAAACGATCCCCAGTCCGAATGGTGGGAACTTGCCTTCATTGAGCCTGATTATATGCAGGTTTGGGTGGAGGACAGTTCTGTCCAGGACATCACCGGCAAGGTTTTCTTCAAAGCAAATGGAGGCTCTGCGGCTGGGGGGGAACCTGAAGATGGCACCGAGTCAGCCCGCGGATGGTCCATCATTGATGGCAGCGGAAAGCGAGTGGTCGGGGCCGGTCTTCCCGTCCGCATATACGTTCGGTGGCAATCGATCGTCGAAAAGAAAACCTGGCAAGCCTGGGTAGATATCCCAGAGCAAGCAAGGCAATTGATGGTGTCCTCCACCAACAAACGATGCCCGGAAACACCTGACCGAGAAGCCCGGTTTATGGCATCGGTCTATTTGGGACTCGCTCCTGGTGGAGTTGTGCAGGCTTGGGTTAAAGACTCATGCCATCACGCGGTCAAGGTCGCTCGGGCGCAAGCCGAGATCGAGCCATTAGGGCCGAGTCAGGGTAAGAACGAAGGGCGTTATGCATACCCTGTCAGCGAAAAGGCCAAGCGGTATATCGATAAATTCGGCATACCGTACGGGAGTTGGTAACCCGTCCGCGAATGAAGCAATTCATATTAATTTTGAGCGTTCTACTGGTAGCTGGATGCCAGACTACGAACCCACTTTCAGCCGAGAATGATCCGATTGGTGGGGGCTGGCTTTCACTGAACCTGATTACATGAAGGTCTGGGTAGAAGACAGCTCAGTCCTGGACATCAAAAACAGGACTTTTTTCAAGGCAGGCGGAAGCACCGCCGCCGGAGGTGAACCAGAAGATGGCACAGAGTCGGCCCGTGGTTGGGGCGCGGTCAGTGGTTCCGGTATTCCGGTAACCGGTGCCGATCTTCCCAAACTCATCTTTGTTCGTTGGCAGTCCATATCAGAACAGAAAACCTACAAGGGTTTCATTGAAATTCCAGAGTCAGCCAGGCAATTGATGGTGGATTCAACGCACCAGCGTTGCCCGGAAACTCCTGAAAGGACCGCTCGATACATGGCTTCGCTTTACGTGGGGCTGGCCCCGGGCGGGGTACTTCAAGCATGGGTCAGAGATTCATGCCACCGACCGATCCAAATCGCTCATGCCCAAGGCGAACTTGAACCGCTAGGCCCGGAGCAGGGGAAGCATGGCGGGCGCTATGCCTATCCAGTCAGTGAAGAGTCTAAGCGGTATATTGAAAAATTCGGTATCCCTTACGGGAGTTGGTAAGCGGTAAACCAATGAAGCTATGCATTGTGGCGGTATGCATGTTGTTCCTGAGCGGCTGCCAGTCTGCCTCTTCGCTATCCGTAAAAAACGACCCGAAATCCGATTCGTGGGAGCTTGCGTTCACCGAACCCTATTACATGAAGGTTTGGGTTGAAGACAGTGCCGTCGAAGACATAAACGGCAAGCTATTCACGCGCACTGGAGGAGGCACAGCCGCTGGTGGCGAACCAGAGAATGGCAAAGAGTCCGCGCGCGGTTGGCATGCGGTAGGCGCGGCTGCGAAACCAGTGATTGGCGCTGGCTTGCCCAAACGCATTTACGTGCGCTGGCAATCCATTGTCGAGCCGCAGACCTATAAGGTTTGGGTGGATGTGCCTGAAGAAGCGAGGCAACTGATGATGCAATCGGTCAGTCAGCGGTGCCCGGAAACACCGGAGGAACAGGCCAGCTACAGCGCATCTATTTATCTGGGATTGGCCCCAGGGGGCGTTGTACGAGTTTTCGTTCGAGACGAGTGCCATCGCCCTGTCAAAGTCGCCAGAGCACAAGCAGAGGTTGAACCGCTAGGGCCTAGTCAAGGTAAGAACCAAGGGCGCTATGCGTATCCCGTCAGCGAAAAGTCCAAGCGGTATATCGATAAATTCGGCATACCGTACGGGAGTTGGCGGTAGACAGGCAGGAGACACTTCTCTTGTCTGTCTTCAGGGGCTTGTTCTGAGTAGTCATATTTGACAGCTACCGAGTCAATGTCGGGTTCAACGAAGGTCCGCTTTCGGCCAAAAGCGGACGTTCTAGAGCGACCGCTATCGGCCCAAAGCGGACGTTCTGGAGCGACCACTGTCGGCCAGAAGCTGTCAGTCGTCACCGGCTGGAAACCGACTCAACTAGATCTACATGGGTCAGAGTTGACCTCATCCAGTGCTGCTCTCCCTGACCAAACCGGAGAGGCGTGAGCCAGGCAAGGTATAGCGGCATATCGACAGCATGGTCAGCTTTCAGTTAGGGTTCGGTCATAGAAATTCCCGAACAACCTAAGTAACGGATTACACGTCGATATGACGCAGATAATAAACCGGGATGCTGCTGACAAAACGAAAGGCTTCCGGCTCCAAAAGCTCCGAGCAGCAACACTTCTGCTGAGCGCAGCAAATGATTTGTCGAATGTAAATTTCTACTACGCAGCCATTGAAGCGGAAGAAGATGTAACAATAATAAAAACTGTAAATTTAAGCACAGAACAGATAATTCAAGAAGACAAAAACTACAGCTCTGATAGCAACTTTACAATATACTCAGAAGCTGTACTAAACACCCTTGTAAGTTTTTTTGACATCTATATAGGTAAGTGGCACAAAAGTCAATCTACAGTATTTACCTTTAGCTTTTACACCACAACGAATTTCGGTAAAGAAAAAAAGAAAGAGCTCGCAGATGGAACAATAATAGAGCTTCCCGACAAGCCGATCCTTGGGATTCTTCAAAACTCTTCTGATATTCCCGACAATATAGCCAGTATTGTTAAAACCATCCTGCTTGCTGAATACAAAAAGCAATATGAAAAAATTCCCGGAAATGGCTACCTCAAAGCTCTTGAAGATATTGAGCTAGAAGAATTCAAGATTTTTCTAAAGAAAATAAACTGGTTATCTGGGCAAGAAGACGAATCAGAACTCCAAGGCAGTGCAGAAAAACTAATAAAAAACTGCAAATATTATCAACTCAGCATGAACGGAAAGGAACAACTGATTCTCGCTAAAATTCTTGACAAGATTGATGAAAAACAACACTTCGCAGACTTCGCAGAGAGATTTATCAACTCCGCTGAGGTAGAGCTAATTTTCAAAATGGCAGAGTCCGAAGTCAGTGATCAACTGCTTGATCCAATATGGAAAGAACTTCAGGAGCTTTCATCTAAAATCACTGACAAACGCAATTTAGAAGAAAAACTACTGGATAACTGTCCAACATACCCAAAATCAAAGATTGCAACCCTTGCAAGAAAAGCCTGTAGTTCGAAAACAGAAGAAGAAGCAAGCAACAAGAGCTTTTTATCATTAAAGTACAGAGTTTTCGAAGCTTGCGAAGATTATTTTTTTGATAACGACAAATTCAGCGACACCGTTAATCAAACCTCAATCGACATCACAATAAAATCACTACAGCAAAAAGCAGCAGATACGATTGAAGAATTGAAAAAAGATTACACATACACCGTATCAAATAAAGAAACCATCAACGGCATAGTAGTAAACCTAATAGATTCATGTTTCATATGCTTCGATGAGGAGAAGTCTGAATGAACGAGGCAGCAAAAAAGAAATTAATGTTCATATCATCCGACGACTTTTATCTGCTGACATATGCAATAATAATTATCCTTGACGGCCTTGGCTGTACCCAGGGGCGAATATTTAAAGATTACAGAAAAATTTCATTCATAATAGAATTAATAACCAATAATCGAAACATGCTAATATTAGAATCCTCGACTACAGAGAGACTACATAAGGGCGACAAAGACTTTCTCTTTCACAGCTATACAAATGGCCTCGCCAAAAGAAGCGAAACATTAAAAATTTTATTCACACTTGAAAAGAAGGGGTATGTATCTTTACATAAGGGGGACACAGAAGCACTAGTCAATATAACCCTAAACAAAGAAAAACTACCACCAAACTTCTTATCCAAGGAAATTTTCAAGAGCGAGTACATGAATTGCGAGAGATTTAAGAAGGCAATTCAGAGAAGCACAGTCATTACTCTTGACACATTTCTGAGTAAGATATATCGGGACAGAGGTATAAAAATATGGGAAGTTTAAGAATTCAGAAGGTCGTTTATGAGGGCACAAACTACCATTTCGAATCCCCCCTATTTGATGAAAACCTCATTCTTATAGAAGGTGACAACGGAACGGGAAAGAGCACCTTCTGCAACTTGATCTATTACGGGCTTGGTGGGCGAGTTAGCGAGTTCAGCCGTAAAGAAAAGAAAGAACAGCACAAGCAAATCACAGAAGACAAAGACAATCGCGTCGTACTTTACGTAAAAATAAATAATGAAAGTTACAAGCTGACTCGATACATAGACGACAATGATATAGCTGTATCGTCGACTCTAGAAGCCTGTGATATCAGCACTAAATCACGAATCTTAATACACAACAACGATCAGCCCACGTCCATATTCCAGGTGTTTCGCTCCCCTGAAGTTGAGTACATATTTTCCGACTGGCTTCTCTCGAAGCTTGAAATAACCGTTGTAGAGCTATACCAAGGCTATAGAAATTTTAAAATTAATTTCACTGACCTTATGCGGCTTATCTATCATGACCAACAGCCCGATCCAAAAGGGGTATACAAAAAGATAGATACACAAAGCAACTTCATGAACGACTCAGAGCTTCTGAGAAAAGCCATCTTTGAGCTCTTGGTCGGAAAAACATTTTCGGAATACTACGAATCCCTCTCCAAATCAAAAGCGCTAGAAAAAGATAAAAACATTGCTGCTGGACTTCTGAAAGAATATTCCAGAATCATTGAAGAGCTGTCTGGAAGTTCAGAGCCGTTAAATATTTCGTTTCTTCAGGCGTCCCTGCAAGAAAAAGAAAATCAATTAGAACGCTTGCACAGTGCAAGGAACAAATTCAAAAGCAATAGAGAAGTCAAAGGAGTAATAGTAGATTATGCAATAATAGATATAAAGAACAATATTATCGAGAGGCAGCTAGCCTTAAGCAAGTTGAATCAAGATCTGATCTCAACCATAGGTGAAAAACAAAAACTAAATGCCGTAAAAGAAAATACCCTAAGAGAAATTTCTCAAATCGTAAAGATCATTCACTCGCATGATCAGCTTAATTTGTTCTCAGCGGATACATGCCCCTACTGTTTAGGAAAAGTTGAGCGGGCAACAGGTCATTGTGTTTGCGGTTCAGAGATCCAAGAGGAACAGTACCAACGTTTTTTCTATACATCCAAAGAATACAAGGAAATCTATAAAGCAAAAATCAAAACAACCCAAACCATTGAATTAGCTATAGATGATTGCAATCAAGACCTAAAGATCATTCAGGAAAATATTCGCAAACTGGAAACAGAAATCCCAGAGCTAATGCGAAAAATAGAAGAGCGAGTTGACAATCTAGATGCCCCAGTAGATCTAGACACAATTAATGACATTGATGATGAGATTTTAAACACTCGTCAGGATATAGAAAAGATACGCCAGCAAATTGAAGCAGAAAGCAAAAACGTTCGCCTTACAAATGACTACGAGCGAAAGAGAAGCGAACATGAGATTTCAAAGCTGCAAACAGATGAGTTAGAGGCCAAAGCAAAAATAGACATTCAAGATAAGGTAGGGAAGCTCAGCTCTATCTATAATAAATTAATGACCGACTCCCTACCTGACTGCAACACTGCTCGCATAAGTTTAGACGACTACCATCCGATAGTTGGTAGTGGTGAATATAGAGAGGCCAGCTCAGCCGTATCAAGGCGACTTATGTATTACCTCGCCCTTATGAATCTATCCCTGTCACAAGAAGATGTACCGTTTCCTAAATTCTTGCTTATCGACACGCCAGAAACATCAGGGATTGAACTGGACAATCTTAAACGTTGCCTCGAAAAAATTGGTGAGCTTGATAGTTATGGAAAAACTTATCAAGTAATACTTACTACGGGCCTTAAAAAATATCCTGACAGCTTTAAAGTGCATAGAAAAATTTATCTTCCAGACAAGCAGCATCGCTTATTAGTCAAAAAATAATCGGCACAATAAGGGCATACATTGTTTACAAATTGTGCCCTTCAGTGTCTTGTAAAGATCTGTTTATGCCGCAGAAAGCCGTTGAACCTCCTAAGGGGACGAGGGGCTTATCTGCTTGGCGCAGTGAATCGCTCCGATTTCCGCATGAATCGAAAGACCGCTTAGGCCGGCAGCGGTCGCTTGCACGTCCGCTTCTGGCCGGTTCCTGCCTCTCACCACAAGCAGAAATCGGCCAAAAGAGACGATCAGCCATGACCCGTAGCGGCCAATTACACTCTGTTATGGCTTTAAAAATTCAATAATCTCAAGCATGACTCCGTTGTAGGAATTCTTCGAATGTATATGGTCCATGCTCTGGCTCAAACACATCTGCAAATTCCAGATGGGTGCAATAGGATTCAGCTAGGCTTTCATTTCCTTCTGGTGGCATGAAGTCAACGTCCATTTCTCTCATGATTTCGAAAACGGGCGATTTGTAGGGGTTGGGTATGTACCCCTTAATAAAAGCTTGATAGAGAAACACCCACTGCCGATCTTTTTGATAAACATCAAGTTCGCTTAGTGCTTCGAATGCTAGTTGTAGGTTTTCTGTCCAGCCTGTTATTTGCATCAATAAACACATTGACAGGCAGTCTTGAGAATTTATAACCGCTGTTTCAGCTAACGCATTTAAGGTCAACCCATGTTTGCTGATGAAGTGTAGGGGCCAGGACATTCCATCCGAGCGCCCATTTTTGGAGTTCTCGATTATGATTTGGTTTAGTCTTTCCTCGTAGTCAGAGTGTTGAACCTCATGTTTTTCGAAGATTATCCCCAAATAGGGAAGCAATAGTGGGTAATGCCAGCTCAAGTTTGTCACATAGTCAGTGATGACTCTGATCCAATCATCATCAAGTAAGTGGATTAATTGCTGCATGGCGTATTTTAATACACTGCCATCCGGTGTTTGATTGTTTAACGAAATCGCATACTCTAAAAAGTGTATCGTGTCATCTGTGTTGTACTTCTTGCCTTCGCCAACTTTTTGAGGGAGTGCGGCATGAAGTTTTGCCACCCAGTCGGTTTGTATTGCAGCGGGTAGTGGTTCGACTTTGGTTTTCGATAAGTTTAATGAGAATTTGAATTTTTTTAACTCGCTGGCAAGCTTTTGTAAAAAGCGTTCGGCCTCCGATGAGTCTTTGCAATAGCACACATAGTCATCAACATATCGTACGAATTCATATTTTTCTTCACGTAGTCTCTCGTCTACTACACCTAGTATGAGTTCGACGATGACTGTCGATGTCGCCGGTCCGATTGTAATGCCCTGAGTTTCAAGGCATCGTGTATTCCTTTGCCACTTATCCAAGTCTTTAGACCAATGCTTGTTGCCGTTGTCCTTAACCCCAAGCTGTCTTTTGGCTTCTTCCTCGCCCATTCCCGCCCATTCAATAGCATGCGTATAAACAGAGTTAAAGCAGCTTGCAACGTCCGTATTCACCAAGTAACGCTTGCCGAATGATGTCTGACTTTTCTCCAGAACTTTCTCTCGAAAGCTGTCGTAGTTCATCACTACCAATAGTTTATCAACATGAAAGTATGGTTTGATTTTGCTACTTTCGTTATCGCAGATTCCCCGCATGTGCTCCCAGTTTTCGGAGATACATTTTGCAAGCCGCCCGTACGCCTGCGGATGGGGAATTCCTAGAAGTCTGGGCACGTTGTTGTACCTAGTGGACGCATATTCAACAAAATCAAAGCCCTTTGAAGGCCTTCCTGTCTTATTGATCTCTGGGTCCTTTGCACGTTCATCGCATGCATCTGGCTCCTGGATGATTCGAAGAACCACTTCGGGTGTGAATCGTCTGGAATTGAAGACCGGTGGAATCTCGCCAACGCCCTGCTTTTGATTCGGGAAGTAGTTGAATCGGGTTAGCGCTTCAAACACAAATCGTTCGTCGTCCATTATATAACCTGTCCTAGTAAATGAATTATCTCGTATGGATCCGTGCTCGTTTGTGTGCTGAAGGTACCGTACCCAGGTGGATATCTGGGTTTACCTTTCAGGTGAGTAGGGTAGTCGAAGAAGCTGTTACTGGCAGCGTTGCCGACATTGCACGCCCAGGGTTTGGATCTGCTTGATCGTAAGCAAGCAGGTGATGTTCTCATCGTGACGAAACTCGGCCGGTTGAAGGTCTGCTTTTGGCCGATTTCTGCCGTTCGCGAGCGGCCGCCACTCCCTGCCAAAGCGTGTCGAGAGTGAAAGAGCGGTGAGCTTGCCCGGCAACGGTCATGCTGACTAAAAGGAGCATGGCCTCTTTGCAGGACCTGCCGAAAAAAGGTTCTCGCGGCTTAGGACGGCGCGATTACTGGGTTTTACCTAGACCGAACGAAAGCGTTGGGCATCGCCTCCCCAGTAGTAGTCGTTGCTGATAACACCGTCCTGTGTCGATCCCACAGCGAATACGGGATAGCCACCGGTGCCGCCATCCGAGGCAACACCGTCCCAGTGAGGGTGTTCCAAGTGCCATTACGGGCCATTGAGCTTCGATGCTTATTAGAGGAAAGGGCCACCGAATGCATCTGGCTTCATCGGAGTCATATAGCCTAAACGCGTATTGACCTTGATGTCTTCGCCTTTGAACTCGGTTTTGTTGACTTTGTCGTGTATCTCCAGGCTTCTGCCCTTTAAGACCCAGCTAGGCTTGACATTTTTCGGTGCTCGATTGCTTTTTGCGTACAACTTTCTGACGTATGCTTCTAAACCGCCTTCATACTGTTCAACCAATATTATTATTCTATAGGTATGAGTATGGAAAGTAGTAGACTGCAAGGAACTTCCCGCGAGATTTTGCATTCCTCCACCAGGTCCGCCCATAAAATAACCGCCAGAAGGGGCGATTTTTTTTGCATAGGCAGATACAGAAAGATCATAGTCCGATTTCACTGAGGCCGGGCAATTTTCTTCAAATATTACGTGAGGGAATACCCCGATGATTTCTACGTGAGAGTGAAGAATTTTTGCGATGATTAGATCATCAGTTCGTCCAGGGTAAGGCTCTAGATGGAGATGATGGTAGCCTTCGCATATATGCATCTGATCTCTGGATCGCATAAAGTCTTTGTCTTGTTTAAAGGCCTCCACATCAAGGGCTTCGTAGTGGGCCTTACGAGATAGGTACCCATTGACGTCCTGGCCGGCCTCTATAAGGCCTATCAGGCTCTTGACCTTGTCTTTATTCCTTATATAGGCCGGCGTACTTCTGATGCGGCTTGAAAGATCGACTTTTCTCGGCCTTACGTCTATCAGCCGATGATGCCAAAAATCATGCATGTGAAGCAGCATATCTACCCCAAGGCTTAGAAGAAACTCTTTGCTTTCTTTGTTGTTGGGGACGTAGGGGATGGCCTTAACGAGATCGTCTTTAAAGCGCTTAATTGTCTGAAGCTCATCAAGATTAACGCGCTTTTCGAGCGTTGAGGGGGAGCTCATTGCAGTGTCCTTTTGCAGTTGATGTATTAATGCCTAGCTAGAGTGAGTGTCTTTTTTCTTAGGATTTAAGGGGTGGTAGCGCATCGTTACTTATCGCGATGACAGTCAGGCAGTGCGGTTGTGGTGACTAGCCCGGTCAGAGCTGTATCCATTGGGTACCGGAAGCACCTTTGCGGCTGATCAAGTGGTCGGTGATCACAATCGGGAAGGTTTTGGCGAGCAGCAGCGCGGCAACGGTCATCGGGCCTCCAGGCAATGAGTGACGCCGAACTCTATAACAATTTGGCACCAAATGGTGGCGCGCCTCGAGCCCACGCATGGCACATCAGCGGCTTGTAGAACAGTGCCGTTACGATGGATCCGACATAGCCGTGAGCCCACACTTCTTGGGCTAAGGCCGCCTACTTCTTCCTTGCATGAAAACGCTGAAACACGTTTCGATACCCTCCAGGTGGCAAGAGACAATGAAGCCACTGTAGATACCTCTATCCAAACCACTTCCTAAAGGAATCAGTCGCGACCACGACATAGACGTATTCATAGCTTCGGTGGAACAGTCTGCTTTTGGCCGAAAGCAGCCCCATCCGTAATTCCCTATCAGCCCGAATCCCGCCAGATCAACGGAATCCTTCAGCAGTATCAATCAGCGACGATATCAAACGCAGCACTCCCCAAAACCTCCCCATTAACCAAAACCCTCACCCCATGCCGCCCCAAAAAATGCTTCCGCGTCGTAAAATCCTTAATCACCTGCCGCCTCCCCACAACCACTTCCCCAAACCCAGCCAACACCACCGTCTTCAACTTGAAAACCTTCCCCGACACCCCGCCATTCGCCTTCACATAGTCAATCGCATAATCAATCACCAACCGCTGTTCATGCGCTACTGTCGACTTCACCGTAAACGACAACGTAATCGCCTCACCCAACCTCACCACCGCCGGTTCAACCCGCACATCCAGCAACTCAACCTCTGCCTTGGCCCCCGCACCAATCACCGTCAGCGCACGCAAATCTCCCTGTTTGATCAAGCTGCGCAACGCATGCTTGGCAATCCACGCCGTGTGTTTGTTCTCCAGTGGCCAGCCTTCAATCGTGTCCAGCACCCATTCCGGATGTTCCTTGGTCACGTCGTTCAGATGGTTCGCCACGGACTTGCGTACGTACAAACTCTCGTCGGCTTTCAACCGGTCGAGGATGCCGGCGGCCAGTTGCGGGTTGGCTTGCACGGCTTCCAGGCGGAATGACCAGGGCAGGCGGGGGCGGGTGCCTTCGCTGGCGAGGCGGCGGACGTGGTGGTTTTGGTCTTGGGTCCAGTCGTGCATGAGTTCCAGTGAGCGTTCGAGGTCGCTGCGCAGGAAGTGGCGGATGGCGAATTCGGAGGAGCCGAAGGTGGTGAAGTATTTCAGTGCTTGCATCGAGGTATCGAAGGCGTGGCCGCCGTAGCTGGCGACGTAGTGCGGCAGGCACATGCTGATGAATCCGCTGTTGAGGCGGGGGGCGAGTTGGCGCAGGACTTCGAGGGAATCTTCGTAGTCCAGCGGCAGCACGGCGTGCAGGCTTTCGCTGACGCGGGCCATGCGTTGCATCACCGACAATTCCGCCAGCCCTTGGTTGGCGTGCTTGAGAAACGCCTTGGCCTTGAACGCCGGGTACACGGCGCTCATTTCGCTGGCGATGTGTTGCAGGCGTTCGGCGTTGAAGATTTCCTTTAACGCCGGGGCGGCGGTGTCGGTGGTGCTCATGGTCAGGTCATCGGGGTGCTGACGAACGCTTCGAGGGTTTCGGCGTACGCGGTGTATTGGGCGATGTGCGGGTAGCGGCGGGTGTCGATCTGGTCGGGGACGACGAGGTCGGTGAAACTCCACGCCACGGCGAGGCTGATGCCGGCCTGGGTGAGGGTGCCGTCGGTGGGCAGGCCGGTTTTTTCCAGTTCCTGTTCGAGGGCGGTGAACGCGGCGGCGAGTTGGCCCTCGACGCGTTCGACCCACGGTTGGTATTGGATGTCGGCCGGGCGCAGGTTGCGTTCGTAGTAGAGCTGCACGGCTTTTTCGCAGGCGGCGAGGCTGAGGCCGATCAGGCGCAGGGCGTGGGCGCGTTGTTTGAGGTCGCTCGGCAGCAGGCTTTTGCCGCTGGCGGCTTCGAGGTAGTCGAGGATGAGGGTGGAGTCCATCAGGACCACGCCGTCATCGAGGATCAGCGTGGGCGCCTTGACCACCGGGTTGATCTGCTGGAATTGCTCGAAGTGGCGGAACACCGAGACCGATTCATGTTCGAGGTCGATGCCGAGGCGTTTGGCGGAGATCGCCACGCGGCGCACGTAAGGGGAGTCCAGCATGCCGATCAGTTTCATGACGCGTTCCTTCAAGTCGAACCGGTGGGAAGGCATAACCTAGCCGAGCCTGAGGCAAATGTCAGTCGTCAAAACCGGCTTGTTCGTGAATCTCATCCACATTCAATTCCAGCCGATACGCCACCGCCACGAACAACGCCTGACACAAACACAAGGTCGCACTCAACGAACGAAACGCCAATGCGCTGCCCTCATTCACCAGCAGCAGGCTGTTGGCGTTTTTGGCCAAGGGCGAGAGGTGGCTGTCGGTGAGGATCAGGGTGCTGGCCTGTTGCTGGCGGGCGTAACGCAGGCAGTGCTGGGTTTCCTTGGCGTAGGGGGTGAAGCTGATGGCGATGACCAAATCACCGCTACGCACGCTGCGCATCTGTTCGCGATAACTGCCGCCCAGCCCGGAAACCAGGTGAATGCGCTTGTGAGGGTGTTGCAAGTTGTAAACGAGGTAGTCGGCGACGGCGAAGGAGCGACGCACGCCGACCACATAGATGTTGTCGGCGTTGACGATCAGGTCGACGGCTTTTTCGAACGCGACGTCGTCGAGTTCGCGGCCCAGGCGTTCGATGCCGGAGCGGGTGGCGTCGATGCATTCGCGGGCGAGGTCGCCGTCGCTGGCTTGTTGCGACTGGTTGGCGATCATGCTGCGGATGCGTTGCTGGTAGTTGTGCACCGGCGAGGCTTTGTGGGTGTAGGCGGCGCGGAACAGCGCCTGCATTTCGCTGAAGCCGCTGAAGCCGAAGCGTTGCGAGAAACGTACGATGGCGGACGGATGCACCTCGCATTCCCGGGCGATGTCGCTGATGCGATCGACCATGATCCGGTCGCTTTGCTGGCTCATGTAGCTGGCGATGCGGTTGAGTTGGCGCGGCAGGGTGTCGTATTCGTCGGTGATCAGTTGCAGCAGACGCTCGGCATTGATCGGGGGGCTGGCGAGGGGGCGCTCGTCGTTGGCCGGCAGATCGGGGCGGGGCATAAGTCTTCCTTTAGGCTGATCAAATCACACAAAGTGCTGGATTGTGGCTGATGTTAGGAGGGCTTTTGGGGTTCTGCTTGGCTGAAACGATGCACCGGGAGTAGAAAAATTCGCGATGAGACGCCAGCGGTTAGCCGTTTGTCTTCTATATACAGCCGTTGGACTGAATTTCTTGCTATAAACGCACTCCGATGACCGCCATGAAGCCTGTGTCAGACCCGTTTACGGCTGTTGTCGGACAAATTCCCGGTATTTACAGTTGCTGAGGCCTCAAACGGGCCTTAGACTGCCGCCCCTTCGTAAATTGAGTGCCGGGTGGCGTTTGCAATAAACGATGCCTTTTCGTCGACCGGACACGGTTCGCCGGAACGCTCCCTATTTCGCCTTAATGCACGTTTTTTTATAGAGATATCAATGACAAAGGACAAGTTGCTGGCCATGCCGGCAGATGACTACATGAATGCCGAGCAACACGCTTTCTTCACTGAGCTGTTGCAGAACATGAAAGTCGAAACCCACGAGCGCATTGAGCAAAA
>Ga0105250_10001127_pt1 | contig 15053 bp, 10 predicted proteins | sample KBSS54metaG_FD_80425 | JGI IMG/M metagenome (GOLD analysis project Ga0105250, IMG submission 80425) | Switchgrass rhizosphere microbial communities from Kellogg Biological Station, Michigan, USA - KBS S5-4 metaG | ecosystem: Host-associated > Plants > Roots > Rhizosphere > Soil | place...
CGAATTGCAACGTATGCCCCGTAGCTTCATCCCACAGCGCTATCGCGAGGACACACGAATGAGTACTGCCGCACCCATCCTGCTCACTCCCGGCCCGTTGACCACCTCGGCCCGCACCCGCCAGGCAATGATGGTCGACTGGGGGTCATGGGATGACCGCTTCAATCAACTGACCGCCAGCCTCTGCGAGCAATTGCTGGCAATCCTCAACGGCGCCGCCACTCACCACTGCGTGCCTTTGCAGGGCAGCGGCACCTTCGCTGTCGAAGCCGCCATCGGCACACTGGTGCCGCGTGACGGCAAGGTGCTAGTGCTGATCAATGGTGCCTACGGCAAGCGTCTGGCGAAGATCTGCGAAGTGCTCGGCCGCTCGTTCAGCACCTTCGAAACCGCCGAAGACGAACCGACCACCGCTGCCGACGTCGACCGCCTGCTGCGCGCCGATGGCGACATCAGCCACGTCGCGCTGATTCATTGCGAAACCAGCACCGGCATTCTCAACCCGTTGCCGGAAATCGCCGAGGTCGTCGCGCAACACGACAAACGCCTGATCATCGATGCCATGAGCTCGTTCGGCGCACTGCCGGTGGACGCGCAAAAAGTGCCGTTCGATGCGCTGATCGCCGCTTCCGGCAAGTGCCTGGAAGGTGTGCCGGGGATGGGTTTTGTTTTCGCCCGCAAGGAATCGCTGGCAGCAGCGGCCGGCAACTCGCATTCGCTGGCGATGGACCTGTATGACCAGCACACGTATATGCAGAAGACCGGCCAGTGGCGCTTCACTCCGCCGACTCATGTGGTCGCGGCGCTGCATGAAGCGCTGTTGCAATACAACGAAGAAGGTGGCCTGCCCGCGCGGCATGCGCGCTACGCCGCCAACTGTCAGGCGTTGATGGAAGAGATGGGCAAGCTCGGCCTGCGCAGCTTCCTGCCGGCAGCGATCCAGGCCCCGATCATCGCCACCTTCCATGCCCCGCAAGATCCGCGCTACCAGTTCAAGGACTTCTACGAACGGGTCAAGGCCAAGGGTTACATCCTCTACCCCGGCAAACTGACCCAGGTCGAAACCTTCCGCGTCGGCTGCATCGGCCACGTCAACCCGGACCAAATGCGCCAGGCCGTGGCGGCAGTGGGTGAAGTGCTGCGCGAGATGGAAGTCCTCGATATCTGAAACACCACTAATCCCCTGTGGGAGCGGGCTTGCTCGCGAAGGCGGAGTGTCAGCCGCCATCAATGTTGAATGTGCCGCCGCATTCGCGAGCAAGCCCGCTCCCACAGTTTTGAACCGTATTGCCAACTCAGGAATTGATTGCCATGAACTACACCAACCCAAGCAAGCTGCAAGCCGCGATCCTCGACTGGGCCGGCACCGTGGTCGATTTCGGCTCGTTCGCGCCAACGCAGATCTTCGTCGAAGCCTTCGCCGAATTCGACGTTCAGGTCTCCATCGAAGAGGCCAGTGGCCCGATGGGCATGGGCAAGTGGGACCACATCCGTACCCTGTGCGATCAGCCGCAGGTCGCCGAGCGTTATCGCAAAGCGTTCGGCCGCACCCCGACCGACGATGACGTAACCGCGATCTACAACCGCTTCATGCCGCTACAGATCGAGAAGATCGCCGAGCACTCGGCGCTGATTCCCGGCGCACTGGAAACCATCGCCAACCTGCGCCAGCAAGGGATCAAGATCGGTTCCTGCTCCGGCTACCCGAAACAGGTGATGGACAAGGTCGTGGCCCTCGCTGCCACTAACGGCTACATTGCCGACCACGTGGTCGCCACCGACGAAGTGCCGAACGGTCGCCCATGGCCGGCCCAGGCGTTGGCCAACGTGATTGCGTTGGGCATCGATGATGTCGCGGCCTGCGTGAAGATCGACGACACCGTGCCGGGCATCCTCGAAGGCCGTCGCGCCGGGATGTGGACCGTGGCGCTGATCTGCTCGGGCAACGCGCTGGGCCTGGATTACGCCGGCTACCGAGCACTGGGCAGCGACGAACTGGCCAGCGAACGCAAACGCATCCACGCGCTGTTCGCCGATTCGCGACCGCATTACATGATCGACACCATCAGCGACCTGCCGGAAGTGATTGCCGACATCAACAAGCGTCTGGCCAACGGTGAGATGCCGCAATCGAGCTGATCGCGCCTTTTCGTCAAAACAATAGAAAACGCCAGAGTCTTCGCGACACTGGCGTTTTTTTTTGGCTAAAGCCCTGACTCAGCGCAGTGAAACTCCGATCAGCCTCAGGCAAATCTGCCAAAGGGGATTACAGTTAAAGCATGCCGTCGCACAAGAACGGCACGTGGCGACCCTGATCTGTGAGGAAACACCGTATGCCGTGGACAAGTTCCGAATCCCGCTACAGCACCGTGTCCGTGCTGCTGCACTGGCTGATGCTGGTCCTGTTGATCCTGGTGTATGCCAGCATGGAGTTGCGCGGGATTTTTCCCAAAGGCAGTGGCGGCCGCTCACTGATCCGCGAAGTGCACTACATGCTCGGCCTGACCGTGTTCGTGCTGGTGTGGTTTCGCCTGGTAGCGCGCAGCATCGGCCCGGCACCGAAAATCTTCCCGGCCTCGCCCCAATGGCAGACTCTGCTGGCGCGGGTGATGCACTGGTTGTTGTACCTGTTCATGATCAGCATGCCGATTCTTGGCTGGCTGATTACCAGCGCCGAGGGGCATCAGGTGATGTTCTACGGTTTCGATCTGCCATTGCTGGTGAGCGAGGACAAAGCGTTCGCCAAACAAGTTGAAGGCTGGCACGTGCTGATTGCCACCGCAGGTTACTGGCTGATCGGTCTGCATGCCTTGGCGGGGCTTTATCACCATTATGTGGTGGGCGATAACACGTTACTGCGGATGATGCCCAAGCGCGCGCCACGCTGACGCCAAGTTTTGACCCTTGTGTAGTGAGGGGATTCATCCCCGATGGGCTGCGAAGCGGCCCCAAAACCTGTGCACACGGTGGATCAGACTCACTGCGTGTTCAATGAGGGGCCGCTGCGCTGCCCTCGGGGATAAATCCCCTCACCACAGGGTTACTCATTCATCTTGTGGTGAAACCTCGCCGCCCCTGCAAACCGCCCGTGTGCACAAAGATCAGCCGGGTGCCTGACTCAAATCCGCCCGCTTCAACCTGCTCCTTGAGCATCAACAAAGCCTTGCCGGTATACAGCGGCTCCAACGGAACGCCGCTACTGCGCTCAGTGCTCTCGATGAACTCAAGCAACACCGGATCAACCTTGGCAAAACCACCCCGGCTCGCGTCGAACAATGCGTAATTCGTCATTGCCATATCCGTCTCCCGAACGATCGCCTCCACCTGCGCCGCCACGCCATGATCCTCCGGCACCGCCAGCGCGCCGTACACCGCACGCTCTCCCGCCTCGGCGAGTACCAACCCTGCCAGAGTCGTCCCGGTGCCGCACGCCAGCCACCAGCCGTGGAAATCGCTCCAGCCCAGATTCTTCAGTTGCGTGATCACCTGCTCCTTGAGCGCTTTGCAGCCTAAGGCACCGGCCAATCCGCCGCCACCCTCTGGCACTGCGTGCAGATTCGGGAACTGCGCCTGCCAAGGCTCCCAGAATCCGGGCTCATGCCGCGCCCGATAGCCACCGTAACCGAGCCAGTGCAGTTGCATGCCGAACGCCTGCAGGTCCTCAACCGTGGGCGTCAGCTGTGGATGGCCACGCAACAGCCCAACGGTTTCGAAACCCAGACGCTTGCCAGCCGCAGCCAGCGCATGCAGATGATTGGAATGTGCGCCACCAAGGCTGATGATGCCCTGCGCGCCGGCACGGTCGGCGGCCTTGAGATGCTCGACGAGCTTGAACCATTTGTTGCCGCTGATCAGCGGGTCGGTCTGGTCCAGACGCAGGATCGCGACCTCGATTCCGGCGTTGGTGAGCCAGTCGAGTTGAAGCAATTCGAGGGGGGCTTGGGGTAGCCAGTTGGCGGGAGGAAGAAGCATGGGCGACTGATCATTCGAGGCAGAGCCGGCATTCTAGTCGCTTACAGGACGCCATCGCGAGCAGGCTCACTCCTACAGGATCCGCGCCATCCATAAATGTTGCGCACACCGCCAATCCACTGTGGGAGCGGGCTTGCTCGCGAAAGCGTCGTGTCAGCCGACCTATGCGTTGACTGACACTCCGCCTTCGCGAGCAAGCCCGCTCCCACAGGTTAAGCGGCGTAGCTTAAAGTTCAGCGGCGAGGCGCGAACCCTGGTTGATCGCGCGCTTGGCATCCAGCTCCGCCGCCACATCGGCGCCGCCGATCAGGTGCACGTTCTGCCCCGCCGCGACCAGACCTTCCTGCAGATCGCGCAGTGGATCCTGGCCGGCGCAGATCACGATATTGTCCACCGCCAGCACTTGCGGCTCGCCGGTTTCGCCGATGCGGATGTGCAGGCCTTCGTCGTCGATTTTCAGGTATTCGACGCTGTTGAGCATCTGCACTTGCTTGTTCTTCAAGCCCGTGCGGTGAATCCAGCCGGTGGTCTTGCCCAGGCCATCACCGACCTTGGTTTTCTTGCGCTGCAACAGGAACACTTCGCGAGCCGGCGCGTGCGGCGCTGCTTTGATCCCGGCCACGCCACCACGGGCTTCCAGATGGGTGTCGATGCCCCACTCTTTCCAGAACGCGGTGCGATCGAGACTGGTGGCCACGCCTTCGTGCACAAGGAATTCCGAGACATCGAAACCGATGCCGCCCGCGCCAATCACCGCGACACGCTTGCCCACCGGTTTGCGCTCGAGGATCACGTCCAGGTAGCTCAGCACCTTGGCATTCTCCACGCCCGGAATCGCCGGCACGCGCGGCGCGATGCCGGTGGCGAGGATGATTTCGTCGTAACCGCCCTCGACCAGCTTCGCCACGTCGACGCGAGTATTCAGGCACACCTCGACATTCGTGGTCTGCAGCTTGCGCTTGAAGTAGCGCAGGGTTTCGAAGAATTCTTCCTTGCCCGGCACACGCTTGGCGATGTTGAACTGGCCGCCGATTTCGCTGGCCGAATCGAACAGGGTTACCTGATGACCGCGCTCGGCGGCCACGGTCGCGGCGGACAGACCGGCAGGGCCGGCACCGACCACGGCGATCTTCTTGATCTGTTGCACCGGCAAATAGTTGAGCTCGGTTTCATGGCAGGCACGCGGGTTGACCAGGCAACTGGTGAGTTTTCCGCCAAAGGTGTGATCGAGGCACGCCTGGTTGCAGCCGATGCAGGTGTTGATTTCGTCGGCGCGGCCTTCTGCGGCTTTGTTGACGAAGTCCGGATCGGCGAGGAACGGCCGCGCCATCGAGACCATGTCGGCATCGCCTTCAGCGAGGATCTGCTCGGCGATTTCCGGGGTGTTGATGCGGTTGGTGGTGATCAGCGGAATGTTCACCGAACCACGCAGTTTGGCGGTGACCTTGCTGAACGCCGCGCGCGGCACCTTGGTGGCGATGGTCGGGATCCGCGCTCCGTGCCAGCCGATGCCGGTATTGATGATGGTCGCGCCGGCCTGCTCGATGGCTTTGGCCAGGGTCACGATCTCTTCCCAACTGCTGCCGCCCTCGACCAGATCGAGCATCGACAAACGGAAAATGATGATGAAGTTCGGGCCGACGGCTTCGCGTACGCGGCGGACGATTTCCACCGGCAGGCGCATGCGGTTTTCATAGCTGCCGCCCCAGCGGTCGGTGCGGTGGTTGGTGTGCGCGGCGAGGAACTGGTTAATGAAATAACCTTCCGAGCCCATGATTTCCACACCGTCGTACTCGGCGCTCTGCGCCAGTACCGAGCAGGTGACGAAATCGCTGATCTGTTTCTCGATGCCGTCCTCGTCCAGCTCTTTGGGTTTGAACGGGTTGATCGGCGCCTGAATCGCACTCGGCGCCACCTGTTTCGGGCTATAGGCATACCGCCCGGCGTGGAGGATCTGCATGCAGATCTTGCCACCCGCCTCGTGCACTGCGCGGGTGACGATGCGGTGCTTGAGCGCTTCTTCCTCGGTGGTCAGCTTGGCCGCACCGGAGTACACGCCGCCCTCGTCGTTCGGGCCGATACCGCCGGTGACCATCAGGCCGACGCCGCCACGGGCACGCTCGGCGAAGTACGCTGCCATGCGTTCGAAGCCACCCGGTTTTTCTTCAAGGCCAGTGTGCATCGAACCCATCAGGGTGCGGTTGCGCAGCGTGGTGAATCCCAGGTCCAGCGGGGCCAACAGGTGCGGGTAATGAGCGGCGGTCATCGGTAACTCCACAACGTGCGATCACGGAAATTGCGGGAGCTCTGCGTCCCCCGTCAGTCATGTTCGACAGACTAAGAGTCGCACTGCTGTCACTCAATGACCGAAACTGACAAGTTATTGATCCAAATGCGCAGCGCCCCTTGGCAAGCGCAGGCATGCGCCCTACCCTAGTCGCCACACCCTGTACCCGGCTGTTGTTGGTTTTCATGCGCAAACTTCTGTATCTGTTTTTCTCCATGGCCATCGTTGCCGCCTTGACCACCTACGCCATGTGGGCGGCGGACCGGCCGGCGGGGCATTACCTGTCGGACCTGCGCATCAAACTGGCGGTCGATCAGGGCACGCCCGCCGACCGTGGCAATCTGCTGGGCATCCAGCCGGAACTGTTTCCGACCGACTACCAAAGTCCCGAGCGCCTGCACCGCAAACTCGCAGCTTATCTGCAGCAGGCACAGGATCAGGGGCTGCTCAACGAAAAAACCGTGGTGGTACTGCCCGAGCATGTCGGCACCTGGCTGATGATCAGCGGCGAGAAAGACGAGCTGTATCAGGCCCCGACCCTGGTCGAAGCGATGAACTGGCTGGCGGCGAGCAATCCGTTGCTGTTCGCCCGCGCCTGGCTCACTGCCAAGGGCGAAAATCGCCTCGACGACGCGCACCTGCGCATGAAGTCCAAAGCCATGGCCAAGGATTACCAGACGTTATTCGGTGGTCTGGCCAAGGAATTCCACGTCACACTGGTGGCCGGTTCCATCGTCCTGCCCGAACCGAGCATTCGTGATGGCCAACTCAAGCCCGGCAGCGGCGCGCTGTTCAACAGCAGCGTGGTGTTCGGTAGCGATGGCGTACCGCTGGGCCAGCCACAGCGGCAGATGCACCCGATCTTCGAACAACGTGACGTGATCGGAAGCGAAGACGAGCACGCGATCAACGTAGTCGAGACCCCGGCCGGGCGTCTGGGTGTGCTGATCGGCAGCGACAGCTGGTACCCGGACAACTATCGCCGACTCGACGAGCAAGGCGCGCAACTGGTGGCGGTGCCGGCCTTCGGCGTCGGTCACGACGCCTGGAATCAGCCGTGGGCCGGTTACAAGGGTTCGAGCACACCGGGGTCGGTCAGCCTCAAGCCCGGGGAAATCAGTGAAGGTCAGGCCTGGCATCGCCTGACACTGACCGCGCAGCCGCCGAGCAGTCGTGCGATCGCCGGCATGCGCGTGTTCCTGCGCGGCCAGTTCTGGGACAAGCCCGGTTCGGGACAAAGCTTCCTCAGCAGCAACGGCCAGCAATTCGCCGATGGCGAAGCCCGTGGCGCGCGTCTGCTGAACATCTGGTTGTAAGCCATGAAGCCGCTGCCGATGCGTCTGGGGGATCTGTCGGTAGGTTTCGTGCACAGCCTCGCTGATGCCGTGCGCAGCCATGGCGCCGATCCGCAGCCGCTGCTTGAACAATACGGACTGGATGCCGCGCGACTGGCCGAGGCCGGCGCGCGGTTGTCGATTCCGCGCTACATGCGTCTGGGGCACAGCGCGATTCAGTTGACCGGCGATCCGGCGCTGGGCTTGCGCATGGGCCAGCTCAGCCGCTTGAGTCAGGCCGGTCTCGCCGGGGTCACCGCCGCGCAGGCGCCGACCGTGCGCGAGGCCGCCCGTTGTCTGATCCGCTTCGAGCCGCTGTACGGCTCCAACTATCGCGGGCAGTCGAGTTTTCACGAAGACGCTCATGGCGCGTGGCTGCGCTTCTATTCGATCAGCCCGTACAACGCCTATAACCGTTTTGTAGTGGATTCGATCATCGCCGGCTGGTTGCATCAACTGTCCAGCGTCGGTCGCGAGCCACTGCGCGCCGAGCGCATCGAGATCGAATTTGACGCGCCGGACTACCGCGACGCCTACAACGCGCTGGGCGACTGCCCGATCCAATTCGGCGCTGAGCGCAATCAATTGCGACTGAACCTGAACAGCCTCGCACAGCGTAATCCCGAGCACTGCCCGAGTACCTGGCGGCATCTGCTGCAATTGTGTGAACGGGAACTGGAGCAACTGACCCGCACCCGCAGCCTGCGCGAACGCATCACTCAGCTGTTGGGGCCGTTGCTCAATGGTGGCCGGGAACCCGACCTGGAAGAAGTGGCGGCGCGCCTGAAGCTGCCGACCTGGACGTTGCGGCGCAAACTGGCAGAAGAAGGCACGCAGTTTCGCGCGATCCTCAACGACACCCGCCGTGATCTGGCGATGACCTACATCCGCGACACCGAACTGGCGTTCGGCGAGATCGCTTACCTGCTGGGCTTTGCTTCAGCCGAGGCGTTTCAACGCGCCTTCAAGCGTTGGAGCGGACAGACCCCCGGCGAGTTTCGCCGCAGTCACCGCAAAACCGCCTGACACCTTACAACTCGGTGGCGTCTTCGGCCGGCTCTGGCTGATCCAGTTCATACGCCTGGTATTCGAGCAGTTCTTCTTGATAGTCATCCATCGTGTGATCCCCCTGCTGCCCGTTTGAAAATAGCCCGGTCAACTGACCAGTGCCTCGAGCCTATCGTGCCCGTATGAAGGAAAAGTGACATCCCGCCTTCATGAATAAAACGTAGCAGGTGGTCAGGAATTTATCGCAGGATTTTTGTCGGGGGAATGTAACGAGATTTGAGTACACCACAAAACAAATGTGGGAGCGGGCTTGCTCGCGAGAGCGCAGTGTCAATCAACATATACATTGACTGATACTCCGCTTTCGCGAGCAAGCCCGCTCCCACAGGAGGGCTGCGCGCAGCTTATTGCATCGCCGGAATCGGCTCCGATGGCGGCGGGATATTGGTCGGGTTGGCCGGCGGCGTGATCGTTTCGGTAGCCGGTGCAGGCTCTGCACTCGGTGCCGGGGTGATCGGCGCTGACTCGGCCGGCGGCACCACTGGCTCAGAACCCGTTGGCGTCGGCGCAACCGGGGCCGGGGTCGCTGCCGGGGCTGCCGGCGTCATGTTTTGGGCAGGCTCGACAATCCCGGCTGGCGGCGGTGCAGGCGTTGCCTCTACCGCCGGTGCAGGTGTAACCGGCGCTACAGCGGCAGGCTTGGGTTCAGGCACACCGAGATCGGTTTTGGGTTTTTCTTCGATGTGCGCGGCTTTCTTCGCATCGGCTGGCAGGAACAACTCAACCAGCGTGAAGAACCGCTCGTAGAACTTCTGCGAGGTCACGGTTTCGCTGGCGACCTTGACCATCGAATCGTCCGAAGAACCGATCGGCATCGACACCGAACCCAATACGCCAACCCCGAGACTGGCGGAGTTGTTGGTCTTCTTCAGCGCGTAGCGATCCTGCAGGGCATTGGCGAACACCGTGGCATGGTGCTTGGCACTGCCATCTTCGGCACACACCACATTGAAGCTGATTTCCAGGTGGGTTTCCCCGGTCTGCTGGAAACTCTTGTGGCCACTGACCAGTTTCGGGTCACTGCTGGTGATGATGTAGCCCTGGCTGAGCAACGCACGACGGGCCGCCTCGCAACTCGCGGTGTCGGCCACCGGATAATTGCGCGAGAACGTGCCGGAATCATCGAAGTTCTCATGCTCATAGATCGGCTTGTCCTTCGAACAGCCAGCAACAGCGGTCAACAACAGCGCCAACCCAACGACACGCATGGGAGTTGAAATCAACATTGAACATCCTGAGGAAAAACAGTCCGGGGCGTATTGTGCAACAGAACGTGGCCCTGCGGCGCATGGATTGTGTCTTAAAGCCGTTACAACCCTATTGACCCTTGTTTGCCGGAAAAAGTCGCAGCGACAAGTGATCGATGAAGACGCGCAATTTGGCGGTGGCATGGCGACTGGAGGGCCACAATACCCAGAACTGACCGGTGTGCTTCATATGCGCATCCAGCACTCGCTGAAAGCGCCCCTGCGCGACATCCTCATGGGTCATGAAATCCGGCAGGCAAGCGATACCCATCCCTGCCAGCGCCGCATGATGGACGGCTTCGATGGAGGTAGTGACCAGCCGCGTCGGCAAGCTCGGCTCCGGCGCGCCCTCCTCGCCAATCAATGGCCATGGCTCCAGCTTGCCAGTGGCATGAAAGGTGTGCCGCAAGCAGGCGTGCTCCGCCAGATCGGCGGGAATTTGCGGTACGCCGCGCTGCTGCAGATACAACGGGCTCGCCACCAGCACCATGTGAAACTCGCCCAAGGGCCGCGCCATCAGCCGTGAATCTCGTGGTTGACCGGTACGAATCACCGCATCGAAGCCCTCCTCAACCACGTCGACCATGCGATCAGTCAGATCCAGATCCAGCTCGATCTGCGGGTACAGCGCCATGAACTCATTCATCACCGGCATCACCAGGCCGTGCACCTGCGGCAGGCTGATGCGCAGTTTGCCATGGGGCTGGGATGCGGAATCGCAAAGTTCGAACTCGGCGGCTTCCACCTCGGCGAGAATCTTTCGACAGCGTGCGAGGAACAGCGCGCCCTCGCTGGTCAGGGTGATGCTGCGGGTGGTGCGATGAAACAGCCGCACGCCGAGTCGCGCCTCCAGCCGGGCGATACTTTTGCCCACCGCTGAAGACGACACGCCCTGCAGCCGCCCAGCCTCGGTAAAACTGCGGGTCTCGGCGACCTGAACAAACACCGAAATACTGCCCAGACTGTCCATTCCGCCCCTCCGATTCACGACATCCATGTCCGATATGTTCGGAACCGTAACCCATTTTTCTCCAATGCGCAGCGCCCTAGCCTATGGCCTTCACCCACTTCGGCACATGGACGCTGACTCATGAACGACGCACAACTGACCTCGGCCCTCACCCAGCCAGTCGACACCCGCGAACGATTGCCCCTCGGCGCCCTGCTGGCGCTGGCTACCGCCGGTTTCATCACGGTGCTGACCGAAGCCATGCCCGCCGGCCTGCTGCCACAAATGAGCGCGGGGCTGAATGTCTCCCAGGCACTGATCGGGCAACTGGTCACCCTGTACGCGATTGGCTCGATGCTCGCCGCCATCCCGCTGACCATCGTCACCCGCAGCTGGCGTCGTCGGCCATTGCTGCTGTCAGCCATCGGCGGCTTCGCCATCGCCAACAGCATCACCGCCCTGTCGGAATGGTACTGGCTGACTTTGACCGCACGTTTGCTCGCCGGGATATTTGCCGGGCTGCTGTGGGCGTTGCTGGCAGGCTACGCCAGCCGCATGGTTGCCCCACACCTGCAAGGCCGGGCAATCACCGTCGCCATGCTTGGCGCGCCACTGGCACTCTCGCTGGGCATCCCGGCCGGCACACTACTCGGCACGCTGGTCGGCTGGCGCCTGAGCTTCGCCATCATGACTGCGCTGACGCTGTTGCTAGTGATCTGGGTGCGCTGGCAAGTGCCGGACTTTGCCGGACAACACGCAGGAAAACGCCTGCCCCTACGTCAGGTCTTCACCCTGCCCGGCGTACGCTCGGTGTTGTTCGTGACCTTGACCTACGTGATCGCCCACAACCTGCTGTACACCTACATCGCACCGTTCCTGCAACCGTCAGGACTGGCCAGCGATATCGACCGGGTGCTGCTGGTGTTCGGCCTGGCCTCAGTGCTGAGCCTATGGATCGTCGGCAGCCTGATCGATCGCTGGCTACGCGAACTGATGCTGATCAGCACGCTGCTGTTCATGCTCTCCGCCATCGCCTTGGGCCTGTGGCGAGAATCGGCGACCGTGGTCTACCTCGCCGTCGCCGTGTGGGGCCTGGCGTTTGGTGCGATGCCTTCGCTGCTGCAGACTGCCTCGGCGAAAACCGCTGGAGAGGCTGCCGATACGGCGCAGTCGATGCTGGTGACCCTGTGGAATGTCGGGATTGCCGGGGGTGGTTTGGCGGGTGGTTTGCTGCTGGGGAGTCTGGGGGTTGGGGGTTTTCCGTGGATTGTTGTGGGGTTGCTGGTTTTGACCTTGTATGCGGCGCTCATTGCGCGAGGTCATGGGTTCACGGGGGTGAGGTGATGGGTTTGCCTGTCGCGGATTGGTTGACCGATCTACCGCCTTCGCGAGCAGGCTCGCTCCCACAGGGATTGAGGTGGGCAGGCAGAGATTGGTCGCCTGGCAGGCCGCCATTGCTGGCAAGCCAGCTCCCACAAGATCAAAAGATCGTCCGAACGCGGCCCGAGCCTTCGGCAACTCCTACACAGGATGAGCGTTAGCTCGGCTGCAGCTCTTGATCTTGCCGTGCCGGCCCCATCGGCAGGCTGAGTGGAGGGGTTTATCCGGGGGAAGGAGCGCAGCGACGTTTGGCGAAGCCAAACACATCGAGAGGAGGTGCAGCGAAGCAAACCGGAGGCGATGCCCCCGGATGAATCCCGTAACGAAGGAACCCGAGCCACGGCGAGGGCCGAACGCCGGGGCCAAGCCTTTTGGGTTACCTTTTCGGCGTCTGGAAAAGGTGACTCGCTGTAAGAGCGAAACCGCCAGCGGCAGCACCCGAAGCAACGGATATACACCCAAATCTCAACCATAAAAAAAACCCCGACCATAAGATCGGGGCTTTCCAGTTACCACTCAGTCAACCATCAATACCGCTTGATGTCCGCCTGACTCTCCAACTGCTTACGGAACGCCGCAAAATCCTGCTGACCTTCACGCGAAGCCAGGAAGCGACGGTACTGCGCCTTCTCTTCATCAGTCGGCGCTACTGCTTCATTCACACCGTCCAGACGCACAATCATCAGACTACCGTCCTGCAAGGTCACGCTGCTGAACGTCGGCTTGCCCTTGGCTGCCGGTTTCGGCATGCGGAACAACGCCTGCAGCACAGTCGGGTCAACCCCTTCCTGAGCACGGGTCGCCGCCGTCACAACCTTCCAGTTCTGGCCGTCAACCGCCTTGTCCAGCGCAGTCTTGCCATCGCGCAGACCAGCAATCAGCTGGTCAGCCTTGGTCTTGGCCGCAGCGCTGGCGTGCTCTTTGGTCAGTTGGGCACGGATCGCCGTGTTCACCGCTTCGAGTGGCAACTGCTCAGGCTTCAGATGTTCCTTGGCGCGCAGCACGACCACGGTTTCCGGGTCCAGCTCGATACCGGTGCTGTTGGCGTTTTCTTCCAGCACTTCCTGACTGAACGCAGCCGTCACCACCGCGCGGTTGGCGGCGATGCCTTCGCAACCTTCACGGCCGAACGGCTTGGAGGTGTGCACAGTCAGTTTCAGATCTGCCGCAGGCTGGGCCAGGTCAGACGCTTCGAACGCCGAGTCTTCCAGTTGCTTGGTCGCCTCGACAAAACGCTGCTCGACCTGTTGAGTCTTCAGCTCGCGGGTCAACTTGTCTTTCAGGCTGGCCAGGGTCGGAACTTCCGGCGCTTCAACACCCAGCAGCTTGATCAGGTGGTAACCGAAGTCGGTACGCACCGGCTCGGACACCTGGTCCTTGTTCAGCGAGTACAGGGCTTTTTCGAAAGCTGGATCATAGACGCCAGGACCGGCAAAACCGAGGTCACCGCCATTGTTGGCCGAACCCGGATCCTGCGAGAACTCCTTGGCCAGCGCTTCGAATTTCTCGCCCTTGGCCAGACGCGCCTGGACTTCTTCGATCTTCGCCTTGGCCTGAGCGTCGGTGGTCTTGTCGTTGACTTCGATCAGGATGTGCGCCGCACGACGCTGTTCCGACAGGTTGGCGATCTCTTTCTGATACGCCGCCTGCAGGTCTTCATCCTTGACCGCAACCTGGTCGAAGAACGAAGACTTCTTCAGCTCGACATAATCGACGACCACTTGCTCAGGGGTCATGAACTCCTTGGCGTGCTCGTCGTAGTAAGCCTTGACCTCATCGTCGGTCAGCTTGACCGCGGCCGGGTCGGCCTTGACGTTCAGCGAAGCGAAATCGCGGGTCTGTTTTTCCAGACGGGCAAATGCCAGCACTTCGGCGTCGGTGACGAAACCGCTACCGGCAACACCGGCGCGCAACTGACCGATCAGCATTTCCTGAGCCAGCATCTGGCGGAATTGCATGCGGGTGTAGCCCAGTTGACGAATCACCTGGTCGAAGCGCTCGGAGCTGAACTTGCCGTCCACCTGGAATTCAGGGGTCTGCAGGATCACCTGATCCAGTGCACCTTCGGAGAAAGCGAATTTCGATTGTTCTGCGCCTTGCAGCAGCAGCTTGCGATCGATCAGGCCCTTGAGGGCCGATTCGCGGAGCATTTTTTCGTCAAGCAAGGAAGCATCGAAGTCCTTGCCCAGTTGTTGCATCAGCTGACGGCGTTGCATGTCAACGGCCTGGCTCAGCTCGTTCTGGCTGATTTCTTCACCATTGACCTTGGCCGCATCGTTGGTGTGCGTCGTGGCCTTGAAAATGGCATCGAAACCGGTCAGAGCCATCAGTGCAACGATGACCCCGATAATGGTCTTGGCAATCCAGCCTTGTGAATTGTCCCTGATATTCTGCAGCATGCGTCCCCCAGAAACGGTTGAACTTCAAAAATTAGGCAACCGTGGAGCGTGGGTAGAATCCGGATAGAAGAAAGGCGCATCCGAGGATGCGCCTTCTCGTAACTGGCGGAGCGGACAGGGCTCGAACCCTCGATCCCGGCGTTACAGGCGGCTGTTCCAGCGACCTGCTCTACCGCTCCGCTGCCAAGTCAGGCATGACCCCGACCCGGATGGGTAAAAACCTGAAACAAACTAACTTAGTTGACAGCTTCTTTCAGTGCTTTACCGGCTTTGAAACCTGGCTTTTTAGCAGCAGCGATTTGCAGCGTCTTGCCGGTCTGTGGGTTACGACCAACGCGAGCTGGACGATCAGTCACGGAGAAAGTGCCGAAACCAACCAGAACAACGGAGTCGCCAGCCTTGAGAGCGCCAGTGACG
>Ga0105250_10001131_pt1 | contig 15030 bp, 9 predicted proteins | sample KBSS54metaG_FD_80425 | JGI IMG/M metagenome (GOLD analysis project Ga0105250, IMG submission 80425) | Switchgrass rhizosphere microbial communities from Kellogg Biological Station, Michigan, USA - KBS S5-4 metaG | ecosystem: Host-associated > Plants > Roots > Rhizosphere > Soil | place...
CTTGTTTCCACAATCATGCCTCCTTAAAGTTAATGAAATACTTAAGGTTTCATTATTGAATTATATGCTTGGAAATTATTAAGGTTAATTAAATCAATTAAAATGGGATTATATGATTGTTTTGAGAAAAAAGAGAAGATTTATAGCTGCTGATTAAACTGGATAGCTCTTACTTTGTTTTATGAATACCTATAAAATCCATTATGTTAACTAAAGCTGTATATCATATACAGCTTAAAAACAGAAAAACTCCCCCAATGCGTTAAGGAAGTTTTCTGTGTGAAATTCGAATAAGAAAGTCCGTAGATGCCTCACGGCATCTTGTATAGTTTGCTCAAGAAATAAAATTTTATTCTTAATAGGCAAGTTACTTAAAGGAAAATAAAGGAATATGGTGCAGTTCGAATAATTTTCGTCTCACACTTAGAATCCTTTTAACTTTATTTTTTACCTTCATCATTTACAAAGTCAAAAAAAGAAAAAACAATCTGTATTGGAAGACAGATTGTTTTTTCTTTTAAACTAGAGATGGCTTTATCGAAGTGGCATTCCTAGAGCCTTCTCTAATACTATTCAAAACCTTTTCAGATAATGAATTCCAATAAAGTCCAAAGCACTAGACATATATATAATGTACATCTAAAAACCAGAAAAGCTCCCAGGCGGCAGGGAGTTTTTCTGGTTTTTAACAACTGTAAAGCCGTTAGGAAGGATAACTGATTTACTGGGATTCAATGGGATGGTTCATTCATTCTATGTAAAGTAATCTAAAGGGTTTATATATATCTACAAAAATCTTGTTATTTCTATCAGTGTAGAGTATGGGCGAGCATTTTACCTTTTTATACATATCTTAAAAGTATTAAGCATGTAGGGGGTGGAAATATGGGCTTTGGAGGTTATGGCGGCGGTTACGGCTATGGCGGAGGCGGCTGTGGTGGCGGCTTTGCCTTAATCATTGTACTATTCATTTTATTAATCATTATTGGCGCTTCTTGTTTTGGCGGAGGCTTTGGTGGCGGTTGCTAATAATTAAAGATCATCTTTCTTTTAATTATTATTTACCCTTATTTCCCGATTTAAAAAGTTAGCTTTATGCTAGCTTTTTTATACATATCAATAGCAGGTACATTATATTAACTAAACATTTATACCATATACAGTTTAAAAAAAGAAAAACCAACCTTTAGGAATCAAAGATTGGTTTTTCTTTTCCCATAAGGGTGGAGAATGATATTTAGGTTTTATTTTCCCAATCTTAAACATTCGTCAATATATTATGTTAATAGCTATTCAAAATGCTTCATTAACATTCACGAACAAATACCGAAACACCAAATACACCTAACCTTTCACAAAATACTTGTTCAAATCCGTTATCAAGTAAGCACTTTACTGCAATTCTATAACTGTCACCTGTTTGTAATAAACGTTGACATGGTCTAGCGCTTCCAATAATAGTTGTTTTTACAATTGTACGTGGTGCTCGTATAACTAAAGGATTTCGCTGCCAAAGGATAGTTACAATGTCAGGAGGTTGAGGGATAGATACATCACCAGTACCGGTATAATTACTTTTACTAAAATCACTCATGCTAATCACCTCTTTTCTTCTCTGTATTAGATGAAAATAAAAGGGGGTTGCTTGTACAAATTTTTAAATAGCTCTGTATAGAAAATACAGTCAAAAAAAGCAAAGAGTTATCTGCTAAGCTTATAAACTTTTTAACTACCTCTACCAATTATCAAAAAGGTATTTATTGAAGCCCTTGAAATACGAATTACTCGTCCTCCATTTCCTCTTCTAAATTAAATTCTTTTAGTTTGTTTTTTCCACCCCTGCTGGAAACTTGGCCTTCCAGATTTGCATTTTGCCCACCTTGATTTGCTAGATTATTGTGAATGTTAATATTAAAACAAATCTTCTCATGTTCTTTATTTTTTTTATGACCATTGTTATTTCCGTATTGGGGATATGATTTATCTACATAATAGCTATCATCTTCAGGGTTATAGTCCCAATAATCCTTTTTTATTGTAATTACTTATCTTTCTATTCTTTCTCTATTAATATACTCATTAACTGAAAAGGTGTTTGTGTGCTTGTCCTACTATTTTAAAGTTTTCATTGATGAAATTCTTAGGTATACAATGTAAAGGGCTTTACTACTGAAAGGAGACATTATGTTAACTAAGGTTGTATAGGATATACAGTCTGAAAACAAGAAAAGCCACTGAACCTAATCAGTAGCTTTTTCTTTCCTCTTAAGGAATGGAGAGTTATCTTATGATGCCTCACCGCGTCTTGTGTACTTGGCTCTAAAACAATTAGAAGGGTGTTAATTTATAATATGCAAAGTAAGAATAAAGGTGAGGACAAGCGCTTGTTTTATGTGAAAATTGTTCTATTTTTGTATCTTTTTCTTATAAAATTTATTATATTAACTAAAGTTATATACGATATACAGTTTAAAAATAGAAAAAGACTACTGAAAGGTGGAAAAATATTTTAAAGAAAAAATAGATGATGAAGTTAATCATCCTGGATAGTTTGCTCTATTTACAATGATATCTTCATAAAAAGTAAATTCTGTCTCTTTCTAGATATATAAAGGATAGTCTAAACGGGATCTGTATTATAACCAACGAAAATAGCTAAACTTCCTGTTCGTGTATCTGCCCATGTAGCGATATATCCACCTGGTGCAACACTTTCAACATCGATATAGTCACCAATGAGGGGTGCAGGAGTAGTACTGGTTCCGTTAGGATTAAAAGAGGTTGTCGTTACTCTTTGATTGGTGAAGGTGTTACCACCATTTATTGAACGAGCACTAAATACATCCAGGTTAAAGTTATCCAATCGATTTGTATAATAGACAACATTTACAACACCTAGAAGTGGATCGACATCAATAGCAGGAAAAAAGTTTTGTGAGCCTGGGGGGGCTCCTGTAATAGAAACTGGAGCACTCCAGGTTGCTCCCCTATCAACGGATTTTGATAGAAAAACATCTGAATAACCTAATCGATAATCTTGCCAAACGGCATAGATAGTCCCATTATTCGGACCACCTGATCTATCTGTGGCCAGATTTGCAAAGGTTAAAACTCGAAACCCGTATCCTGGAACTGGTAAAACTGTGGGAACAAGGACAACATTTGAGATAACAATAGGTGTGGCGTCATATGTTGTACCCCCATCAAATGAACGTCGCAGATAAAATGTAGACCCTTGATTGGTAGTAATCCAACCAGCATACACAATACCTGTTAGTCCTACAGTCACATCAGGGCGTTCCACTTGGTCATTTTCATTGGAAAGCAATGTCGTTTGTGGAAAAGTATTTCCACCATCAGTTGAGCGACTTAAAAAAGCAGTGGATCCACTAGCATTTAGAACATTAAATTGATGATTATAAGTTACGTAAATATTACCCAAGTAAGGACTAGCTTGAGAATTATCAACGGCTAGATTGGTTTCATCGTTATTAATATACGTACCATAACCAGGATTTACGATAACAGGTGTATTAAATGTTTGACCATTGTCGGTTGATACATAAGCAACTGTGGTACCACTTTCAGCTCCTGGAAATACATGTGCGGTGACAATAAAAGTACTAGGAAATTTATAAGCCACAGCTGCAGCCTCTGCACCCGTAAAGCCGGTCGGAAGGGGGAGGAGAGTAGTAGTCCACAGTGCTCCCCCATCTAATGATCGATAAAGGCCTGTGCGTGGAGAACCTGTTGTAATATCAGTAGCAACAGCCACCATTATATTAGTTTGCAACAAATTAACAGCTATGTAAGGTTCAAATTTGGGATTTCCACTCGGTGTTACTTGAAAGTTTATAGCCGGCATATTTTGTTCACATCCTTTTTCATAATAGTCCTTTTATACTATGCGGATACTATGCAAAAATGATTTTTTTCCGAAATTATTATTTACAGGGGAATAGTTCAGTAAGATAATAACTTATTACTGCCCAGAAAATTCATTATGTTAACTAATATTCCTCTAAATTAAGTTCGAAAATAAGCTGGTAATTACGGTCAGTTAAGTCGATTTCAATGATTTGAAAATCTTCTCCGTACCAATCCGTTTTAGTAATAATTAATTTGGCCGTAATGAAATAAAATTCATCCGAAAAATGAGGACGGAACTTATTTCCTACCTCTTTCCCTACTGCCTTGTGCTTTTTGAATTCCCGCAAGTACAATTCCACATAAAATGGATGGTCTCTCCAAAAAGATCTAGCGTTCTTTTCAACATGTGATTGGATATAGGTATCACGCTCTTTAGTACTCATTTCCCTTATATCGCGAGGGTAGTCTAAAATGTGATCCTCGATAAATGATCTCTTTTCATCATGAAAGAAATCACCATACAGCCCTTCAATCGAAAAATCATCAATATGCGCTCTAATACCAAAATCCTCTTGTTCTTCTAATTCTCGGTTAACAAGAATAGTAAGTACTTCTTTTTCATTCTCAGCTTTAGCAACAGCAAAAAAAGACATACCTGCACTGATAGCAAATAATTTGGTCACATCGTGCCCCTCCCGAGATTTTAATTTGTTAATCTTTCCTATGATATTCAAGATTTCTGTTATAGGTAATTAATAACTAAATAACCTTTTTAACTTTGGTTATTGACTATGGTAATTATATCCTTTAATAGTTTAATCAGCACTCATTCTAGGAGGAAGCTTAATATGCCTAAAACAACGCTTGGATTTAAGCGTTTAAATGCTGATATACCAGAAGAATTGTTTAAGGAATTCGCTAAGAGATGTATTGAAGAAGGTGTAAGCAAAAAAGATTTTCTTGTTCAACTTTTGGAGAAAGAACTCTTTAAAGATTCAAAAAAGCAGAAGAAAATAACAAAAAATAAAAGGGCACTTTCCCGGCAAGGAAAGCACCCCATGTAGAACTCGTAAGGACCTTTATTATAACATGGGTTGCCCTCAAAAAACAGGAGGGTCTTATCATGGATCAAACTGAAAAGTTATTGATGGGTATTGAAAATGTTTTAAGTGTAGCTTCTGGTTCAATACAAGAAGTAGATCGTCTTAAACGTGTTGAAGAATAATGTCAGGTGCTTAAAGAAAAAATTTTTAAAAAATAACTTACGTCATCTGAACAAGATAGTTTTGCTCTTGCACTTGATGCCATTCTTTTAAAGAAATGTAAGGTGTTTTGTTCAAAGAAGAGAACACAATTAAGACTCGGAGACGCAGCATTCTACAAAAATTAAATGTTTCTTCGATGAAAGAAGCAATCGATTTTTATAAAAAAACTATCCGGACTTCTACTCAAAACTTCACGAATTATCATCAAGAAATCTTTCAAAAACTCGTTAAAACTTCATAAAAGTTGAGGGGACCTTGAGTGGACAGTAGGTCAACATTTGCAAAAAGGTGTAAGATTTGATGTCGACACTAGGTCGACATTAGGTACTTTTTTTACTTTTTAGGTCAACAGCAGGTCGACAGACTGGAAGTTTTCGTGGGGTCACTTTTTTGGGACTGAAAACATTGTTTTGCTAGGCTTTGCCTAGCCCCCACACCTATGGTGGGGGCAAAAACCCCTTATGCTCTTCTCTCTTTTTACAGAGAGCACTATTCTTTTAAGGACAGTCATGAAAAATAGTACATAAATTTTAAAAACGAATTGTATTAGGTTGCAAAAAATTAGCAACTATTAGTTAGTGTTATTCCGTTTAATACATACCTCCAAGTCGAAGCATCAAGAAGGTTAAAGGAGATGTTAACTGAACAAATTCTACTTAATCCTCAATCCAGTTTACTGACATTTTGTAACCTATACATTTGACGTAGGCCAAGATGGATTTGGTAAAGAGAATCGTGATTGTAAGGCGGATTTTACAAAAGTCAAAGAAAACAATCGAGGGTAAGTCATAAATAGCGAAGGTTGCTGACCTACTCTTGAACAATGGTCCAACTATGCGAATAAAGCTTTAGAACAAGCTCAAATCAATGAACGTATCACATACCTTTTTTATAAAAAGCGTGTATTCGAAACACTTCCAATGATTCATTTGGGACATTTTGTAAACGGTGTCGGGAAGAAAGGAAATATTAACCGTGATCGTCACGATCAAATTGAATGACACTTCCACGCATAACAACAGCAATTATTATGATCTTGTGAGAGATTTAGAGCGTGAAATTAAACAAAACGAAGAAAAAGTAGACGAACTCAAAAATTCTCTCAGAAGAAAGAGAATAGACTCCATAAGATTGCGTATGAGAAAAAACAAATTCAAGTTGAGACTAAAGTATTATTCCAAGCAGAAGAAGCCATTAAGATGGCTAAAATTCGTGAAGTAAGCTCTCATTATCCTGACTTGAAAACAGCCGGAAGATATCTAAGCTATGAAAATGCGGTGAAGCTGGAGAAACATGTAGATATGGCAAAGAAGACCTCAATAACGTTATCTGTGATTGAATAAGCCATCAAAAATCAAGAAGATGAAAGACCAAGTTACTAAACTTTAAAAAACAGAACAAAAGCTTGATAAATTAATCAATAGCCCTGGCGAAGCAGCCAAGCGTTTGGTTTCTAAAAAAGAACGTCAGCATTATGAAGAATTGCAACATGAAGCAAATCATTATAGAGATAACCTTAAAGAAAAGGGATATAAAGGAGCAGACGATTTAAGCAAACGACAAGGCGAAATCAGAGGACTTGAAGAAAAGATAGTTCTACGTATAGAAAAAGAAATAAAGGTCAAAGAACGCACGATAGAAACCATATCAGGCATATTTGATGCTATTCAACAAGCTACTCATAGTGAGACATTTACACAACAAAGACAGCAATTAAGAAAAATGAGAAGTACAAATATAAATAGAGCAAAGGATCAAGGACCAGATTTTAGCCGTTAAACATAAAAAAATTGCCTTAAGGCAATTAGAAACAACTTTAAGTTGTTTTGCTTATATGTCACTATCAAAAAAAGCTCTCTTAGGCTGTAGAGAGCTTTTTTAAAAATTTTTTGATATAAGGTTAAAAGCCCGTCCAAAAGAATTAATAACGGCTACTCAATCTACGAATGCTAATACCTTCTAAACTAGTAGTATTTCTATTACCTGAGTTATCTTCCCAAACTAAAAAACCATCTTCTACACGAATAAAAGTGCCGTTTCCATCAAGTTGTCTTCCAGCGGAAAATACTTGAATTCGATCTCCTCTTCGAAAATTATCTAAGCGAGCACGAGAAGTAGAAGTACGACGTTCACCGGTACGACGCTCACCAGTACGATGTCCTGGCATAAAATCACCTCCAAACACGGATAGATAGTACATGCTATGAAAAAAATTAAATATGGTATAAGTAAAAAGCTTAGAAAACAAAATTTTTTAAAAAAACCATAATACCTGTCCATACTCTTCTTGATTTTTCACATACTATGGATTATGCATATCAAAGCCTCCAAATCTTTTGATACGTAAGTTGAATTTTTATTGAACGAAAAAACTCCTGAATTCAGGAGTTTTTTCGTTCAATAAAAATTCAACTTACGTATCAAAAGATTTGGAGGCTTTGATATGCATAATCCATAGTATGTGAAAAATCAAGAAGAGTATGGACAGGTATTATGGTTTTTTTAAAAAATTTTGTTTTCTAAGCTTTTTACTTATACCATATTTAATTTTTTTCATAGCATGTACTATCTATCCGTGTTTGGAGGTGATTTTATGCCAGGACATCGTACTGGTGAGCGTCGTACCGGTGAACGTCGTACTTCTACTTCTCGTGCTCGCTTAGATAATTTTCGAAGAGGAGATCGAATTCAAGTATTTTCCGCTGGAAGACAACTTGATGGAAACGGCACTTTTATTCGTGTAGAAGATGGTTTTTTAGTTTGGGAAGATAACTCAGGTAATAGAAATACTACTAGTTTAGAAGGTATTAGCATTCGTAGATTGAGTAGCCGTTATTAATTCTTTTGGACGGGCTTTTAACCTTATATCAAAAAATTTTTAAAAAAGCTCTCTACAGCCTAAGAGAGCTTTTTTTGATAGTGACATATAAGCAAAACAACTTAAAGTTGTTTCTAATTGCCTTAAGGCAATTTTTTTATGTTTAACGGCTAAAATCTGGTCCTTGATCCTTTGCTCTATTTATATTTGTACTTCTCATTTTTCTTAATTGCTGTCTTTGTTGTGTAAATGTCTCACTATGAGTAGCTTGTTGAATAGCATCAAATATGCCTGATATGGTTTCTATCGTGCGTTCTTTGACCTTTATTTCTTTTTCTATACGTAGAACTATCTTTTCTTCAAGTCCTCTGATTTCGCCTTGTCGTTTGCTTAAATCGTCTGCTCCTTTATATCCCTTTTCTTTAAGGTTATCTCTATAATGATTTGCTTCATGTTGCAATTCTTCATAATGCTGACGTTCTTTTTTAGAAACCAAACGCTTGGCTGCTTCGCCAGGGCTATTGATTAATTTATCAAGCTTTTGTTCTGTTTTTTAAAGTTTAGTAACTTGGTCTTTCATCTTCTTGATTTTTGATGGCTTATTCAATCACAGATAACGTTATTGAGGTCTTCTTTGCCATATCTACATGTTTCTCCAGCTTCACCGCATTTTCATAGCTTAGATATCTTCCGGCTGTTTTCAAGTCAGGATAATGAGAGCTTACTTCACGAATTTTAGCCATCTTAATGGCTTCTTCTGCTTGGAATAATACTTTAGTCTCAACTTGAATTTGTTTTTTCTCATACGCAATCTTATGGAGTCTATTCTCTTTCTTCTGAGAGAATTTTTGAGTTCGTCTACTTTTTCTTCGTTTTGTTTAATTTCACGCTCTAAATCTCTCACAAGATCATAATAATTGCTGTTGTTATGCGTGGAAGTGTCATTCAATTTGATCGTGACGATCACGGTTAATATTTCCTTTCTTCCCGACACCGTTTACAAAATGTCCCAAATGAATCATTGGAAGTGTTTCGAATACACGCTTTTTATAAAAAAGGTATGTGATACGTTCATTGATTTGAGCTTGTTCTAAAGCTTTATTCGCATAGTTGGACCATTGTTCAAGAGTAGGTCAGCAACCTTCGCTATTTATGACTTACCCTCGATTGTTTTCTTTGACTTTTGTAAAATCCGCCTTACAATCACGATTCTCTTTACCAAATCCATCTTGGCCTACGTCAAATGTATAGGTTACAAAATGTCAGTAAACTGGATTGAGGATTAAGTAGAATTTGTTCAGTTAACATCTCCTTTAACCTTCTTGATGCTTCGACTTGGAGGTATGTATTAAACGGAATAACACTAACTAATAGTTGCTAATTTTTTGCAACCTAATACAATTCGTTTTTAAAATTTATGTACTATTTTTCATGACTGTCCTTAAAAGAATAGTGCTCTCTGTAAAAAGAGAGAAGAGCATAAGGGGTTTTTGCCCCCACCATAGGTGTGGGGGCTAGGCAAAGCCTAGCAAAACAATGTTTTCAGTCCCAAAAAAGTGACCCCACGAAAACTTCCAGTCTGTCGACCTGCTGTTGACCTAAAAAGTAAAAAAAGTACCTAATGTCGACCTAGTGTCGACATCAAATCTTACACCTTTTTGCAAATGTTGACCTACTGTCCACTCAAGGTCCCCTCAACTTTTATGAAGTTTTAACGAGTTTTTGAAAGATTTCTTGATGATAATTCGTGAAGTTTTGAGTAGAAGTCCGGATAGTTTTTTTATAAAAATCGATTGCTTCTTTCATCGAAGAAACATTTAATTTTTGTAGAATGCTGCGTCTCCGAGTCTTAATTGTGTTCTCTTCTTTGAACAAAACACCTTACATTTCTTTAAAAGAATGGCATCAAGTGCAAGAGCAAAACTATCTTGTTCAGATGACGTAAGTTATTTTTTAAAAATTTTTTCTTTAAGCACCTGACATTATTCTTCAACACGTTTAAGACGATCTACTTCTTGTATTGAACCAGAAGCTACACTTAAAACATTTTCAATACCCATCAATAACTTTTCAGTTTGATCCATGATAAGACCCTCCTGTTTTTTGAGGGCAACCCATGTTATAATAAAGGTCCTTACGAGTTCTACATGGGGTGCTTTCCTTGCCGGGAAAGTGCCCTTTTATTTTTTGTTATTTTCTTCTGCTTTTTTGAATCTTTAAAGAGTTCTTTCTCCAAAAGTTGAACAAGAAAATCTTTTTTGCTTACACCTTCTTCAATACATCTCTTAGCGAATTCCTTAAACAATTCTTCTGGTATATCAGCATTTAAACGCTTAAATCCAAGCGTTGTTTTAGGCATATTAAGCTTCCTCCTAGAATGAGTGCTGATTAAACTATTAAAGGATATAATTACCATAGTCAATAACCAAAGTTAAAAAGGTTATTTAGTTATTAATTACCTATAACAGAAATCTTGAATATCATAGGAAAGATTAACAAATTAAAATCTCGGGAGGGGCACGATGTGACCAAATTATTTGCTATCAGTGCAGGTATGTCTTTTTTTGCTGTTGCTAAAGCTGAGAATGAAAAAGAAGTACTTACTATTCTTGTTAACCGAGAATTAGAAGAACAAGAGGATTTTGGTATTAGAGCGCATATTGATGATTTTTCGATTGAAGGGCTGTATGGTGATTTCTTTCATGATGAAAAGAGATCATTTATCGAGGATCACATTTTAGACTACCCTCGCGATATAAGGGAAATGAGTACTAAAGAGCGTGATACCTATATCCAATCACATGTTGAAAAGAACGCTAGATCTTTTTGGAGAGACCATCCATTTTATGTGGAATTGTACTTGCGGGAATTCAAAAAGCACAAGGCAGTAGGGAAAGAGGTAGGAAATAAGTTCCGTCCTCATTTTTCGGATGAATTTTATTTCATTACGGCCAAATTAATTATTACTAAAACGGATTGGTACGGAGAAGATTTTCAAATCATTGAAATCGACTTAACTGACCGTAATTACCAGCTTATTTTCGAACTTAATTTAGAGGAATATTAGTTAACATAATGAATTTTCTGGGCAGTAATAAGTTATTATCTTACTGAACTATTCCCCTGTAAATAATAATTTCGGAAAAAAATCATTTTTGCATAGTATCCGCATAGTATAAAAGGACTATTATGAAAAAGGATGTGAACAAAATATGCCGGCTATAAACTTTCAAGTAACACCGAGTGGAAATCCCAAATTTGAACCTTACATAGCTGTTAATTTGTTGCAAACTAATATAATGGTGGCTGTTGCTACTGATATTACAACAGGTTCTCCACGCACAGGCCTTTATCGATCATTAGATGGGGGAGCACTGTGGACTACTACTCTCCTCCCCCTTCCGACCGGCTTTACGGGTGCAGAGGCTGCAGCTGTGGCTTATAAATTTCCTAGTACTTTTATTGTCACCGCACATGTATTTCCAGGAGCTGAAAGTGGTACCACAGTTGCTTATGTATCAACCGACAATGGTCAAACATTTAATACACCTGTTATCGTAAATCCTGGTTATGGTACGTATATTAATAACGATGAAACCAATCTAGCCGTTGATAATTCTCAAGCTAGTCCTTACTTGGGTAATATTTACGTAACTTATAATCATCAATTTAATGTTCTAAATGCTAGTGGATCCACTGCTTTTTTAAGTCGCTCAACTGATGGTGGAAATACTTTTCCACAAACGACATTGCTTTCCAATGAAAATGACCAAGTGGAACGCCCTGATGTGACTGTAGGACTAACAGGTATTGTGTATGCTGGTTGGATTACTACCAATCAAGGGTCTACATTTTATCTGCGACGTTCATTTGATGGGGGTACAACATATGACGCCACACCTATTGTTATCTCAAATGTTGTCCTTGTTCCCACAGTTTTACCAGTTCCAGGATACGGGTTTCGAGTTTTAACCTTTGCAAATCTGGCCACAGATAGATCAGGTGGTCCGAATAATGGGACTATCTATGCCGTTTGGCAAGATTATCGATTAGGTTATTCAGATGTTTTTCTATCAAAATCCGTTGATAGGGGAGCAACCTGGAGTGCTCCAGTTTCTATTACAGGAGCCCCCCCAGGCTCACAAAACTTTTTTCCTGCTATTGATGTCGATCCACTTCTAGGTGTTGTAAATGTTGTCTATTATACAAATCGATTGGATAACTTTAACCTGGATGTATTTAGTGCTCGTTCAATAAATGGTGGTAACACCTTCACCAATCAAAGAGTAACGACAACCTCTTTTAATCCTAACGGAACCAGTACTACTCCTGCACCCCTCATTGGTGACTATATCGATGTTGAAAGTGTTGCACCAGGTGGATATATCGCTACATGGGCAGATACACGAACAGGAAGTTTAGCTATTTTCGTTGGTTATAATACAGATCCCGTTTAGACTATCCTTTATATATCTAGAAAGAGACAGAATTTACTTTTTATGAAGATATCATTGTAAATAGAGCAAACTATCCAGGATGATTAACTTCATCATCTATTTTTTCTTTAAAATATTTTTCCACCTTTCAGTAGTCTTTTTCTATTTTTAAACTGTATATCGTATATAACTTTAGTTAATATAATAAATTTTATAAGAAAAAGATACAAAAATAGAACAATTTTCACATAAAACAAGCGCTTGTCCTCACCTTTATTCTTACTTTGCATATTATAAATTAACACCCTTCTAATTGTTTTAGAGCCAAGTACACAAGACGCGGTGAGGCATCATAAGATAACTCTCCATTCCTTAAGAGGAAAGAAAAAGCTACTGATTAGGTTCAGTGGCTTTTCTTGTTTTCAGACTGTATATCCTATACAACCTTAGTTAACATAATGTCTCCTTTCAGTAGTAAAGCCCTTTACATTGTATACCTAAGAATTTCATCAATGAAAACTTTAAAATAGTAGGACAAGCACACAAACACCTTTTCAGTTAATGAGTATATTAATAGAGAAAGAATAGAAAGATAAGTAATTACAATAAAAAAGGATTATTGGGACTATAACCCTGAAGATGATAGCTATTATGTAGATAAATCATATCCCCAATACGGAAATAACAATGGTCATAAAAAAAATAAAGAACATGAGAAGATTTGTTTTAATATTAACATTCACAATAATCTAGCAAATCAAGGTGGGCAAAATGCAAATCTGGAAGGCCAAGTTTCCAGCAGGGGTGGAAAAAACAAACTAAAAGAATTTAATTTAGAAGAGGAAATGGAGGACGAGTAATTCGTATTTCAAGGGCTTCAATAAATACCTTTTTGATAATTGGTAGAGGTAGTTAAAAAGTTTATAAGCTTAGCAGATAACTCTTTGCTTTTTTTGACTGTATTTTCTATACAGAGCTATTTAAAAATTTGTACAAGCAACCCCCTTTTATTTTCATCTAATACAGAGAAGAAAAGAGGTGATTAGCATGAGTGATTTTAGTAAAAGTAATTATACCGGTACTGGTGATGTATCTATCCCTCAACCTCCTGACATTGTAACTATCCTTTGGCAGCGAAATCCTTTAGTTATACGAGCACCACGTACAATTGTAAAAACAACTATTATTGGAAGCGCTAGACCATGTCAACGTTTATTACAAACAGGTGACAGTTATAGAATTGCAGTAAAGTGCTTACTTGATAACGGATTTGAACAAGTATTTTGTGAAAGGTTAGGTGTATTTGGTGTTTCGGTATTTGTTCGTGAATGTTAATGAAGCATTTTGAATAGCTATTAACATAATATATTGACGAATGTTTAAGATTGGGAAAATAAAACCTAAATATCATTCTCCACCCTTATGGGAAAAGAAAAACCAATCTTTGATTCCTAAAGGTTGGTTTTTCTTTTTTTAAACTGTATATGGTATAAATGTTTAGTTAATATAATGTACCTGCTATTGATATGTATAAAAAAGCTAGCATAAAGCTAACTTTTTAAATCGGGAAATAAGGGTAAATAATAATTAAAAGAAAGATGATCTTTAATTATTAGCAACCGCCACCAAAGCCTCCGCCAAAACAAGAAGCGCCAATAATGATTAATAAAATGAATAGTACAATGATTAAGGCAAAGCCGCCACCACAGCCGCCTCCGCCATAGCCGTAACCGCCGCCATAACCTCCAAAGCCCATATTTCCACCCCCTACATGCTTAATACTTTTAAGATATGTATAAAAAGGTAAAATGCTCGCCCATACTCTACACTGATAGAAATAACAAGATTTTTGTAGATATATATAAACCCTTTAGATTACTTTACATAGAATGAATGAACCATCCCATTGAATCCCAGTAAATCAGTTATCCTTCCTAACGGCTTTACAGTTGTTAAAAACCAGAAAAACTCCCTGCCGCCTGGGAGCTTTTCTGGTTTTTAGATGTACATTATATATATGTCTAGTGCTTTGGACTTTATTGGAATTCATTATCTGAAAAGGTTTTGAATAGTATTAGAGAAGGCTCTAGGAATGCCACTTCGATAAAGCCATCTCTAGTTTAAAAGAAAAAACAATCTGTCTTCCAATACAGATTGTTTTTTCTTTTTTTGACTTTGTAAATGATGAAGGTAAAAAATAAAGTTAAAAGGATTCTAAGTGTGAGACGAAAATTATTCGAACTGCACCATATTCCTTTATTTTCCTTTAAGTAACTTGCCTATTAAGAATAAAATTTTATTTCTTGAGCAAACTATACAAGATGCCGTGAGGCATCTACGGACTTTCTTATTCGAATTTCACACAGAAAACTTCCTTAACGCATTGGGGGAGTTTTTCTGTTTTTAAGCTGTATATGATATACAGCTTTAGTTAACATAATGGATTTTATAGGTATTCATAAAACAAAGTAAGAGCTATCCAGTTTAATCAGCAGCTATAAATCTTCTCTTTTTTCTCAAAACAATCATATAATCCCATTTTAATTGATTTAATTAACCTTAATAATTTCCAAGCATATAATTCAATAATGAAACCTTAAGTATTTCATTAACTTTAAGGAGGCATGATTGTGGAAACAAG
>Ga0105250_10001133_pt1 | contig 15022 bp, 18 predicted proteins | sample KBSS54metaG_FD_80425 | JGI IMG/M metagenome (GOLD analysis project Ga0105250, IMG submission 80425) | Switchgrass rhizosphere microbial communities from Kellogg Biological Station, Michigan, USA - KBS S5-4 metaG | ecosystem: Host-associated > Plants > Roots > Rhizosphere > Soil | place...
CAAGTGGCGCGACTCACTGGTGCGTATTCACTGACCATGGGCGTTGCTGCAGCTATCGGCTCAATGATGGTGGTTCCCATCGCGCAACACGGTTACGGCTGGCCTGGCGCACTGATGGCGCTGATGGTTTTCCCCGTGGTGGCATTGCTAGTTTGGCTGCCGCAGTTGTCGAATCACAACATATCGACCTTAAGCAACAGTAATGCCTTACATAACCGGGGGATCTGGAAATCTGCGCTTGCCTGGCAAGTGACTCTGTTTTTGGGGATCAACTCGCTCATTTATTATGTGGTGATTGGCTGGCTGCCTTCAATACTGATAAGTCACGGTTATAGTGAAGCACAAGCGGGTTCGTTGCATGGCCTGATGCAATTAGCCACCGCCGCCCCCGGTTTATTTATCGGCATGATTTTAGGCCGAATGAAAGACCATCGCGGCATCGCCATCCTCATGGCCTTGTTGTGTGGACTGAGCGCAATTGGTTTACTGTTAATTCCAGACTTCGCCAGTGTTTGGGTCGTGATATTTGGCTTTGGCTCTGGTGCGACGATGATTCTTGGCCTGACGTTTATCGGCTTGCGGGCAAATAGTGCGCATCAGGCCGCCGCATTGTCTGGTATGGCGCAATGTATGGGATATTTATTAGCGGCTTTCGGGCCGCCGATGATGGGGAAAGTACACGATCTCTCTGGCCAGTGGAGCTTGCCACTGCTTGGGTGCGCAGTGTTGGCGTGCGTGATGGCGGTATTTGGTGGTTTTGCCGGGCGTGATGCACAGATCATCAGCCCAGCACAACCTGGCCACCCTTCCTGATTAACGCTGCGCCGCTTTTAGCAACGCTTCAACTAGCGGCGCAGGTTTATCCTTCAATGCATTACGTTCGTGCTGGAAAAGTGTTCCGACAAAAAAAGGATGTCCACGAAGCTCAACTACGCGGATTTCACCTTGATTATCCCACCCGGTTGGCTGCAATTGAGATGTCTCCAGTTGCCCGGCAAAAAAGTCGGCAATACCGTAATTGCAATGGTAGCCTTCTTCAATTATCGAACGCCCATAGGCCTCAGCGATCAGTGACCCAGGTTTTAGCTCAATAGCATCGGATTTCTCCACCAGTGAGCAACTCAATGGCCCAATGACCAGGCTTCCCTGTTGACTCGTTTCTGCATGACCCGCATCTCCCAAATCCAGGACATTGCGCGCATATTCAATAACGGCGTGCTGGAAGCCACCGCATGTGCCAAGAAACGGAATTTGGTTCTCACGAGCGTAACGGATTGCCAGAAAGGCACCGTCTTCATTTTGATAGGGGCTAGCAGGAACACACCAGATGGCGTCATACCCCACCAGATCCTCCGGACTTGTTACTTCAGGTGTAGGCAGCCAGTCATAGTCAACAGTTACGTCAAGGTATTCAGCTGCATTATCTAAAGCCAGAGGAATTGCCTTGTGTGCGATCACCGCAGGGTTGTAATCACCCACCAGCGCAACACGCAGCGTTTCTTTCAAAGGTAATGGAGGCATTTATTTGATTATCCTTATGTTTAACAGCAGCTACTACATAAGGAATAATAGAGTATGCCACTACCTTTTGCCTTGCAACGCCCAAAATTAGCAGGGTGGCGCAGCACCATCACAGTAGTGTACCGTACTTTTCTCACCCGACTTTACGTGGCGAAATGAAAACAAAAATACTGATTAGTGCTTGCCTGATGGGCTTTAAAGTTCGCTATAACGGGCAGGATAAACCTCTCATAAATAGTGTGTTGGCACGCTGGCAACAAGAACAACGGCTCATCGTCCATTGCCCTGAATTGGCCGCAGGCCTCACGACGCCGCGTTTGCCTGCTGAACTAGTGGGTGGTAGTGGCCCTGCTGCGCTTAATGGCGATGCAAAAATTCAGGAAAGTGATGGTTCAGATGTGAGTCAGGCATATCTATTGGCAGCTTTCCTGGCATTAAAAACGGCTCAAGACTCTGGATGTCGCCTGGCATTAATGACCGATGGCAGCCCAACTTGCGGCAGTACGAAGATTTACGACGGAACTTTTCAGGGAGTCACACAGCCTGGAATGGGAGTGGCTGCGGCATTACTACGACAAAATGGTATCGAGGTTTACGCTGAAGGTGAGCTTCCTGCGTTAATTGCCCGCATTGAGGCTTTAGACGGAGAGTTAACGCATGAAGAAGATAGCTATCGCGAATGAAGCCCAACAGTCGATCACTGCACAACCTGCTGTTGTTCGCTCTCTGGCAATAATGTCTTGTCGAGTGGCATCAGATATTCTGCCCGAACAAAGGTATAACCTTCGCGCCCATCGAACGCCACCACATTACCCGTCACCAACCATAGCGGATGATTTGCATCATGAGGAAGTTGCGTTACCACACCAGTAACCGGATTAACAAAACTTTCGCCAGGCTCGCACAGGCCAAAAAGCTCGACTGATTTACCGATGTTCACACGCCCTGCGGCAGTACGGGAACCAATAATCATTGCCAGCATTCCCGGCTTTAACTGAAACATAAAACGACTCTGTAGCTCATCAAATAATTGGCTATATCAGAACATTCTTAGGTGTAAAAGTAAACAGAGGGCAGATAAATCCAGCCGGGCACCTCTGGCGAGCGACTCATGTTGTCACCCGCCCCGCCAGCTTTTAAACAATGAATAGGTTTTATTTTATTAATCGCGGGTTTGCACCCAAAACGCGTGGATTAATCCAGGAATATAGCCCAACAGTGTCAGTACAATATTCAGAATAAATGCCCAACCGAATCCTTTAGCCAGCAATACACCAAGCGGTGGTAAAATAATCGTAAAAACAATACGCCAAAAGCCCATAAAAAAACTCCAGTTATTAATGTTATATACATATAAAAAAGTATATTCCGCTACAAGCATAGTCTACTCAGCGTAAACCAACTGAAGGTATATCGTTAATTAATGTAAAGAACAGCGATAACCTTATTAATATTATGTGATTAATAATAAGGAAAAAAGCGGGGTTTAGTGGATTTTAGATAACAAAAAACCCGCACATGGCGGGTTTATTCACTTTGACTTCCGGCTCGGGTTATTCACCGTCTTCGCATGCGTCAGTCGCAGTTATGCGTTAGCAGTCTTACAGAGCAACAACGTTAGTTGCTGATGGACCTTTAGCGCCGTTCTCAACAGAGAACTCAACTTTCTGACCTTCGTCCAGAGTTTTGAAATCATTGCTCTGAATGGCAGAGAAGTGAACGAACACATCTTTGCTACCATTGTCAGGAGTGATGAAACCAAAACCTTTTTCTGGGTTGAACCATTTTACTAAACCAGTCATTTTAGACATAGATACTTCCTCAATATTTTATAGCCATTTTATATGGCGAACGTGGTCTGTATTGCAGAACGTTTCTTATTTAGGCACTTAGGAGGAGACTCACGAAGAAGGGTATCTGATGACTTGATAGCGCTTGAACTGAGGACTGCTTTACTAAAACTGCTTTCATAAGGTCTGTCTTCCAAACCGATGACGCATTAACGCACGGCAGCGTTCTGGAAGCAAGAATTATTTTCAAATAATAATTTTCTCATTAACATAAACCCCCTTCCGTACCCATTTCTGTAACGCTGCATATGGAGTATTTTTCAATCAAAACATCATCGCGCGAGCTATAGTTAAACGGTACGCAGCCAGAATTTTTAGGTGATGTCACCATGGTGCGCTTAATGTGGGTGTTACTCTTACTTTCCTCATTTTTGCCGATGACGCATGCAGCCACCGATGACCAGCCTTTGAAGTTTGATACTCAAATCAATACGGTTTTTGGTGACTATGATGTGATGAAACAGCGGCGCATCATTCGCGTTTTGATTCCTTATAGTAAAACTTTTTACTTTATTGATAACAATGGGACTCAGCGGGGCATCATGTTGGAGTTGATGCAACAGTTTGATAAACAAATCAATAAAGGTCTTAAACCTTCACAAAAAACACATCTTGTTTTTATACCAACAGCACGGGACCAACTTATTCCTCAGCTTATCGCCGGACGTGGCGATGTCATCGCTGCTAACTTGACGATCACTCCTGAACGCGAAAAACTGGTCGATTTCAGTACGCCGTTAGTAACCAATGTCCCTGAGTTGGTCATTGCGAGTAATAAGGCACCCGAGCTCAAAAATGCCGATTCGCTTTCGGGGCAATCCGTGTTTGTCAATCCGTCGACGAGTTATGTCTCCAGCATTGAAACACTGAATAAGAGCCTGGCCGAGAAAAAACTGCCACCCGTAGTCGTTATCAAAGCCCCTGGTAATTTCGAGCCGGAAGACATTCTGGAGATGGTGAATGCCAATCTTGCCGATTACACCGTAGTCGATCGTTACCTGGCCATATTGTGGACACAGATTTATCCAAACCTGGTCGTTTATGAAAATATTACACTCCGTGATGATAGCTCTATCGCATTGGCAATGCGTAAGAACTCCCCACTTCTGAAAGCACAGCTCGATGAATTTACTGCCGCGCATAAAATTGGCACTTCTTTTGGTAATCAGCAGGTTTATAAATATTTGCGCAACACCAAATGGGTAAAAGATGCACGTTCACAAGCTGAATTAGAGAAGTTTCATCAGGTTACAGAAATTTTCCGCAAATACGGCGAGCAGTACAATGTCGACTGGCTGATGATGGCCGCACAAGGGTATCAAGAGTCACGCCTTGACCAAACAGTTCGTAGCAAAAGTGGCGCAATTGGAGTGATGCAGGTACTGCCAACAACCGGCAAAGAGTTAAAAGTCGGCGATATTAGGTTGATCGACCCTAATATTAATGCAGGGGTAAAATATATCCGTTTTATGCGTGATCGTTATTTTGCTGATGAGAAAATGACCGATCTGAATAAATTACTTTTCACTTTCGCCTCTTATAATGCTGGCCCAGCCAAAATAGCCCGTCTACGCAAAGAGGCAGCAACCAAAGGACTTGACCCTAATATCTGGTTTAACAATGTCGAACGTATTGCACAACTACGTATCGGCAATGAAACTGTTCAATATGTAAGCAACATCTTCAAGTATTACGTAGCCTACCAACTCATAATGGAACAGGCGAAAGCACGTAAGGCTGACACCCCACCTGATGCCAGTAAAGTGGAATAGGCAGCGCAATTTTTTTATTGAGTTTCTTTTTTGGGTAACTCCACTTGCCTTGAATGCAGAGATTTATTACTGTACAAAAACACAGCTTTAAGAGGGTAGTATTAATGTTCGTTGAATTGGTTTACGACAAACGAAATGTGGCGGGACTTCCCGGTGCAAATGAAAAGATTCTTGCAGAATTAACAAGGCGAGTTCACGGCCTCTTCCCTGATGCGCAAGTCAGGGTGAAACCAATGCAAGCTAATGCAGTAAACAGTGATTGCACCAAGAATGAAAAAGAGAAAATTAACCGTCTGGTTGAAGAAATGTTCGACGAAGCAGATTTTTGGCTGGTTTCTGAAGAGTAAATATCATCCGAGGTATTGCTGAAACGAGGATTTTCACGAGTTTTCTCCTGTTCTGAGCTACGCAATACTATGCCCAAAATCTTTTAAACAGGTCGAGAAAGCATGAGAAAAACAACGGTGATATTAATTGTGGTGGCAATTGTAGTTTGGTTTGCAAGCCATCAGGGGTGGATCTAACCCCAGAGTCATTGAGGAAGTGTTTGCCGTTAAGCTTCCTCTCAATCACTTCACATTGGCTAAGGCACAGACGAAAAAAAACCACCTGAAAGGTGGTTTTTTTAAAAATGGTGCCGACTACCGGAATCGAACTGGTGACCTACTGATTACAAGTCAGTTGCTCTACCTACTGAGCTAAGTCGGCGTGGAGAACACTCTACACAAAGCCGATCAGCTATGCAATTCCCTGCGAATCGTTCGCTTAAAAATTCAACTTATTGTTTTTAAAACAACCAGCCATAAATGAAAATTCGCGATTTTGCATAAACTTTAACCAACAATCACCCAAGGTTAAGTTCTTTGGTGAGACATGTTACCCTTGTATTACAATACATTAAAAAATGAGGTGTTTTATGAAACTCATTCTCTTCATTAGCCTTTTAGGCTTCATTCAATCATCCGCCTTTGCCGCCACTGCGACCAAACTGTCATGCCCAATGCGCGAAAATGTTGTCATATCACGGTTTAGCCATAACCTTTCGACAATGAAGTGGGATGATCACTTTCTGGTTGCTTCAGGCGTGAAGAAAACCAAAACAAAGAATGACGTTCCTTTTCGTGTCACCAGTTTTCAGAATGGAGATGACCTGGTTTTCTTCCCTGAAAAACAGCAGTACTACTTGTTTTATTCGGGGAACCCGAATCCAGATCGCTGCACCATACAAAGCACAAGCACTTATGAGATAACCCAATTACCACGGTATGAAAAACCTGACACGTAATCTGGCTAAAGGCCGCAGGCAGGATATGGCAAATCGGTGAGTGTTAAGAAGGGCTTGTCATCCACCAATAAAAGCGGGGGTAGAATCTTCCCGCTCTTACGTATTTTAGGTAAACACACTTTAATAAATATTTCACGCCCTCTCTTTTTCCCTTTCTCAACTCAAATCAATTGATTCCCACCTTCAACATTGTCCTTCTTTTCCGTGCTACATCATTTTGGTTATATTCTCATGACGATATATTTACGGTTTATTAACACCACAACTCTTGAGCAACTCCAATGCTGTAGAAAAAATCAATAATTATTTTATTTAATAACGAACAAAACAATTGAAACATGATTTCATTTTCTTGATCAAACTATCTCTTTCTGAAAGCAAAATTAATTAGCATCGTCACCAGTCCGATGACTGATTTTTTAATTCACAACAGGGAAAGACTAAATGAAATGTCTCTTTAAACTTAGTGCTTTAGCTACATTATTAGTTTCAGTTTCTTCAGGTGCGGTTACACTGGATTATCGTCATGAATTTAAACCAGAAAGCGGCACCAACGCTGACAGGATTAAAATAGGCCACACTACTGAAGATGGCTATTTTGCGAGCGTTGAAGGCAAAGTATCTGAAAAAACAGAAGTTGATAAAGAAGGCTACAAAAACGGCATTGAGAAATACAGTGGCAATGGTAGCGAATTTGAATTTGGTAAGAACTTCATCATCAATGATCAGTTAACAATTGCGCCAGCAGTTAACCTTGATGTTGGTGATACCTATATTGGTTACCGCGTGCAGGTTAAAGCCATCTACAATATTAACGATAACTGGATGACATCTCTGCGTTGGCGTCCAGGTATTGAGGTGAGTGAAAACGCCGGTGTTGAGGACAAAAACTATAACCAATTTAACTGGGAACTTGGTTATACCTATCAACAATTCTCTATTGTCGGTGATTTTGAATATCGCTTCACAAATTATGAAGATTATGAAGGCGAGCATAATTATTGGCTCTATAACGTTGTAGCCAGCTATAGCATTGATAAACACTGGAAACCATATACTGAAATCGGATATGTTCCACGTTACAATCAAGACCATGAGAAAGACGAAATGGAAGTTCGTTATCGTATGGGTATCAAATATACTTTCTAAATCCAGATAATAAAAATCCCGCTGACATGGCGGGATTTTTACTGCACTAACCAGGAGTAACTCTTACCCCTTATTGATATCAGTGTTTGATATCACGCTTTTCCTGACGGCAATCGGCATTGCCAACAAGACCGTCACGACATTCTTGCTTGGCTTCGCGCCCATCTTGGCGCTCTTGAGCCTGCTCCGTTGCCAGTACAGATACTGAAGCCATCAGAGTGGAAGCTGCAAGCAGCATTAAAGCATATTTTTTCATGGGAAATTCCTTACGTGGGTTAGCACACCATTATGGCGGGCACAAATCATACACTTCAGTTGCTTAGCCCGTCGTGCCAGAATAAATACAATTTTAAACTAATATTTATGCACTAATCCCTTCTCAGCACACCTCAGTACTTGATATCACGAGCTTTATCACGACCTTCCTGCTTATGTTGACGGTGGTCCTGTCGGCAATCAGCATTACCAACAAGGCCATCGCGACACTCCTGCTTGACGTTACGTGATGCCTCGCGAGTGGTCTGCCTTACATCACGGCCATCCTGGCGCTGCCGTGACTGCTCAGTGGCCTGTGCGGGTATTGTGGCTATCAGGGTAGAAGCGGCCAGCAGGATCAATGCGTATTTCTTCATAGTAGGTCCCCAGAATTGGCAAGTCGCGCCAATATGACGTAGCTAAATTATAGACCCCTCGGGGGTTGCTGCTTAAATCAATACACATTTTCGATTAGGCTGTTGATAAGCCAATCAATATGAACCACCGTGTATTCGTTTCATCTAGTTTATTTTTAATGTAAAAAAAGACTCCAGCCGATCTTCGCTCCGGCATATCGATATATTTTTTAGATTACCTCTTAAAGAAACACCATGAGAAATCGTTCATAAATCGATAATTTATCCACTGTTTATCTTCTCCCTGCATCTACACTTTAAAGTGCCGATAGATTTCGAACGCTCATCCACTTGAGAGTTACGAGGATGTGAAGATGAAAAGATTGATCTATTTATCTATGACGGCGGCTCTTCTGGTACTTCCTGTAACCGCCATAGCAGCGGCCATAGAGACTCCAGCCCAAGAGTTAGCTCATGGAACGACACATCTACAAGAGATGGGTACCATCTCTGCCTGGGGAGATTCCGCTAATGATGTAAAGGTTTTCCTTGGTACAGAGGCAACTCAAAAAGGGGCGACCCGTTATAAAATAATTTCTGAACGCGATATTGAAGGGCAAATATACGGAACAGCAATACTCTACAAATAGTATTCATCCGCATGCTTTATATGTAACGGCTCCTCCGCAAGGAGCCGTATTAGTAAGGTCAGCAGTTGTTTTTTTTAATCTAAAAGTATCTCTCAGACTGTAATTTCGCACTAACTTCTCACATGGTGATATAGCTCAGTTGATAGAGCAGCACTACAATTTGAATATGCTGATTTCTTATTCAGCACATCCAGTTCCGATCCACTCTTTGTGTTAACCATAAAGTGAGTGCTCTCAATGAACCAATCCCGTTTCTCCCCGTTAGACCCAATATCCCGTCACTCCGAGATCCTATTCGGTCTGCTGATGGTGCTCACCTTCACGGGCTGTTTTAACGCCTTCGAAGCGGGAAAGGCAGAGGTCAAGGATCTGCTTATCGCCGGTATCGGCTGTAACATCGCATGGGGGATAATCGATGCCATTGTTTACCTCATCACAACTCTGGCTGAGCGAGGACGTTTAGTGCGCCTGGAGAAAAAACTACGCCAGTTACCGGAAGGTGATTCAGCCGCACTGGAAGCCATGCGCGATGCCCTGCCCCCATTTCTGGCAGAGAATTGCTCTGATGCTGAACTTAAAAGCTGGCAGACGCGATTTAAAGAGTCCCATAGTGTGACGATGGGTCGCATGCTCACCTGGAACGATCTGCGTAACTGCCTGGGGGTTTTCTTACTGGTGTTTCTCTCCACTTTTCCCGTTTTACTGCCATTTATGTTCCTCGACGACACCGTACTGGCTTTGCGTCTTTCCCACGCTATCGCTCTCCTGATGCTGGTGTTACTCGGTCGTGGCCTGGCTCGCTATGCCAGTTCAAGCCGTCCCTGGTTTATCGGCTTTATCTTCGCAGCGGTGGGTACTGTGATCGTCGCCATCACGATTGCTCTGGGGGGGTGAACTCCACCTGCCTGCAACAAGGAAAGAAGAGGTTGCTGAATGATTGGCGCTAAATGTGTAAAGGCCCACCGAAGTGAGCCTTTTCACATTTATTGCTGATAAGTTAGACAGCGTTATGAGTTCGTCGGAGTAAAAAAACGGCCCATTATCATGAGCCAACGACTCATTGCTATCACTCTTATTATGGTAAATCGATTACCTGTCACCCTGGTGATGGCTGACGGAGAGAAGGATAAACAGTTACATTGCGTGATTATTGGTTTTTTGTGCCAAATCACCTAACTTACCAAAAACACGAATGAAAAAGTCCCGGCTCATGCCGAGGCTAAGTGATCTCAGACACTTCAAGTCTATAGTTTGAAATCTAATGGCACATTTTTGAAAACTTCACACACAGCCTTACTTGGCTGTGCGGGTATATGAACCTGTTTGGCTGCAGCCAGTCAGTTGCTTAACTGACTGGCATTACTGCATAAACAACTCAGTTTTTTCTAAAACTATTTGCTTTTTAGTGTTGAAATATAATGCTTAACCACTTCATAAACATAATCCTGGTTTCCTTCCGCTGTTGCCGGGTTATATTTACCACCATTGCTTTTATTATTGGACAGAACTCTTATACCCAAGAATTTCACACCATAAGCGCTTGCAATTTGTGCACCTGCAGCACCTTCCATTTCTTCTACAGATGAACCGTAATTCACATGAAACCAATTAATTCGATCAATTTCATCATTCCAAAAATCTGATGAAGCAATAGTCCCTTCCACAACCTTACCTTTTGTATAGGTATTTTTCACCGCAATAGCAGATGCCAGTAAGTCCTTATCACCTTCGTAATAACGAATTTTTTTAGCATTAGGATCTGATCCACTACCTTCAGAAGCCATTAAGTCCATTGGCCCCCAGGTCATTGGGTTGCTTCCCTGATTTTTACCTAAATCACCTGATTTCAGAGAACCCGTATTTACCGTTCTTTTTCCCAGGACAATGTCACCCACATTTAAATCAGGATCATGCCCACCGGATGTCCCCTGGTTAATAATAGCAATAGGGTGATATTTCTCAATTGCTATAGCGGTATTAGCAGCTGTATTCTCCATCCCTTTACCGGTTTTAGAAACTATAACCGGGTAATTATCCAGCGTACCTATATAAAATACAAAGCTCCCTGATTTCTCAACTTTTACATCAGTTAATTTTTTGGCGAATTTTTCAGCTTCAATAGGCATTGGCCCTTGAATAAGGATTGGCCTTTCCTCAATTTTTTCTTTTTCTGCCGCTAACACCGTTGCAGGAACCCATCCAGCAATACTTGCGACGACTAAGCCAGATGTCGCAAACGAAGCTATTTTCTTAACATACTCTCTCATAAATTAATATCCGTTAGTTGTTATTTAATTACCTAAATACTGTCCCACTGAAAAACCTGGCAACCCTGACTGAAAATCAATGTCATAGCTTTCATTAACGAAACAATGCGCATCCGCATTGTAGAAATATTTTAGCCGCACTCAACTGAAGATTCGTTTTTTAATAAATATAATTTCACAACAGGAACCGGTTGCCGCCATTTTCAGCTAACCCCCATTGATATAGTAATATTACTCTGAGGGGAATTATTTCGTTATGCCATAGTGTGTTGGTCAGTAGAAATATGGTGCAGTTTGGGGTTCTTGTGAAAGCATAAAAAACGGGAGCACCAGGCTCCCGTTTTGAAATCAGAGAAATCGTAAGTTACGGTCTTAGCGTTAATCGCGCCTTCCATACCGTTAACGATCAGGTCAGCCGCTTCGAACCATTCCATATGACGGAACATTACATTCAGGGAAATAACTCAACCATTTGAAAATATTGAAAAATACAATCTCAAGTTTGTACTCTGCTTACTAAAACCACCCTTCGTTAAGTTACTGTTTCTCAAATAGTTAATTTTAGTTTTGGGGATGATTGGTCGTGGAGCGCTTTTATCATGAACATGAAGACGGGGAGTTATTGTCATTGATACGGATACAGTTGACCTCTGCACTCATCAATCCGGCATCCACTGTAGTAATTGGACCACCCGATTTTGTACTTCCGAGCGACGGAGAGTTGATCAATGCCCGCCCTGCCAACCCATTCTTAACACGGAAAGCCTCTGCATCCATACCGTTGCCACTAATTAATATGGCAAAGAGAAATGTTCTTGCAAACCGGACACTACTTTGGCAAGGAACGGACTGTTCAGTGCGCTTTTGTTGTACACCATATATATCGGCACTGAAGGCAGGAGAAATTCAGTTTCCAGCATCTTTAGGTTGTAACACTCTTTATATTTGTTGAAGGCGCTGACAGGGACAAAAGCCACCGCATCAGACTGCTCAACAAAACTCAGTGCAGCCATAACGGATGTAACCTGAAAACGAAAATTTCTCTGCATATTAATCGCATTTTCTATTTCGGTTTTAGCCGCGCTTATTTCGGTGCTATCCGATGTGATACTGACAAATATTTCGTTAGGTATATCACTGAACATGAATGTATTTTTAAGCCGGGGATGCGATTGCGAACAGACCGCGATAAATTGTTCCTCGTAAATCTTGTAAGTATTTCGCGACATATTACTATGCGGGCTAACATCAAAAACAATATCCGCCTTTCTGAAAGTCAACACGTCATCTACCGACTCGACAGAATTATTATTATTGTCATGAACCAAATGACTTTTTGGGGATATATTATCCATGATTTTTATTAACGGACCGAGAATTCTTGTTGTTACTAAAAGAGAACAGTTGATCACCAGCTTGTTCTTATTCTCGTTATCATTCTCATTTTTTAAATCGTGAAACTGAGAAACCAAATCGTCATAGGTCCCACCCAATTTTTCATGAATATAGGTAGCATTTATGGTGGGTTTCAACCCTTGACCCTGGCGAATAAACAGCGGGTCGCCAAAATAAACGCGTAATCGACCTAAAGCCTGGCTTATGGCCGCAGGGGTAGTGCTCAGCACATTTGCGGTGGTGGTCACACTGCCATACAAATAAACAGCTTCAAAAACATTCAGGAGGTTAAGGTCGAATCCCTTCATGGTGATAAAACCATCAACAGCATGACTTTTTTTCATGGAAAAGCTCTCATCTTAGAATATTCCTTAAGTATAGCTTTGATATTGAAACCATAGTGTAAACCCGCATTTGTACGCGAGTTTACACATTTATGCTGTTACCCAAAGCTCTTAAAGATAAATCAAGCTAAAAGTCAGCTGACCATCAATCGGCGTATTATCGATAAGTCCAAGAGTATCCGTTGCCTGAATCCCCGCAGTGACCCCCATCGGGAATTCTGCTGTTGTAAATGCAATAGGGTCCAGGCCAGTCCCTACCGTCATAATACGCCAGTTGTCTTGCTGAAGTGACTGCGCATAGAAGCCACCGCAATCTGTCCATGATCTATCAGGGTTCGAGAAGTTATCTTTCTGTATATAAATTAGATTCGCATTCACGCCATCTGCAGTTACTGCGCTGTTATTAAGCTGCACGGCATAAGATCCAATATTCACGCCCGTGGCTGTTTTTCCCAGACCAAAATTATAGGCGGGGTCAACATTAATGTTATACAATGCCGCATCACTATCCTGACGATCGTCATTAGAGCTGAATCCTACTTTCGTCGGAGAAACACAATTTATGGTTAGTGTGATGTTTTTCGTCTCAAGCTTAGTTGCAGAAGTAGGGTTTAAAGTACTGGCAACTATATTCCCGTAATCAATAACGCCACCGTTACTGAATGTGGGTGTGCAAGACGCGGTTAATATTTTCCCCTCAACCTTAAGCGGAATGCTCCCTGCAGCATAAGAAGAATTAGCCAGGCTAAGAATGACACTGGCCATCATTATGTTCCGCATAAATATCCTTTCATTTTGTTAATTAATAAAAAAAACGTGATTCGTTTTTCGTACCACTAGAGGTAAAAGAGGCTAATTGTCATTTCACCATCCAATGATGTTGTATCAGTAATAGCCAGTGTATCCGTCGGCTGTACCGTCGCTGCAACTTCCAGAGAAAATGTTGCGCTGTTAAAAGCGACTGGTTCATTAAAACTGCCGAAAGAGGTCACTATGGAGTCACTGCCCCTTAAGACACCCATACTTGTATTCCAGTCCCCTGGATTACTGCCAGTCCCCCTGGACATCAGCTGTGCTGTCGAACCATCAACGTTTATTGAAGAGGCGTCAACCCACACACCATAAGAACCGATTCCGATATTCTCTGCGGTTTTTCCTAAACCAAATAGGTTGTCGTGGTTGGTCACAACATTTCCATTGCTGAACTCGACACTATTATAAGGATTACCCTCTTCATGATTGGATATAACGGTAAAACCAACCTTGGTGGCTGAATCACACGTAATACTGAGGCTAATATCTTTTTGGCCCAAACTATTGGGTTGCGTCGAGCTTAGGGAGCTAACTTGAATCGTGCCAAAATCCACAATCCCGCCATTGCTCAGCGTGGGAGTGCAGGCTGAAGTGGTCAATGTCCCCTGCACCTTAAGAGTGGTGCTGGTTTCACCCGCAAAAGCGGAGCTGGTTGCCATGGTAAGTAAAGTGGCGAAAAGTAATTTATTCATTTCGATGATCTTCAATTTGGAATGGAGCTAAGTGAGAAATACCCTTTAAAAGAAAACGAGAATTCCTCTCCCGCCGCAGTCATTTATTGATCGTCGATCATCACCAGACCGATATCCGAAGTCAGTGTTGTACGGTCAGACACCTTAAACTCACTCTCTTTCAATACCGGAGTTAGTGTCAGCCTGAAATTCATTTGCTGCCCTTGCACCGCAGAGTTGCCATTAACGGCCATAATCCCTTCACGGTTATGAACCAGCAGTTCTTCCGTGGCGCTGCCGTCCGGCAAAAAGCTGCCGGGATTAACGGTTTTCGCCATCGGGTAGTGTTGCCCGTCAACCATCAGCTGCGACACTTTGCCGCTAAGGCCGCTCTGGCTGCCAAACCTGAAATAGCCTTTATCCCCTGCGTTACCGTGGAAGAACACCGCCATTTTGCGAGGCGTGGTACAGAACACGTTGACGTTAATGTCCTTCTCCTGCATCACGCTCCAGCCTTGCCCGGTCTTTACCGCCTCGTCCTGGCGCAATACCTGTAAATCCACTTCGGGTTGCGAAAGCGTCATCTGGCAATCGCTGTTTGCAAAGCTGGCGGGTACGGCCATAAAGCTACTGATAACCGCCAGCGCGCCGATCGTTGTGATTCGGGAAAATGTTCTCATCGGCATACGCCCTC
>Ga0105250_10001141_pt1 | contig 14978 bp, 27 predicted proteins | sample KBSS54metaG_FD_80425 | JGI IMG/M metagenome (GOLD analysis project Ga0105250, IMG submission 80425) | Switchgrass rhizosphere microbial communities from Kellogg Biological Station, Michigan, USA - KBS S5-4 metaG | ecosystem: Host-associated > Plants > Roots > Rhizosphere > Soil | place...
CGCGGCGCTTCGCGAGCAAGCTCTGCTCCTACATCTGTTTCGGGCCAGTTATGCCTGTTAGATCACCTCGACCGCCTTGTTTGTTCACCTCAAATCTGTAGTGAAAGGACAAGGCGGACCAGGTAATGGCACAGACATAATTGGCCCGAAACAAATGTGGGAGCGGGGGCGGCGCCGAGCCCTTGCCCGGGAAGCGCCGCGCGGGCGGCGCTCGATCTCAAGAGCGCCAGAAAGCCCGAGACATGAGCCTGGAGGCCTTCAGGCAACCTCCAGACAAGCGCCTGGCGGCCTTTATGCAATCCGCATAAAGGAAGGCAATGAATTCTATGGTGTCCCAGGGCAGGTTCGAACTGCCAACCTTCCCCTTAGGAGGGCCATTTTCAGCCCTGCCCGCAGTGGGCAACCCCCGAGTTTACGGTACTTTCAGTCCACTAGAGTCCATGGGTAAGTGCCTGTATAGTTGTTTTTGCACCCACCCTGCACCCATGAGCAAAAAGTGAAAGAGAAGCTAACCGGAAAGCTGTTGGCCGGCCTGCAGGCCACAGGCCGAGAGTATGAAATCCACGATACAGCCATCACAGGCCTCTTTGTTCGGGTTACCGCCGCCGGCGCAAAGTCCTATGTGGTCACTTGGGCCCGCGGCCGCAAGAAGACTCTGGGCCGAGTCGGCATCCTAACGCTTGATCAGGCACGGCAGGAAGCAACCCAGTACCTCGCTGACGCACGAAAGCACGGCGAGCCCTTGGCTGTCTCGCAAGGCCGCCGCGGCGCCGCCCTACCCTCGCTCCGCGAATTCATCGACGAAACATACCTGCCCTGGTTCAAGGCCCACCACCGTGGACACGACAAAACCAAGCACACGCTGGACAATAACTTCGACGCCATCAAGGCCCAGCGGATTGATGCCATCACCGGCCGCGACCTGGAGCAACTCCGCACCGCCTGGCTGCAGGCCGGCAATAAGCCCTCCACCGTCAACAGGAAAATGGGCACCATCAGCGGGGTGTTCACCCGGGCCGTCGAGTGGGGGCTCATTGAAGCCCATCCCATGGACAAGCTGAAGGCCCTCAAGGTCGATACAAAGGGGAGCGTGCGCTACCTGGTAGAGGAAGAATCCGCGCGCCTCAGGGCCGCCTTGGACGCGCGCCAGGATGAGGCCCGCACCGAGCGCGAGACTGCCAACAAGTGGCGTCTGGATCGCGGCAAGGAGCCCATGGCGAGCCTGCTGGGCCTCCATTTCACGGACCACCTCAAGCCGATGGTGCTGGTATCCCTCAACACGGGCCTACGCCGCGGCGAGCTGTTCGACCTGACCTGGTCGGCGATCAACTTCACCACGAAAACCATTACCGTCGTTGGCGACATGACGAAGACGGTAGAGACCCGTCACATTCCCATGAACAAAGAGACGCTGGCCACGTTGGAGGCCTGGAAGACGCAAGGGACCGGAATGGGGTACGTCTTCCCCGGCCAGGCCGGCGGCCGCCTGGATGACGTAAAGACAGCCTGGCAGGGACTGCTACAACGTGCAGAGGTGGAGGGGTTTCGATGGCACGATATGCGCCATGACTTTGCATCGCGGCTCGTAATGGCCGGCGTACCGCTCAATACCGTGAGGGAGTTGCTGGGCCACTCTGATATCAAAATGACCCTGCGCTACGCCCATCTTGCGCCGGGTACGAAGGCGGCCGCCGTTGAGCTCATTTAGCTGGTTCTGATTCTGGGGCAAAAGGAATTACGGTTGAGGATTTGTCGGTGGCCTCAGCGTGCGCGAGAAGCTCATGCCAATATTTGCGTAATACCTTCCCATCAATATCCATGGATTGATCATCGTCAGTACCATGCGGGTACTGGAGCCAAAACACCGGCGAAGCATAAATGATCTCCAGCAGCCGTTGCTCTTCGTAATCCATGAGATGCGGCGCCACGTGTCCGAAGGTATGGAATAGCGATGAGTCATCGGTACTCCAAATCTCATCAGCCAGCCTGGACAAGCTGATGACCTGATCCTTATTCGTGCCCGTCGACTCATCGTATATGCAGGCCGTAGCGGTGTGCTGCTCTGCAAAAGCCATGATTGCTGACTCAACTACTCCGGTGATGGATTGCCTGCGCTCTCTAGCCATTAACTCAATCAAAAACTTCGCCTTGGGGTCAAGGCGCAAGGTCAACGTCTCGGTTTTCCTTGCGCCCTGATTGGGCTTGTTCTTCGCCATACGTGCACACCTGTCAATTTCCGCGTAACTCGAATCGTACCTTTTGCATCCATGCAAGTCCATGCAATCACATGATTGCAGTGATTGCAGTTGACGTACATGATGCTCGGCAATAGCATTACCCCAAGCCTAGCCGTCTTGAGCTGGCCAATGGAGAAACCTATGGAACAAAAGAATCAGATCGAGCCGCTATCCGTCAGCGTTGAAGACGCTGCAAGGATCGTCGGGTTTTCAAGGTCGAGCATCTACGAGCTCATTGCAAAGGGGGAGGTCAAAACGTTCAAGATCGGCCGCCGTCGCTTGGTGCTGATGACTGAGCTCAAATCGTGGGTTGAGCGTGCTGCCGGAGTCGGTGCACGGTGACGGCTCAATGTCGCGCCATCAAGGCGCTGCACGCTGACGCGCGTGAAAGGGATGCTCAGGCGATGCGCCAACACCGCCTGAGCAAAGACACACTGGATAGCACCAACGTGAGCGAATAACTATGACACGACACTCTTCAACTGAGCAAGATCGCAAGATGATCGAGGCTTTGCGTAATGGCCCCGTCTCCACCATCCAGGCAGCCCAGGATCTCGATATTGTCCAGCCGCCAAACACCATCCGCCGCCTGCGTAAGCGCGGTTTCGAGATCCGCACTTACTGGACCTACCAAGCCACTGAGCCAGGGCGCCCACCTCACCGCGTCGCGAAATATATCCTGATGCGTGAGGCATCCTAGCCCCTTGACCGCGCGAGGGTCGCCAGGAGGCCCCTCACGCCCGGCCGTGAGCTTTTGAATGGCATCTTCCAGAACCGTCCGCTCCAAGAAAACGAAGACACTACCGTTCGCGATGGTATTTCTCGCCATGGGGCAGTCCGCCAAATTTAGGGCCTTGGGCCCTTGGTCACGGTGCGTCCTGCTGGAGCTGATGATGCAATACCGGGGCAACAACAACGGGGATCTGTCGGCAACGCGGACAATGGCGAAGGAATGGGGCATTGCTTCGGACAACACGCTTCGCAAAGCCCTTACCGAGCTTGAAGCCGGCGGGTGGATCATCCAAACCAGGAGCAGCATCTTCTCTCGGCATGGGGCTCGCTGTGCGCTCTATGCACTGAGCTGGTTTGCAATCGATGAGTGCCCAGGTAAAAGCCTTGAGATTGGCCCTACCGCAGCGCCACCACGCACGATCAGATCCCTCACCAGTTCAATTTCATCCGGCGCAGAAAATGCGCAAGATACGGCGCAATAAATGCGCACATAGAACAATCGAAAATCCACCGCCGTCCACGGTTGTATTGGGCAAGGCTCTATGTGCGCAAAAACTGCGCCGTAATCATCGATCTACGTGCGCAGAAAGTGCGCACCCTTTTAGATATCTGCCATCCTTACCTGCCAATCTAAAGCGCGCCAGATGTGGTTGGCGCGCTCGCCCGGGCCGCCACCCGAACCCCATGGCCTACCTCACCGCCCACCTGGAGAGCTCAATGTCCATCATCGATTGCGCCTACCTGCCGCCCGCGAATGTGCCGTTCCCTCCCGAGCTCGCCCTGCTGATCGTGCGCAAGGCTGAGGCGATGGCTGCGGCGTTTGAGGAGAAAGCCTTGGACCAGATGACCGATGATGCCCGGCGCGCGCTGAGGCGTGGCGTGGAGCCCCGGGTGGTTGCTCGGCAGATGGGGCTTTAGGTCCGAGTCGGACGATATGGTCTGTCTCGCGAGTCTTCCCCCGGTGGGGGCGGACGCATTGAAAATGGCCCAAAGATGGACCATCGAAACTAGCGGAATGTCGGCAATTGTCTCACTGAGACGATTTGGTCTCACTCGGCCGGCAAACCGGCCCAGCCTCAAAATGAGTACGGACGTTTTCCTCAAGTTGAGGAGAACGCCCGTGGATACTACGAAAGTTTCTCTGTTTGGCCTGATGATCCCGCTCCTACAACGTGACCTCCGCCCGCCGCGCCGGCGCAACCACCGAGCCCAGTACCGCAATATCGACACAGCCGCGTTTGGCCAGCCAGTCGTCGTGATCAGCTTCGCGCCCCCAGGCACCTTTCGCCGCCCAGGCCGGCAGATCACCGGTGGACCGCATTTCGTTGAGACAGGTCCACCAGGAAGAGGCCCGGCGGCGCTCCACCGCCAGCGCCTCGCCAGCGACCTTGCCGGAGTCCACCAGCTCGGCGTCCATCGCCAGCGCCCAGCCCTGCACCTTGTCCGACCATTCGTTGGTTTCGGTCAGGCCCAGTTGGGCCAGATCGCGGGCAAGGTGCCCCTCCGGGAATTTCTGAGCCATCAGCGCAAAGATGGCCCGGATGCTGTCGAAAGCCTCCTCCACGCAGTGCAGCTCATCAACACCAGACGATGCGATATCGTAAATGGACCGGCTCATTTTGCACCCCCTTGCATCCAGAACTTGCGGAAGACGTGATAGCGCGCATCGTTGAGCCCCGGGCGGAAGCGGTCACTGAGCATGACCGCAACCTGGTGCTCGATGATCGCGGTCAGTGCCGCCACGTCGGCGTCGCTGGAGTAGCGCAGCGCCGTCTTGAGGAGCTGGACCGCATAGTCTTTGCGGCGCTCGATGGTGACCGCCCCTGCGACCGGTTCGGGTAGTTGCAGGCTCATTGGGCACCCCCAGCGCTGGTCACGGCGATATCCACCCCGTACTCGCTGACAGCGCCCATACCGGCGATGGCCTGGTGCAGTTGGGCCTGGATGACAGGATCAGCGAGTACAGCGGCGCTTATGCCGAGGCGGGCCAGGACCTTCGCGGCGTCGGCCGCCACCGCTTTGATCTCGCGGGTGATGATGGTATTTTGGTGCTGTTGCATGACGTCTCTCCAAAAGCTTCGTCGTGTGGCAGCCTTCCCGGTGTTAGCGCACCGGGTTGGCACCTTCTAAATCCCCCCGATCAGGGCCTTTTCCCTCGCTGAACATCCTCAACCAGCTCAGGGTCCATACTCGAAATTTCGTCTATCCAACCAACTGCCCAGCTCGTGGGGTGTTTTTTCCCCATTGGATTGCAAGGATCTCCGTTAGCTGCTGCCCGCCGTCCCTCCTCTTCAGATTCAGCGTGAATCCACATCGTTTTCTGGGTAAAACCAGCCTCTCTTTGCCGCTCTCGAAACAGCCGCTGACGCTCGGCCAAGCCCTTAGGTTTTTTGTCATCGCTCATCAGTTTTCTCCAGCCCGTTACCCGTAACCTGAAATAACTATGCACCTATGTTACGGGTAACGCAATAGAGGGGTGCAAAATAGTTGCAGCCCCCTCCGCGCCTCGGTTGGCAACGACTGGTCGTCACGGTATAAAACGCCACCAGTGGCACCGAGCCACCTTTTGACAGGGACATCACATGAAAAAGCTTGCTGGCATCTTCGCTCTGGTCGGCACCCTCCATGGCTGCGCATCTGTACCAATGGGCGATCCTGCCGCCGACGCGGAGATGAAGCGCTTCGGCACCGTGCCGGATATGTCCAGGATCTACATCTACCGGAACGAGACCATGGGAGCGGCCATCAAGATGACCGTTACCGTCGACGGCCGCGTGGTCGGTGCCACCGCGGCGCACACCTACCTAGTTGCCGATGTGCCCGCCGGCGCGCACACCATTGGCTCCGATGCCGAGAACCTGACAATGCTCAAGATCCACACAACCCCAGGCACAAACACTTTTGTGTGGCAGGAGGTGAAGATGGGGTTTGGGTACGCGCGCAGCGAACTCCACCGGGTGAGCGAAGCTGAGGGACGCGACGGCGTGCTCGATAGCAAGCTGGCTGGTTCGCTTTAAGATCGTCTGAAATCTACGCCCATCAGATGCAGCAGAATCTGCACCTGCCAGAGATGCGCTCAAACCTGAGCACATCTCCCAAAGCGCCATAGTAGGAATTCCTGCTTTTGAGATGCCGGAAGAATTGCCGGTATCTCCTCGCTCCCGTGATGGCTCAAAAGTGAGCCAGCCACTTTTACGGCCAGGTCGTGAAAGGTTCCCACCGGTGGTGAAAAGCCCGCGGGCCCCGGCAGCAGAGGCCGGCTGAAATCGCAGCCCATCAATATGAGCAAAACTGCGCGCATCTCGCCGATGGCCCGCCTCCCCCCATCAACCTGCCATACCGAAATGGGATGCCAGGTCAAAGAGAACATCTGTACCCCGACGGAGATCTACTCAGATTTGAGTACATCTCGCGCGCGCTGAGCGCCGCTGAAAATTCTCCACGTAAGGGCAGCCTGACAGCAGGTTGAAACAGGCCGCGCCACGAAACTCAGATCTGCCATTTCGTGGCGCGCACAAACGTATCAATTTGGGTGCCTCTTACTTAGTGGGACGATTTTCTCGAGTCAGACGCGCCCTGATCCAGCGTTTTCAGTCCATAAACGTCCACCCATGTGTATCATCTGAAGTGCACCCTAAAACCACTGGATATCTACTCATATCAGGCCTAATTTGACTGCTTACAGGTACGCAGCCAATTGAGGATTGATCATGCAAACCGAGACCCAACCACTGCGCGGCCCCCAGAAGAAACCAACGCGTGCGGAGATCTCCGCAGCCTGGTGGCGCCTGCGCAACGCTGCCGAGAGCGGCGATGTTGAGGCCAACGCCCTGCTGATTGCGTTGGCAGAAAACAAGCCCCTGCTCGCCCGTGAGGGGGTCGCTTGCCTCAAGTAGACGACACCCCGGCCCGCACCGGTCGTGGCACCTTCGCGCCGGGTCACTCAGGCAACCCCGGCGGGCGCTCAGGCCAGACCCAGGTAATCCGTGCCCGGCTGGCCGAGGGCGCCGAAGCGGTCACCAAGAAGGTGCTGGCCGCCGCCAAGAAGGGCGATATGCAGGCCTGCCGCCTGATCCTTGAGCGCCTGGTACCGCCAATCAAACCGTCTGTAGAGGCCGTCACGTTCGAGCTGGACGATACCGACCTCCCAACAGCCGCCAAGTCCCTGATGCGCGCCGTGGCCGACGGCAAGCTGCCGCCCGATCAGGGCAAGCACCTCATCCTCGCCCTGGGCGCCGTATCGCGGGTGATCGAGGTGGCCGAACTGCAGAAGGTCGTCGATGAACTGAAGGCCCAGGTGGAGGCAATGAACCAATGAGTTTGAAATCCCTGAAGTCCGAGCTGGACCGCATCGCCCAGAAGTTGGGGGCGGCTGATGAATCCATTCTGATGATCGTCCTGGCGGTCATTCGAGCTACCAAGGGCGAGATGGCCACAGAGGCCGATTTCCCCAGCACTGCCGGCCACCTGGTCGACTACCGAATCCAAGGCCGCACGGAGACCTTTTTCTTCCCGTTCGCCCAGATGGACAGCGACCAGGCCGAGGAGCTGGCCAAGGCCCTGATAACCCACGCCCGCAAAACCGAGCGCCTCGGCCGCTTCCCACAAGTCGGCGTGTTCGATCTGCGCTGCGCCCCGCCTCAGGGCGCCCAGATCTGCACGTGGCCAGCCGAGGGCTGCTCGGTAGAGGACCACGCAGCCGAGCTGTACCGCTTGACTGTCGAGAGCCGTAATGAAAACGCGTAACCAGGTCGCCAAGCTACGCCAGGAGGTTCACCGGTCCCAAGGGGATCAGGACGTTCAGGCGATCAGCCGCCTCATGGATGAGCTCAGTGCGGCGGCCGTCGGCGGCAATGACGCAGGCCAACATATGAAGCTGGCCGAGTACTTTGAGCCAGAACACTTGACACCACCTTTGAAGGAATACCAATGAATCTCAACAAAGCCACAGGCATCCTGACCTCGCTGGGCTACGCCAGCGTTTTCCTCAACGACTTCACCATCTACCAGGGTAAGAACTTGCCCGGTACCAGCTGGCCCCTGTGGCAGAACCTGGCCGTGCTGCAGCGCATGCAGAATCTGGTGCAGGAACTGCACGCAGAAGCCATCAAGGCGGCGGACAAGGTGCGCGAGAACGCCGACCTGACCCGTGAGGCCAAAACCCGCAGGTCCATTGAAATCTTCAACGGTTACGTGTCGGCCGCCAGTGTGGTCATGCCGAACGCTGACGAAACTGCGCAGAACCTCTACTCCTTCGCGACTGACAAGATTCGCCCGGTGCAGCCTCTCACGTCCACGGACGTAGTGAATGCGCAGCTTGACGCCGAGTGTCGCGCCTATGTATTCGACCTTTCCCCAGGCGAGCGGGCGGAGCTTGTTGGGGAGATCCGCAACGGCGGCCAACAGCGCATCGCAGCGGCGCTTTTCCGTGGCCCCGCGCGGATCAGCGGGTTCAAGGATCAGCAGCTTGTGATGTTGGAGGCGGCCGGGATCGCGGCCGGGTACCCGGATACCATCATCACCCTGGCCAAGATCGCGATCGGCATTCGTGAGCTGCAGATGACCGCTGCGGGTCTGGGCCGCGACGTTATCCGCGCCGCCGTGGGCATCGACAACCAGCAATCCAAGATCAGCGGCTGGGACAAGCCAGGGCCAGGCCTGCAGGCTCTGTTCGACTGGCTGAAGCCTATCCCGCTGGAGATTCCAGGCGTGCTGCCTGATGAGGTGATCAAGGCCCGCAAAGATCAGGCCACCGAGCAACCCGAAGCCGTCTAATCCCATCACCGGCGGCCTACGTGGCCGCCCCTCCCACCAGGGGGAACGAACTTGACTCACACCGAACGTTTCACCGAGGCGTGTGCCAGCGCCTCCTTCGCCCATCACCAGCCATCCCATGGCCTCATCGCCTGGCAAGTTCGGCGCGTGCTGAACGGGGAATCCATTGTGATTGACGGGCCCTTCATCACGGAGCATGAAGCCATGATTTCGGCGGACTTGCTTCGGGGCAGCTTTCGCGGTGCGCGCCCGAGCCAGAACATTTACCACGTCGATGCGGCGCAGCGGCAAGGCCTGCAGGATCTGGCAATGGCCGCGCGTTGCTTGCTGGCTCGCCAGCTTGGCGTCTACCCAACAACCGAGGAGCGTCCATGACCGTACTGAACTACGAGCGCGGCCAGCGCCTGCGCACCATTCGCCTGTATGGCAAGCTCGGGGCCAGGTTCGGCCGGGTTCATCGCCTAGCGGTATTCAGTGCGGCCGAGGCGTGCCGCGCGCTTTCCATCCTGCTGCCCGGCTTCGAGCAGTTCATGTTCGAAGCCAAGGATAACGGGATAGCCTTCGCTGTATTCTACGGCGCCCGCAACATCTCCGAGAGCGAGCTCGGCGACCCGCCTGGGCGCAGTGAAATCCGGATCGCGCCAGTGATCCAGGGCAGCAAACGGGCCGGTGGGCTGCAGACTGTGATCGGCATCGCCATCGTGGTCGCGGCCAGTTACTTCTCTGGCGGGGCCGCGGCGGGAGCCGCAGGGGCTTCTAGCCTGTTCGGCAGCGCCACCGGCACGTTCTTTGGGACGGTCGGGATTTCCATGGCGCTCGGGGGCGTCTCCCAGATGATGACAAACACACCGAAAGGCTTGGACGCCAGCGACAAGGCAAACAATCAGGCCAGTTACAGCTTCAATGGTCCAGTGAATACCCAGGCCCAGGGCAACCCTGTGCCGCTAGGGTACGGGCGCATGATTGTAGGTAGCGCCGTCGTAAGTGCTGGGATCTACGCGGAGGACCAGACTTAACTCGCTGCCGATACGTAGCAGCAGCGGTACCCTCAAATCTCAAAAGAACGGTTGGGGTCTCGCGGGTCAATCAAAATGATCCGATCCCACCCGTTTTTGTCGATCACTACGCAGTCTCTAAACATCTCCTGATCACCCTCATTCAGCCCCCATCCAATCATGTCTACTAGGACCAGCCACCAGTGGTGGTAACGTCGTCTTACCGACGAGATTTTTCCCGCCTTCTCGTCGACGCAAAGTTGAATGTTCGATTGCATCATGTCGAGAAGCCAGCCCGAGTTGTCCAGATCCTGCGCGCTTGCAAGGACAAACTCCTGTTCGTGCAGCGCCTCGGAAGGCTCCAGTGAGACGGAGAAGCCATCAACGATATCTAGCTTCCGCTTCCCTTCGTATGGCCACGCTTGGCACTCACGTAGCCGTGCCTTAAGCAGCTTAGGAATCAACTTAAACTCCTTGACAGGTCGCTTTATTGAATAGCTCACCCACCAACTGCGACCGGAAGTTGGAGGACCAAGCTCTTTGAGGGTCTTTCGAACCGTATCCCAAACAGAAACACCCTTTTTGTCCAACGGCTCTGGCGCTGTGCCATCTGCAACGTGATGCTGGTTAAGGCGCCGAACCTCCACTGCGACCATTCCATCGCAAAGGAAGTCGGGAGGAATGTTTCCATCAGGCTCATAAACGATCTTCTCAAATCCTTGCCCGCGCAAAAATTCTTGGGAAAGCATCTCGGCTTGATCCACTGCTATCACCCTTTGCCATTAATGTAGATGAAGATTATCACCCCAATCCCAGCATACCTGCGCGCCGGCAGCGCCCGTTCTCTCTTGGGGCACAGCCGCTCCTATATGGGTATGCCTGAGCTGATACGCGTAAATCTGGGTAAATTTGCGTATTTGCCTTGAAAAGGAACACCCAAAGTGCAACATTATTAGTAGGACACCCTAACTGATACAGGACGCACTCATGTTCATCCGCGCATACCTCCGAGCTTCCACCGACGAGCAAGACGCCGGCCGCGCCCGCGCCTCCCTGGAGGCGTTCGTCGCTGAGCACAACAAGGTCATCGCTTGCGAGTACCTGGAGAACGCCAGCGGCGCCGCCTCAGACCGGCCTGAGCTGCTGCGCCTGCTCAAGGATGCCCGCAAGGGTGACGTTCTGCTGGTGGAATCCATTGACCGGCTGTCACGCCTGCCGGCGGACGACTGGGCGAAGCTCAAGGGCGCGATTGATGCCAAGGGCCTACGGATCGTAGCGCTGGACCTACCCACCAGCCACCAGGGGCTGCGCGACACGAAGGGTGACGAGTTCACCGACCGGATGCTTGCGGCCATCAACTCAATGTTGGTGGAAATGATGGCGGCCATCGCCCGCAAGGATTACGAGCAGCGCCGGGAACGTCAGGCTCAAGGCATTGCGAAGGCCAAGGCTAAAGGCAAATACCAGGGACGCCCAGTCGACATCGATCTGCACAAGCGCGTGAGGGAATTGCTGAAGGCTGGCTTGGGTATACGAGCTACCGCAAAGCACGCAGGCTGTTCGACAACAACTGTACTGCGGATCAGGGAAGTCACCTCCCGACAAGCAGCTGATAACTGATTACCAGCCGTCGTCTCCTTTTTGTTGTGATTCCTCAATATCTGCGGCCTGCTCTGACTCCAGGTGAGGCTGATCATTTTCCGAAGACGACTGCTCGACAAACTCGGACTCTGGGCGATGAATTCGTTCAGTCATGTAATAAAGCCCAAGGAGAGTTGTGCAGATGAGATTATAAACAACAAATAGATATACAGAGACAAACCCCCACTTGATACCAAACACCCAAGCCTTTGGCAGCACATTAACTAATGGCTGCGCCGTCAGATTAGCCGCCACCCCCCCAAAATACACAAATACTGACAAGAAAGACAGATAACCAAACAGAAAGCAGAGAAAGCGTCGGCGTGTCAGTTTTTCTTCACGCTTCCTACCTTTCCATTCAACCGTGAGAGAAGCACTTTCACCAGCCATTCGAACATCCATATTTTTCTGATTGAAAGTAGCCACAGCTGCGAGAGAGGCAATATAAAAACCAGTCACAACTTGAAGATAGCTCCCTACACCGGCTACGAGCCCACTACTACCAAATATAACAAGCTTCCAATCCAGCGCCCAAAACACCAAATAGGTAACGATCAAAAATATAAGCGGCAGATAAATCTCATCAAAAACCTTACCAGGCCGATCTATGCGCAGGTATGAAAGGGGAGTGAGAAGTCTTTTTGCGCTATTCATAGTCACCTCTTACTGAAGCGCTCTCATCAAACCGAGCACGCCCTCATTAAGTTCTTCCGAGCACTGAGGCAACCCGCCAGGGATATCGATCATCTCGACACGACCGAAAAGCGCTTCTCCCGCGTCTTGGCGCGCACCACTGACGTCAACTGTACGCTGCTTGCCTTCCTTATGCTTGAAAATCACCTTTACGTGATCATAGCCCTCTTTTCCATATTTCGTCTTAAGCCTGTTTACGATACCGACGGCGTCCTCCCCATCGAGATTGGGGGCGACTTTAACCTTGAGAGTTGCGGTACCTTTCAGGAGAAAATGATCTTCATCCATCCCAGCCACAGCTTTATTTTTAATTAATTCAATGAAGCGAAGCTCACCAGCGTCGAGGTCCTCCTTAAGAGTTTGAGAGGCATGATGCTCCATTATAAAAACCGGATGACAGAGTTTAGCTTTCCCATCAACAGCATCTACGAAATCCTTAGCCATGAGCTCCTTTATCATGCCATTTAGAAACGGGAGGATACGACTCTTACCCAACCCTGGAACGTCCTCCAACTTCAAGGCATACTCCAAAGGTTTTCCATGCATGGGAACAATGTCAAGAAGGAGATGAGCAGATACAGCTATCCCTTCGCCAGCCAGCTTTGGCTCTTGGCGAAGCTTGCCGGAAATCAGATCCCCAAAAGAAGGGTCAGAAGCTTTCGAATCAGAGTATTGAATCAACAGCGCGACTGCAGTTTCCGAGGAATTAAACTTAAAACCAGTAATCCGAATGCAAGCCGTTTTCCTATCTACAAGTTTAAAGCAAAGCCCTTTTTTGAAGTGCTCTTCCAGCTTTTTGAAAACAGCTTTCATTTGAAAATCAGGTGCTCCAAAGGGCAGGCTTTGCAATGAAGCAGTATAAAAATGAATCCAACGTTGATATTTGTCGAGCATAAACTTGGTTCTCAAAAAATAGTTGAGGGCTCATTGCTCGACTGGGCTTTGGCGCCGGGCGAGGACCACCCAAACACACGGACAGGAGGGGAATACCAAAGCGGGAGCAGCTCAATGCATATTTGCACCCGCCTTGCACCCACGGAAATTCCCTTTCTTGGCGTGCTCCTACAAAACGTCCGAAAATACTGGTGTCCCAGGGCAGGTTCGAACTGCCAACCTTCCCCTTAGGAGGGGGACGCTCTATCCAATTGAGCTACTGAGACATAGGTAGAACGCTACCAGGAACCGGCAGCGCGACGGACGGCGTGCATGTTACCCAGCCCGCCCGCGTTTGTCATGTCATCCGTGACCTTTGTGCCTGTAGGCAACCGCCGTTACGAAGGGAACTTTTCGCGATTCCAGCGCAACCCCTCTGCCACGGGCGCTGCGCCCGCTCGTGCATTTTGCAAGGCTGCCAATTGGCCATCTTGCAGATTGCAACCTGCCATCCTTTTGAAAACCCTGTAAACTACTGAAAACACTGGGTTTTAACCGCGCGATCAAGTTGGCACGAGGCCTGCTGTAGTCACTCCTATAAAAAGTGGCCATGCAGCCCTTCACCCTCTTCGCGGAGACAGCCCCATGAACAGCACCCTCTTAGCCTTGAACACGCTGGCGCTCGTCGCCCTGGTGGCTTTTCACTTCCACGATGCCAGCCAGCCGGATGCGGCGCTGGCGCCTGTTCAGGTCGAGCACTTCATGCCACGGCCAGCTCCGCAATTGGCAGACATGAACCCGAACCGAGGGATGCCGGTGTTGACGTCGCAGCCAGATGAGGGCGAGGCGACGCCGGTGCATCACATTGAACGCTTTACCTTCTGAGGAGCCGCACATGTCCAAAAGCGCATGGGCCTTTTTTCTGGTTGCCATCACCAGCTTCCTGGCGGCGGTGACGCTGCCGCCGGACGCCGGTCAGGCCAGCGCCCTGCTGGGTACCGTTAGCGGCGTGGCCGGCGTGCTGTTGCTGCTGGCCTTGTTCCGAGGCCGCAAGATCAAGTTCGATCCATCGTTGCGTTGATGCCATGACGTGCCAGCAGCGCCAGCAGGCGCTGCACCGCTGACGCAAGGTCGGCGGAATTGTCCAGCGCTTCGATGCGCACACTCCCCTCCTCCCACTCGCTGGCGTCCGCCTGCAGGCGCGCGTTGCGTGCCAGGCGCTGGTCGATCTCGGCCAGGCTCTCGCGACCACGGCTCAGCAAGCGCTGGCGCAGCACGTCGGCATCCACGGTGATCAGTACCGGCAGCAGTTCCGGGTAGCGCTGCAAGGCCTGGGGCAACCAGGCACGGGAACCGTTGACCAGCACGTGGTGGCCGGCCGCCAGGCGTGCGCTGATGTCAGCACCGATACCATATTGCAAACCATTGGCCTGCCAGTTCATGGCAAACTCGCCGGCCTCGCGCATGCGCGCGAACGTTTCCGGACCAACCCCCACGGCATCTTCACCCACCGCCTCGGCAGACCTGGTGATAATGCGCCGCGCTACGTGTACGTCAACCTGGGCCAACGCACTGCGTGCCGCCTCGATGACACTGTCCTTGCCTGACCCCGAGGGGCCCATGAGGTAAATCAAACGTCCCGACATCTTATCGCCCTGTATGGCGTCGTGCTGGCAAACTGCCAAAATGCCACTATGCTGAGTCATAGGGTAGCTCGCGCGTCATTGTGCACAGGTTGCACCCGACGAGCCAGAGCACCTCTTGAGATGGCGTGGGCGAAATCGATGGTCGCCTGGCGGTGGGGATTTTCTAACCAGTGCTCATTTTCGACAATTGGTGCTGGCAAAAAGCCCTCATTCAGTTCAATATTTGTCACAGAATTGGCGCCAATGAAATGGCGACTATGAGGCATCATAGAAGCCTCTTTCACAATTCGGGTTGAACTTTTGCTGTAGCGACTGTCGTAAACACATCGTGCGGCTAATTTCGAGAACCGCTCCCCCTGAACTAAACGGTCAAATATATGCGCCCA
>Ga0105250_10001143_pt1 | contig 14938 bp, 10 predicted proteins | sample KBSS54metaG_FD_80425 | JGI IMG/M metagenome (GOLD analysis project Ga0105250, IMG submission 80425) | Switchgrass rhizosphere microbial communities from Kellogg Biological Station, Michigan, USA - KBS S5-4 metaG | ecosystem: Host-associated > Plants > Roots > Rhizosphere > Soil | place...
CATTGACTGGCTTCCTCCCCATAAAACCAGTACCACCAGCGCTAATACCGGGAAAATGAGGGAACTCTCCTTATGACGGGTTTTCACCGCCTCATGTTGTGTTTTCGTCAAAATACTTCTCCAGTTGCATAGGTATTAAGCAATTTAGTTATTATAGTCGGACATTAAAACCCCGTTAAAATAGCAAACTAAGGCGTTTTTATGGGGAAATTTACTCAGTTTTACCGCTTATATAGCCATAGTATTTCTGATGAATAAAAATCACAGTTTACTGATTTTAAGCAATACTAAACATAGAGATAGAATTTGTATAAAAGCAATAACCCCGATTTCTGGCAAAATCACATATGTTGTTTCACACTTTAGTTTTCCCTGACTGAGGATGGTGTGATGCCTTACAACAGCCGAAGTGACCTCCCTGAAAGTGTTCAAAACGTTCTTCCCGCCCACGCCCAGGATATTTACAAAGAGGCATTTAATAGCGCATGGGATGAATATAAAGACAAAGATGACCGTCGCGATGAGGCCAGTCGCGAAGAAACAGCCCACAAAGTTGCCTGGGCGGCGGTGAAACACGGTTATCAAAAAGGGGACGATGACAAATGGCACAAGAAAAAGTAAACCTTACATAATGTATTGATATCCATATTCAAACGCCGCAACACACATCAGTATGGCAAGTTAATATGACATTTTTGTTGTTTTGTGATCGTCATCAAACTTGCCAGCGTCCCGCTAATTGCTTATGTTCTCAGATATGTTGCTCTATATATGAGCAGTAACTAAAAAGCCCGGAAGGCACATCTGACGTAGTCACACGGAAGTATGCAGTGGCGGAGGTGTATGGTGTTAACGCGTGATTTCTTAATGAAAGCGGATTGTAAGACAGCTTTTGGTTCCATTGAGGAATCGTTGTTGTGGAGTCCTGAGCAGCGCTCGGCATCACTTGCCGCGACGATGGCTTGCCGTCCCGATAACAGCCCCGTATGGATTTTCGGCTATGGCTCCCTGATGTGGAACCCGGCATTTGAATATGAAGAGTCGGCCGCAGGAACGCTTGTTGGCTGGCACCGTGCTTTTTGCCTGCGTTTGACGGCAGGGCGCGGAACCGCTTGTCAGCCTGGGCGCATGCTGGCGCTCAAAGAAGGCGGGCGCACCACGGGTCTGGCCTACCGCCTACCCGATGCGATGCTTGAGGATGAGCTGACGCTGGTGTGGAAGCGGGAGATGATAACAGGCTGCTATTTGCCGACGTGGTGCAAACTCGGACTCGATGATGGCCGTGTCGTCAACGCGCTGGTCTTTATCATGGATCCGCGCCATCCGCTGTACGAAGCCGATACGCGAGCTGAAATTATCGCGCCGTTAATTGCCGCCGCCAGCGGCCCGTTGGGCACCAATGCGCAGTATCTCTTCTCGCTGGAACAAGAGTTAATCAAGCGGGGGATGCATGATGATTGCCTGGATGAGCTGGTGAATAAAGTCAGAGACTGGCTACAGCCGAAGGGCGATGACGGGGATTTACAAACTCACTTCGCATAAATTCATTCCGGCTCTTATTAATCAGAGCCGGAATGCTGCTTTTAAGCAGGAACATAACTAATTGAATGCTCAAGCGATTTGCTGTGGCTATCAATCAGCACTTTCCACTTCCCGCTGTACGGCACCGTCAAATAAGCAGACTGCCTGTCTTCCACGCTCAAAATATCCGCCTGCGGTTTGCCCGCAGAACTGTTGTCGCTCATCAAATGAATATGGCTTTTATTTGAACAGTGAACCACCACGGTATCACCGCCGAAAAGATGCAGACTGGCTTTCACTACAGGCATTTTTATACTCCGCTATCACAACAAAGTTAGACATCCGCGCCGCTGGTTTTGCTGGTGATCAGTGATGTTGTTCACAAATCACACTTTATGCATAACACCAGACCCCGACGTCAGAAATGCTGACTTCGATCAAAAAATGCTGTAACGAATCAACTTTAGTGTACATATTCCTGAGACCATTCAGCTGATGAATTTTTATGCGGGAAATTCGCCTCTGGTCATCATTAAATCTGGTGTCAGAAGGTTAAGACTTTATCGGCGGCCAGCGTCCACTCAGCCAGTTCAACTAACGTGCCAATTTCAACGCCATCAACCAAAGGTAAAGCCGTGATGCCGCGCCCGTCGGTGCAGGTCTTGCACAGTTTTACCGGTACGTTCTGCGCAGTCAAAATCTCCAGCATTTGCTGAATGTTATAGCCTTCAGAAGGTTTCTGGCCGCGTAAACCCGCGGTCACTGCATCAGACATCAAAAACAGTTTCACTTCCGGCTGCGGCTGTTGATCGCACAACGCGATGGCCAGGCGCAGACTGTTAAACAGAGATTCACTGCCGTAAGCAGCCCCGTTGGCAATAATCACAACTTTTTGCATTTGTTCTCCTTTGCGCCCGACGGCACGACTTTTGCTTAATTCTTTGCATCATTAGAGCAACACTTGCCGCTCAGGAGCGTTATATGAAGGCTACCGTCGCCGCGAATCCTACTGCTCGCGACTTTTTAATCGCGGCCCGAACCCGTGGGCGTGAGCAATTGCAGGACATTTTGCAAATCGGTGAGTTGACTGGCTGCATAGCCAGGCTCGCGCACATGCTACAACGCGAACGCGGGGCTTCCAACATCTGGCTGTGCTCCTCCGGTCAATTATTTGGCGATCAACATCAGCGCTGTATCGCAGAAGTTGATCGTGAGCTGGCGCATTTTCGCCTGGCTATCGCTGAACCCGATTATCTGCCGGGGAGTGCTCTGTTTGTCAGTCTCGCGTGTGCGCTGCATTACCTTGAACGGTTACCCGAGTTGCGAGTGCAAATTACCGCTCAGCAGATTCAGCCCTTGCATGCGATGGAGCAGTTCAATCTCACCTTGCGCCATCTCCTCAGTATTGTGCCTGAAACCAGCAACGTGATAGATGAAGCCGGTGTGGCTCGGGCTCTGGCGGCGTTGTTTAGTTTTATGCAAGGCAAAGAGCTCGCCGGACAAGAGCGGGCGATTGGTGCGCTGGGTTTCACGCAAGGGGAATTTAGCGACACCTTGCGCCAGCAACTGGTGGATCGCATCGATAGCCAGCAACGCTGTTTTGACGCATTTTGCAGCATGGCGGAGTTGCCTCTACGCCAGCAATTCCTCGACTGTGGGGAACCGTGCCGCGAAACGGAACAACTCCGGCGCATGGCTTGCACCCGACTCCTGCACGATGGGGATGAACCGCAGCGAGCATTGCGCTGGTTTGCGCTGCTAACGACGCGAATTGACGCCCTGAAAGAGGTGGAAGACGCGCTTATCGATGCCGTGATGGCGCAAGCGCAGCAGGCACTTGGTCAGGTGTTGCAAGAAAGGGAACCCGGCGAGAGCGACATCGCCAGTTGGGTCGCCGGACATGGCGGTCAGGAGGGCGAGCGTTATTTCGATCGCCATCTTTTACCGCTGGTGCGCCAGCAGGCCCAGCAACTCGAAACCATGGCTCAACAGTTAGCCTCGCTCAAGGCCACGCTTGAAGAGCGCAAAGTTATCGACCAGGCCAAAGCCATGCTGATTCATCACCAGGGTTACAGCGAAGAACAGGCGTGGCAAACGCTGCGCAAAATGGCGATGAACCAGAACAAACGCATGGTGGATGTTGCAAGCGCGATGGTGTCCGTGGCGGATATCTGGCGGCTACCCACTAAGGAGTAGCTGCACGAAGTGTGGGCATTTAATGCGTTTTTCCGGTGCATGACTTAGCTGATTTACCCTAAAACCCGTGTTTCATCGGCTTTCTAACCTGGCACGCGAGTTGCAGTAATAACGTGAAGATTATTTTTGACCTGGATTGTGCCAATGGCGGTGCGGTTCGGGTTGGACAAAGGCGTCCTTCAATGTGCTGACCCACATTGTTGGGCGCTTTTTTTTTACCCTTTTATCAGGATGAAACCGATGAGCAACAAAACCATAACCCTCTCACGCCGTCGATTTCTACAGGCGGGTGCGGCATTAGGCGGTGCATATTTGCTGCCTGGCATGATGAATTCCGTGTGGGCGGCGGGGAGCGACAAACCCGAACAGAACACGGTGAAAGTCGGGTTTATCCCGCTGACCGATTGTGCCTCGGTCGTCATGGCTGCGGTCAAAGGCTTTGATAAAAAGTACGGTATTTCAATTGTACCGAGCAAAGAAGCAAGCTGGGCGGCGGTGCGCGACAAAATGGTTTCCGGTGAACTCGATGCTGCTCACGTGTTGTACGGCCTGGTTTATGGCCTGGAAATGGGCATTGCGGGTAAACAGCAATCGATGGCGAACCTGATGACGCTTAACAACAACGGCCAGGCCATCTCCCTTTCGATGGATCTCGCAAAGCAGGGCGTGACGGATGCGCAAAGCCTGAAAAAACTCGTGGCCAGCAAAGAGCCGGGAAGTTTCACCTTCGCGCATACCTTCCCCACGGGTACCCACGCGATGTGGCTCTATTACTGGCTGGCGCAGGCGGGCATTAACCCGTTTACCGACGTGCGCACCGTGGTCGTTCCGCCGCCACAAATGGTGATGAATATGCGCATTGGCAATATGCAGGGATTTTGCGTCGGTGAACCCTGGAACCAACGGGCAATCAGCGACGGTATCGGCTTCACCGCTGCAACCTCGCAATCAATCTGGCCGGATCACCCGGAAAAAATCCTCGGTACCCGCAGTGCTTGGGTGGAACAAAATCCCAACACCGCACGAGCCTTAGTCGCCGCCATTCTTGAGGCATCGCGCTGGATTGATGCCAGCGACGACAACCGCCGCGAAACCGCTAATGTGCTCGCCGGGCGGGCGTACCTCAACACCAAAGCCGATTTCCTGACCGGGCGCATGCTCGGGCAATACGACAATGGCATCGGCAAGAAATGGCAGGACGACCACGCCATGCATTTTTTCCGTGATGGCGAAGTGACCTTCCCGTGGCTTTCCGACGGCATGTGGTTCCTGACCCAGCACCGCCGCTGGGGCTTGCTGGATAGCGACCCGGACTACCTTGCTATCGCCAAACGCATCAATCGTATCGACATCTATCAGCAGGCCGCAACCGCCGTGGGCAATATTTCCGTCTCCACAAGTCCGATGCGCAGCAGCACTTTGATGGATGGCAGCACCTGGAACGGCAATGACCCTGCCGCCTACGCCGCAAGTTTCGCCATTAATAAACGCTAAGGGGAATGACATGAATCAGCCTGCACAGAAACCGCCCGCCACGGCACTTAGCACCACCGTTGGGGAAGTGATTGTTCTGCCGCCCGTCACCGTTCGCCGCCGTACACCGCAGTGGCGTAAATATTGCGTGAGCTTTTTCCAGCGCCTGGTGCCCGCCGTTCTGGGACTGGGATTGTTAGTGGTGGCCTGGCAGATTGCCGCGCTGAACAGTAAAGGTTTCCCGACGCCGCTTAGCACGCTGGAATCGGCCATCACGCTGTTTTCCGACCCGTTCTATAACGCCGGGCCAAACGACCAGGGGATTGGCTGGAATATTCTTGCCTCGCTCGCGCGCGTCGCCGTTGGCTTCGGCCTCGCCGCCATTGTCGGTATACCGGCAGGCTTCCTGATTGGTCGCTTTACCTTCTTAGCCCGCATGTTTAACCCGGTTATCTCGCTCTTGCGCCCGGTCAGCCCGCTGGCCTGGCTGCCGATTGGTCTGCTGCTGTTTCAAAAAGCGGAGCCTGCGTCGAGCTGGACCATTTTCATCTGTTCCATCTGGCCGATGGTGATTAACACCGCCGAGGGGGTGAAGCGCATCCCGGACGATTACCTCAACGTGGCGCGTGTGCTGCAGCTCTCCGAATGGACGGTGATGCGGAAAATTTTGTTCCCGGCGGTTTTGCCCGCGGTATTAACCGGTGTGCGGTTATCTATCGGCATTGCGTGGCTGGTGATTGTCGCCGCCGAAATGCTGACCGGCGGCCTGGGCATTGGCTTTTGGATCTGGAACGAGTGGAACAACCTCAACGTCGAAAACATCCTGATCGCAATTGTGATTATCGGTGTCGTCGGGCTGCTGCTCGAACAGGGTTTGATGTTATTGGCACGTCATTTTAGCTGGGAAAAATAAGGGGAAACCAATGAAGAAGATCATCCAGGTTCAGAATGTCAGCCAACGTTTTTCCACCGCAAGTGGCGAATTTTTAGCCCTGAGCAACGTCAGTTTTGATATCGCCGAAGGGGAAACCATCAGCCTGATAGGGCACTCGGGTTGCGGCAAATCCACGCTGCTAAATCTGATTGCCGGGATCACCTTACCCTCTGACGGCGGCCTGCTTTGCGACAACCGCGAAATCGCCGGGCCGGGGCCGGAGCGCGCCGTAGTGTTCCAGAACCATTCCCTGCTGCCGTGGATGACCTGCTTTGAAAACGTGGCGCTGGCGGTGGATCAAGTGTTTCGTCACACCATGAGCCGCGCCGAGCGTCGCGAATGGATAGTTCACAACCTCGAACGCGTGCAAATGGGCCACGCGATAAACAAACGACCCGGTGAAATATCCGGCGGCATGAAACAGCGTGTCGGCATTGCCCGTGCGTTGGCGATGAAACCGAAAGTGCTGCTGATGGACGAGCCGTTCGGGGCGCTCGATGCTTTGACGCGCGCCCATTTGCAGGATGCGGTAATGCACATACAACAAGAGTTGCATACCACCATCGTGCTGATCACTCATGACGTTGATGAAGCCGTTTTGCTCTCAGATCGCGTGCTGATGATGACCAACGGCCCGGCGGCTACGGTAGGTGAAACATTACAGGTTGATTTACCGCGCCCGCGTAATCGTGTGGAACTGGCGGAGGACAGCCGCTATCACCATCTGCGCCAGCAAGTGCTGCGCTTCCTCTACGAAAAGCAGCCAAAGGCTGCCTGAGGGAACGCTCATGATGCGACGTCTGATTGTTATCGGCAACGGCATGGCGGCCATCCGCCTGGTCGAACAAATTGTCGCGCAAGCGGCGGGGCAGTTTGCCATCACTGTTTTTGGTGAGGAGCCCGCTCTGAGCTACAACCGCATTTTGCTCTCGCCGGTGCTGGCGGGGGAGAAAACCGCCGGCACGACACAATTGCACGATGCCGCCTGGTATGTCTCCCACGGTATTGAGCTTTTAACCGGCGAAGCGGTATTAGAAGTGAATACTCAGCGCCGTACCGTGCATTCGGACAAACGCATGCTCGAATATGACGAACTGGTTTTTGCCACCGGTTCACGCCCGTTTATCCCGCCGATTGACGGGCATCAGTTGCCGCATGTACACGGTTTTCGCAACCTGGCGGATGTCGACGCGATCCTGGGCGGCGAGGGAAATGCCGTGGTACTTGGCGGCGGTTTACTGGGCGTGGAAGCGGCGGCGGCACTTTGCGCGCGCGGTATTCCCGTCACTTTAATTCACCGCCAGCCGTGGCTAATGGACATTCAACTTAACCCGCAGGCGGGTTTGCTGCTTGAGGAACATCTCGCGCAAAGGGGGATTTCATGCCAGTTAAATTGCGGCATTGAACGCATTTCTGATGCCAGTGTGACGTTAAGCAACGGCGAGGTATTACCTGCCGGGCGGGTGATTATCGCCACCGGTGTGAAGCCGAATATTACGTTGGCACAAGAGTCCGGAATTGCCTGCCAGCGTGGCATCACCGTCGATGCGCAACTGCGAAGCTCGATGCCCCATATCAGCGCGCTGGGCGAATGCTGCGAAATTGACGGGCAAACCTGGGGGCTGGTGGCGCCTTGCTTGCAACAGGCCGATGTTTTAGCCGCCCGTTTATGCGGCAACACAGCGCACGACTTTTGCTATCAGGACTGCGGCACGCGCCTGAAAGTCAGCGGTATTCCGCTGTTTTCCGCAGGTGAAATCCGCAGGCAGCCAGACACGCGTGTGCTCACCGCTTTTGATCCCCTGACAAAACACTATCGCTGCCTGCATTTGCGCGGCGGCAAGCTGGTGGGCGCATTGCTGATGGGGGATATCACGCCCGCCAGTGCGCTCACCGACATTTTACTCAGCGCGACCCCCGTTACACCTGGCGTGCTGTTTGATGAATATCACTCTGATGAGCAGCAGCTGGCTGCTGGAAATGACGACATGACAAAAGCAACCCTGGTAGTCATTGGGCACGGTATGGTCGGGCACCACTTTCTGGAACAGTGTGTGGCACAGCAACTGCATCACAGTTATCACATCGTGGTGTTCGGCGAGGAGCGCCACCCAGCGTATGACCGCGTGCATCTCTCGGAATATTTTGCGGGCCGTAGCGCCGAATCGCTCTCGATGGTGCAGGGCGATTTCTTTAACCAACACGGGATTGAGCTGCGTTGTCAGAGCAAAATCGTTGCGATTGACCGCCAACAGCGCGTTGTGCGCGACAGCGAAGGGCGTGAAACCTACTTCGATAAACTGGTGCTGGCGACAGGATCTTATCCGTTTGTCCCGCCGGTTCCCGGCAACGATTTGCCCGGGTGCTTTGTCTATCGCACGCTCGACGATCTGGATGCTATCGCGCAACGTGCGCGTCACGCCAGACGTGGTGTTGTGATTGGCGGAGGTTTGCTCGGGCTGGAAGCGGCGAATGCTCTCAAACAGCTTGGACTGGAAACGCATGTGGTGGAGTTCGCCCCAAATCTGATGGCGGTACAACTCGATAACGCGGGGGCGACGATGCTGCGTGAGAAAATCAGCGATATCGGCGTGCAGGTGCATACCAGCAAATCGACGACGGCCATTACAGATACCGATGGTTTGCAGCTTAATTTCGCTGACGGCGAAACGCTGAGTACCGACCTCATTGTCTTTTCCGCCGGGATCCGCCCGCAGGATGCACTGGCTCGCAGCAGCGAACTCGCCCTTGGCGAACGTGGCGGCATTGTGATCAACGACAGCTGCCAGACCAGCGATAACGCGATTTACGCTATCGGTGAATGTGCGCTGTGGGAAGGGAAAATCTATGGCCTGGTGGCGCCGGGTTATCAAATGGCGCGCGTCGCGGCGGCAGCGCTTGCCGGGCAAGAGTCCGTATTCCGGGGGGCGGATATGAGCACCAAACTCAAATTGCTCGGCATTGAAGTGGCATCGTTTGGCGATGCACTCGGGCGCACACCCGGCAGCCAAAGCTACCAGTGGACTAACGGCCCGCAGCAGATCTACAAAAAGATTGTGGTGTCTGCCGACAACAAAACCCTGCTCGGCGGCGTGCTGGTGGGTGACAGCCAGGAATACGCTACGTTGCTGCAAATGATGCTCAACGGCATGGCGCTCCCCGCACAGCCCGAAAGCCTGATTCTGCCTGTATCCGCAGGTGGCGTGCCAAAAGGTCTGGGGGTTGCGGCATTACCGGAAACCGCACAGATTTGCTCCTGCCATAACGTCAGCAAAGCCGATATTTGTGCCGCGGTGAGCAACGGAGCGGGCGACATGGGGGCCATTAAAACCTGCACCAAAGCAGCAACGGGCTGCGGCGGTTGTTCAGCCCTGGTGAAACAGGTGATGGAATACCAGTTGCAAGAGCAGGGTGTTGAAGTGAAAAAGGATATTTGCGAACACTTCCGGTACTCACGCCAGGAAATCTACCATCTGGTGCGCGTTAACCATATCCACAGTTTTGAACAGCTGATTAGCCGCTACGGTCATGGGCACGGTTGCGAAATTTGCAAACCGCTTGCTGCGTCGGTGCTGGCATCGTGCTGGAATGAGTACTTATTAAAACCAGCGCATCTTCCGCTCCAGGACACCAACGACCGCTATTTCGCTAACATCCAGAAAGACGGTACTTACTCCATTGTACCGCGTGTGCCTGCCGGGGAAATCACGCCGGATGGGCTTATTGCCATAGGCCAGGTGGCAAAACGCTATCAGCTGTACAGCAAAATTACCGGCGGTCAGCGTATCGATTTGTTTGGTGCACGCCTCGAAGAACTGCCCGCCATCTGGGAAGAGCTGGTGGCGGCTGGGTTTGAAACCGGGCACGCCTACGGTAAATCATTGCGCACGGTGAAATCTTGCGTTGGTTCAACCTGGTGCCGCTACGGCGTGCAGGATTCTACCGGCCTGGCGATTGAGCTTGAGAACCGCTACAAAGGTTTGCGCTCTCCGCACAAAATCAAAATGGCTGTTTCGGGCTGCACCAGAGAATGTGCCGAAGCGCAAAGCAAAGACATCGGCGTGATTGCCACCGACAAAGGCTGGAACCTCTACGTGTGCGGCAACGGCGGCATGAAGCCGCGGCACGCCGATCTGTTCGCCAGCGATCTTGACCGTGAAACACTGATCCGCACCATCGACTGTTTGCTGATGTTTTACATCCGCACCGCAGACCGTTTGCAGCGCACCAGTACCTGGATGGATAACCTTGAAGGCGGCATTGAATATCTGCGCGACGTCATACTCAACGACAGTCTTGGCCTTGCCGATGAGCTGGAAAAAGAGATGGCGGGCGTGGTGGAGACTTACCAGTGCGAATGGCAGACCACGCTTAACAGCCCGGACCACCTGGCGTTGTTCCGCTCTTATGTCAACAGCGAACAACCCGACGAAGCGGTGCAACGCCAGACTCTGCGCGGGCAGCTACAGCCGGTCAGCGAAGTTGTCCATCTGCCCGCCACGACGCCAGCCAAACCATGGCAGGCGGTGTGCGATATCAGTGCAATCCCGGCGCAGGCAGGTATTGGCGCACGTTTGGGCGAGTTGCAAATCGCGCTGTTCCGTATTGGTGATGCCATTTACGCGCTGGATAACCTGGAGCCTGGCAGCGATGCGAACGTGCTTTCTCGCGGGATTGTTGGTGACGCTTCCGGCGAGCCGATTGTGATTTCGCCGCTCTACAAACATCGTATTCGCCTGCGCGATGGGCGTATGCAGGACGGTGAGCAGGCGGTTCGTGCCTGGCCGGTCAAAGTAGAACATGGCACCGTGTGGGTCGGGAGTCAGGCGCTAATTTTGCGTGCGGAGGCATCATGAATAGCGTGGTGCGCACCACTTGCCCTTATTGCGGAGTCGGGTGTGGCGTTGAAGCCCGGCCAGCAGAAAATGGCGGCTACGAGATAACCGGTGATAAACATCACCCGGCAAATTTTGGGCGGCTGTGCGTTAAAGGCGCCGCGCTCGGAGAAACGCTTGGCCTTGACGGGCGTTTGCTTTACCCGGAAGTCGGCGGCGAACGCGTGAGCTGGGACGCGGCGCTGGATGAAACCGCCAACCGATTGCAGGCCATTATTAATGAGTTTGGCCCAAAAGCGGTCGCGTTCTACGCTTCCGGCCAGTTGCTGACCGAAGATTATTACGCCGCCAATAAACTGATGAAGGGGTTTATCGGTGCGGGCAATATCGACACCAATTCACGGCTGTGCATGTCGTCAGCGGTGGTGGGGTATAAACGCGCCTTTGGCGCAGATTTTGTGCCGTGTAGCTATGAGGATCTTGAGCAAACCGATTTGGTTATTCTGGTCGGATCCAATGCGGCCTGGGCGCATCCGGTGCTGTATCAACGCCTGGCTCAGGTTAAAAAACTGCGTCCGCAGATGAAAGTGGTGGTTATCGACCCACGCCGTACCGCCACCTGCGACATTGCCGATTTACACCTGGCGCTGCGCCCCGGAAGTGATGCCGCCTTGTTTGTCGGGCTGCTGAATATTTTGCAGCCGTCTTTGGCTATTAATTCTTTTGATGGCCAAAACGCAGCGCTTGAAATCGCTGCCGAGTGGAGCCTGGAGAAATGTGCCGATTTTTGTCAGCTCGAAAGCGCTGCGGTGCAGACATTCTGGCAATGGTTTACGCAGGCCAATCGGGCGATGACGCTTTACACCATGGGCATCAATCAATCGTCGAGCGGCAGTGACAAATGCAACGCTATCATTAACGTTCACCTTGCGAGCGGAAAAATTGGGCGCGGAGGTTGCGGTCCGTTTTCGCTGACCGGGCAGCCAAATGCGATGGGCGGGCGAGAAGTGGGCGGTCTGGCGAATCAGCTGGCCTGCCATATGAATTTCGAGCCTGCGGATATTGCCCGTCTGGGGCGCTTTTGGGGCAGCGAACGCATTGCCGAAACGCCAGGATTGATGGCGGTTGAACTGTTCGAGGCGATAGGGCGCGGTGAAGTGAAGGCCGTGTGGATTATGGGGACCAACCCGGTGGTATCGCTGCCGGATAACTCCCGTGTGGCGCAGGCGCTGGCGCGGTGCCCGTTGGTGATTGTCTCAGATGTGGTGTGCGAAACAGATACTTCGCGCTTCGCCAGCGTTAAATTTCCGGCTCTGGCGTGGGGGGAGAAAAACGGCACCGTCACTAACTCTGAACGGCGAATTTCGCGCCAGCGCGCGTTTCTACCGGCGCCGGGTGAGGCTCGCGCCGACTGGTGGATGGTGGCGCAAATAGCCCGGCGCCTGGGTTATCGCGAGGCCTTTGACTGGCAGCATCCGCAGCAAATTTTCAGCGAACACGCAGCGCTTTCAGGTTATGAAAATAATGGCACTCGTGCATTTGATATCAGCAACCTGGCGTACATGACGAGTGAACAATACGACGCGCTGGAACCTGTGCGCTGGCCGGTTTCAGGAGATGCACATTCATCATTTAAAAGCTGGCGCGAGAATGGAAAGTTTCAACTGCTGCCGGTGGAACCGGTTTTACCGCAGGCAAAAGTCGACCATTATTATCCGTTGATTCTGAACAGCGGACGCATTCGCGATCAATGGCATACCATGACGCGTACCGGGAGCGTGCCGCGCCTGATGCAGCACATCACTATGCCGATTATGGAAATTCACCCGAGGGATGCGAAACGTTACGGTGTCACCCATGAAGGGTTGGTCAGAGTGGCCTCGCGTTCCGGTGGCATGGTGGCGAAGGTGCGGGTGAGCGAAAGCCAGTTACCGGGGAACGTCTTTGTGCCGATGCACTGGAATCAGCAATTTGCGCGAAAAGGGCAGATTAACAGCCTGGTGGCAAGCGTATGTGACCCGCATTCCGGGCAGCCTGAAAGTAAGCAAACCGCAGTACGTATTCAGCGCTGGCAGCCCGCATGGTGCGGAGAGATTTTTGCCAGGGTCGCTATCGCCTTCGGCGAGGAGTTTCACTGGTGGAAGCAAGCAACACCCGGTGTTCACCATTTCCTGTGTGCGGCAGACAGCGACGCTAAAGCGTGGATTGAAACGCTTGCCGCAGGGCGTGGCTGGCAGTTGCAAACCGCCTGCGGAGACGGTCAGTTTCACCATGTGCTCGCCTGGTATCACGGGGAGTTACAGCTGGCTTTTTATAGCGCAAATGGCTGGCAAGACATCAGTGCGGCAGCGGTGCTCAGCGCTTTTGAACAGGCCCCGACAACGGCATCGGAACGCCATCGCCTGCTGGCCGGAAAGGCACCCGACACACAACCTGATACGGGGGCCACGGTGTGTAGCTGCTTTGGCGTGGGAGAGAAAACGATCCTTGCTGCCATCGCCGGGGGATGCCGGTCGGTCGCCCAGTTGGGTGAAAAACTGCGCTGCGGCACAAACTGCGGATCCTGTATTCCTGAACTCAAAGCGTTGTTGAAGTAAAACCGGAGTAATCTGGGTTTACGAGTTTGGGAATGAATTGCGGTGGGGTGATGTTATAATTTCCAGATGTTTAGAAAAGCAGTTCCATTTTTCACCTTGTCGTACGCACTCCTCAGCGCAGGAGGGGCTGCCAGTACCCGGCAGACCTTTATCGAGAAAGCTGAAAACCCTTTTGACCAATCAACCGAACAGTTGCCCGACCTGGGAATAGCCCCGGAATCGGACGCGGCTGCACGCGAAATTGCCGCCATGGCAAAAAAATTCGGTGAAGCCAGCATGGTTGATGATGGGCTGGATGCGGGAGATCAGGCGCGTATGCTGGCTTTTACTCGCCTGCGGGATGTGCTCACCGACAAAGTCACCAGTGAAGCGGAATCGCTGTTATCTCCCTGGGGTAAAGCCAGCGTCAATTTGCTGGTGGATGAGCACGGCAACTGGAACGGCAGCAGCGCCTCGTTGTTTACGCCCTGGCAGGACAACAACCGTTATCTCACCTGGAGCCAGGTGGGTTTCACCCAGCATGACGACGGGTCGATAGGGAATATCGGTGCCGGGCAGCGTTGGGTGGCGGGCGACTGGCTGCTGGGATATAACGCTTTTTATGATAATCAACTTGCCAATAATTTGCAGCGAGCCGGATTTGGCACCGAAGCGTGGGGTGAGTATTTACGTCTGTCTGCTAACTACTATCAGCCATTATCCAGTTGGCAGGAAGGAAATAGCGAAACCCTGGAGCAGCGTCTGGCGCGAGGGTATGACATTACCGCGCAGGCGTGGCTGCCATTTTATCGCCATATCAATACCAGCCTCAGCTTTGAGAAATACTACGGTGATAGCGTTGACCTGTTTGATAGCGGCACGGGTTATCGCAACCCGGTGGCGGTGACTATGGGATTGAGTTACACGCCGATTCCGCTGCTGACGCTCACCGCGCAGCATAAGCAGGGTGAAAGCGGCGTGTCGCAGGATAATCTGGGCCTGAAGCTGAATTACCGCTTTGGCGTGCCGGTGGCAAAACAGTTATCCGCCGCTGAAGTCGCGACCACCAGTTCATTACGCGGTAGCCGCTACGACAACGTGGAACGTGATTCATTGCCGGTGATGGAGTACCGCCAGCGCAAAACGTTATCGGTATTTTTGGCAACGCCGCCATGGGAGTTGCACGCGGGCGAAACGGTGGCACTTAAGCTGCAAATCCGCGCCAGCCACGATATTCGCAGTATTACCTGGCAGGGCGACACTCAGGCATTGAGTCTGACGCCGCCTGCGAATAACCGCGACACTAACGGCTGGAGCATGATCATGCCAATGTGGAACGATAACGGGTCGAATGAATATCGTCTTTCGGTGGTGATTGAAGATGATAAGGGCCAGAAAGTGAC
>Ga0105250_10001150_pt1 | contig 14865 bp, 11 predicted proteins | sample KBSS54metaG_FD_80425 | JGI IMG/M metagenome (GOLD analysis project Ga0105250, IMG submission 80425) | Switchgrass rhizosphere microbial communities from Kellogg Biological Station, Michigan, USA - KBS S5-4 metaG | ecosystem: Host-associated > Plants > Roots > Rhizosphere > Soil | place...
ATCAGCTTGTAGGAGAAAAAAAACGTGGCGCACTAGCAGCTAAGAAAGTGATTTCAAATTTAGACGAATATTTATCCGCATGTCAGCTCGGAATTACAATTACAGCTCTAGGACTAGGTTGGTTAGGCGAACCAACGATAAAGCATGTATTAGAGCCGTTATTTTTTAAAATTGAATTTTCACCTGCAATTGCGAGTACTGTTTCTTTTATTATTGCATTTGTCGTTATTACATTTTTACATGTTGTGATTGGAGAGCTAGCACCAAAAACCTTTGCCATTCAAAAAGCGGAGCAAGTAAGTTTGTTGCTATCTCAGCCGCTCATTTATTTTTACCGGATTATGTATCCGTTTATTTGGGCTCTAAATGGCTCAGCTCGCCTCGTGACTGGCATATTTGGATTATCCCCTGCTTCTGAGCATGAAGTTGCACATTCAGAGGAGGAATTAAGACTTATTTTATCGGAGAGTTATAAAAGCGGAGAAATTAATCAGGCGGAATTTAAATATGTAAATAATATTTTTGAATTTGATAATCGGTTAGCAAAAGAAATTATGGTTCCACGCACTGAAATAGTTGGTTTATATGAAGATGAACCGTTCGAAACACATATTAAAGTGATTGGACAAGAAAAGTATACAAGGTATCCTGTATTTGGAGAGGATAAAGATGAGATTATTGGGATGGTTAATGTAAAAGACTTATTTATTCGCTATATGGATGGTGGACAAAACGAAGAATGTTCTATTATTCCGTATACGAGACCTGTTATTGAAGTTTTGGAAAATATCCCAATCCATGACTTGTTACTGCAAATGCAGAAAAGAAGAATTCCCCTTGCCGTTTTATATGATGAATATGGGGGGACGGCGGGAATTGTAACACTTGAAGATATTTTAGAGGAAATAGTTGGTGAAATTCGGGATGAATATGATGAAGATGAACATCCACCCATTGAACATATAAGCGAAACGTATAAAATTATCGATGGAAAAGTACTCATTAGTGAAGTGAATGATTTGCTCGGTTTACATTTGTTTGCTGACGATGTAGATACGATTGGTGGTTGGATTATGATGCAAAAACAGACAATTGTTGAAGGTGATGTCATTGAAACGAATGGCTGGATTTTCAAAGTTCTTGAAAAAGATGTGCATCAAATTAAACGAGTAGAAATAAAGAAAGTTGAAGCGGAAGATACAGCAATTGCGTAATCTTTATAAATTAGAAGTATGAGTGCGTCATCGATTTTGCAGAAAAACAGTATTGTTTGCGCTTTCAGAAAAGGTGCTATATATTGAAGGAAGATATAGAAATATATCTCTTACAAAAATCATATTTTTATAGAAATCGTTTTTAGGTCATCGATTAGAATGAAAAGTATAGGTGATGAAAAATGGTAGCAACGAAAGGGATACGTATTGAAAAAGATTTTTTAGGAGAAAAGGAAGTACCAAATGCAGCTTACTATGGTGTTCAAACATTACGAGCAGTAGAAAATTTTCCGATTACAGGATATCGTATTCATACGTCATTAATTAAAGCAATGGCAATGGTTAAAAAAGCTGCAGCACGTGCAAATATGGAAACAGGTTATTTGCACGCAAATATTGGGGAAGAAATTGCAAAATCGGCTCAGGAAATTATTGATGGGAAGTTTCATGAGCAGTTCATTGTAGACCCAATTCAGGGCGGGGCAGGGACTTCTATTAATATGAATACAAATGAGGTTATTGCAAACCGTGCACTTGAGAGAATGGCGCATGAAAAAGGAAACTATGCAATCATTAGCCCGAATACACATGTGAACATGGCGCAATCAACAAATGATGCGTTCCCAACAGGAATTCATATTGCGGCGCTTATGATGCTAGAAGAACTTCTTATTACAATGGATGCACTTCATCGTGCATTTACCGATAAAGCAAAAGAATTTGATCATGTGATAAAAATGGGGCGTACACATCTGCAAGATGCAGTTCCAATTCGTCTTGGGCAAGAATTTGAAGCATATAGCCGAGTGCTTGGGCGTGATATAAAACGCATTAAGCAGTCTCGTCAACATTTGTATGAAGTGAATATGGGCGCAACGGCTGTTGGGACCGGATTAAATGCAAATCCAATTTATATTGAGCAAGTTGTAAAGCATTTACGCAGTATTAGCGGATTTCCACTAGTTGGTGCAGAACATTTAGTGGATGCAACGCAAAACACAGATGCGTATACAGAAGTATCAGCAACACTAAAAGTATGTATGATGAATATGTCTAAAATTGCAAATGACTTGCGCATTATGGCATCTGGCCCACGTGTCGGATTGGCTGAAATTCAATTGCCAGCTCGTCAACCAGGATCATCTATTATGCCAGGAAAAGTAAATCCAGTTATGGCAGAAGTAATTAATCAAGTGGCCTTCCAAGTTATTGGAAATGACCATACAATATGTTTAGCATCAGAAGCAGGACAATTAGAACTAAATGTAATGGAGCCGGTGTTAGTATTTAATTTAATTCAATCCATTAGTATTATGAATAATGCATTCCGCGTATTTCGTGAGTATTGTATTAAAGGTATTACTGCAAATGAAGAATTGTTAAAACAATATGTCGAGAAAAGCGTTGGGATTATTACAGCGGTGAATCCTCATATTGGATATGAGACGGCATCTCGCATTGCTCGCAAAGCGATTGAAACAGGTAAATCTGTTCGTGAGCTTTGCTTAGAGCATGGTGTGTTAACAGAAGAGGAACTTGATATTATTTTGGATCCATATGAAATGACACATCCCGAAATTGCTGGTGCGTCGCTATTGAAGAATAAAAAATCCTGATACTGTGTGTATTAGGATTTTTTTATACCAAAGTATAAGAATGAGTGAATGGTTAGAAAGAAGAAGATAAAAAAACGATCCCACGTGAGGGATCGTTTTCATCTTTTAAAAGATATTAAATATAGAGTTAAGTTGAAGTAAACTAATTATGACTAAGAAAATCAAACTATATTTCATTGCTGTTTTAAATAGGACAGATTCTTTACCAACTAGTCCAACTGCCGCACAAGCAACTGCTACAGATTGTGGTGATACCATTTTTGCCATTGTGCCACCGACTACGTTTAAAGCAACAAGTGTAGAAGGTACGATATCTAATTGTGCTGCAGTTACTGCTTGAAGTGGTGCAAATAATGAACCACTTGATACTACAGAACCAGTTAAGAATACGCCAATCCAACCTAAGATTGGAGATAAGATTGGGAAGGCCTTACCAGTAGATGATAAAGCTAGTCCAAGAGTAGAAGACATACCAGAGTAATTTGTTACATATGCTAATGCAATTACACTACAAATTGTATAAATTGGAGCTTTCAACTCTTTTAATGTTTCAATAGTTAGTTCTTTAACCAATTGGCCTTTTGCGCGATATACAAGTAAAGATACGATAATTGCTAGTACAATTGCAGTAGTTGTAGATGAAAATACATCTAGCTTGAAGATTGCTGCAAATGGTGTATCCGCATTTACAATTGGTGTTGTTTTAATAACGTGATTGTGTAAACCAGGAATCTGGATATTAAATACTAAGTTTGCTAACGCACCGTTTGGAGCGAATAAACTTTTGATTGCTTTTAAATTGAAAATTGTTACGAATGCAGTTAAGAATGCAAATGGTGACCAAGCGTATAAAATTTGTTTCATTGTGTAGCTATGTTTTTCTACTTGTTCTTCAGTTTGAGCTGAAGATTTTGGTTGCCATACACGTAGGAATAATGCAAGTGCAACCATGCTGACAACTGCAGCGAAAATATCAGTTAATTCTGCGCCAAGGTAGTATGTTACAACGAACTGAGTAATAGCGAAAGAACCACCACTTACAAGGATACCTTGCCAAGTTTCTTTAATTCCTTTAAAGCCATCTACCATTGCAACAAGTAAGAATGGTAATACAAAGCTAATGAAAGGTAATAATGTTACAGCTTGACGACCAACAGTTAATGCATCCATTTGAGTTAATTGAGCAGGTACTGTAACTGGTATTCCCATTGCTCCCATTGCGCCACCAGCAATATTTGCAACTAAACAAATACCTGCTGCGTTTAATGGGTTAAATCCCATACCTACAAGTAATGCTGCTGTAATTGCAACCGGTACACCGAATCCAGCTGCACCTTCTAAGAAAGCACCGAAAGAATAAGCGATTAATAATACTTGAAGGCGACGGTCGCTTGTAATACTTGAAATACTGTCGCGAATAACATTAAATTGCTCAGTTTTTACTGTTAATTTGTAAAGAAAGATTGCTGCAATAACAATTGTACAAATTGGATAAAATCCAGCTGCTACACCAAATGCAGCTGATGATACTGCCATTGTTGCAGGCATTTTATAAACGAATATGGAAAGAATGATTGCTAAAATTACGCTATAAAGTCCTGATAAATATCCTTTGATCTTAAATACTGTTAAACAAAGAACAAAGAATAAGATTGGAAGAGCAGCGACAAGTGCTGATAACCAAATGTTGTTTAACGGGTCATAAATTTGTGTCCAAGTACTCATAATAATGACAACTCCTATCTATAATATGTGAAGGCATTCACATTATTTGTGAAACAATTCACAATCAACTTACATCGCTAAGTATATTCCTCTTCAACACTATTGTCAACGTAAAAAAGTATAATTATTCCATAATAGTGTTAACTTTAAAAATTTCGTTACATTTTGTTCATAAACTAGACAAAAAGAGGAATCGTGTATATTAAAGTACACGATTCCTAATTTATCCCGCATTAACGGGCAGTAAGATCCACACTTCAAGATTTAGAGGGAAATGAGGAAGATAGGTGGGGATGAAGAAAACCCCACTGATGGACTCTCCATATACTCAACCATATTTTCAGATGTCATTGGTCCTACATGTTTAAAATGAATAATTCTTTTGTCATCAAGAATAAAGGAGGAAGTTTTGGATAATTGTATAGTCAAGTGCAATATTAATTAAGACTATTATTAACCGCTTTTTAATTGTGGATCCTCCTTTTTACTAAAATTTAACTCTTCCCATCGTAACAAAGCAATTTTTATAGGTTGAATAACTAAAAAGATTACATTCACATATCATTTAAGAACAATATTTTACAATATTATTACGGTAAATATTGTGAGTGAAAAAATATAACAAAAAGGTTGAGAAAACAGCATTTAGAAGCAAAGTATTCCGATCTGTATTTTTTTGCTTTTTCACTAAGCCGTGTAGTATAATATTCAAAATCAGCAGGGGTTTCTGCCCTTAATTGTATGTTGATAAAAGGAGGAAAAAATTTTTTATTTTAGGTTGATAAAGTTGTGTCGTAACAGGAAATATAAAAACAAATATATAAAAATAAATAAAGAGAAAATAAAAATGAAAAAATGAGGGGAACTTTATGAATCAAAATCAATTTGATTGTCGTATTTCAGAAGAGGATGTACAAATGCTACGAGCGTTAGCTCACCCGCTCCGTCTTCGCCTTGTAATGGAGCTTATGGGGCGTGGAACTTGTAACGTAACACAATTGCAGGAAGTATTAGAAATTCCGCAATCTACTGTTTCACAGCATTTAACGAAATTAAAGCAGAATAAAGTTGTTCGTTTTGAAAGACGCGGCTTAGAAGTATATTATCAAGTGCATAATGAGAAAGTAAGTGAAGTTGTAAAGACATTATTTTCATAAAATTGAATATTATAGAAAAAAGACGTGCGGAAATGCACGTCTTTTTTCTATAAAAATAGGCGTGAAAACCCCACTTTAAGATCTGAAGGAGATAAGTGACAGGAGTTTTCACGGAATATATTTCAAAGAGAAATGAGAAGATAAATAAGAGTGTAATAAGTAAAAGGAGGAATGAAGGATGGATGTAAAGCGCGTAAAACAAATTTTATCATCTTCGAGTAGAATCGATGTAACTTATCATGGTGTACCGGTTTGGATTGAAAGTTGTGATGAGGGAAGTGGGATTGCAAATGTACATGATGTGAAAACACCAAATGAAACAGTACAAGTAGATGTTACAGCGCTAGAAGAGGAATAAAAAAAAGCGGAGAATTTTCTCCGCTTTTTTTATTCCATCATATGTGCAATTTTTTTAGAGAACATAAGAAGTACTAACCCAAGTACAATTACGATAATACCAATACTTGCGAATACTTCTAAATAACCTAAAGATTGTGTGTAAGCTGCTAACATCCCGGATAGCTTATTAGCAAATCCACTACCAGCTAACCATACACCCATTAATAAAGAAGCTAATTTTACAGGTGCAATGTTACTTACCATTGATAGACCGATAGGTGATAGGAACAATTCACCTATTGTATGGAACATATATGTGATAACAATAAACAGTAAGTTAGCCTTTGCTGTAATATGAGCTTCGTCACTTCCTGTTTTTAGAACTGCTAATGTTAATGCAAGATAACCGACTCCTAATAAAATCATCCCAAGTGCCATTTTTGTTGGAACCTTTAAATCGCCGCGTTTAGTTTTAGATAACTTAACCCATAATGCAGATACAAATGGTGCTAATAAAACGATAAATGCTGGGTTAACAGATTGGAACCAAGATGTTGGAATTTCCCATCCGAAAATAGTGCGATCAACAAACTTATCTGTATAAAGAGTAAAAGAACTACCTGCTTGTTCAAAGCCTGCCCAGAAGAAGACAACGAAGCAAGTTAAAATAACGATTGCCCAAGTACGGTTCTTTTCTTGTTTTGTTAAAGGTTTTTTCTCAATTACTTTTGCATTTTTGTCTTTTGATTTTTTACCTATAACTGTTGTTCCTGCTTTACCAAGGTAACGAGGAGCTAATAGGTTAAAGAAAATCTGACCGATAATCATACCGATACAAGCAGCTAAGAATCCATATTTATAACCCATAACCATAACGCCATCAACGCTTGTTTTAAAGAAATCTTCTGCTAGGAAACCGCAAATAAGTGGTGCAAAGAAAGCCCCTACGTTGATACCCATATAGAAAATTGTAAAAGCACTGTCACGACGTGAATCATTTTCACCGTATAATTCACCTAATAGAGTAGAGATATTTGGTTTGAAGAATCCATTACCAATAACTAATAATCCTAATCCTAAATAAAGTCCAGTTGTTGTATTCATTGAAAATAGAACAAAGTTACCAATTGCCATAATAATACCACCAAGAGTAATTGCAAGACGTCTTGGGATAAAGTGGTCAGTTAACCATCCGCCAATAACTGGTGTAAAATATACAAGCATTGTAAATGTACCATAAAGTTGCACAGCGTCTGCTTTATCAAATCCTAAACCGCCACTAACAGCAGCTGTTGTTAAATAAAGAACTAAAAGGCCACGCATTCCATAGTAACTAAATCTTTCCCACATTTCTGTTAAGAACAACAAATATAATCCAGGTGGATGTTTTTTTGGTGATTGTTGTTCTTCAGCTTTTTTTAATTTTAAAGCTGCATCCATTTTTGCTTCCCCCTAATCCTGTATAACGGATATTTATGTAATCATTTTAATTTACAAAATATTTAGAAGTCAATAGAATTATATGGGAATAGAAAGGAAATTTTTAAAATAATCTATTGAAGCTTCGACCGTTATTGTATTTTTCCCTGAAAACTAGATAATAAGCGTTTTCAAATGTAATATTTGAATTCCAAAAGAAAATAAAATAATGATTAATCAGAAAATTTAGATTAAAACAACTATTCCGATATACAGAAATTATATTTTATTTACTATTACAATATAACATATTGAGAATAAAAATACAAAATGAAATAATGTGACATTTTTGTGTGAGCGAAATGAAAACAGCTCCCGAAAGGGGAGCTGTTTTTGAAAAATATTATTTTACAAATCGTTTTTCAATATCATCTAGCATTAAGTTTGCTGCCATTACACCGCCAGCTGTATTCCAAATCACATCGTCAACTTGATATACTTTGTTGTTTTTTACAGCATTTAAGTTTTTGAATAAAGGATCATTTATATATTCTTTCTCAAGTTCAGAGCCTTTTTTCTCATTTCCTTGATTGTAAGTAAAGTAGAAGATGATATCGCCATCCATTGCAGGGATGCGTTCTTTAGATACGTTACGTTCTGCAAAGTCATTTTTGTTTTGATCACCAGGACGTTTGAAGCCAAGTTCTTTTAAAATAACACCAGAGAATGTATCGCCGTGATAAATACGAACATCACCAGGCATAAAGCGTACCATAGAAATTTCTTGATTTACTTTATCCCCAAGCTTTCCATTTAAGTCTTTGATACGTTTGTCGTAATCAGCTAATACCTTTTGACCTTCTTTTTCTTTATTCAATGCTTTTGCATAAAATTTAAAGTTATCTTTCCATTCACCGCGTAGTGTTTCTGAGAAAACAGTAGGAGCAATACCTTTTAGCTGCTCGTACACTTTTTCTTGACGCATTTTGTTACCGATAATTAAATCAGGTTTTAAAGCAGCAATTGCTTCGATATTAACTTGACTTTCGTTACCGACAGATTTTACATCTTTCATTTTATCTTTCATATGTGGATACCATTGGTCACTAGTTGGTGGTTGTACAGCACCGATCGGTTTTACACCGAGAGTAAGTAAAGCTTCTGTTCCTTCATTTGTTAAAACAACAACACGTTTTGGATTAGCAGGAACTTCTGTTTTACCCATTGCATGTTCGACAGTAATCATTTCTTTCTTTTCTTCTTTTTTAGGTTCTGCCTTGTTAGATGAGTTACTACATGCACCTAAAAGGAGTGAAAATGATAGTACGAATGCAAATAACGCAAACGATTTTTGTTTGATGAAATTCATTATGTATCCCCCTACATATTGAGAATGGTTTTCATTGTCAAAACTGATATTACGGTTTAATAAATATATTGTCAATAGTAATAATTTACAATCATTATTACTACAAATGAAAATAATTATCACTATCATTGACAATGCGAATTAAGTTACAATACACTAATAACGTATCATTATGCATTAAAGGAGAAACGCTGCATGTTATTAAAAACAAATCAAGCAAAATGGGTTGGATTATTTGTTGGAATCATTGCAGTTATTACTTGTATTTGGGGGAGTATTATTTTCGGATATACAAATACGAGTTGGAAGTTAGCACTCGATGCTTTTTTCCATTTTAATGGTTCGAATGAACATATTATTATTCAAAACGTACGTCTTCCACGTGCGCTTATCGCTGCTAGTGTTGGTGCTAGTTTAGCCATCGCTGGTTGTTTTATGCAAACTTTAACAAAGAATCCCCTTGCTGCTCCAGACTTTATTGGATTAAACTCAGGTGCTGCCTTTTTTATTGTTGTAGCCATTGTTGTTTTTTCGATAACATCTTTGTCAGCGTTTACGTGGATCGCCTTTTTAGGTGCAGCAGTTGCTGCAGCACTTGTATTTGTTTCTAGTTCTTTAGGAAAAGAAGGGACAACTCCTCTTAAGTTAACGTTGGCAGGGGTAGCGATAAGTGCCCTATTCTCTTCTTTAACACAGGGACTGCTTGTATTAAATGAAAAAGCGTTAGAAGAAGTGTTGTTTTGGCTTGCTGGTTCCGTACAAGGCAGAAAGTTAGAAGTATTACAATCCGTATTTCCATATTTATTAGTTGGTTGGATTGCCTCTCTCCTAATGGCAGGGAAAGTGAATACGCTAATGATGGGAGAAGATGTAGCAAAAGGGCTAGGACAACGAACAGTGATGATGAAGGCATTTGTACTACTTATTATTGTTTTATTGTCAGGTGGATCTGTTGCTGTTGCAGGACCAATTGGATTTGTTGGAATTATTACCCCTCATTTCGCAAGAGCTCTTGTTGGTGTAGATCATCGCTGGAGAGTTCCATATAGTGGTTTGCTAGGTGCCATTCTACTATTATTTGCAGATATTGCTGCGAGATATGTGATTATGCCACAAGAAGTTCCAGTAGGGGTTATGACAGCATTTATTGGTGCACCATTCTTTATTTATATTGCACGTAAGAGAGGGCTTAGCAAATGAAGAAGTATATTCCGTTTCGTATAGGAAAAGACGGCCTCTCGTTTTTAATGTATAAACGAGCTTGTCTCGTCTTATTCAGTTTATTAGTCATTTTAACTGGCTTGTTTTTTGCAAGTGCGGGTATGGGGGAGATGAAAGTAGCTCCATATGATGTATGGCAAGCAATCATTGGAAACGGTGATGCAATGTCAAATATGGTTGTCAATAAATTTCGTATGCCACGTATTCTAATTGCAATTCTTGTAGGAATAGCTCTTGCTGTAGCAGGTTGTATTTTACAAGGACTCGTTCGAAATCCGCTTGCTTCGCCTGATATTATTGGAATTACAGGTGGTGCAAGTGTAGCGGTTGTACTATTTCTTGCTTTATTTAGTGATAAGAACAATGCATTAACAGTAAGCATTCATTATATGCCGCTAGCAGCATTTATTGGTGCAACTGTCGTCGCATTTTTTGTATATTTATTCGCATGGAGAAATGATGGATTATCAGCAGTTAGTCTTGTTTTAATAGGTGTCGGATTTTGGGCACTGACAAAGGCAGCGACAACATTATTTATGCTGTTAGCGCCAATCTATCAAGCGAGCCAAGCAAATGTATGGATTACCGGTACTGTTTACGGATCTTCCTGGCAAAACGTAGGGGTGTTAGCACCTTGGGTTCTTATCTTAACAGTGGTTGCATTTATATCAGCGAGACATTTAAATGCACAAGAACTTGGTGATGATATTGCTGCCGGACTTGGGATTCGTTTAACAAAATCACGTTTTTTCCTGCTACTCCTAAGTACGGCGTTAATTGGGGGAGCGGTTGCTTTTGCAGGTGGAATCGGATTTGTTGGTTTAATGGCGCCGCATATTTCAAGAAGATTAGTTGGTTCTTTATATGGTGCATTACTTCCAGTAGCAGCTATTGTCGGTGCGATTTTAGTACTTGCTGCCGATTTAATTGGGCGCACAGTCTTTGCTCCGCTTGAAGTTCCAGCAGGTGTATTTACATCAGCAATCGGTGCTCCGTATTTTATTTATTTACTTTATAAAAGTCGAAATTCATAAAGGTAAAAAAATACATAGATGATTTTCTGTCTATAAAAAACGGGGTAAAGGAAGATGAACATGAACATGCAAAAAGCACTAGAGACTAAATCATTAACATTGTCTTACGGTGAAACAACTATAATTAATGAGTTGAATTTAGAGATTCCAAAAGGAAAGATTACGATTTTTATCGGTTCTAACGGCTGCGGAAAATCCACTTTATTACGTTCACTTGCTCGTTTATTAAAACCGACATCGGGTGATATTTTATTAGAAGATAAAGCAATTCAAAATATGCAAACGAAGCAAATTGCTCGTCAAATGGCAATTTTACCACAAGGACCTCAAGCTCCAGAAGGACTTACTGTACTGCAACTTGTGAAACAAGGACGTTACCCATATCAAACATGGCTGAAGCAATGGTCAGAAAAAGATGAGGAAATGGTACAAAAAGCGCTTGCTGCAACAGGTATGACGGAATTTGCTGAACGTGATGTTCATGCTCTTTCAGGTGGACAACGTCAGCGCGCTTGGATTGCTATGACGCTTGCACAAGATACAGATATTATTCTGTTAGATGAGCCGACAACATACTTAGACATGACACATCAAATTGAAGTGCTAGATTTATTATTTGAATTAAATGAAACAGAGCAAAGAACAATCGTTATGGTACTACATGATTTAAACTTAGCGTGCCGCTATGCAGACAACATTGTAGCCATTCAAGATAAACAAATTTATGCGCAAGGTAAACCAGAAGAAATTGTTGATTGTAAATTAGTTCGTGATGTATTTCGGATGGATTGTCAAATCATAACCGATCCGTTATTTGGAACGCCGCTTTGTATTCCGCAGGGAAGAGGAAGATGTTTACTTCCACAAGCAGCGCAGGTAGTGAAATGAAAAAAGCGATGAAATTTCATCGCTTTTTTATTTTTTACAAGAAAACAAGAGAAAAAGAGGAATACGCAATCGGCGTGTATATTCTTCTTCGCTTTGAAAATGGTTTCGTTTTGGTGTTGCTTCTCGTAAATCTGTAATTGTAAATCCAGCTTGTTGTAAGAGTGTAAAATATTGTTCGATGGTGCGGTGATATTTAATGACATCCTGTTCAATCCATGGTTCAATACGCTCTCCAGTTTTGAAATAATTGTCGATAAGCCAACTTGTTCTCTTACCGCTAGTTTGTAAACTCTCGAATGAAGAAGTAATAACAGGATGTTGAACGCTAAAAGTGAAGATGCCGTCGTTTTTTAAAGTTTGATAAACATTTTGAAAAATAATATCGAGATGTTCAATATAGTGCAGAGCGAGTCTAGATGTAACAAGATCAAAAGTAGAAGAGGGGTATGTATAGTCTTTGAGGTTTATAAAATGGACGATTCCACTTTTATTTTCTAGTTGTTTTATAGCTTCTGTATACATAAGGTGAGAGCCTTCAATACCGGTATAGGATAAGCAACCTTTTTGTAATAACTCTACACCGAACTGGGCATCACCACATCCTAGATCAAGAATTGTCTTTTCTTTCACATTACCAATGAGCTGCAATAAGGCTGGTTTTTCGATTGTATCATTTGGATTATCATTTCGATATCTACGCTTCATGTACTGTTCAAAAAAAGAATCGTTATTATATACTTCAGATTCTGTAAATGCCATTTTCTCAGCTCCTAAAAACATTTTTTTCATTCTATCAAACAATTGAAGTAAATCATAGATTTCTTGTATTTAATCCTATATAATTAAAAGTTGTAAGCGTTTTCTTTAAGCTATTTTTCTATAATAAATTTCGAAAACGTGTTAAGCTAGTAGAGGGATTATTAGCATTATTAAGATAATAATCCGCTTACATGAACGATAGGGAGGCTTCACGATGTCTAGTAAAACACTCGCAAACTTTTTAGAAGAAAATTTAGAGGATTTAAAAGCAAAGGGGCTTTATAACGTAATTGATCCGCTAGAAAGTCCAAATGGACCAATCATTACAATTGGCGGGAAAGAATATATTAACTTATCTTCAAATAACTATCTTGGTTTAGCAACAGACAATCGTCTGCAAGAAGCAGCAATTGGTGCAATTCATAAATATGGTGTTGGTGCAGGGGCGGTACGTACAATTAATGGTACTCTTGATTTGCATATCAAATTAGAAGAAACAATTGCAAAGTTTAAACATACAGAAGCAGCGATTGCATATCAATCAGGATTTAACTGTAATATGGCAGCGATTTCAGCTGTTATGGATAAAAATGATGCGATTCTTTCTGATGAATTAAACCATGCGTCTATTATTGACGGTAGCCGTTTATCGAAAGCAAAAATTATCGTTTATAAACATTCTGATATGGAAGATTTACGCAAAAAAGCAATCGAAGCGAAAGAATCCGGTCTTTATAATAAATTAATGGTTATTACAGATGGCGTTTTCTCAATGGATGGTGATGTTGCGAAACTACCAGAAATCGTTGAGATTGCAGAAGAGTTAGATTTAATGACATATGTAGATGATGCACATGGTTCAGGCGTACTTGGACAAGGTGCAGGGACTGTAAAACATTTTGGTCTTTCTGATAAGGTAGATTTCCAAATTGGTACATTATCAAAAGCAATTGGGGTAATTGGAGGATATGTAGCAGGGAAGCAAAACCTAATTGATTGGTTAAAAGTTCGTTCACGTCCATTCTTGTTCTCAACAGCTTTAACACCAGCGGATGCGGCGGCTTGTATGAGGTCTATTGAAATTTTAATGGAAAGTACAGAACTACATGACCGTTTATGGGAAAATGGCCATTATTTAAAACAAGGTTTAAAAGAGCTAGGCTTTAACATTGGAGAAAGTGAAACACCAATTACACCTTGTATTATTGGCGATGAAGTATTAACACAAGAGTTTAGTAAACGTTTAAATGAAGAAGGCGTATACGCAAAATCAATTGTGTTCCCAACTGTAGCAAAAGGAACAGGTCGTGTTCGTAACATGCCAACAGCGGCTCATACGAAAGAGATGCTTGATGAAGCAATTCGTAAGTATGAAAAAGTGGGAAAAGAAATGGGAATCATTTAACACAATTACATCTTTTGAAAGCTTGCAAATGAGGAGTGGGGAAAATGAAAAAAATTCTAGTAACCGGTTCTTTAGGGCAAATTGGTTCTGAACTTGTAATGAAACTTCGCGATGTATACGGTGCATCAAACGTTATTGCGACAGATATTCGTGAAACAGATAGTGATGTTGTAAAATCTGGTCCATTTGAAACATTAGATGTAACTGATGGTCAGAAACTACATGATATTGCGAAACGGAATGAAGTGGATACAATTATTCATTTAGCAGCTTTACTTTCAGCGACTGCAGAAAAAAATCCGCTATTTGCTTGGAATTTAAATATGGGTGGACTTGTAAATGCATTAGAAGCGGCACGTGAACTTGACTGTAAATTTTTCACGCCAAGTTCTATTGGTGCATTTGGTCCAACAACGCCAAAAGATAATACACCACAAGATACAATCCAGCGTCCTACTACGATGTATGGGGTAAACAAAGTAGCAGGAGAATTATTATGTGATTATTATCATCAAAAATTTGGCGTTGATACGCGCGGTGTACGTTTCCCAGGTTTAATTTCTTATGTAGCTCCTCCAGGAGGCGGTACAACTGATTATGCAGTTGAAATTTATTATGAAGCAATTAAAAAAGGTGCTTACACCTCTTACATTGCGGAAGGCACATACATGGATATGATGTATATGCCAGATGCACTGCAAGCAATTGTTTCATTAATG
>Ga0105250_10001155_pt1 | contig 14833 bp, 7 predicted proteins | sample KBSS54metaG_FD_80425 | JGI IMG/M metagenome (GOLD analysis project Ga0105250, IMG submission 80425) | Switchgrass rhizosphere microbial communities from Kellogg Biological Station, Michigan, USA - KBS S5-4 metaG | ecosystem: Host-associated > Plants > Roots > Rhizosphere > Soil | place...
GAAGGTCGGCGACCGTATCGAAGCCGACCAGAGCATCCTGACTCTGGAATCGGACAAGGCCAGCATGGAAGTGCCGGCCCCGAAAGCCGGCGTCATCAAGAGCCTGAAAGTGAAGCTGGGCGACCGTCTGAAAGAAGGCGACGAACTGCTTGAGCTGGAAGTCGAGGGCGCCGCGCAAGCGGCCCCTGCACCTGCTGCTGCACCGGCTGCAAAAGCTGAAGCCAAACCGGCTGCCGCTCCTGCTGCTGCGGCGCCAGCCGCTGCCCCTGCTGCCGCTTCGGTGCAGCAAGTGCACGTGCCGGACATCGGTTCGTCGGGCAAGGCGCAGATCATCGAGATCCAGGTCAAGGTCGGCGACACCGTCGAGGCTGATCAATCGTTGATCACCCTGGAATCCGACAAGGCGAGCATGGAAATCCCGTCGCCTGCCGCGGGCGTGGTCAAGGCCATCAGCGTCAAGCTCAACGACGAAGTCGGCACTGGCGACCTGATTCTGGATCTGGAAGTGGCGGGTGCTGCGGCCCCGGCTGCGGCCGCTCCGGCTCAGGCTGCTGCGCCAGCCGCTGCTGCTGCGCCTGCTCCTGCGGCAGCCCCGGCTGCTCCAGTGGCTGACAGCGTTCAGGACATCCACGTTCCGGACATTGGTTCGGCCGGCAAGGCCAAGATCATCGAAGTGTTGGTCAAGGCTGGCGACAGCGTTGAAGCCGACCAGTCGCTGATCACCCTCGAATCCGACAAGGCAAGCATGGAAATCCCATCGCCTGCCGCTGGCGTGGTGGAAAGCATTTCCATCAAGCTGGACGACGAAGTCGGCACCGGCGACCTGATCCTCAAGCTGAAAGTCAAAGGCGCAGCCCCTGCTGCTGCCCCGGCTCCAGCTGCCGCCGCTGCTCCTAGCGCTCCGGCACCGGCCGCTGCTGCTCCGGCTGCCGCTGCACCTGCTGCTGCCGCTCCGGTTGCTGCTCCAGCCAAGCCTGGCGCCAAAGTTCACGCTGGCCCTGCCGTACGTCAACTGGCCCGTGAGTTCGGCGTCGAGCTGAGCGCCGTTGGCGCCAGCGGTCCGCACGGTCGCATCCTCAAGGAAGACGTGCAGGTTTACGTCAAGGCGATGATGCAGAAGGCCAAGGAAGCACCGGCCGCTGGCGGCGCAACCGGTGGCGCGGGCATCCCGCCGATCCCGGTCGTGGATTTCAGCCGCTTCGGTGAAATCGAAGAAGTGCCGATGACCCGTCTGATGCAGGTCGGCGCCGCCAACCTGCACCGCAGCTGGCTGAACGTGCCGCACGTGACGCAATTCGACTCGGCGGATATCACCGAGCTGGAAGCCTTCCGTGTTGCGCAAAAAGCCGTCGCGGAGAAGGCCGGCGTCAAGCTGACCATCCTGCCGCTGCTGCTCAAGACCTGCGCGCACCTGCTCAAGGAGCTGCCGGACTTCAACAGTTCGCTGGCGCCAAGCGGCAAGGCGATCATTCGCAAGAAGTACGTCAACATCGGTTTCGCGGTCGACACCCCGGATGGCCTGCTGGTACCGGTCATCAAGAACGTCGACCAGAAGAGCCTGCTGCAACTGGCCGCAGAAGCTGCTTCGCTGGCTGAAAAAGCCCGTACCAAGAAGCTCTCTTCGGACGAGATGCAAGGCGCCTGCTTCACCATTTCCAGCCTCGGCCACATTGGCGGCACCGGCTTCACGCCGATCGTCAACGCGCCGGAAGTGGCGATCCTCGGTGTTTCCAAGGCAACCATTCAGCCAGTCTGGGACGGCAAAGCCTTCCAGCCGAAACTGATGCTGCCACTGTCGCTGTCCTACGATCACCGCGTGATCAACGGCGCTGCTGCTGCACGCTTCACCCAGCGTCTGGGCAGCCTGCTGGGCGACATCCGCACCATCCTGCTGTAAAGCGTTCGGCCCTCCGGCAACGGAGGGCCGATTGCGTTCCACGTTTTCGAGCGCCACACGCTCGTACCTCAACCCCGTCAGTTTGACGGGGCTTTTTCTGCCCGAAGAAAAGTTACGACGCTTTTATTCCTACAACTTCGGTCTACTTAAGCCACGAGTCCAGTCCACTTCGCGCCGATATTTTTTATCCGCCGACAACTAACCTTGGCGGCACAAGTTAAACGAATAACTTGCTAAACACTGACCGTTATTCAAGTATCAATTCGAACGGATTCGAACATGTTAAAAGCAACTGTCGGCCCGATTATTGGCCATACAACAACTAATCACGCACGCATCTTCATGCGCGGCGACTCGCAAAACAACGCCACCACATTTGCCGGCCTGCGTTATCGAAAGCGCGACAGCAATCAATGGTCAAATAGCCTTTTTTCCCGTTTAAGTGCTTTGCGCGATTTTTGCCAGGTCTTTTCATTGAATGACCTGGAGAGCCATTGCGAATATGAATACCAAGTGGGCTGGTTCAGCCCCATGAGCCCGGTGCATACCGTCGAGAGCATCGCCGAATTGCCTTTGCAATGGCCGCGCGAGATCTACCGCTTTCGCACCCGTGCCAGCGACGCCGTGCAGCCACGCGCTTATATCATCGGCTCCTGTCGCTACCTGCGCATGACCGCCGGCATTGCTTCCCTGCCCCAAATTGGCGACCGTATATTCGCCTCAATCAATCAGTTGATCGAAGGCGCCGAGCCGCCGATCAGCGCCACCCTGATGACCGGAGACCAGATCTATGTCGACGACCTCAACCTGATTGCCCCGGATCGCGAGTACAAGGACATCCTCGATAAATACCGCGCGGCCTTCTCGCAACCGAATATTCAGCGGCTGATGTCCGGCACTTCGACTTACATGATCCTCGACGATCACGAAATTGAAGACAACTGGCCGGCGAACGCAAGCAAGTCCGATCATGAGTTATATCGCAATGCAATGGCGGCGTATGAGTTGTATCAAGCCAGTCATAGTCCAACACATGAACTAACAGTTGATGGCGAGATCGATCACTCGAAACTGGCGCATTACTGGTATCAGTTCAGCGATGGCGATATTGAATGGTTTGTCACTGATAGCCGCACTCGGCGCAACCTGGCTGCTGATGATCGACGCATCCTGGACAGCGAGCAGGAACAGGCCCTGGTTGCCTGGCTGAGCACCAGCAAGGCACGGGTCAAATTCGTGGTCACCAGCGTGATGTTCTATCCGGATCGCAAACTGCACGGCGACGATGCGTGGAAAGCCTTCCCGGCGCAGCGCCTGCGCCTGCTGGAAACCATTCGCACCCGACAGATCAGGAATGTCGTATTCGTCTCGGGCGACGTGCACGGCTCGCTGACCTCGCGCCTGACCCATAGCGAAGACCCGGACTTCGAAGTCCACACCATCGTCTCCTCGCCGTTGTGTAACAGCAAACTTTTGCCCTATGCCACGGCGTCGACGTTCATCCTTGATCAGCCACTGGTACGCACTGCGGCGGGTGACTATCAACATGAGTTGACCAGCACTGTGGTCAGCGAAGACAACTTCGCCCATGTAGTGGTCGAGGCTGATCAGATTTTGATCAATTACCATGATCGAGATGGCAAGAAGCTGCAATCGCTCAGCCTGAAATTACGTTGAATCTAAAAGATCGCAGCCTTCGGCAGCTCCTGAAGGACATCGTATATCCCTGCAGGCGCTGCCGCAGGCTGCGATCTTTTGCTCTTTTCAACCACCCACTGGAGAAATGCCCCGAGCGGCCGACACATTCTTATAGCACTTGGCCTTCATCTCTCTTGTCAGTCGGTGCCGCAATGATGCAACCTTGCCGCAGGCAACAGTAAAGAGGGCGAGAGCCCGGCGCGTTCAGCATATTTCCAAGCGAGTTCCTTCATGAAGAGCCAACCCGATGCCGCCAGCCGTATGGCGGCCGAGGTAGTGACGCAGTTGCCTGTGCCCTCGCGGCTCGGCATGCTGCGTTTCGAGCGCTTGAATGAAGCCAGTTGGGCGATGCTGTTTCTCGATCCCAACTGCGAACGCCAGTTCGGCCAGCCGGCCGTTGAGCTCTGTGCACTGGTCGGTTCACCGTATGCCAGCCTGATGGAGCCTGAAGCGCGCTATCAGTTGCACGACGCGATCCAGCAGCAACTGCGCGACAGCCCGCATTATCTGGTGCGCTACACCCTGCACACCGCTGCGGGCGTGCTGAGCATCCTCGAACTGGGCGAAGCCTATAAACAGCACAATCGACACTTGCTGCGCGGTTATTTGCTGGCGGTCGATGACGTGTTCGACGAAGCGCCAACGCTGCCGTCCGTTGACCTCGAAACCCAGAACTCGCGCCTGCAGATCGCCCTCGAACTCAACCAGCGTGCCCAGCAGGAACAGCTGCAGCACCTCGATCGCGTACGCGCCCAGCAGGATCTGATTCTGCTGCTCGCCCGCCAGCGCTACAGCAGCCACAACTCGCTGCAGGAAGCCGCCGAGCTGATCACCCGCTGCGCCTGCGACATCTATGAGATCGACTGCGCCAGCCTGTGGAACCTCGAAGGCAATCTGCTGGTGCCGATTTCGGCGTATCACCGCGCGACGCAGGAATACATCCTGCCGGAGGTGATCGACATCAGCGGCTTCCCCGACTACATGGAAGCGCTGCACGGCAGCCGCGCCATCGACGCGCATAATGCGATGCGCGACCCACGAACCCGCGAGATGGCCGAAGCCCTGCGCCCGCGTGACGTCAACGCCATGCTCGACGCCAGCATCCGCGTCGACGGCCAAGTGGTCGGCGTACTCTGCCTGGAGCAGACCGGCGTCACCCGCGCCTGGCAGTCCGACGAAATCGCCTTTGCCGGTGAGCTGGCCGACCAGTTCGCCCAGGTCATCAACAACCACAACCGCCGCACCGCCACCAGCGCCCTGCACCTGTTCCAGCGTGCGGTCGAGCAAAGTGCCAACGCCTTTCTGCTGGTCAATTGCGATGGCGTGGTCGAGTACGTCAACCCGAGCTTCACCGCGATCACCCAGTCCTCCACCGAGGAAGTCCACGGCCAGCGTCTGTCGGAGCTGCCGGCGCTGGAAAACCTCAGCGAGCTGCTGTTCGACGCGCCTTCGGCGCTGGCCAAGAGCAACAGCTGGCAGGGCGAATTCAAGAGCCGGCGCAAAAACCTCGAACCGTACTGGGGCCAGTTGTCGATCTCCAAGGTGTACGGCGACAACCGTGAGCTGACGCACTACATCGGCATTTACGAAGACATCACCCAGACCAAACTGGCGCAGCAGCGCATCGAGCGGCTGGCGTACACCGACAACCTGACCAACCTCGGCAACCGCCCGGCGTTTATCCGCAATCTGGACGAACGCTTCGCCCGCGACAGCGACACGCCGATCAGTCTGCTGCTGGTGGACATCGACAACTTCAAGCGGATCAACGACAGCCTCGGTCACCAGACCGGCGACAAACTGTTGATCAGCCTCGCCCGGCGCCTGCGCAACAGCCTGAGCCCGAGCGGCAGCCTCGCGCGCTTCGCCAGTAACGAATTCGCCGTGCTGCTCGACGACACCGACCTCGCCACCGGCCAACAGATCGCCAACCAATTACTGGCGACCCTCGACAAACCGATGTTCGTCGACAACCAGTTGATCAGCGTCACCGGCTCCGTGGGCCTGGCCTGTGCGCCGCTGCATGGCCGCGATCCGCAGACCTTGATGCGCAACGCCGGCCTCGCGCTGCACAAAGCCAAGGCCAACGGCAAACATCAGGTCCAGGTGTTCACCGAAGCGTTGAATGCCGAGGCCAGTTACAAGCTGTTCGTCGAGAACAACCTGCGCCGCGCCCTGACCCAGAACGAGCTGGACGTGTTCTACCAGCCCAAGCTGTGCCTGCGCAGCGGTCGCCTGCTCGGCATGGAAGCGCTGCTGCGCTGGAATCACCCGGAACGCGGCATGATCCGCCCGGACCAGTTCATCAGCGTCGCCGAAGAGACCGGCCTGATCATCCCGATCGGCAAGTGGATTGCGCGTCAGGCCTGCCGCATGAGCAAGGCGCTGACCGCGGCGGGCATGGGCAACCTGCAAGTGGCGATCAACCTCTCGTCGAAGCAGTTCTCTGATCCGGATCTGGTCGCGTCCATCGCCAACATCCTCAAGGAAGAAGCGCTGCCGGCCAACCTGCTCGAACTGGAGCTGACCGAAGGCCTGCTGCTGGAAGCCACCGAAGACACCCACTTGCAGCTCGACCAGCTCAAGCGTCTGGGCCTGACCCTGGCCATGGACGACTTCGGCACCGGTTACTCGTCGCTCAGCTACCTGAAGAAATTCCCGATCGACATCATCAAGATCGATCGCAGCTTCATCCACGAAATCCCCGACAACCAGGACGACATGGAAATCACCTCCGCGGTGATCGCCATGGCCCACAACCTGAAACTCAAAGTCGTGGCCGAAGGCATCGAGACCGCCGAGCAACTGGCGTTCCTGCGTCGCCACCGTTGCGACGTCGGCCAGGGCTACCTGTTCGACCGGCCGATCCCCGGCGCCGAGCTGATCCAGGCGCTCAAGCGCTACCCGCGCGGCCCGCTCTGCCTCTAAATCCCATCTGTCGAAGCCCCCCCTGTGGGAGCGAGCCTGCTCGCGAAGGCGTTATAGCCGTCGACATCATCGTCGCCTGACACACCGCTTTCGCGAGCAGGCTCGCTCCCACATTTGAATAGTGCGAAATCCGGCATCATTCGGCACACTGGCGGTCTGACTTTTTACATCCCATCCTGACTGAGAGGAACGATCATGGTTCTGCGCTCGGAAATTCTGGTGAACAAAAACGTGCTACCGACCAAAGATCAAGCTCTGCCCGGCCGCGAAACCGCGATGACCCTGCCTGAAAAGCATTTCGTCTTCGAAGAAACTCCGCTGCTCGGCCCGTTTTTCCAGGACGTCGACTTTGCGATCTTCGGTCTGGGTTGCTTCTGGGGGGCGGAGCGCCGCTTCTGGCAGCGCGAAGGCGTGGTCAGCACCGTGGTCGGCTACGCCGGCGGCTACACGCCGAACCCGACCTACGAAGAAGTCTGCTCGGGCCTGACCGGCCACGCCGAAATAGTGCTGGTGGTGTATGACAAGGACAAAGTCAGCTACGAAGAGCTGCTGGCGATGTTCTGGGAACTGCACAACCCGACGCAGGGCATGCGTCAGGGCAACGACATCGGCACCCAGTACCGTTCGGTGATCTACGCCACCTCGCCAGAGCAACTGGACGCTGCGCTGAAGAGCAAAGCGGTGTATCAGGCTGAACTGTCGAAGGCGGGTCTGGGCGAAATCAGCACCGAGATCGAGCAGGCGCCTACCGTGTACTTCGCCGAGGCGTATCACCAGCAATATCTGGCGAAGAACCCTGAGGGCTATTGCGGGATTGGCGGCACCGGCGTGTGCATGCCACCAAGCCTGGCGGGTAACTAAACCTCAAAGCATCGCGGGCAAGCCCGCTCCCACAGGTTTAGCGCCGACTTCAAAATGGCGCAGTACTTTGTGGGAGCGGGCTTGCCCGCGAAGGCGTCCGTTCAGACACCGCTAAAACAGTTGATCAGCTTTCAGCAATCAACCAATCCATCTGCCACCCACCCTGAGTCTGCCCAAGCTTCTTGGACAACCACGGCAGCAGCTCACGCAATTCTTCCTCCAGCCCCCACGGCGGATTGGCAATCGCCATCCCCGAGCCGTTGAGGCTGTTCGGCGTATCCAGCGGATGCACCAGCAGTTCCACGCGCAGCAACTTCGGCGCACCGGTACCAGCCAGATCCTGATAGAAACGTCGCAGCGCACGCTGGTCCTTTACCGGGTACCAGATCGCCGCCACGGTTTGGCGCATCCGGCCAATCGCTTCTTTCAGGGACGCCGCACACTTTTGCATCTCGTCGAGCTGCTCGAACGGCGGATCGATCAACATCACCGCACGCTTCTCCTGCACCGGCAGCATCGCCCGCGCCACATGCCAGCCCACGCCCAGATGCACCTTGACCCGACGGTCGCCGGACATGTTCTCTTTGAGCTGCACGCCGTCTTCCGGATGCTTCTCGTTGAGCATCACCCGGTCCTGCGGTCGGGTCAGACGCCGCGCCAGCTCCGGCGAACCCGGGTAGTAGCGCAACTGGCCATCCGGGTTCATCTCGTGCAGCACCTTCATGTAGTCGGCGGTCAGCGCCGGCAGATCCGGCTGATCCCACAAACGCGCAATGCCTTCCAGGTACTCGCCGGTACGGTTGGCCTGATCACCCTGCAAGTCATACAAACCGATACCGGCGTGCGTATCGAGATAGGCAAACGGCTGCTCCTTGCGCGACATCAGCGCGATGAGGCGGGTCAAGGTCAGGTGTTTGAACACATCGGCGTGATTGCCGGCATGGAAGGCGTGACGATAATTCATGGCTGCTCCTGCGAAGGGCGCAAAGTTTACCTTTTACCGGGCGGCAAGTCAGGGGTTGGCGGCCGAGTGGCCCTCTTACACCTTAAGATTCGGCCCAATACCTGTGGCGAGGGGATTCATCCCCGATGGGCTGCGCAGCAGCCCCCTATTCTGTCAACATGTTGTATCTGTTGCTCCGCGATGACAGGTCTTGGGGCCGCTTCGCTGCCCATCGGGGATGAATCCCCTCGCCACAGTTCAGTTGCCTCGACAACCCATCGAAAGCTTTATCAAAACCCAGGATGCGAACATCGCTGATCCGAGGACTTCGCCCGGAAATTTCATTCTGCTTCGTCCTGCAAATGGTCCAATAACGCCGATTGCGACGTTTCTTCCGACGCTGAAACCTGAAAAAACTGCCTGACCTTGCAACGTAAAACCGGCTCGGGAAAGGCCTCGAACACGGCAGGATGCTCCTCGCTCAGCCACTGCACAGCATTGCCGATGCGAATGTCATCAGCTGTTGCGGCCAAGACCGATCCCGGTACTTTCCACCAGGGAAACACCCGCCCTGAAACCTGCGCCCTGCCCCCGATATCCACGGCCTGTCCATTGATCAAGCCGCGCGAGATCACCGGTATCAACTGCGCAGATTGCACTTCATCGGACTGCAGGATCGGCAACAAAAACCGCCCATCCCAAAACCGGAAAAACACCGCTGTGCCGTCCGGCATCAGCACCTGAGTCAGGCTGCGAAAGTGCTCGACCAGCACTTCAAGGCTCGCGGAAGACACCGCCAGCCAACCCCAGTCGCGAGACTCGGTAGAGGTCACCCAATCGAGAAGCTCACTGCCTGCCGCGACAATTCCCACGAAGGGCATCACCGCGTCCCACTCGGCGTAGATCGTGTCCGCCCAGATCGGGCTCGGTGCAACCAGCGGAGGCCTGGCGTCGCTGGCATTACTGAAAATCGCGAACAGTTGCTCCGCAGGTTTCAGCGGTTCACGCGCCAACCACTCTGCAGGTGTGAGGCACTCAGGCAGCACAGACACCGTCCTTGCAGCGCTCGCATTCTTCGCAGAATGGTGCATCACCTTTAAAGCTCATGATTTGCGCAGCAGTGAGCATGGCCGCTGGTGCTGCTGCAAGTTTTGCCGGCAATCCCGGCACTCCCGGCGCTGCACTCATCGCCGCCATTGGCGCCCCACCCACGACAATCGGCACGCTACTGAAAATCCCGCCGGGACCGATGTTGATCCATTGCCCGCCGGCCTGAATCGTCGCGCTCGCGCCACCGTCGATCACCACTTGTTGCCCGGCACTGACGTGAATTTGTGCGCTCGCACTGGTTGCCTGACTACTCACCCGAATATGCCGATCACCAATAACCGTGAGGTGATCGTCCTGTTTCACTTCGGTCTGGCGCTGGCCGTGGGTGATGCGCTGCTCGTCAGCCTTGAGTTCATGGCTGGCAAGGCCAGTGACGACAATGCTGCGCTGGTTGTCGACCTGCACCTGCTGGTCGTGCAGGACATGCTGCGTCCAGTTGCGCTGGGCGCGCAGGTAGATTTCTTCGGCGCCCTTTTTGTCCTCGATGCGCAGCTCGTTGTAACCGCCACCACCGGGGCTGCTCTGGCTGCGGAAGATGCTGCGGGTCTGGTCGGTGGGCAGGTCCAGCGGCAGCGGAGTTGCGGCGTTTGGCAGGCAACCCATCACCAACGGTTTGTCGGCATCGGCATCGATGAAACCGACCAGCACTTCCATGCCGACCCGCGGGATCAGCACGCTGTCGTAATGATCATGCGCCCAGCCCGTGGCAACGCGCAGCCAGCAACTGGAATGCTCGTTGAGCTCGCCGTCACGATCCCAGGCCAGTTGCACCTTGACCCGGCCGTACGCGTCGCAATGGATTTCCGTGTCTTGCGGCCCGGTGACCACGGCCGGTTGATAACCGGGCATGCGCGGTTTTTCCGGCCCCAACGCCGGGCGAAAGAACACCTCCCACGGCGTGGCAAGAAAGGTATTACGGTAACCCTGGAATGTTTCCCCATCGCTGGTCACCGATTCCTCCAGCACTTGCGGCTGTCGGCCATGATGCTCGATGGCGGTGAGCAGCCACAGGTCATTCCAGTCCTGGCGCGGATGCTCGCTCAGTTGCAGGAAATGTCCGCAAACCAGTGCGGATACGTCGCTGATGCCCTCAGCCTGACGGTAGTCGGCGACATGCCTTTCCAGCGTACGTTGCGCCAGTTGCCTGCCGGTTTCTCGATCGTTGAATTGGCCGGGACAGTGATAGTCCTCGAGCACCGGGCGCTGCTCACTGTCGCTGCGGCTTTGCAGTTGCAGTCGCGGTTTTTCGAAGTTGTAGTCGCGCCGGGTGACCACGCTGGTGCGAGTCTCCACCCGGACGTTGAAGCGCTTGATGGCCGGCGCCGTCGACGCCATGCCGCTGCCCGGCAGATACAGCGTCGGCTCGGCCAGGCGCGGAAACACCGTTTGATCGTCGCCGAACACCAACAGATGGCCTTCGGGACTGTGCTGAAAGTGGTAATGAATGCCGACCTCGGCACACAGGCGCTGGATGAACGCCAGATCGCTCTCGGCGTATTGCACGCAATATTCCCGCACCGGGTAATCGCTGCCGAGGCGGAACTCGAAGGCATCGCGCAGGATTGCGTGATCCTTGAGTATCTGCGCGACGATCTGTGGAACCGTCTGATGCTGAAAAATCCGCTGGTTGATGCGGTGACCGAGGTAGGTCAGACGCGACACCAGGCTCAGTTGGTAGCGCGTCAGACGTTTCCCGGAATCGCCCTGCCCGACCTGATAAATCTGACCATGGACACCGGAACCTTCCGCATCGAAGCTCAGAAACGCCTGACGGTGCAGCAGGCTTTCGAGGTCCAGATCCGGACGCTCACTGACCAGTTCCAGCTCGAAACGAAAGGGTTGGCTGATGGCTTCCTTGCCCGTGAACTCAAGGACTTTGAGATCAACTTGGGCGCCTTCGAGGGTCAACGTGAAACGCGGTTGATTGGCAGGCGCGAACATCCGATGTCTCTCTGCAGATTGAGGGCGGGCGATTCTGCATGAGGGGCAAGAGGTGTTGGGTGGGTGACGGGAAAATCAGATTTGCCCTACTTTTCCTGTCGAAAAAGCCTTCGGATATTGGCGCAATCGACTACAGACATATCCCCCAAAACCACCACTGGACTTGTGGGAGCTGGCTTGCCAGCGATGAGGCCGGCACATCCAACTTATTGGCTCACTGACACACCGCCATCGCTGGCAAGCCAGCTCCCACAGGGTTCTCCAAGTTCTTGAGAAATCACGGGCATAAAAAAACGGCCCGCCTCCTTATAGGAAGCGGGCCGTACTTTGGTGAGCCGAAGCTCAATGCATCACTTGTTCAAGTGGAAATCTTTTTCCGCCGCTTCAAAGCGCTGCACCATGCCTTTGGTTGGCTCGCCCATTTTGCTGACGATGTAGATCGCCAGGCTGGCGAAGATGAAGCCCGGGATGATTTCGTACAGACCCAGCAGTTCGAAATGCTTCCAGACCACTACGGTGATCGCGCCGACCAGGATGCCGGCCAGTGCGCCGTTGCGGGTCATGTCCTCCCAGATCACCGAGATCAGCACCACCGGACCGAACGCGGCACCGAAACCGGCCCAGGCGTAGGACACCAGGCCCAGTACGCGGTTTTCCGGGTTGGCGGCCATGGCGATAGCGATCAGCGCTACCAGCAACACCATCGCGCGACCGACCCACACCAGTTCCACCTGGGAAGCGGATTTGCGCAGGAAGGTTTTGTAGAAGTCCTCAGTCAGAGCGCTCGAGCAAACCAGCAGCTGGCAGCTCAGGGTGCTCATCACAGCGGCGAGAATCGCCGACAGCAGGACACCGGCCACCCACGGGTTGAAGAGGATTTTCGCCAGTTCGATGAACACCCGCTCGTGGTTCTCGGTGACTGGGCCGGCGACTTCCGGGTGCGCCGAGAAGTAGGCGATACCGAAGAAACCCACGGCGACGGTGCCGCCCAGGCACAGGATCATCCAGGTCATGGAGATACGACGGGCGTTGGCAATCGACTTCACCGAATCAGCGGCCATGAAACGCGCGAGGATGTGCGGTTGACCGAAGTAACCCAGACCCCAGCCCATCAGCGAGATGATGCCGATGAAGGTAGTGCCCTTAAGCATGTCGAAGTTGCTCGGGTCCTGGGCTTCGATGGCGAGGAACGTGGTATCGACACCACCGGTGGCCAGCAGCACGATGATCGGCGTCAGCAGCAGGGCGAAGATCATCAGCGTGGCTTGTACGGTGTCAGTCCAGCTCACCGCGAGGAAACCGCCGACGAAGGTGTAGGCAATCGTCGCCGCAGCACCGGCCCACAGCGCCGTCTCGTAGGACATGCCGAAGGTGCTTTCGAACAGACGGGCGCCAGCCACGATGCCGGAAGCGCAGTAAATGGTGAAGAACACCAGAATCACCACCGCCGAGATGATACGCAGCAGGCCGCTTTTGTCTTCGAAACGGCTGGAGAAGTAGTCCGGCAGAGTCAGGGCATCGCCGTTGTGCTCGGTCTGCACGCGCAGACGGCCGGCGACGAACAGCCAGTTCAGGTAGGCGCCGACGATCAGGCCGATGGCGATCCAGCTTTCGGACAGACCGGACATGTAGATGGCACCCGGCAGGCCCATCAGCAACCAGCCGCTCATGTCGGAAGCACCGGCAGACAGAGCCGTAACGACGCTGCCGAGGCTGCGGCCACCAAGAATGTAGTCGGAAAGGTTGTTGGTGGAGCGATAGGCCATGAAGCCGATCAGCACCATTGCTGCGATGTAGATCACGAACGTGATCAGTGTTGGATTGCTTACGCTCATTAAGTTACGCCCTGGCTTTGTTTTTATGTTGCAGCGGTGATTGATCGCCCACAAACGATGACGTTTGGCAGACGAAACCGGATCCCGCGCATTTAGGACTGATGTTTCCCCAGGAAAGCCACCAGCCGATGCACCGGGTATTCCCGGTTGCACCTTGGGCGCGAATGCTATGCAACAAAGTAAAAAAGGTGCAACCAGTTTCTGGCGATTAAGTTGCACCCAGTCGGATATACCGATAAATATGCCGTTTTTGCTCCTTTTTAGCGCAGTCACGGCGCTCCGCTAGAAGTAAAAGCACCAAGCAGGAGCGGCACTTCAGTACCAGAAAATAATTCCTGACGAAGCGTTTATTTTTCCGACAAAAAAAGGGTTGCACCCGGTTGCACCTCTTCCGGCGCACGGCTAATCTTGCCGCCAGCTGATGCCACGCAACTGTGGCAACCATGAGGATAAAAATATGGCTACCACCACCCTTGGGGTCAAACTCGATGACCCGACCCGCGAGCGCCTGAAGGCTGCCGCGACCTCGATTGATCGCACACCGCACTGGCTGATCAAGCAGGCAATTTTCAATTACCTGGAAAAACTCGAGGGTGGTGCAACCCTGACCGAGCTGAACGGTTTGACCGCCAAAGACACCGACGATGCCGGTGAAGTCCATACCGATCACGCCCACCAGTGCTTCCTCGAATTCGCTGAAAGCATCCTGCCGCAATCGGTGCTGCGCGCTTCGATCACTGCTGCTTACCGCCGCCCTGAGCCGGAAGTGGTGCCGATGCTGATCGAGCAGGCACGCCTGCCGGCACCGATGGCCGAAGCCACCAACAAACTCGCTGCGACCATCGCGGAAAAACTGCGTAACCAGAAAAGTGCCGGCGGTCGTGCAGGCATTGTTCAGGGTCTGCTGCAGGAATTTTCCCTGTCGTCTCAGGAAGGCGTGGCCCTGATGTGCCTGGCCGAAGCCCTGCTGCGCATCCCGGACAAGGGCACTCGCGATGCACTGATCCGCGACAAGATCAGCACCGGCAACTGGCAGCCGCACCTGGGCAACAGCCCGTCGCTGTTCGTCAACGCCGCGACCTGGGGTCTGCTGCTGACCGGCAAGCTTGTTTCCACGCACAACGAAGCCGGCCTGACTTCGTCGCTGAGTCGCATCATCGGCAAGAGCGGCGAGCCGATGATCCGCAAGGGCGTCGACATGGCCATGCGTCTGATGGGCGAGCAGTTCGTCACCGGCGAAACCATCGCCGAAGCACTGGCCAACGCGAGCAAGTTCGAAGCCAAGGGCTTCCGCTATTCCTACGACATGCTCGGTGAAGCGTCACTCACCGAACACGACGCGCAGAAGTACCTGGCGTCGTACGAACAAGCCATTCACTCGATCGGCAAAGCCTCCCACGGCCGTGGGATTTATGAAGGCCCGGGCATTTCCATCAAGCTTTCGGCCCTGCACCCGCGTTACAGCCGTGCGCAGTACGAGCGCGTGATGGACGAGCTGTACCCGCGCCTGCTGTCGCTGACCCTGTTGGCCAAGCAATACGACATCGGCCTGAACATCGACGCCGAAGAAGCCGACCGCCTGGAGCTGTCGCTGGATCTGCTCGAGCGCCTGTGCTTCGA
>Ga0105250_10001163_pt1 | contig 14796 bp, 17 predicted proteins | sample KBSS54metaG_FD_80425 | JGI IMG/M metagenome (GOLD analysis project Ga0105250, IMG submission 80425) | Switchgrass rhizosphere microbial communities from Kellogg Biological Station, Michigan, USA - KBS S5-4 metaG | ecosystem: Host-associated > Plants > Roots > Rhizosphere > Soil | place...
CAATGGATAATGTGCGAATCGTGTTGATAGAAAGTTGTTCGATTGAATGTGACATGCTATTCTTCCCTTCGCTTATATTAGTAAACGTTTTACACATTTATATGATAGCTTCCCACGCAAGATTATACAACATGTATCGACAAATATGTTGATGTTTTTTCGAATTTGTTCAAAAAACATACTTAATTTCACAATGTATAGGGTTTCAATCTGCTATACTTTTTTATTATTCATTTATTGATAATAAAGGGAATTATCTGCATTTTCATACGTGGCTCATAAAAATATTTAGCAAATATTCTGCCCCCCTCCATACCACTCCTTTATTTACCATTTATTCACAACATATAGATAGAAATGAATATATATTGATTTTCATCGTATATATCAAATAAAAACTGCGGGAGGAGAAATGATGAGTGAACAAGTGGCTTCCTACACCTTTTTAATTGTTTTTTCCCTTATTACAATTAGTTCTATTTACCTTTCAGTAAAATTAAAATCACCCCATAAATACATCCCAGGTGTTGTCATACTTATTCTCTCCATTGGTACGTTTGGCATACTGTATTTTGATCGGGGTGTAATGATAACAAGTGAAGGATTAGGTTATTTATATAGTCTCATTGCAATCCTCTCGTTACTTATCGCCATTATTTCTTTATTTATAGCAATTGCTATTTCTTTTATTTCAGCTTTATTTAGAAAAAATTAACATTTGTTATGTCTGAGCACTACGCTCGATAAAAAATTAAATTCCAAAATGCAAAAGGTGTCCTTCTCCTGCGTTCACTTTATAGAGTAGTCTAATTAAAGACTCTAACTCTGTACAAAGAATATCTCGATTAAAAACAAGGTGTTCATACCGTCCATTGAAATGAGCCTGTGAGTTCTATTTTTTCAGGTCCCAATGAAATGAGATTGACTAATGAGCGAAATAGGTTGATCGCTATTTCTGCTCCCTCTTTCTCGATTTTTGTAATACCATAATAATGGATACCAAACCCTTTCTCTTTCTTAAAAGGATTATATGTTGGAATCCACTGTAAAAAATCTGACACATACAAAACAATTTCATCACTGAATATCACGCATTCTTCAACAACCATTCCATCTTTATAAAAAAACTCCCTGTCATGCCAAGAAAAATCTTCAGAACTTAGCTCTCCTTTTTCATTTGAAACAAATACAAATTCATGTTGCAAAGCCACAATACCCTCCTCCTGTCATCATACGATACTCCGAAAACATTTTCATTTTCTTCTTTATAAATTTTAGATTTTCTAAACATTCAATAAAAAAACAAACCTATATTATCTGTTATGATTTATCATAAGATAACAAAAAAAGAAGGTTGATAAGCTTGAATAAGAACAACATTGTTCATATAAACATTCTACTAACAAGCGATGTACATGGTACAGTCTATCCGATTCACTATCAAAATAATGAAAATGCAGAAATAGGATTAGCCAAACTTGCAACACGTATCACACAAGAGCGTAACCAACATGAACATGTAATTGTGATCGATAACGGCGATTTTATACAGGGAACTCCATTCACCTATCACTACGCTAAATATATACAGCATAAAAACAACCCAATGTCACTTATCGCGAATTACATTGGTTATGATGCGGCCGTTATCGGAAATCACGAATTCAACTATGGAATGGATGTATTAAACAAAGCTATATTAAACGCGAATATGCCTTATCTATCTGCAAATATTTTAAATAAACATACAAAGGATCCTTATTTTAGGAAACCCTATATCATTAAACACATACATCCTAATATAAAAGTCGCTATTTTGGGAGTTACAACACATTACATCCCAAATTGGGAGCAGCCACATCATATTAAAGATTTACTATTTGAAGATGCACTAGAAACAACAAAAAAATGGGTTTCTCTCATTCATAACCAAGAGCAACCTGACTTATTAGTCGTAGCATATCATGGTGGCTTTGAAAGGGATTTACAATCTGGAGAACCAATAGAAATTTTAACCGGTGAGAATCAAGGATATGCGATGTGCCAAGAAATAGATGGTATTGATATATTACTAACAGGTCACCAACATCGCTCTATTGCAAATACGAAAATAAATGGTGTAACAGTTGTACAACCCGGATCTAATGGCCATTCATTAGGAAAAGTTCGAGTGGAGTTAGAACAAAATAAAGATCGATGGATAATTAAAAAATGTCATTCGGAACTGTTGTCTGTTAAAGGCGTTCAAGCAGACGAAAAAGCACTTTCACTTGTATCTGACTACGAAAATCAAACGCAACAATGGCTAGATCAACCAATCGGCACCATTATTGGTGACATGCAAATTCACACTGCGATGCAAACACGTTTACAAGACAATCCTTTTATTGAATTTATAAACAAAGTACAAATGGAGGTAGCTGGAGTCAACATTTCTTGTACAAGCCTATTTCATAATGAATCTTCTGGCTTTCCAAATCGAATTACAATGAGAGATATTGTATCGAATTATATTTATCCAAATACATTAAAGGTCATACGTATTACAGGAAAAGATATTAAAGATGCTCTTGAACTATCAGCTGAATATTTCACATTAAATACCGAGGGAGATATTATTGCAAATCCCGCTTACACTACACCAAAACCACAGCATTACAATTACGATATGTGGGAAGGAATTTCATACATATTAAACATTTCAAAACCAGTTGGTGAACGAGTCGTTTCCTTAGAATATAACGGATCTCCCATTCGCTTTAATCAAGAATATGACGTAGTCATGAATAATTATCGCGCAAGTGGTGGCGGAAATTATTTTATGTATCAAAATAAACCCATCATAAAAGACATACCAATTGATATGTCTGAGCTTATCGCGAATTACATATTAGAACGGGGGACAATTGAAGCAAAGACCAACCATAATTGGAAAGTCATCAAATAAACAATTCTATTAAAATCAAAAAAAGATGGGCTGCGCCCACCTCTTAATTTAACTTTGTATTATCTTGTTTTTTCAATGCTTTTAATTTCGCCGGTGTAATATCTTTACCTTCTTCGTTAACGACTTTAATGCCTTTTAATTCGTTTAACATATTTTGACGAAATCCTTTTAAATATTGTTCACGGAGCGATTGGCGCTCACGTTGTTCTTCTTCAGTTAATCCTTCAGCTTTCGCTTTTTTCGCTAAGAAGTTAATGCGTTCAATGAGTTCGTGACTTAGCATCTCGAATCCCCTTTCTACTTAAAACTGATTATTATCATACAATAGTTAGTCTTGTTTATCAAGCAATTGCTTCGTGTATTCCACGTACCTGCGATGTACTGTTGCTTTAGATACATCGTGTCCAAAACCACGAAGCGTTGCTGCAATTTCCTCAAATGTTAATTCATTGCGACGCAGACGTACAATTTCTTCAATCGGCACTTCTTTCTTTTCACGTCCTGTACTTAAATGTCGGTTTTTTAAGTTTTTTTCTGGACGAAACCCTCTTTCTACCGCTCTCTGCATTCCACGTTTAATCTTCAAATTATGAATCTTTCTCTGATACTCTTCAACTATACCAATAATATCTAGCACCATAGAATCCGAATCAGAAAGCTGTAATTCACCATTATGCGTATGTGTATATACTTGTATTCCTTCTTTATGTAAACAGTGCATTAAAGCAATTTTTGCATTCCCTCTTCCAAGCCGCGTTTCATCTTGAATGAGAAGCACATCGACCTGTTCATCTCGAATCATATCTAACACTTCTAATATACCGTCTCGTTCAATCGTATAGCCGCTTGCCTTCTCCTCAATCACCTTTATAACATTCATTTGATACCGCTCAGCTAAATGCAATAATTCATCTTTTTGGCGTGATAATGAAGTTTCCTGCGCTTCTTTCGTTGTGCTTACACGGGCATAAATGATTGCATTCATTTTAAAACCTTCTTCCTCATTTCAATTTTTCCTTTAGTGTATCACAAATCGTCCTTTTGTTCGAACTTATGTTTGTAGAATGTTTTTTTGCATGTTATACTTATAAGTAAGAAAATTGAAAGAAAACGAGGTGTTAAAAAAACATGGAAAAGTTAACAAAACGCCAGCAAGACATTCTCGACTTCATTAAACTAAAAGTACAAGAAAAAGGTTATCCACCTTCCGTACGCGAAATCGGTCAAGCGGTTGGCCTTGCTTCTAGTTCTACGGTGCACGGACATTTATCACGTCTAGAAGAAAAAGGTTATATTCGACGTGATCCAACAAAACCAAGAGCTATTGAAATTTTAGGAGAAGTAAGAATCGAAACAGACACACAATCAGTTGTTCAAGTCCCAATTGTCGGAAAAGTTACAGCTGGTTTACCAATTACAGCAGTTGAAAGTATAGAAGAACACTTCCCGCTTCCTGCAAGCGTTGTTGCTGGAGCAGACCAGGTGTTTATGCTACGAATCTCTGGAGATAGTATGATTGAAGCGGGTATTCTGGATGGAGACTTAGTTGTTGTTCGTCAGCAACATTCTGCATACAATGGAGAAATCGTTGTTGCTTTAACAGAAGATAATGAAGCAACTGTAAAACGTTTTTACAAAGAAAAAGATCATTTCCGCTTACAACCCGAAAACTCTTCTTTAGAGCCAATCATTTTAGATAAAGTCTCTGTTATTGGAAAAGTAATCGGTGTATATCGTGATTTACATTAAAAAATAGACCAGTTTAACTGGTCTATTTTTTAATTCGCTTCAATTGTCACGTCTCCAGCAGATGTTTGTCCGCTAATTTTTACGCTCCCATTCCCTACTACTACATTTCTTTCTTCTTCCTTGAAAACCTTAACTTCACCGGTAAATGTCTTCCCACTTACAGTCGCATCTTGAGGCTTTTCAAGTAGACGAATATCAACATCTCCTGCAGTCGAGCTTGCTTCCACATCATATTTAGAGTCATGATCAATAACGTCCACATCTCCACTTGTTGTTTTCGCAACAACTTTTCCACTTACTTTTTTCATTTTAATTCCGCCCGCTTTTGAAGATCCTTCCACTTTCTTCGCTGTCACCCGCTCTATTTCTACATCTCCACCAAGCGTTGTTGCTTCTACACGTTCACTTTTCACATCATTTACTGTTATCTCACCTGCAGATGAACTTACTTTTATTTCTTGATAGGAACGCTCCGGAACAACAATTGTTACACCTGGCGTTTTAAATCCGAAAGATAAAAATGAAAAATCAAATGAAATTCCTTTTTTTATCTTACCTTGAACTTTTAATATATCTCCTTTTTCATCAATACTTATTTTTTGCTTCGTAGTATTTCCTGATTGTTTTATATAAAAAGAAGAATCATCCCCTTTTTGAACTGTAACATCCCCAGCATCCAAATCAATTTCTAGATTTTTAATTGCTTCATTTTTTATAACTCTTTCAGTTTCTCCCTTTTCCGCCGCATCTACTGTTTTTGAATATGTTTGTGATATACCAACAACACCAATGATGATACAAGCGACCGCTACTAACAATATCTTTTTCATCTCATCTATTCCCCTCTAATCATTTTGAGATTCCAATTGACATAGCGCACACAAAATTTTTTAAACCATTTTGTACAGTAGTAAGCACCTATACATAACAATAATCCAACACCAACAAACGTAATAGACACGAATACCTCAAGCCACAAAAAAGTACCAGTTAGGATTTTAATTACTACAAATAGTGGTGCCACAACGCTAGCAACTCCACCAACCCAAAGTGCAAATATAAAACTTATAATTGCGACTAAAGGACCTAATACAAGAATAAAATTTAATAAACTAAGACCAATTGCCGCCATTACAGCTCTTGTTATATTTGAAGCAGATGGATCCTTTTTCATCTCATCAAAACGATATAACGCCAACATCTCTTTCGCAATTGCTTTTGGCGAACCGAGTCCTTTTATAATTTCTACCTCTGTCTTCCCTTCCTCTAATCCAAACTGAAAATGCTCCTCATAATCGTATAAAATATCCTGTCTTTCTTCTTCTGATAGCTTTCTAAGATGTCCTGATAGATTTCGAAGAAACTGTTCTTTGTTCATCTCATTACACCTCTTCAATAATTTCTTGTACCCCTCTAGCAAAAACACGCCAATCCGTTACAAGTAAATGGAGTTGTTCTTCGCCTTGATTTGTTAATTGATAATATTTACGCGGTGGCCCTTCTGTTGATTCTTTTAAATATGTTTGAAAATAGCCCTCTTTTGTTAATCGACGTAATAACGGATATACAGACCCTTCCGATATTAAAAATTTATTGGAGATTTGCTGAACGAGCTCATAACCGTAGCAATCTTTTCGTTTGACAAGTGCCAGTACACAAAGTTCTAGCACACCTTTTTTAAACTGGACGTTCAAAGATAATCCTCCTTTCCGATCAGTACCACTCAATGCAAGGTACTTGCGTCACCCATAATATACCATTTACTATTGTTTATTGCAAGGTACTGTTTGTTATCTATTTAATAAAATACCGTTTTCCGCCTCTCTTTTCTTTATACCAAACAAATTAAAGAATCACGATTCCCCTTACCTAAACATGGAGAAATCGTGATAAATAATATCATACAATTCTATACACTAAATGGATTTATGTAATAATTCCAGCACATCTTTCATAACAAAGGGGGCATCTTTTTTTACATGCTCAGCAAACTCAGAAACTAGACGCAATGTTTTAATACTTTCAATCGGATGATCACCTGATGCACTTTCAGCAGAAAGCATAACAGCATTCGTTCCATCCAATACAGCTTGAAATACATCAGTCACCTCAGCTCTTGTAGGAATAGAATAATCCACCATGGATTGAAGCATTTGCGTTGCCGTAATCACATATGTATTTGTGCGATTACACTCATGAATCATCATTTTTTGTAAAAGCGGAATAAATTGGTACGGTAATTCTACACCTAAATCACCCCTGGCAATCATAATACCCTCCACTTCTTTACATATCTCCTGAAAATTCTCGATGGCCTCCATCGTTTCCACCTTAGCAATTAGATTTGGTGAAGTTTCATTTTTTAGGCGGATAAAGTTCCGGATTTCCTGTATATGAGAAGGTTTTCTAACAAATGAGCATGCAATAAAATCAACGTTCTCACTTAAAAGAAACTGAATATCTTTTTTATCCTTCTCTGTAATAGCTGGTAAGCTAACGATTGTACCTGGTAAATTCACCCCCTTATGAGAAGCTATATCGCCACCTACCTTTACTTTTGTTTCTATTTTATCCTCGCTTATCTTTTCAACCGTTAACTCAACTTGTCCATCATTAATAAGAATTCTATTTCCAACTTTCACGTCATTAATAATCCCTGGATAATCAACACTTGCTTCTTCTTTGTTTCCAGAAATAGAATGAATGTATAAAGTAAAAGTATCTCCTGCTTGAAGAGTAACTGCATTTTCTTCAATAACTCCCAATCTTATCTTGGGCCCTTGTAAATCCCCTAAAATTTTGATGGAATCATCTAAAGATTTTACTAATTGAATTATTTCCTTATGGCTTTCATGGGAACCATGCGATAAATTAAGGCGGATAATATTCATACCATTTCTTATTAACTGAGACAAAGTATCCTTATTATTACTCGCCGGTCCAATTGTACAAATTCGATCAATTGTCATATTTTCACCATCCTTTTTTATCTATAATTCCCATATAAAAAGAAAAAATAATATTCCTCATACATGGTTTGTAATGTAAGAGTAGAAAAGACCGATCATTCCTTAGTACAAGAATTACCGACCTTTTCATGATGAAAATGACCTGAGTTGTTGCATGATAAAAAAGCGCACCATCAAATGGACTTTTTTAACAAATGAATACTCTAGTATGTATCCATCATGATAACAAAGCACTCATTCCATCGATTGCTGCATTTGTTTTTGTTTCAACCTTTCTTCCAACACATGAATCATAAATAAGAAATGCTCAGCTTCTCTTGTAACATGATCAGCTAGTAATGGATTAATTACATTTCGAATTTGGCATGTTTGAATAAGTTCCAATCCCGCCTTTTTGAAATTTCTCAATTCAACTGTGGCATTTTCACTATCTTTATTTAGCTTTCCGATTAAATCCTTCACCAAGAAAAAGTGCATCTTCCTTCATAATCCGTAACCAAAATCGATTTTCAGTTAAAGAGCGTTCAATAAATAATTGTTCAGTTAATGATTCAAAAGGCGCAGCTTTCAATTCCGACGGAAGCAGCATAGCCCTTTGCTTATCCATGACAAAATAATCAGGAATTGGTTGTTGTCCGTTAGTCATTAAAATCCCACTTCATTTGTGAAAATTTCACTACTACACCATGTATATGAATAGACGATTCCCATCATACTTAAACTGCATCATTAAGAACTGTAAATCTAGTGTTTTGTAAAGAAAAGATACTTACAAATAAAAAACTCACATTTCATTAGGACGTGAGTTTTCCTTTTAAAAAATATCTTTTTATTTATTACCTGGCGCAGGCTGGTCCACTCCCCTAATACGATGTTTATGTCCATTATCTTCTGTTGTATAAAAATCGTAATAATGGACATGCATCCCATTTCCAACGGGAATAGCTGGCCCTGAGTGCGCCTTATAATAATGCGTATGTCCATCTTCGAATACTACATATCCTTCTGTATAGTGTATATGTCCTCCGTCCTGTACCGAAATTGGCGGAGAGGTTACATCTAAACATTGATGTACATGCCCCGCCTCAACAGATGTATAATCAACAGAACCATGATTATGATTAGGTACAAATCCTGAAACAAAATCATCTTTTCCTACCCTGTTCACTCTGCTCACTCCTTGGCCATCAAGATAAACTTTCTAAACTTATATGCTTAAAATCAAAATTAATACCTATTAGTTCCCTATTTGCTTACTGTTGAGTAATAAGAATAATTAAGTAATTTAAAGTACATATTATTACTGTTATATGTCAAAAGGCCGAGACTCTTAGTAAAGAATCATATTTTAGTAAGATTGTTTTAAGTAGTCTGAGTAAGTCATAACTATTCGGTAAATCCATATTTTAAAATTTTCATTTTTTTATAAATGTCCGTACATACGTGGATACAAGTTATATATGTACCACATAGTTTAAATTAGTTATATAAACAGAAGGGTGGCAAATATGTTATGAAAGTCATAATTTTGTGTGGTGGAAAAGGCCTGAGGATGCAAGGGATTCTCAAAGATATTCCTAAACCACTAGTTCAAGTTCAAGGAAAACCTCTCATTTGGCATATAATGGATTGGTATAGCAGGTTTGGGCATTATGAATTCATCCTACCATTGGGATATGGAGGTGAAAAAATCAAAGAATATTTCATGGACTATATATGGAAAGAACATGATTTTAATTTAGATTTAAGGAATAATCATTACCAGTTGCTTGAAGAACCAAAACAGTGGAATATAAAATTTATAGATACAGGGCTTGAAACAATGACCGGAACCAGATTAAAAAAACTTGAAAAGCATATACAGGATGAGATATTTTTATTAACTTATGGTGACGGATTAGCAAAGATAAATATTAATGAACTTATAAAATTTCATAAAGACAAAGGGAAAACTGCAACATTAACTGGCATTAAAAAAAATAGTCAATATGGTTTATTACAGGTTGAAAATGGGATTGCTATAGATTTTAAGGAAAAACCCCTACTTAATACTGTAATAAATGGAGGGTTCTTTGTATTTAATAAAGGAATATTTAATTATTTGAATGATAATGATTGTATGCTTGAAGAGGAACCTCTACTTAATTTAATAAAAAACAAGGAACTTTCAGTTTATGAGCACAATGATTTTTGGATTAGCGTTGATACACCTAAAGATCTTAAAGACGCAAATGAAAGCTGGAACCCTAACAAAAATAGTTGAAAGGAATGAATGAACATTGAATTTTAACGATAGAAAGGAAAGTTACCCGCGCCTTTATATTCCCTCTAAAATAGAAAAAGATGTTCTGTTATCCCCAGATACTTCAGATGCTCCTGATATAAATCATTCTAAAAAATCTACAATCAAAAAAATCAACCCTCTATTTTATAATAAACAGCCCCACTCCGGAAATCATTTTTGTGCCATTGTTGGAACAGAATATGTCTTAAAAACAATTGCCTTGCGACAATCTCTAATACAAAATTCACAAAGATTCACATTATGGATTTGTTGTATAGATTCATTTGCGTATTCAGTATTGAAAGAAATGAACTTGAATAATGTAAATCTCTTACAGGTCGATGATATAGAGGATGCAAATTTGAAAGCCATTAAACGAAATAGGACAGTCAATGAATATTGTTGGACTTTAAAGTCCGTACTTATTGAATATTTATTGGTAAATTATGATTTGCCATCTGTTCTTTATTGCGATAGTGATTTATATTTCTTCTCTGATCCTAATACGATATTTGAAGAATGGGGTGACAATTCTATTTATCTTTGTCCGCAGAGAGACCGTGACTGGGTAGAAGAAAAATATGGGAAATATCAAGCTGGGTTAATTGGATTTAAAAACGATTTCTACGGATTAAAAAGCGTACGATGGTGGAAAGATAAATGCTTAGATTGGTGTAGTGCTAATCCTGATAATGGAAGATTTGGTGACCAAAAATATTTAGATTTTATTCCCATTTATTTTCCAAAAGTAAAAATCTCCAGAAATCTAGGTATAAATGCTGCACCATGGAATTGTATTTATAATAACAATTATAAAATTGATAAAAATCAAAGTGAGGTATACATCGAAACAGATAAACTAGTTGTATATCATTTTGCTTGCATTACCATTTTCAATGAAAAGGATTTTGACCTTTGGTCTTTAGGTGAAATCTCAATACCAAATAATATATTAAACCATATCTATACCCCCTATTTAGAACAAATTCAGTTTACTCTCAAAAAATCAACAGAAAAATTAGGTGAAACAGCAAAGCGACTATTAAGTGTTAAAGATATAAATGAAGCGCAAACTTTATATAAAGATTCACAATTAAGAAGAAAAATGAATCAATCAAATCATTTTATGAATTACTCAATGATTATAAGTCAAAAACGTTTAATTCAAGGTCTGACTTGTTATTATTCACTTGAAAGCCATGGCACAAATTTTACTGTATGGATCTGTTGTATGGATAATTTAACTTATCAAATTTTAACAAATCTAAAATTGAAGCATGCTATACTGATTCATGTGAAAGACATAGAAAATCAAGAACTCTTAAATATAAAAAATGAAAGAAGTTTACAGGAATACTGTTGGACATTAAAAGCCCCTCTATGCCTCCATATTCTTAATCATTATTCTGAAGTTGATCACATTATATACTGTGATGCAGATATGTTTTTCTTTGCAAAACCTAATATAATTCTAGATGAATGGTGGAAGTACTCTGTATTTCTTTGTCCACAGAGAGGTACTACTGAACTGGAAAATGTACATGGTATGTATCAGGCGGGCCTAATAGGATTTAAAAATGATCAAAACAGTAAAGATATTTTAACATGGTGGAAAGATAAGTGCCTAGAATATTGCAAGGATGTATATGATATTGAGATGAATAGATGGGGAGATCAAAAATATTTAAATCACATCCCTGATTTATTTTCTAATATCAAAATCATGACTCAAAAGGGTATTAACACTGCACCTTGGAATCTAATTTTAAATAATCATTCTTCTATAACAAAAACAGAAAGTAAGATTTTTATAGACCAAGATGAATTAATCACTTTCCACTTTGGGAGTATGAAAATTATTAATCCAAATGAATTTGATTTATGGAAACAAGAACATGTAGAAATTGATCAATCAATTTTAGAATATATATATATCCCTTATATCGAAAAAATAAAAAATACATGTCGCATACTTCAAAATGTTTTTTCTCTTACCCCTTTATTTGCTGGACAATTAGATAAGTCCTCAGTAAAAAACTATTTTCAATACCCTACATCGCATTTCAGATGAAATCCGTTCTCTCTTTTATATAAATGGTATTATTCCCTAATTCCTACAAAACTTTCTAAGTAAAATTATTTATCCCCTTTACCTAAAAATTTTTTCAAGGAGACGAATGAAATTCTATGAATACGATTGATCATTTTGAAAATAAAACGTTTCTTATCACTGGCGGATACGGTTTTATTGGTTCTCATTTAGTACGAAGATTATTAAGATTACAAGCAAAAATCGTTATTTTGACAAGAAAGTCATCGAACCCTTGGCGTCTTAAAGACGTATCAAAAAGTATCAAACTGTATGAAGTAGATATACGCGATAAAATGAAAGTTCAAAATATTATAAAACAAATTCGTCCCGATTATATTTTTCATCTTGCTGCATATGGGGTAAATTCAGCTCATACAGATTACATGAATGCCATTGAAACAAACGTTTTAGGTACAATTAATATTATTCAAGCGGCAAAGTCTATAGATTGCAAAAAGATTATTAATATTGGAAGTAGTTCTGAGTATGGAAATAAAACAGACTCTATTCATGAAGGTATGGCACTAACACCAATAGATATTTATGGAAGTAGCAAAGCGGCAGCCACTATACTTGCTCACCAAATTGCTGCTGAAAATAATACTAATCTTATAACCTTAAGACCCTTTGGAATATTTGGAGAAGGTGAAGAACCACATAAAATTTTTTGTTATATTATTTTACAAGTATTGCAGAATAGAACTGTAGATTTAACCTTATGTAATCAATTAAGAGATTACTGCTATATAGATAATATTATAGATGCTTGTATGCTAACAATTGAAAATAATTCTATACGAAATGAGATTTTTAATATTGGAAGTGGCGAAATTTACTCTTTAAAACATTATGTGGAATTACTCTTTAAACACTTGCAGACAAATAACAGACCCAATTATGGTGCATTATCCTATAGAACTAATGAACGAACGATTTCTAAGCCGAATATTAATAAAATTAAAAGTATGCTCTCCTGGGATCCACGCATAAGTATTGAAGAAGGTATTATTAAAACTGTTAATTGGTATAAACATAATGCACATCTATATCTGAATGTATGAAAATCTATTTCTAAGGTGTGAATCAATTGTTAAATAATAGCTTTAATAATGTATTTCATGGAAAAAAGATTTTAATTACAGGTCACACTGGCTTTAAAGGCTCTTGGCTATCCATATGGTTAAAAGAATTAGGTGCGACTGTAATTGGATATTCTTTAGATCCTAAAAATAAAAAAGATAATTTTATGTTAACAAATCTTCAAAACGACATAATTGATATTCGTGGGGATATTAGAGACTTTAATAAATTAAATAAGGTTTTCAAAGAATATAAACCTGAGATTGTATTTCATTTAGCCGCACAACCACTTGTTAAATATTCCTATGATTATCCTAGAGACACGTATGATATAAATGTTATGGGAACAATGAATATATTAGAAGCAATTCGTTTACATGAATCAACTAAAGTAGGAATTATAGTTACAAGTGACAAATGTTATGAGAACAGTGAATGGGTTTGGGGATATCGCGAAAATGACCCAATAGGCGGATATGACCTTTATAGCTCTAGCAAAGGATGCTGTGAACTTTTAATTTCTTCCTACCGTAATTCTTACTTTCCAGAAAAAAAATATGAGCATCATAAAAAAATAATCGCAAGTGTTCGAGCTGGCAATGTAATTGGCGGAGGGGATTGGTCAATAGACAGGATTATTCCTGATTGTATACGAGCATTGGAATCAAATCAAGAAATCTTTATTAGAAATACTAATGCAATAAGACCTTGGCAACATGTACTCGAACCCTTAAGTGGATATTTACTTCTAACAGAAAAAATTTTAATAGATGGTATCCTTTTTTCTGGTGCATGGAACTTTGGTCCAAAATTAAATAATATTGCCTCAGTAAAAGAACTTGTTACCGGTATAATAAAGACTTGGGGATGTGGGAATTGGATATCATCAAATGTACATCAAGAAGAATTTCATGAGGCAACATTCCTAAACCTTGATATAAGTAAAGCGAAATTCAAACTCAATTGGGAACCAAAATGGTCCCTCCAACAGACTTTAGACTATACGGTAGATTGGTATAAAAATTACAATACGTACTCCAGTGCAAAGATGAGAAATTTATGTATTAACCAAATTAAACAATACTCGCAGTCTTAAAAAAAGAAAATAACAATTTTTATAGACCACGTTGTTCTTTCAGGGTGAATATAAGTTTGCTCTTATGCCTATTAACTCGAAACATTTTATTCCTTCCAACATTATTCCCTCTAAATAAGTTATATGTAATCCATTTCATTCCCAAACAAACATTTCATTTAAACTATATAAGTTACAAATACAAGGAATCACGCGTCCTCTTCGTGATTCCTTTTGTCAGAAAGAAGCAACGCCTCATATTAACGACAATATATACAGAACGATTAGGTCATAAAAGCATTGAAATCACAGCCAATATGTATTTTCTTATTATTCCTAAAATCATTGAGAATGAACAAGGCAAATATGATGCTTATGTGGGGTAAGAATTTAACATGGACAAAAGTGGGGCAAAGATAGTTCCCTTGATGAGATATATGTAGAACAACCAAATAGAAAAAAACCTCAACACGTTATGTGAAGTGAACCCGAATAGTGGTACATGAAAAAAACACCTCCTGAATTCGCATACTAAGTATGCAAATTCAACGGAGGTGTTTTTCATTTGAAAGAAAGAGTACATTACCCAGAAGAAATAAA
>Ga0105250_10001174_pt1 | contig 14702 bp, 13 predicted proteins | sample KBSS54metaG_FD_80425 | JGI IMG/M metagenome (GOLD analysis project Ga0105250, IMG submission 80425) | Switchgrass rhizosphere microbial communities from Kellogg Biological Station, Michigan, USA - KBS S5-4 metaG | ecosystem: Host-associated > Plants > Roots > Rhizosphere > Soil | place...
ACCCAATGGCGGAGGAGATCCGCTCGATTCTCGATGGGCATCTGCACCTGAGCCGCCGGCTCGCATCGGCGAACCACTACCCGGCAATAGACGTCCGGCGCAGTCTGAGCCGCGTGGCCGCCCAGATATGCGACGCCGAGCAGGTGCACGCGGCAGGGCGGATCCGGACCAAGATGGCGCGGATGGACGACCTGCAGATGCTTGTCGATCTCGGCGAGTATCGCCGCGGGGAAAATCACGACGACGATGCGCTGCTCGAGTTGCGCCCGCAACTGGATGCGTGGTTGCGCCAGAGTCACAGCGAGCGCTGCGACGAAGCCGAAATGCTTCGAGGACTGCATGTACTCGCCGGCTAAGTATCGTCAGCTGATCGGTATGTGCGAGCGACGTAAATCCGCCGCCGAGCGCCGGCTGCTGAATGTCCGCCGCGAGCGGCAGGCAATCGACGCCGAGCGCGAACGTCTGCAGCGCACGATCGATCTGATCGCCGAATCGAGTCGCATCGCCGGCCTCGACGAGCGGATTGTCGATCGCGGCGTGCTGTTCGACTGGCTGCGCAAAGGCGCTTCGCTGCGTCACCGTACGCAGATGCTGCGCGTCGAGCTCGAGCAGAACGACCAGCGGGCAGACGAATGCGACCGCCGCATCGATGCGCATCTGGAGGTGCGCCGGACAGCGGAGAACAAGCGGGAGCGCTACTCCGACGCACATCGGAAGGCCGGCGCGCGTATCCGGCGAATGCATCTCAACGTCGAGGAATCTGAACTGGAAGAGCGGAAATCATGGTTGAAGTAATCGGAAGCGGTGACGTGACGGTACCGTCATGCGGCGAGCGGTTGCCCGTACAGTCGATCGACTCGCGCGTCAGAGCGGTGAACGATACAGCTGGCATGACGCCGGACGACTGGTTGGACGGTGAAGGTCGCGATGAAGAGGCGACATCGTCGATCGATCGAAAATGGCGCGACCGGCCGGCATCGCGTGAAAACAGCATGGTGACTCCGGATGCCGCCGGAGCCGACATCGCGCCGCAGCATGAAGATCTGCAAGGTGGCATGTCGGGGCGTACGCGGTCCGACGACGCGCTGGCCGGACAAGTCGCGCGCGGGAACGAGGAAGGCGTCGCCGACGAGCGGCCGGACTGCGACGGCGCGGCCGCGCGTCGGTCTGTGGCTGCGGGCAATGGCGTGACGCGCACTGCGTCGAGTCGGCACGCAGCCTACAGCGAGCCGCTGTCGGACACGGGCTTGCTCGCCGATGAATCGATGCAGTTCGAAACGTTCGAGCAGCGCGAATCGCGGGCCTTGAAGACGAAAGACGCACGCGCGGGGGCGCGGCCGTCGAGCGAGGACGGTGAGGCCGCATCGTCCGTCGTGGAGCGAGGCAGGCACGCCGACGAGCTGCGCCGCCGCGAGCCGGTCCCGCGTAGGACGCCGCAGCCGGCCGAGCAATCCGCTATGCCGGATTCCGGTGACAGCGTGCAAGCCCCGCGCGAATTCGTCTACCGGTTCGAATCGTGGGGAGCCGGTCATGCGGTTCGGATCGTGCAGGACGCGCGTGAGAGAGACAAATTCACGCTGATTCCGTCGAGCGGATTCGTGACCGAGCAACTGGGTAGACGGCGTCCGACGCTGAGGAAACTGAACATCCAAGGCCATATGTCGAGCGCAAGCGACGCGCGGACTGCTGCAGCGTCGCACGAGCCGCGGGCCGCCATGGAAGAGACGGAGGAGCCGCAATGAGGCTCTCGTGCATCAGGCGAACAACGCGCGACGAACTGAGCGCGCGGCAATTGCTGGCCGCATGGACGCGGCGCGATGTGACGTGGCGTCGCGAGCCTCCGCCGGCCGGCGATACGTTCGCGATCGTCGACGCCTATTGCAATGACCGCCACTGGAGCGGTTATGTTGATCTGGATGCGTGGCTCGAGCGCGCCGCACCGCAGATTGCCGCTTTGGCACGGCAGGGCCGGCATGCGACGGCCCACGCTATGCGCATGTTCAACGCGTGCGAGCGCCCGATCGACGTGCCCGGGCCGCTTCGCGAGCTGTCGTATCACCGCATCACTGCGCGTCTGCCGGCGGAGTGGGAAGCAGCACCGTCATCGGCAGTTGCGGTCGACGTCCCGCACGGGCCGCTGTGGCTGACGACGCTGCCGGCGGCGACGCCGGGCGACGGATCGTCGCTGTCGGAATGCACGCGTGCGCTGCCCGTGTTGCTGGAGTTCCGGCTAGGCATCAGCCGGCTACGGCGCTCGCTGCTTCAGTCGGTGCAGCCGGGCGACGTGCTGCTCGTCGCGGATCCGCGCCACGCCGTGTGCGTCGAAGGGCGCGTACTCGGCGCTTTCAGAATTGACGAAGAAGGATTGCACATCATGAACACCGGTCACGACGAACATCAGGACCTTCAGGCTCCTTCGGGAGAGGCAGCCGCGCCGATCGATGTATCGGATCTGCCGATACGCATCGATTTCGTGCTGCACCGTTGCGCAATGAGCGTGTCCGATGTGGACGCGTTCGGGCAGGGTACGTTCCTGCCGCTGGCGCCCGACGCGCAACGGCGCGTCGAAATCACGTCCGGCGGCGCGGTGCTCGCCGTGGGCGAGCTCGTCGAGCTCGACGGCCGGCTCGGCGTCGAGATTCACCACGTTGCTAGGGGGCGTCGCGATGGATAACCATATCGCGCTGATCGGCCTGCTCGGTTTTGCTTCCTTGCTGCCGTTCGTGCTCGCCGCGGGCACGTGCTATCTGAAATTCTCCATCGTGTTCGTCATCGTGCGAAACGCGATCGGCTTGCAGCAGGTACCGTCGAACCTCGTTCTCAACGCGATCGCGCTGATGATGTCGATTTTCGTGATGATGCCGGTGGGCAAGGCGATCTACGATCATCAGCTCGACAATCCGGTCGATTTCTCGAATCGCGAATCCGTCCAGCAGTTCGTCGACGGCGGGCTGGACAGCTATCGGCAGTACCTACAGCGCTACAGCGAACCCGAGCTGACCGCATTCTTTCAGAAGATCCAGGTCGACCGCTCCGTCGGCGACGATCACGCCGACGAGGCCGACGACGCGGAGCCGGCCATCGCCGCATTGCTGCCTGCTTATGCGCTCAGCGAGATCAAGAGCGCGTTCAAGATCGGCTTTTACATCTATTTGCCGTTCATCATCGTCGACCTTGTCGTGTCCAGCGTGCTGCTTGCACTCGGGATGATGATGATGAGTCCGGTCGTGATATCGGTGCCGATCAAGCTGATTCTGTTCGTATCGCTCGACGGCTGGTCGATCTTGAGCAAGGGGCTGGTCAAACAGTACCTCGAACTGGGGGTGACGTGATGGAAGACGTCGGGTACGCAGCCAACAAGGGCTTGTACATCACGCTGATGCTGATCGTCGGACCGGTCCTGGTGGCGACCGTCGTCGGTCTCGTCGTCGGTCTGATTCAGACCGTCACGCAACTTCAGGAGCAGACGCTCGCATTCGGCGTCAAGGTGCTGGCGGTGAGCCTGTGCCTGTTCCTGTTTGCCGGATGGTACGGCGAAGTGATGCTCGCATTCAGTCGCGAGATGATCGAGCTTGCGCTCGGATAGGTGGACCGATGAACGTTGGCCTGCTTTTCGATCTCCACGGCTGGCTGCTTGCCGCGGCCCTCGGTTTCGCTCGGATCGGTCCGGTCTTCTTCATGCTGCCTTTCCTCGACAACAACGTGTTGACCGGCAGCACGCGCAACGCGCTGATCTTCATCGTCGCACTCGGCTTTTGGCCGCCGCCCGTGAATACCGTCATCGAAATCGGGACGCTGCCGTATCTGGCCGCGATAGCTCAGGAGCTGGTGATCGGCGTGATGCTCGGCGCGCTGCTGGCATGGCCGTTCTGGGTTTTCCATGCGGCCGGAAGCGTCATAGACAACCAGCGCGGCGCGACGTTCAGCAGTTCGGTCGATCCGTCCAACGGCATCGACACGTCGGAGCTCGCCAACTTCCTGAACCTGTTCGTCGGTGCGGTCTATCTGCAGAACGGCGGCCTCGACGTATTCGTCAACGCCGTCGACGGCAGCTATCGGCTGTGCGATCCGATGCAGGGGTGCGGGTTCGAATGGGCGGCCGTCACGCAGATCGTGGATGCCGTGGTCGTGAAGGCCGTCATCGTCGCGAGCCCAGTGATCGCGATGCTGTTTCTTTGCGAATTCTCGCTCGGTTTGCTTGGGAGGTTCACACCGCAGATGAATCCGTTTTCGGTGTCGATGACGGTGAAGAGCGTCGTGGTATTCGGGATGCTAATGATCTACATGTCACCGATGTTTCCCGGCGAGATCATGGCGCTCAGCCCGATGCTCGACGACATCCGTGCGTTCTTTCAGCAGAGTTGACCATGTCGGCACAGAGCAAGACAGAGGAAGCGACGCCGAAGAAGCGGCGCGATTCCGCGCAGCGCGGGCAGATCGTCAAGGCGCGGGACGCAGTCGTAGCGTGCGTGATGTTATGCGGCGTACTGGTCGTGTCGCGTGCGAGCCTGAGCGAGGTCGGTGCAATCCTGATCGACATGATGCGCGGAGGTTTCGAAGTCGACACGTCCGCGTACGTAAGAGCGCTTCTCGTCGCGTGCGTGAAGGTCGTCGCGCCGGTAGTACTCGGCTGCATCGTCGCGGCTGCCGTGCCGTCGCTGGTGCAGAGCAAGTTCGTGCTCGCGACCAAGGCGCTCAAGATCAATTTTGGTGCACTCAACCCGATCAACGGCTTCAAGAAGATCTTCAATCTTCGAACGATCAAGGACTTCGTAAAGTCGTTGCTGTATCTGGTCGTGTTTTCGGTGGCGGTGTGGATCGTTTGGGTGCGAAACAGGACAAATATTGTCGGGCAATTTTATTGGGACGTGCATGGCGTCGTTGAGATATGGACGAGCCTGATCGTCGACATGGTGCTGACCTGTCTCGCGTGCGCACTGGCGATCCTGATCCTTGACGTGTTTGTCGAGATGCTGATTCACCGAAAGGATCTGCGAATGGCGAAGGACGAGGTGAAGCGCGAGCACAAGGAAAACGAAGGGGCGCCCGAGGTCAAGAGCAGGCGCAGGGAGCTGCACCAGGAGCTGTTGTCGGAGCAGGACAAGCACGACATCAAAAGTTCGAAGATGATCGTCGCCAATCCGACACATGTCGCGGTCGGGATCTACTTCAATCCGTCGCATCTGCCGTTTCCGATCGTCTCCATCAGCGAGCGGAATCAGCGGGCGCTCGCCGTACGACGCTATGCGGAGCAGGTCGGCGTGCCGGTCATCGTCGACGTCCCGCTTGCCCGCCAGGTTTACAAGACGCACAAGCGCTACGAGATTGTGAGCCTGGACGTGCTCGAGCCGATCGTCAGGCTGATGGTATGGCTGCGCGACGTCGAGCTGGCTGCGATGGGCGATGCCGATGACGGTGGCGCGGCGCAGGACGGGGAGTCTGCCGAAGCGGCGGCGTCCGCGGGCGACAGTGCGCTGCAGCCGGCCGCGAATGCAAGTGGAGGCGGTGGCGATAGCGCTGAGAAAAATGGCAAAAACGATTGATCCGGTGTGCGTTTTTTTAACGCGTGAATATAGTCAGACATGCAGAATATGATCACCGTTTGGTGGTCGATGGGAGTTTTTTATGGAACATCAAAGCGGCACCGAGGAGCAATATCTGAACGTGGTTTTGGAGTCGGTGAATAACGGTGTCACCCTCAAGGAAATCCACGGTCTCGGAGAAGATCATATGGAGTCGCTTTACGGGCTTGCATATGAGTTTTATCACCAGGGGCGGCTCGACGATGCGGAGAAGTTCTTTCGCTTTCTCTGCATTTACGACTTCTACTGCGTGGATTTCTGGATGGGTCTGGCCGCGGTGCATCAGATGAAGCGCGACTATCAGAAGGCCGCGGACTTTTACGCGGTCGCGTTCGCTCAGGGCAAGGACGACTATCGTCCGATGCTTCATGCGGGTCAGTGTCAACTCGCGATGGGGCGACGCGGCAAAGCGAAGCAGTGCTTCAAGGTCGTGGTGGAGTCGTCATGCGATGAAGCTCTGAAGGAACGCGCCACAATTTATCTGGATGCGATTAAGCAAAAGATGCAAGAGCATGAACAAGGTGAAGGTAATCGATGAACGAAATCAGTAATGACGGAAGCGGCGGGGCATGGCAGGTATCGCCGCGGTTCGTTTCGGCGGATCCGCAACGCGCGGCGGCTGCGAACCGTCTGGCTTTGGGCGGGGTCGACTGCCAGGAACTGCTGGCGGAAATGGTCGAAGCGTTTGGTCGTCAGGACGACGACGCGAAGGGCGCACGTCCGGATGGAAGTCCGCTTCGACAGCCGACCGTGCCGTTTGAGCATGCGCTGGCGGTAGTCAAGGACGCGCTGCCGAGGCTGCAGCAGATGCCGCTGAGCCAGCTGGCTGGCAACGCGGTAGCGGTTGAAGATCGGCGTGCCGAGCATGCGCGCGAGCGCGACATGCAGGTGGAACGATACGACGCTGCGTTGAGCCGGCTGGAAAGCGAGGTCGAAGGCCTCGAGCGGTCGCTCGGGCACTACGAGCGACTGGCTGCGCAAGACAAGGCGCGCGATGAAGAGATCGGCAAGGTGCGGACCGCGCAGGTCCGGGCCTTCAGTGCGTTTGAGGCGGCGGACGACGCAGCGCGCCAACCGCGGGTGGGTGCGCCGGACGGGATGACGCGCGAGGTATCGGCGCTGGAAAGGCTCCTGACCTTGTTCGTGCGTTTTGCCGAGACGTTGTCCGAGCGCGGCGAAAATCGCATCAAGCAAGAAGGCAATCGAATCGAGCTTGCCCGCGAAAGCCGTCTGCAAAAAATGCTTGACGAAATCGACCGCATTGAGAAGGAGAACGCGAAGGCCGAGGAGCTCAACAAGGCCTCCGGGTGCGTCGGGAAGATCATCGGTGCGGTCGTGACCGCGGTGGCGACGATTGGCGCGGTGTTTACTGGCGGTGCGAGCCTCGCCGTGGCCGGCATCGGACTCGCGCTGATGGCGGCGGATTCGATCGTTCAGGCAGTGACCGGCAAATCGTTCATGGAAGAGGTTTTCAAGCCGCTGATGGCCGTGTTGCAGCCGGTGCTCGAGTTCCTGTCGGACAAACTGTCCGACGTCCTGCAGGCGTTCGGCGTCAGCGATGAAGTGGCGAAGATGATCGCGATGGTGGCGGTGTCTATCGCGATGGTCGCGGCGGTCGCGGTGGTATCGATGAGCGGCGCGGGCAGTTTGGTGGCCAAGGGAGCGGGCAAGATCGCGTCGTTGCTCGCGAAGGGCATCGAGCGTACGGTCGGCAAGCTGGTTCCCGAGGCGTTGAAGCAGACCGTGTCGCAAGGCGGTCGCAAGCTGGCGGCCGGCGCGTCGAGCATGGTCGACGCCGCAATGGAGCGCCTCGGAATGAAGAGCGATGCGATCAGCCGGCAGGTCTACGGCCATCGCATGCAGCAGATGGCTGCCGGAGGTGCCGTCGTCAATGTTGCTGTGACCGGCGGCCTGAACGTTGCTGCCGAGGTGCACGCGGTGGAGGCGGCCAAGGCGGAGGCCCAGCTCAAGTTGGCTGAGAACGAAATGGAGTTGCTCGAGCGAATGATGCAGATGATGCTCGACGGAGTGGCAAAGTCGATGGAGCAAGCGAACGCGTTTTTTGCGGCGATTAGCCGCGTCGTGCAGACGCACACGGATGCCAACACGGCCGTGATCCGCATGATCGCGGGAAGCCGCGTCGTTTGACGATGAGCGTGTTTTTACATACGGGAATACAGAAAATGGCAGAAATCAATATGTCGATCGCATCTTCGGTCAGCGAATTCATTCCGCTCGATCACGTCGATCGAGCGGCCGGCAGCCGAAAAGCCGCCGATGCGCGCGCTATCCAGCCGTCGAACGGCGAGCGAATCGCCCCGCACGTCGATCCTGAAGTGCGCACCACGAGCGTGACCGATCTGGTTCGCCTCCTGAAGCACGATCTTGAGCTGCTGGAGCCGCGAACGCGCGACCGCCTGCTTGTCGAGCTGCATGTGGACACGGAACGGCTGAACGGCGAACTCGACACACTCGAACAGCAGTTTGCGTTGGCGACGCGCGACAGTCGGACGGGGTCCGTCGAGCGCGATCCGCGGAATGTACCCGGCGGGCTCGATGGCGGCGACGAAGCCGAACCGGAGGCGCCGAAGGGCGATAGTTTCTCGCGCCTGACCGACCTTTTGACCCGTGCGCTGATGCTGCTCGGAAAAATGTCGAGCGAGCGTAATGCCAGCGGCATGAAAATGGCCGTGGCGTCGGCCGAGCATTCGCGCAAAGCGGGCGACAAGATCGTTGAAAGCGCGCGCCACAATCTCGGCGGCGCGATTGCCGGTGCGGCGGTCGGGCTGATCACGACGGGCGCCGGCACGCGGCAGGTAATGAAGTCGCAAACGCGGCAGATCAAGAACCTCAAATTCAACGACAAGGAGGCGATGACCTTGCGCGACGACGCGCGTGCGATCCGCAAGTCGATCGCACAGGCGGACGCGCACGAACTGCAGGCCGATCGGCTCCGCAGCGTCGGCGGCGACCGTCGTTCCGCGACGTTGCAATCCAGTGAGCGGAATCTGACGCGGGCCGAGCGCGACACGCTTGAAGCGCAGGCCAACGAGATGGATCAGCGCGCGTTCGAGCTCGAGCATCGGTCGAAAGAAGTTTCGCTCGAGCAGCAGCGTAAATCAGTGCTCGGCCAAGCGATCTCGTCGATGGCCCAGCCGGCTGCCGGCATCGCGCAGTCGGGCGCTGGTGTAGCTGCCGCGGCGGCCACGGGGCAGGTGAAGGTCGAGGACAGTTCGAGCGCGATTGCGTCGAGCATGCAGCAGTCGCTGGTGCAATCGGCGGCACGTACCGAGGAGTCGGTAAAGGCGCTGCTGTCGAAGCTCGAGCAACTGATGTCCGGCCGAGAGAGCCTCGTTCTGGGCATGCTGCGCGCGTGAACGGAGCGTAACGAAGGCCGCCGGACAGGAGATACGTCCAGGCGGCTTTTTTGTGTCAAGACGGATTGGTAGAGAGGAAGGACGTATGGCGGAGTTGTCGATTAGCGCATTTGCGAGCCGAAGCGCACTCCAACTAGCGGGTTTCGTCGCTGTGAAGCGAGTCGACGAGCAGCCGCTTATGGCGCGAACGGTGAGCGAGCACAACATGGACCAGGAGGCCCGGAACCGGCCTCCCGCAACACGCGTGCGCAGCGAATTTCATGCAGCGCAGGCGGCGTATCTGGCAGCAGAGCGTGAAGTGCTCAATTTGCGTCTGAGTATCCTGCACTCGCTGCGGCAACAGTTGTCGACCGACGCGCGTGCAGGGCTTGACGAAGCGCTGGCGAAGCGGGAAATGGCCGAGAATCTGTTGGAAAACCTCGCCGAATCGTTGCACGGTGAAGTGGATAAATTTTTGACTGGCGGCCGGACGCCAATCTCAATCGTAAAATTTATCAAGGAGCTTACCGACTATCTCCGCGAATCTTATGGAGATGGCGATGCCGCCTATTTTTTGGTCGGAATAATTCTGGTGGCGGTGCTGGGGCATGAATCTGAGTTGTGGCGCGAATTAATGCCGGACTACAAAGACATCCTGGATGAGTTTATAGAAGGAATTATTAAAGATCCATGGGATATTGGTGTGTTGGCGGATAAATTCAACGCATTTTTTTACGCCATTTCAAAGATAATCAACTTTGATGAAATTGGGAGTGCCCCTGAACAGGATTTGAATCTGGATTTCATTTTTTTATACTTCGGAAAATTTGTCGATGAAGTGAAGAATGGCAACATAGATATGCCTTCTTCGGGATCTGATATTGTTTATTTGTTCAAAGAATATATGGAGCTGCTTATCGAGCAGACGGAAAGTTTGGGAGAGAAACTTTTGCTGCTCCTGGTCTGCGAGATTTTTACCAAATTTGAGAATGATGATACATATCTTCGTGGCATGGAAGTGATGTTCGAATTGATGTTAAGAAAGAAAGATGAGGGCGTAAAGCCGGAACCGGAACCGGAACCGGAACCGGAACCGGAACCGGAACCGGAGCCGAAACCACCCGGCCCGCTTCCGCCTATCAATCCGCCGCCGCCGGTGAAGCCGCCCCCGATCAATCCGCCGCCGCCAGTCAAGCCGCCACCCATTACGGGGAAACCGATCGGCTCCATATGGGAGGAGTTCGTAAAGTCGATCAAATATGGACAATCCATGCTCAAGGCGTATGAGCATTGGTTTTCGGAGGTGGCTGATATATACGATTCATTTGTTAAGGATGTCTATGCCCAATTCGATTCCTTCTTCGTGTTGGATCAACATGGGAACTACCGTTTCCGTGCTAGCGTGTTTGCGAGACACCTTGACGAATTTTTTCAGCGGGAAAGAGAAAATCGTCGTGTGGCTTCTGCGGAAACCAAGGATCAGCTGAAGAGATTTTTTGCCGAAATTGGGATCACTGTGCCGGAGAGTGCATTTAAGCAGGGCAGTGATGGTGGATGGTATGTCTTGCTCAAGGATGTGCCTGATCATCCTGCAAATAAACTGTTTGAAAAAATGAAGGAAGCTGTTATTTCTGCTAGTGGAGCTGTATACTGGCCTAATCTTTTAACAGACGAATATTTTATCGACGGCGGCAAAGATACGGCAGTGATTGCGCGATTTATGGCCGGCATAGAGTCGGCGATGTCACGTTTTGAGGAGCAAATGCAGCTGTATGGTCAAAAATATGCAGACATGCATTCAAAGTTCGAAAACCTGAACAAGACGATCGCGTCGATGATTCAGATCATGGCTGACATGGCGCAATCGATCGTACGTAACATTTGATGATGTACCGCTGCGCCGTCCACGTGCAGCGATCAAGCAGATTGGAGTGAAAGAATGCCAGACGCAACCTCGGGGATACACGGCACGCAGGCTAGCCAGAATCGGCCCGCAGAGTCGGCGCAAGCGGGGTCGGAGTTTCGGTTCGCCGATTCGGTCAAAGGCGTGCAAAGCGGCGCGACAGACTATCCGAAGCAGTACGACATCGTTGGCGGCGCCGGCGCCGGCGACGGCTCGTCGTCGGCGTTGGGTGCCGGTGAGCAGCCAAATCCGGTCAGTGTGGATAAAGTGCACGACGCTGCAAAAAAGCTGGTCAGTGATCGGTTGCAGGAACTGGAGCGCGATTACGTGTTGGGCACGGGTCCGCAGTCCTCGGCCGCGCTGCCGGAGGCGGACCTGCGGCCCGTGGCCTCGCGTTTCGATCTGAGGGACAGAGCGTCGAAGGCGGCGCTCGATGCGCTGATCGGTGACAATGCGAAGCTTCGGCTGACCGTCGAAGGATCAGACGTTGAGCCGGCCGCACGTCGACGATTGATGAATATTGCGATGATGCTGGATGTGGCGAGGCGGTCTTGCGGATCGTCGGGCGCTGGCGAGAAAGCGGGAAAGCAAGTCGGCGAACTCGCGAAGCAAGTCGGCGAACTCGTTCTGCAGCATCGGCTGGGCGAGAAATCGCCTTTCTGTGGCTACGCACCGTCGAACAGCAGAAACAAGCTCGCGAAGCTCGAGGCCGCCGTCAGCACGCTCGTGACGAAAGAAGCGTTCCAGCGCGAAGTTGACAATATAGTCGCGCGCGTCGCCGCCGCTCAGGTCGATTATGTCGAGGCACGTCTGGGCGCGCGGCTTCCTGCATTGCAGCGAAAAGCGATTATCGATGACGGCGGAATCATGTCGGAGCGCGCGAGGTCGGCGTTGAAGCTCGTCGCACAGAACTGGAATGTATACTCGGGGATGAACCGCGTGTTTCTGCTCGAAATCCTGCTGGACGCGGAACGATTGCAGCGGGGGCTCAGCGTGCCGATGCACGAGCCTGCGGGACACGACGTTACCGACGCCGACGGCGGCAAGTACCCGTCGCGCATGCCGCGCGACGACGCTTCGCCGTTTCCGGCCGCTTCGGGGCCGCGATCCGACGGGCGATACGGCGACATGCGCGACGGCGAAATGCCGCCATACCGTCTGTACAACAAGATCGTGGTTGCGCCGACGATCAAGGTGAGCTGTGGCAGTGCGTCGGAAGGCCGGCAGCATGCCGGCATGGATGACGATGAAACGCCGGGCGCGCGCGAACAGGAGACGAACGCCGTCGTGACGGGCAGAACGGTCGATCGCCCGACGGAGACGAAAGCAGATGAGGCTGCCGAACGCTTCGATGCGAAGTCGATCATCGACCGCAAGCCCGAGCGTGAGGATGCGCGCAGCATCCTGACGTTTCACAGCGAGTCGGAAAGTTCCAAAGATTGCGACGATAATGTCTTGGAAGGCTCTTTCGTCAGCCGCTACGACTTCGGCGAGTGGGACTACGAGCCCGGGTCGAACGGCGTCGGCGCGCAAACCGCTTCTGCGGATCTTCGGCGCCAGAAGGCCGGTCCGCAGACGGAACAGTTGAACCCGCAAATTGCTCATCCGCGGTCGACGACCGAGCCTACTTTGTCCGCGACGGTCAAGCTTGTGCGAAGCCGCCACGAAGTGTCCGGGACCGTCTCCAGTACCCCGTATGCGCGGTTGAGCAGCGGTTTTGCCGATCCCCTTCCCCCACGGGCGGGTCTTGATCTGCGTGTCGGATATGCACTGAAAAATATCGGATCGTATTTGAAGCAAATGGATCGCGGTGAGACGGCCGAAGGTTTCGGCGCGAAGCGGGCCAGCTTAAGTGCGCCGAAATCCCCCGAGCCGGCGCGCGATGACGGGGGGCCATATAACCGTGTCGAGGCGCAGGCCGAGCACTTGGCCATTCACGGCGGCACGCACGGCGCGAACGCGTCGCAACGCAAAGAGGACCGGCAGGGTGCGCCGGTGCACCGGCATGGTGAAGTCGTCGGCTCGTATCTGAAGAACGGCACGCTGAATATCATCTCCGCCCGTGATACGCGAACCGTCGACTTGTTTTCGCGGAAAGAGGGCGGGCAGAGTGCGCCGAGGCTCCCGGTCAAGGACGGATATGCGCACAAGCATGTCGGCTCGTATCTGGACAAGAAGCTCGACAAGGTCGTCACGACCGAGGGCGCTCAGGCGCTGTCGAAGCATTGGAGACATTGAGGATAAGTGAAATGATGGATGACAGTATCGGCCGTACAAGCGCTATTCCGCACGCTGCGCATGTCGGTTCATATGTGCCGGATGAGGTTCGGAGCCTTCTCGCCGATTATTTTTCGTTCGAAGAACCGATGCGTGACGACCTTGAGTTGATCGACGACATGGGCGCCGATTCGCTCGACATTCTGCAGATCGCGATGACGCTGCAGGACATGTACGACATTCATATCGACGCCGATGCATTGCCGAGCATGATGACGGTGGGCGGTACGTGCGGTCTGGTACAGCGGTTGATCGACGAACGACGGGGGCCCGGTCGGGCACTGCATTCGTGACATCGCTTTGCGGAAACGGTGGAAGACTCCAAGCGCAAAGATGATCGATACGCTGCAACGCGAGGCCGGGGACAGCCGGCGCACATATTTATAACTGGAGATGGTAAAGGTGCTTAACCATACGATCGAAAAATTGTTATTCGAGTTTTCTCGATTGGCTATCAACGATCGGCAAGTTTTCTTGAACGAAGTCAATCTTTATCTTGTATCGTCTGCGCAAGCTCAAAAGAAGAGCGCCAAAGCATGGGCTGGCAGCCTGCGTGGCCAGGTCGCAAGGGAGCTTGCAGGCGTGAGATCGAAGCGGTCGGGACTGTGATTGCATAGTCTGCAAGACGAGAGCCGATGTTTGTCGGGGCCTGTAGCTCAGTGGTGAGAGCAGCCGACTCATAATCGATTGGTCGCGGGTTCGAATCCCGCCGGGCCCACCATTGACACGTCTTTCAATGCAGCGGCGTCCGGCCGAGGCACCGTTCCGGAATTCGCCGTGTGGCTTTCCGCGGAAATGATCGCGGGACGTTAATAGGAATATCGCCCCCCGGGAGTAATCGCGGTAGCGCCCGGCGGCGGAGCGACGCGGTCTCTGCGCAACGAGGCAATGGTGTACCGGAGGGGTGCCGACGTTGCGGTGTCGCGGGGAAATCGTGCAGACTCGTCCGGCGAATCCATATTCCTGTAGTTGGGTTTCCGCACGTGCCGCACGTTCGATGCCGGAACGTTGTCGTTTTCAGTGATCGATCGACCGGTTTTAATACACATCACCATTCGGAGTGTCGATGAATTTTCCTTCTCGTTTTGTGCGGTGTGCCGCGCTCGCCATGCTTTCATACGGCGCGTGGGCTCGGGGTAGTCTTGCCGAGCATCCGGTCGGCTTGAACATGTTCGCCACGGAAAGTCGGGCGGCAACTCACAATGCGGCGTCCGCGACGCACGCGGGTCAGGGCGCGCAGCAAGCGGCGTCGGGAGCGCGCAGTGCTTTCGAAGTACGTGATACGCGGCCTTTGCGCGTATTGGACGACAAGGTGGAACCGCAGCCTTCGGCCGCACCAGCACCGGATCGGCCATGGTCGACGAACGGTGTTGCGCTCGGTGCGGATGGGCGCGGCAGTTTTGGTGCGGCGCTGAACTCATATGAGCAACGCGAGCAGAACCGGCGGAATCATCTGCACGCGCATGGCTTGCGGCCGGCGGGCGGCGGTCCACCGCATGTGCTGGGCGGGCTGCCCGATTCCGTGCGCGGCGCGCCGAACCCGATCGATCCGTCGGTATCGCAACCCGAGACACGCACGTTCTA
>Ga0105250_10001178_pt1 | contig 14682 bp, 10 predicted proteins | sample KBSS54metaG_FD_80425 | JGI IMG/M metagenome (GOLD analysis project Ga0105250, IMG submission 80425) | Switchgrass rhizosphere microbial communities from Kellogg Biological Station, Michigan, USA - KBS S5-4 metaG | ecosystem: Host-associated > Plants > Roots > Rhizosphere > Soil | place...
AGCACAAACGGGTTTACGCGCTGGGCAACGATACCTTCCGGCTGGATTATTACAGCGCCGGCAACTTGCTGACGCTGTTGGAAAAACAGTTTATTTCTCGGTAGTCTCGCTGGCGGGCTGGAGTCTTTCTTCCTGCCCGCCGCTGCCCACCTGGCGCAAACCGCGCATGGCGAAAGCCAGTACCACACCCAGCACCGCCACCCCAAAACCAAAACTGGTCGACGTCATCGCCGGCAGCATAAACGCCCCCATTGCCCCCAGCAGTAACGCTCCCAGCGCATCGCCCACGACGTTTTGCGCCGTCCACAGACCATTGATGCGCCCCAGGAAGGCGTCCGGCGTCAGGTTCTGAATCAGCCCGTATTGCAGCAACGAGTTCACCGCGCTCAGGTAACCAAAAATCACCAGGAAAAACAGCGCCAAACCGTACCATGGCATCAGACCGAACAGACCTATGGCGACGAACGCACCTATCGCCGTCGTCAACATCATCCAGCCCGGCCGCGCTACGTGAGCGACCCGGCCGCTGGTGAACGCGCCAATCGCCGCGCCGAGCGGGACTGCGGAATACATAAAGCCCAATTGCGCTGCGCTGACGTGCCATATGCCGGACATCGCCGGATATAGCACCCGCACCGCACTGGCCATGGTCAGCAGCGCGCCGATCAACGCCACCATACCGATTACCCGGTTGCGGAACAGGAAGCCGAAACCACCGGCCAATGCGCGCAGCGGGTGTTCGCGCGGTTGTGGTGGCGGTGCTAGCTGCGGCAGACGCAGCAAGGGGATCAACGTCAGCAAAGTGCCCAACGCCGCCAGGCCGTAGTTCCATATCACGCCGGAGTGGGCGATCACCAGGCCCCCGATCGCCGGCGACAGGATCGAGCCAAAACGCACCGTCAGCATACTGATGGCACCGGCCTGAACGATGTTTTCACGCCCCACCAACGCCGGCGTGGCGGCCAGCAGCGCCGTCACCCCGACCGCGCCGAAGAAACCGTCCCACACGGCCAGCAAATAAATCGCCGTTAACGAAGAGGTCGGCAAGGCAGCGTTCAGGCACAGCCCGATAAAGCCAATGCCGCAGGTGGAGCGAGCAAACAGAATCAAACGGCGGCGCTCGTAGCGATCGGCCAATACGCCCCCCATCAGCAAACCGGCAAACATACCGCTGCCCGCCAGCGTCACGGACAGCCCGACCAACAGGGTCGAACCGGTCAACGCCTGGATCTGAACCGGGATCGCAATGGCCATCAATCCCAGCGCCAGAATGGAAATAAAACGCGCGCAAAATACGGCACGAAACGCGCCATTGGTCTTAAGCAGGCCAAAATCCAGCAAAATAGAGGGCTTACTCATCAGCTTTCTCACCACAACGTAGGAAAAGGGACAGCGTCTATAGCCAAAATAATTGGAGTTGAATCAAGGCGGCAACCAAGCGCATCCCCAATCACGTACAGGAAGTACGTGATTGGGGGTAAGTGCAGGCAGCCAACGCAGAGACAGCTTCAAGAATGAAGGGTATGTGCTGCAATAGCGAAGGGAGTCATGGTAACATAGATGAAAGCAATCAATAATGATAATAAATATCATTTATATTCAATTAAATAACGGATTGTTATGTTACGGATTACACGCAATGGCGCGCCGTCCATTCCGGCCCCCAGGGATCGTCTTATTAGCGGCACTCCCCACTCATTTCATCGCAAACTGTTTGGTTTGCTGCTTGCCGTTTGCGCGCTGTTGGCCGTTATGCTACTCAGCCTGTCGCTCGGCGCTAAATCCATCCCTTTTGATACGGTTATCCAGGCGCTGAACGGTCAATGCCGTGGAGCGGACTGCACCATCATTACCGAAGCCAGGTTGCCGCGCACGCTGGTGGGCGTATTGGCCGGCATTGCGCTGGGCCTGTCCGGCGTATTGATGCAAACCCTCACCCGCAACCCACTGGCCGATCCGGGCATTCTCGGCGTGAACGCCGGGGCGGGATTTGCCGTGGTACTGGGCATCACCTTCTTTGGTGCCGCCGCGGTTAGCCAATACCTGTGGTTCGCCTTTGCCGGGGCGATGTTCGCTGCGCTGCTGGTCGCGTTGATCGGCGCGCTGGGCGGCGGCAGCCTGAACCCGGTCCGCCTGACGCTGGCCGGGGTCGCGATGGCGGCAGTGCTCGAGGGAATGACCTCAGGGATTTCTCTGCTTAATCCGCTGGTGTTCGATCAACTGCGGTTTTGGCAGGCCGGTTCGCTGGATATTCAAAATATGCAGGTGGTGCGCACCGTCACCCTGCCGATCCTGCTGGGCACGCTAATCACGCTGTGGATGAGCAAATCGCTTAACAGCCTGAGTATGGGCAACGAATTGGCCACTGCGCTGGGCACCGGCATCGTCCGCACCCAATTGCTGGGCCTGCTGGCGATCACCCTGCTGTGCGGCGGCGCCACCGCCGCCGTCGGCCCGATAGCCTTCGTCGGCCTGATGATGCCGCTCATTGCCCGGCGGCTGGCCGGCTCCGAGCTGCACTGGATGCTGCCGTGGACGCTGGTCCTGACCCCCATCCTGTTGCTGAGCGCCGATCTGATTGGCCGCTTCCTGGTGGCCGGCGAACTGCGCGTTTCCATCGTGACCGCCCTGATTGGCGCACCGCTGCTGATCATGCTGGTGCGCCAACGCCATATGTTCAGGAGGCAACGCTAATGTCGATGCTGGCTGCCCGTCTGATGACCGACCCAAAATTGCGTGCCCTGTCGCGGCCGACGCTGACCGCGTCGATACTGGCGCTTGCCTGCGGGGTACTGGCGATTTACGCCCTAGGTTCCGGTTCCCTTTCGCTTAACGCCACGCAGGTGATCGACGCTCTCCTCGGCAAAGGCCCGACAAACCTGACGGTGATAGTCACCCAGTGGCGCCTGCCACGCGTCACTATGGCGTTGCTGTTGGGCGCCGCACTCGGGATCAGCGGCGCTATTTTCCAGTCTCTGCTGCGCAACCCGCTCGGCAGCCCGGACGTGATTGGCTTCAATACCGGCGCCTACAGCGGCGTATTGGTAGCCATAGTGCTGTTTAACGGCGGCGTTATCGGCATCACCTCCGGGGCGCTGGCCGGTGGCCTGCTGACCGCCGCGCTGGTTTATCTGCTGGCATGGCGCAACGGTGTCGAGGCTTTCCGTTTGATTATCGTCGGCATCGCCGTGCGCGCCCTGCTGGTGGCCGGCAATACCTGGCTTATCATCAGCGCCTCGCTGGAATCCGCCATGACCGCCGGGTTGTGGAGCGCAGGGTCACTTAACGGCATAAGCTGGGCAAAAAGCCTGCCGGTGCTGGCGGTGATCGCACTGTGCTGCCTGCTGTTGCTGACGCTGTCACGCCGCATGCGGCTGCTGGAAATGGGTGACGACACCGCCTGCGCCCTCGGCGTGCCGGTGTAACGTTCGCGCGTGCTGCTGCTGCTGATCGGCGTAACGCTGACCGCCGCCACCACCGCCGTGGCCGGGCCGATCTCCTTTATTACGCTGGTGGCGCCGCAGATTGCCCGCCGCCTGTGCGCCAACCGCAGCGTCCTGTTGCTGACCGCCCTGACCGGCGCGCTGTTGCTGCTGATCGCCGATGTCGCCGCCCAGCGCCTGTTTATGCCTTATCAATTGCCGGTAGGCGTGCTGACCGTCAGCCTCGGCGGCATTTATCTGATTTGGCTGTTAATCCGTGAGTCACGAAAAAAATGAATGCTGAACCCCTGCTGCCCGCGCCGCTGCGCGCTGAACACCTGACGCTAAGCTATGACAAGAAAATCGTAGCGAGCGATCTTTGCGTCTCTATCCCCCAGGGCGAGCTGACGGTGATTATCGGGCCGAACGCCTGCGGTAAATCTACCCTGCTGCGCACCCTCAGCCGCCTGATGCAACCGCAAGCCGGAACGGTCTGGCTGAACGGCAAGCACATCAGCGAATACGCCACCAAAGAGGTGGCGCGCCAGTTAGGCCTGCTGCCGCAAAGTTCGACCGCTCCCGGCGACATCACCGTGTTTGATCTGGTGGCCCGTGGCCGCTACCCGCATCAGCGTCTGTTCAGCCGTTGGCGCGAAGAAGACCAGCAAGCGGTGGAGCAGGCAATGCGTTCCACCGGTGTGTTTGAACTGGCCGAACAGCCGGTGGATACGCTTTCCGGCGGGCAACGTCAGCGGGTCTGGATTGCGATGGTACTGGCGCAGCAAACGCCGCTGCTGTTGCTGGATGAACCGACCACCTGGCTGGACATTAGCCATCAGATCGACCTGCTGGAATTGATGCGTCAATTAAACCGTGAAAACGGCCACACGCTGGTGGTAGTGCTGCATGATCTCAACCACGCCTGCCGTTACGCCACCCATCTGATCGCCATGCGCGGCGGCAAAGTCGTGGCCGAAGGTGCACCTAAGGATATCGTGACGCCGGAGTTGATCGAAGAAGTGTACGGCCTGCGCTGCATGATCATTGACGATCCTGTCTCGCACACGCCACTGGTGGTGCCGCTGGGAAAATGATTTCCCGCAGATTTGAACGCGGTTCGCAGCGCTCCTAAAAGGACAAGGCCCACGAATGGGCCTTGTCGTACAACTAACAACGGGGCGGCTTGAAAGACGACGGGTATTACAGCGCTCTTAGAATGCGGTTCAGCAAGGGCCCCAGCACCTTAAACGACGCCGGTGAGACGATATCTACGTGCGCGCAATCCAGTTCATGAACCTGCAAGGCATCCACATATTCCGCCCAGGTTTGCTGCACGTCCATCCCCTCCTGCAACGTCTGACGCGCGACAAACAGCGTCGCCTGCCCGCTGAAATTCGCCGTATGGGTCGCGGAAAGCAGACGCACCGAATCGGCATAGTTGGCTTCGATATTATCGAACATCGCCACCCGGGTTTCGCCCAGTGCCGGATCCAGCGTATCTTCCGATACCGCCAGGAACTGCTGGCGTTCGCGCTGCACTTCTTTCAACACGTTGTCATCCAGCATCACGTCCCAGTTTTGCGTTTCCGGCGGATAGGTATCCAGCAGGCCCAGGAAGGCCACTTCTTCGCCTCGCGCCTGCAACCTGGCGGCGATCCCCTGCGCCAAGGTGCCACCCAGCGAATAACCGATAAAGTGGTAAGGCCCCTGCGGCTGAACCTGCAATACCGTCGCCAGATGCGCCTCGCAAACCTGATCCATATTTTCGCTGAGCGCCAGCGGGCCATCCGGACGCGGCGACTGAATGCCCACCAGTGACCAATGTTGATCGATATAGCGCGGCAACACGCTGAACTGCCAGGAGAATCCGGAAGCCGGATGCAGGCAGAACAGCGTCGGGCCATCGGTGGTACGCAGCGGCAGTACGCTGTCGAAACCGGTTTGGTCGGCTTCTTCCTGGGTGCGTTCTTGCGTTAGCAGTTGCGCCAGCTGTTCCACCCGGGAAGCGACCATCACCTGCCCTACCGAAACCGCCTTGCCCAACTCGCGCCGCAGCTCCGCCGCCTGCCGCATGGCCAGCAGCGAGTGGCCGCCGAGGGCGAAGAAATCATCGTCGGCAAATACGGTTTCACGTTGCAGCAAGCGCGCAAATACCGCAGCGATCGCCGTCTCCAGCCCGGGTTCAGGTTCACGACCCGCAGCCCTGACGCCGTTTTGCGGCTGCGGCAGCGCTTTGCGATCCAGCTTGCCGTTAGCGCTTAGCGGTAAAGAGTCCATCTCAACCAACGCCACCGGCACCATGTGTGGCGGCAGGCGATCGGCCAAGGCGGCACGCAGGCCGTCGAGATCCAGGCGCACGCCAGGCTGGGCCACCAGGTAACCCACCAGTTGGCGGGCATCCCCACCGCCGGTGTCTGCCGGCGTATTGCCCAGTACCAGCGCATGGGTCACCGCCTGCTTAATGCCAGGCAGCGACAGCAATGCATGGTCGATTTCGCTCAGCTCAATGCGCTGACCACGAATTTTTAGCTGATCGTCGCTGCGGCCGAGGTATTCCACTTCGCCACCCGGCAGCCAGCGCGCAACGTCGCCGGTACGATACGTCCGTCCGCCGTTGCCTTCGGGATCGGCCACAAAGCGGCTGGCGGTCAGTTCCGGGCGGCCAAGATAGCCCTGTGCCAGCTGCACGCCGGTAAGGTACAAATCGCCGGCCACGCCCGGCGGCACCGGCCGCAGACGCGCATCCAGGATGCGCAGCCCGGTATTCCACACCGGCAGGCCGATCGGCACATTGGCGCCCGTGATTGCCGCCAGCGACTCGCCCCAGGCCGGATGCCAACTGACGTCCACCGCCGCTTCGGTCGGGCCATACAGATTATGCAAGGGCACGCCAGTGCGGCTTTGCCACAGGCGACACAGCTCAGCCGGCAGCGCTTCGCCGCTGCAAAAGACCTGCCGCAACGGCGCACAGCAGGCCACCGCCGGCGGGTTGTCCAGCGCGCCGACAAAGGCCGCCAGCATCGAAGGCACGAAATGCAGCGTGGTAACCCGATGCCGGTCAATCAACGCCAACAGCTGTTGCGGGTCGCGGTGCGCTTCCGGCGGCGCCATCACCAACTGGGCCCCCACCATCAACGGCCAGAAAAACTCCCACACCGAGACGTCAAAGCTGCATGGCGTTTTCTGCAGCACTACATCGTTCGCCGCCAGTGGATACTGATGCTGCATCCACAGCAAACGGTTGACGATCGCCTGATGCCCCACCAGCACGCCTTTCGGCCGCCCGGTAGAACCGGAAGTAAAGATGATGTAAGCCGGGTGATGCGGCGTTGGCCCGCTGAGTATCGCCTCAGCCGCGCAGTCGACGTCCAGAGGCGCATCAAACAGCAGGATTTCTCCCTGGCCGGCAAAACGCGCCTGCTGGGTAGGTTCGGTGATGATCAGTCGCGGTGCGGCATCTTCCAGCATCATGCCGAGGCGTTCGTCAGGGTAGCCGGTGTCCAGCGGCAAGTAGGCGGCCCCCGCTTCGACAATCGCCATCAGCGCCAGCGACAGGAACACCGAGCGCGGCAGCGCAACGGCAACGATATCGCCGGGCTGTACACCCTGTGCCGTCAGTTGGCGCGCCAGCGCGGTGACCTGTTCACGGGTTTCGCGATAACTGAACCGGTATTGCGCGTCTCTCAGCGCCGGGGCATCCGGGGTTTTCTGCGCCTGTTCGGCCAGCAGGCCGCTGAGGGTTTGCGCCGCCACCGGATGAGCAGTGTCGTTAACCCTGGCCAGCAGTTGGCGGTCCTGTTCGGTCAGCAAATCGGCTTCGCCAATCGGCATCTGCGGCCGGGCGGCAAACTGACGCAGCAACCGCGGCAGGCGCTGTAAATGCGCCGCCAGCTCATCGCGCTGATAACGTTCGGCATTGGCCAGCAGATCCACCTTCAGCGTGCCGGCCTCGTCGAGATACAGCGCGATCTCCAGATCCCGTACCGGCCCCGAGGCCAACTCGTGAGTAATGCCTTCGATACCGCCGAAATCCAGCTGGAAATCGAACATTTTAAAGTTGAAAACGGTGCCGTACAGCGGCTGGGCATCGCCAATCCGTCCCAAATCACGCTGGATTTGTTCCGCCTCGTAACGCTGATGACGACGGACGGTTTTCAACTCACGGCCGATGCCACCGGCGATCTCGCACAGCGTGGCCTGGGGATCGAGGTGCATTTCGATCGGCAATACGTTGATCACCGGGCCGTTGGCGCACAGCGCAGCCGAACCGGTGCGGCGCATAAAGATGAAACCGGCGCTGAAGCTGCCGTGGCCGCTCAGGCGAGACACCCACAGCGCCACCAGCGCCAGCTCCATATCCGCCACGCTGAACTGCTGCGGGCTGGCGTTCACCAGTTGGGTAAAATCTTGACGATCGCACAGCTGCGATAACCGGTGGATGCGGGTGGTTGGCGTCTGCCCGGCCAGCGGCTGCGGGCAAAGCGTGGCCGGCGCAGGCAACTGCTGCGCCTTGTTCAGCCAAAAAGCGGCATCGCGCTGGCAGGTTGCCGACTGCTGGTAGCACTGATATTCCGCCACCACCTCGCTGAAGGAGGTAAACGGCGTCGGATCGGGCTGTTCATCGTTCAGTATGCGGCTGCAAATATGGGCGATTCTGCGAGCAATGGCGGTAAAACTGAAGCCATCGACCAGAATATGGTGGTAGCGCTGATACCAGAACCAACGCCGGTCCGACAGGCGGATCAACATATGGCGGTACAACGCCTTGCCGCTGCCGATGCGCAAATCACCGGACATATCCAACTGCATCACCGCCTGCGCCGCCGCCAGGGCATCGGGAGAGCCGCGCAGATCGAGATATTCCGTCGGCAGGATCGCCAGGTCGGCGTCATGCCACTGTACCGGCACCCCGTCCCGCTCTTCAAAGCGGAGCTGAAGAGTATCGACTTCGGACAACCCCTGCGCAATCGCCTGCAATAGCCGCTCTTCGTTCAGTGGGCCGCTGAGTTCGATATAGTGGGAAACCGCATAGGCATTGGCGTACGGCGATATTTGATCGGCCACCCAGATGCCAGGTTGCGCGGCGACCAGCGGCAATTCAGTGGCAGGCCGCGCTTCGGTCGGTAATAAAATAGGGTCTGACAAGGGAGTGACTCCTGTTAACGGTAATGGCGCCATCACGCCTTACGCAGCGATGCGGGCCGCATATCCTGCCAATGCTGTTCCAGCCAGCTCACGCACAGCGAGCGTACCGCCGGGCCGAAAACCGGCGTCCACCCCACCGGTACTGTGCTGAAATCAGGCCACAGGCTGTACTGCCGCTCATCGTTTTGCAGAATCAGGCAGATTTGGTGTTCATCATCGAACGGGTTCTGAGTTTCCATCACGGACTCCTTGGACTTTGAAAGTTAGCCTGGCGAATGGCACCGCAGGCTGATCCGCCCACAACGCCTGCAGCCCGTCGATCAACCCGCCGCGCCAGCACAGAGAGTCGTGCCCGCCTTCCACCAACCGGTATTGCACCTGATGGCCGGCATCACGCAGCACATCCGCCATCCGATCATTCACCCTGCGCGCCACCTGTTCGTGGGTGCCGGCCTCCATGAACACCTTCAATCCGCCCTTGCCGCCAACGCTTCGTTCGGCCTGGCGCAGCAGCCAACCGGCATCGGCCGGCACGGCAGGTTGCTGGTACATGTCGCGACGCGGCCACCAGAAGGAGCCGGACTGAGCAATCACGCCGCCAAAACGCTGCGGCCAGTGGAGACCGGCATACAGCGAAGACAGGCCGCCGAAGCTCTGGCCACACACCAGCGTGCTTGCAGGGTTGCCGCTGTGGGGTGCCCATTCAGCCAATTGCGGCAGCAGTTCTTCCTGCACCGCCAACCAAAAATCCTCATTGCAGGCTAACTCATGCGCACGCTGTTTTTGATCGATGGCATCAATCAACAGATACACCGCCTCCGGCAGTTTACCTTCACGAGTCAGTTGCATCAGCGGATCCCAGACCGGCATGTTGCTCGACCAGAACTGGCCGTCCAGCAGCAGGGCCAACGGCCGTTGCGCCGGGTTGCTGTCGCCTGTGGTGTAAACCCAAACGTTACGGGTATTGCCCAACCGCGCGCTGTGCCAGCTGTGGCGTTGCAGCCTGGCAGGCGGAGCCGGGGTACAACGCCCGCAGGCCGACGCATAACGATCGAAATCCTGCCAGGCCGGTTGCGGCAACGCCGCCGGCATATGCAGGCCGGACAAGACGTTGCCGTTGGCGCCGAACCAGGAGCGATGAGGATTAAGCAGATCGTGGGTGGCGCTGGCAAACACCTGATGCCACCAGTGACGGACCGAATGCATATTGGCGTGCGCATCGTTATCGCTGAGCGTCAGCGGCCGATCGTCCATGCAAGGCATAAAGCAGTAACTGCCACGCCAGTCGGCGTTCAGCTCGGTTTGCCAATACCAGACGTCGGTCCCTTCCAGCCGTTGCAAGCTCTGCGGTGGCGAGGGCTGATGATGATCGGTGAGGCAGTTGATGTGGATCCAGACGCGTTGATAGGCTGAAGTGAGCTCACATCCCTGAGGATCACGCCATAAAAATGTGACCTTCCCTCGCCCATCTCCTTGCAGCTCCACCAGCGGCGTACCGCGTTTGGCGATATTCAGCCACCATCCATGACGCCCGGCGTGCTTGCTCGATAATAATCTGCTGCTTTCTGACTCGGATTTTGTTTTCAAAACGCCTATTCACTTTTAGCTGGCAGCTTCAAGAACGCCGGCACATTCGCGGCGCGAGGCGCTGCCTAAAAACGGTAAACCGAATACTATTGATAATTATTTGCGTTTGCAATAGTGTGTTAAGGCTCGTAAACAGAGCAGGTATTCTTCAACAGGGACGGATATCGCTTTTTAGCGCCGAATCCAATGCCGTTGCGTCTCGGTCTGTTGGATTTTTATTTCCGCGATCACAAAAACTACAACCGCCCTTCTCTCTGCCGGAGGCCTGTCTTCGGCCCCGGGAAAGGCAGCAAGGTAGGAACACTCAAATGAACCGCAAACTTTCACGTTATTCTTTAGCCACACTCATCGGGTTAGGGTTAGGCGCGTCCGCCTTTGCGCACGCCGCACAGCAAACCGATACCACCGCAGAAACCGATACCGCCGCCAAAAGCAAAAAAGAAGCCGCCGAGGACACCATTGTCGTCACCGCTGCCCGACAAAACCTGCAGGCTCCGGGGGTATCCACCATCACCGCCGACGAAATCAAAAAACGCCCTCCGGCGCGCGATATCAGCGAACTGATCCGTACCATGCCCGGCGTTAACCTGACCGGCAACTCCACCAGCGGCCAGCGCGGCAACAACCGCCAGATCGATATTCGCGGCATGGGCCCGGAAAACACCCTGAGTCTGATCGACGGTATTCCGGCCAGCAGCCGCAACTCGGTGCGCCAGGGGTGGCGCGGCGAACGTGACAGCCGCGGCGATACCGCCTGGGTGCCACCGGAGATGATCGAACGCATCGACGTGCTGCGCGGTCCGGCCGCTGCACGCTATGGCAACGGCGCCGCCGGCGGCGTAGTCAATATCATCACCAAAAAGAGCACCAAAGATCTGCACGGCTCGCTGAACACTTATTTCAACGTGCCGCAGCATAAGCAGGAAGGATCTACCAAGCGCACCGACTTCAGCCTGTCCGGCCCGCTGAGCGACCAGTTGAGCTTCCGCCTGTTCGGCGGCTACAGCAAAACGCAGGCCGACGCCTGGGATATTAACGAATCGCACAAATCCGAACGCGCAGGCGCTTATGCCAGCAGCATTCCCTCCGGGCGTGAAGGGGTGGTCGACAAAAACATCGACGCCCTGCTGCACTGGGACTTCGCCCGCTTGCAGTCGCTGGAGTTTGAATATTCCTATGGCCGCCAGGGCAACCTGTACGCAGGCGATACGCAAAACACCAACACCAACGCGCTGGTGCAAAGCAACTACGGCAAAGAGACCAACCGCATCTACCGCGAAACCTTCGGTCTCAACCGTCGCGGCGCCTGGGACAACGGAGTCAGCACCAACAATTACGTTCGGTTCGAGCGCACGCGTAATACGCGTCTGAACGAAGGTTTGGCCGGCGGCACCGAAGGTATTTTCGACACCAAAAATGAAGGCTTCGGCACCACCAAGCTGGACGATTTTCTGGCGCACAGCGAAGTCAGCGTGCCGTTTGAATTGGGCGTCACGCAAACCGCCACGCTGGGCACAGAGTGGAACCAGCAGCGCATGAAGGATGGCACGTCAACCAGCCAAACGCTGATGGGCGGCAGCATTCCTGGCACAGAGACCGGCACCCGTAGCCCTTACGCTTCGGCGAATATCTTCTCGCTGTTCGCCGAAGACAATATCGAGCTGACTGACAGCACCATGCTGACGCCCGGCCTGCGTTACGATCACCATTCCGAGGCCGGCAATAACTGGAGCCCTGCGCTAAACCTGTCGCAAGAGTTGGGCGACAACTTCACGCTGAAAATGGGCATCGCCCGCGCCTACAAAGCGCCGACGCTGTTCCAGACCAACCAAAACTATTTGCTGTACAGCAAGGGGCAAGGTTGTGCGGCCAGCGATACCAAAAATGGCTGCTATCTGCTCGGCAACGACGATCTGAAGGCGGAAACCAGCGTCAACAAAGAGATCGGGCTGGAGTTCCATCATGAAGGCTGGCTGGCTGGGGTGACTTACTTCCGCAACGATTACCGCAACAAGATCGAGGCAGGCAACAGCAAAATCGCCACCAGCAGCACGGGTACGGCAGTTTATCAGTGGGAAAACGTGCCGAAAGCGGTCGTACAGGGCCTGGAAGGTACACTGAACGTACCGATCAACGAGACCCTTTCCTGGAGCAACAACGCCACCTACATGATCGAGAACAAGAACAAGAGTACCGGCGATTATCTGTCAGTGATCCCTAAATTCACTATCAACTCGACGCTGAGCTGGCAGGCGACCCAGGAACTGTCAATGCAATCGACCCTGACCTGGTACGGCCGTCAGAAGCCGAAGAAGTACAACTATCAGGGTAAACCGGCGACCGGCAGCGAAACCCGCGAGGTCAGCCCTTACGCCATCGTCGGCGCCAGCGCCACCTATGACGTCACCAAAAACGTCAGCGTCACCGCCGGCATCGACAACCTGTTCGACAAACGCCAGTTCCGCGCCGGCAACGCGCAAAACGTTGGCGATCCCAACACCGGTGCCATCAACATCGCCGGAGCGGGCGCTGCAACCTACAACGAACCGGGCCGCACTTATTATATGAGCATTAACACGCATTTCTGATGCCTGTTGAGAAACACCGGGGGCTGCCATGCAGCCCCCCTTTTTATTATTTCTCCAGCGATACCTGTTTGAAGATGTGCTTGCCGAACGGGTCGATCTCGTAGCCTTTCACTTCCTTGCGCACCGGCTCAAAAATGGTCGAGTGGGCAATCATCAACGCCAGCATCTGCTCATGCATCATTACCTGCGCCTGCTCATACAGCTCCACCCGCTTGGCATGATCCTTCTCTTCTCGCGCCTGCAGGATCAGCTTATCAAACGGCGGGTAGCACCATTTGGCCGAGTTTGAACCGCCGTTGGCCGAAACACAGGTAAACAACGGGCCGAAGAAATTATCCGGATCGCCGTTGGCGGTAGTCCACCCCACCAAGGCAGTCTGATGTTCGCCATTTTTGAGCCGCTGCAAGTACTCGCCCCACTCGAAAGTGACAATTTTAGCCTTCACGCCAATCTTCGCCCAATCGGACTGGATCATCTCCGCCATGCGTTTGGCGTTAGGGTTGTAAGGCCGCTGTACCGGCATCGCCCACAGGTCAATCGCAAAACCCTGGCCCAAACCTGCTTCCTGCAGCAGTTGTCTGGCTTTCTCCGGCGCGTACGGATAATCCTCAATCTTGTCGTTGCTGCCCCACTGGGTCGGCGGCAGCAGGTTCTTCGCCTGCTGGCCCGCACCGTGAAACACCGCTTCGATAATCGCCGGTTTATTCACCGCCATCGCCAGCGCCTGGCGCACTTTGACGTTATCCAGCGGTTTTTTCTGGGTATTAAACGCCAGGAAGCCGATATTCAAGCCGGATTTCTCCATCACCTGAATGTTTGGGTCCTGCCGCATCCGCGCTAAATCCGCCGGGTTGGGGAATGGCATCACCTGGCATTCATTTTTTTGCAGTTTGGCATAACGCACCGCGGCATCCGGGGTTATCGAGAACACCAGACGGTCAATCTTCGGTTTGCCCTCCCAATAGTGGTCGAACGCTTTATAGAGGATCTTCGCGTCTTTCTGATACTGCACCAGTTGGAACGGCCCGGTGCCGATTGGGTCGTTATCGACCCGCTGCGGCGTGCCGGCCTTCAGCATCGCCTCGGCATATTCCGCCGATAAAATGGTGGCGAAATACATGCCGAGATCGGCCACGAACGGCGCTTCGGCGCGCGAAAGCTCAAAGCGCACGGTGCTGTCGTCCACTTTGACAATCTTGTCGATCAGCGTGCCGAACTCCATGGATTCGAAGTTGGTGTAAGCGCCGCTGGAGACCTCGTGATACGGATTATTGGCGTCTTTTTGCCGCATGAAGGAGAAGATCACGTCGTCGGCGTTGAAGTCGCGGGTTGGGGTAAAGAACTTGTTACTCTGGAATTTCACGCCCTTGCGCAGATGGAAAGTGTACTGCTTGCCGTCCTCGCTCACTTCCCAACTTTCCGCCAGGCTGGGTTGCAGCTCGACGGTGCCGGTTTTGAAATCCACCAGCCGGTTGTAGATTGTCGCAGAACTGGCGTCTACGGTGGGGCCCGAGGTGAACAGCTGCGGGTTGAACCCTTCAGGCGAGCTTTCGGAACAATAATCCAGCGTGCGGGCGTGCGCACCGCCCATCATCGCCAGAGCCAACAATCCCAGCGTCATCGTGAGTGCTTTATTTTTCATCCTGCCATCCCCAGTGGTTATACCCGTCGCCTGGCCGTAACTCGACATTCATAGGGTATAGAAAACGGACCCGACGGATACCAATAAATCATGCAGTTAGGGTTGTAAAGCACAAATTTCGAGCATAAAAAACGGGGTGCGCCGCAAAGGCCGCTCCCCGTGGTTAACCGACATAATGAAATTAAATCATCTGGCTGAAGTTCATCTGCGCCATCAGTTTGTAGTTGTCGGCATAGTCGACCGGGATCGCCACCACCACCGGCCCCTGAATGTCCATCGCTTTGCGCAGCATCGGTCG
>Ga0105250_10001180_pt1 | contig 14673 bp, 12 predicted proteins | sample KBSS54metaG_FD_80425 | JGI IMG/M metagenome (GOLD analysis project Ga0105250, IMG submission 80425) | Switchgrass rhizosphere microbial communities from Kellogg Biological Station, Michigan, USA - KBS S5-4 metaG | ecosystem: Host-associated > Plants > Roots > Rhizosphere > Soil | place...
ACCGCGAAGGCCTCGCCCTGCTCAAGGCGGCCGACGCCGCGCTCTATGCCGCCAAGCGCGAGGGCCGCAACCGCGTGGTGATCGATCCGGAAGCGCTCGCTGCGTGAACAATGGCGGTCGGTTGTGGTGACGGGCGGGGACTTGGCGCCCAAAATACGCCGAAAAGACCCCCCCGATGCAGGCGCCGGTCCGCGATCACCAGCGACCGAATGACGCCGAATTATCTTGGTTTTTCGGAGTTTGTCCAGTCGATACCGAAGGTAGCGGGAATCCAATTGATATCCTAAGAATTTGATATGATTTCAGTATGTTGGGTGATTCGGAAATCGGTCCATCACGCGTGCCCCTGTCAAGGAAAATGTGACACGGTTCGGTTCTCACGAGCGGAATCCAATCCCCGATTCGGCCGAGTCGCAGGTCATATTTTCCGTTGCTCCCGACGCTGGAACCGAGCTTATTCCGACCAGCGTGTCTGCGCCAACCAAGGAATTGCTGCATTCAAAGAGATCATTTATGATGCGAAATGCTACCGCAGACCCAACTCTTGTCGACGCTCACCGCGCGAGGCCAAAATGCCGTGGGTCTGCGACAAAGCTGTCGTAGCCAGTTGAATGACAGCTATCGGTAGATAGTGTGCAAAACGTTGGCCTTGAATTTGGTGTCAGCATCTGATTCAGCATAAGAATGCTGGATGACGCCAAGCGATGATGGACGAGCGCCGGGTAGCGCAGTATCGTTTTCTGATGAGCACCGAGCTCGTTAATCTCTGGGTCAGGGTTCAGCTTATCCTCGTTGCGCCAAGCGAAGAAGTTACGCACATATGTCCAGAATTATAAAAGCGAAGCGTCTGATGCGAGCACCGGGGATTTCAGATGCCCGATCCGAAGCAGAACTTCCGCAATGTTGCTTTCATAGGTCCGAGGGTGAATGGAGAATTGTGGTGGGAGCTTCTTGCCAAGCTTAGCGGCGGCGACTGTAATGAAAGTGATCGTCTTTGGACGTAGTGCCGTCGCTTTTAGCCCTTTCGACGTGATCACGATCTAGGCTGCTGCTCAACAGCGGTGGATGACTGTGCAAAGAACGCGTCGACCGCAATTTCAAGTTCTTGATCATCGAGCGCGGACAGGAGCTGGACCTGGTTGCGAAGCCTCATCCGGATCACGGCCTCGCGCATGGCGTCTTCCATGGCCGATCGACCGAGACGTTGGGATGCACGCAGCCAGCCTTCGGCCAGTGCTCGCGCCAGACGGGCATCGTTTCCGACCGACGGGCGTTCCGTGATCTGGACCAGCGCGTCTTCGGTGAGCGCGCCGAGCAGCTCCCAGCGTCCCTCTGCCGAGGGGCCTCGATCCAGGATACGGCCTCGCATCCACAGCCGCTGGAATGTGTTGCGGACGCCGCCGTGGAAACGCTCGGCAGGTCGATCCGCGAAGCGCCAAGCGACCAGATCAGGAAGAACCACACAGGCCAGAAATGCCCATACGTCGTCGCGCAGGGCCTCCCCGCCATCAAGCTCGTTTCGCTGGGCAAGAAAGGTGGACGCGTGCTCATCGAACCGCGCGCGATCGGCTGCGCTTCCGTGGTCAGGGAATCCGCAGCCAGCTGCGATCTCTTCGAGGCCAGCGCGAATATCGATGAGGATCTCATGCCTGATCAGACTACCGCCACTTGCAGCGTATCGGGTCTCGGCGGGAAAGCTGTCTGCATCGACAATGGGTTCCGGACACACCGCATCGGCGGCGCGCGCGGAAAGAAGCGCGTCGACAGCCAGTCGATCCAGCCTGGGGAAAAGCTGCACGATCACGCGTCGTCCTCGAGACCGACGATGTCCGCCGCAGCCAGAATGCGGGCATGGAATGTGGACGGGCGAAGATCGATCATGCTGCGGACTGCAGCAATGTCCTGTCCGGGAAAGGCGAGGCCAATCCAGTGGGCTGCTCGGCCGGCGATCGAACAGGGATCGGCCTCCATGGCGAGCCGTTCGAAATCATTCTGGCGCAACGACACAGAAATGATCTGGTTCATGACATCGGCGAGGATCACCTGGGTAGTAGCGCGATCGCCCGCGAGCAGCCGGTCGGTCACATCGGCGCGGTCGCTGTTGAGATACAGGCGTACACTTCCGCCGAAATCGCGATGCAGGTTGCCTGGCGACCAGTGCAGCAGCCAAGGGGCATAGGCCTCGGGCCGGCCGGCAAAGCGCTCCAGAAAGCTGACGGCCTCCATGGGAAAACGCGGTTCCTCGCCTTCTAGGCGGAGATCGAGCTGATCCGACCACAGCTTCGATCCGGCAAGGCCGGGCGAGAGCGGTGAACCTTCGCGCGGCTGGCGCAGGATGACGAGAGTATCCACGAGCAGGCGCTGCGAGAGGCTGTGGCCGGACACCACCTCGTCGATGACAACTGTCGGTTCTATCCGCGTCAACGGCAGCTTCGAAGTCGCAATGATCCGACGCGGCATGTTGCCGGTACCAGTTCCGATCCGGGTGACGAGCTCGAGCGCACCATCATCGATCGGCATCGAGAGCAGATCAGCGGCGCGATCGAGATCGGTTGTCACGAGGCGTCGAAGACGAAGGTCTCTCGCAGCGTCCCAGTCGGGCAGCCACGCGTCCCCGATCGGCGTCTCCAGGCCGCCATCAATCAGCACCCAGGCTTCCGGGCTGATCGCGGTCTGATCCAGGGTCAGGAACGGAAAAGCAATCCGTCCCATCAGACGGCCTCGTCAGAGCTTATGCGCGCGTTTATAGTCACTGCACAGTCTGCCGGCATGGCAACCGAGACCTCGAACCTCCCCCGACGGTCGCCGATGACCACAGGTCCGTCGATCGCGAGCTCTTCTCCGGCCTCGTCGACAACGCGGGTGACGGTCGGGCGCGCGGCGGTGGAATATTCCGATGCCGTTCCGCCATCCATGACCAGCAGTGGATCAAGGTGGAGCGCGAGCGCCGGCCCTTCGCCACGAATCGCGAGTTCGAAGACGCCGACAGGTCCGGCTTCGCCCAGTTCCAGCCGGACGAACGTGGGACGGGTAACTGACGGCCCCGTACGACCGCCGCCGCCGCCCGCCCCTAGTCGACGCGCTCCGGCTCCTTCGCCATCGCCCTCCAGTGCTCTGCCGAAAAGTCCGGCAATGCTCGCGAGCGTCGGCCCCTTGTCTCCGTTCGGAGCAGGGGCCGAGATCGGGTTTGCATATTCCAACGCGGCTGCTCGGATGCGATCCACTGCGATCTTGACGATACTGCGAGCTGCCTTGTCGGAGAGCGCCTCATACTGCCAGTCATCATGAGCAGGAGGCTCTGCCATGGCGAAGGCTTCTTCGACGGTATCATCGTCCGAAGCTACAAAGACACCGGCCCATTCAAGGCGGTCATCTGCGATCTGGGTTCCCGAGAAGTATCGGACGACCAACTCTACCGGCCGCATCACGGCAATTGCCGCGCAGCGCTCGGGAAACAGGCTGTCCGCGCGGCCGGCAGGCGCAACGCGATCGGCACGAAGGCCACGAGCGAAGCTCAAGCGCCCCAGATCGCGCTTCGGCCGAAAGGATTTCACGATGTCGCCGCCCCGAGGATCGGAGCGCAGATTCTTCATCGCGCGAGCAAAGAGATCGAGCGGCGGGAAATCCTCGGGTCGAGGCAGCATGCGTTCCTCGCTGTCCACGAAGATGCGAAAGTGCATCTTCCTGCTTTCAGGGGTGCCCTCCAGCAATCGAGGCCAGAAGAACCAGAGAAGGGCCTCCTCAATCAGATCGATCGCGCGCTCGCGGTCCTCCTCCACGAACAGCGGGTCGAGGATCATGATCGATGTGCCGCTATGTTCCGGCGATCTCTTCGGGAAGCCGAGAGCACCGGCGAGATCGGCTGCATCGTCTCCTTCGACCGGGTCGACATATTTGTCATCACCCGATCGCTGCCCCCACCAGTGTCGACCGGTGAAACGGCGTCGAATGCCATTGGCATCGTTCGCGCTGAACGCAGAGCCCAGCTGAGCCGCCATGACCCGGCGCCGAGGCTCTCCTGCATCGGTCGTCTGGCTGTCGATCACGATCGTCGAGCATCGGCTGGCGAGATACAGCGAGGTCTTTCCGTAGCCGTACGTCCCGCCGCCATGCGTAGTGTTCCGTCGGGAACCGACATTTCTGAGAAAGTCGACGAAGTCGGTCGGTTCGTCCTCCGTCGCCGCCACATCCGCGCGCGTCGGACCTGCCAGTCCGGCCGTTCCGAAATCGCATATTTCCAGAACATGCGGGGTCGTACTCGACAGAAAGGCTTCGAGAGGGTCTGCCGCGCTTTCGTCGAGCGGTCGATCCGCCAGAACGGTATCGCGAAGTGCTTCTAACTCGGCCGGCTGAAGGGCTCTCACACGGAAGTGAACCTCCGCGCCGCCATCCGAAAGCGCCGCGTCGCAACTGTTCTGGACGGCCTCTCGCACGACGGTCTGCACGAGATCGATGGAGGGCGCGCCGAGGAGCTTGCGGTAGCCGTCGGCCGCCAGATTGCCTGACGCCGAGTAGGCCTCGGAGTGAAGCGTCAGAGGTGGTCGAGGCATGCAATCAGCTCCGCATTTCGGGCCTCGACGTCCTCATTGCTAAGCCGGCAATGTTCAGCCGCGCCGAGGTTCACGACATATGAGATTTTTTCGACGCCGTTCGGGACGATACCACCCGTAAAGTTTTCCGGGATGACCCGCGGAAACCGAGCGTCGACCAGATAGTGATCCTCACCGTCCAGTCGAAATCGACACCGGTTCCACTCGCGGGATTCGGGATCGGTGCAGCCATAGACGGAGACAAGGCGCGCCACCTCCTGCCTATCGGAGGCAGCGCGCATGACATCAGCTGTAAGTGTCGCCACCGAGATGTCCCCACCAGCCGTTTCCGCCAGTTGAAAGACCGCGAGTGTCAACAATCCCCCCACCGGTGGTAGAAGCTGGTCTGCAGCCGAAATCGTGACTCTTCGCGTGGCCGATCGACTGGTCGTCTTCACTTCCGTCGCAACAGTTCCACCGTGGAAGTCGTGGCGCTCGCGAAGCGGACCGCGCCAGAGCCTCCACGCCTTCGGATCAAGGTCAAGCAATGTGCGCAGCATCAGCAGTTCGCCGACTAGGCCTCGGATCTCTTGGATCGAGATTTCCGCAGACGGCGTGGTCAGCAAAGAGCGGAAATCTTCGATCGTTGTGCGACATGCCTCCACAGGGGACGCACCCTCGACGATCCTGTCCATGATCTCGTCTGCGACATCGGCGAACACGCCGTCGAGGGCGCCGACGAGGCAGGTCATGTCGAGATACCTGATAGGGGTGCCACCCAGAGTGTAGGTCGCCACGCCGATGCGAAGAGCATCACTTGATGGCGTCTCTGCTATCCGCTCGTGCTGCCGGACGGGAAGAAGCAGCCTGAACTCGCCCGCATTGCCCAAAGCCAGGCGCACCGAACCTGAGCCGGTCTCGACCCCAGTGTCGATGCTAGGTATCTCGAGTGCCGTCGACGCCTGCCCGCCGCGCCGAAGCATCTCCCAGTGATCGACTGACGCTTCAGCGGGCACGCCCGGCCTCAAGCTGTTCGGCGATTTCGTCTTCGATCTCCTCGAGATCATCCGCTGACGGGGGCTCGAGGCGAACGCTGTAGTATCCGCCCGCTCCCTCGGCCGCGCCGGGGAAGACTATCCCGAAGCCTACGAGGTCACCGACCGCATCAAGCGGAGAGCGCTCGGTCGAGCTTGGCCGAGGCTGCGATGCTCGATCAATCGGATACAGCAGGAGCATCGGAACAGGCCCGGTGATCCCGGCGCGCGCCGCCTTCAGCGCGCTCCAGTCCGCGTCCGGAACGCCATCACCTGCCTCGCCGCAGTCGAACAGGACGTCGCGTTTGGACATCAGGGCCTTGATATCGGCGAAGTCTTCCGGCCGGTTCAGGCGACTTCTCGTGGACAGTCGGACATGCCCCAGGCCGCCGAGTGGCTCGGCAGAGGCGGCGCCGATCCGAGGCTCGATGATACCGACGCTCCAGGTCTTCTGGCTGTCACCGGACGCGTCGAGATAGCCGAGCAGGAAGTCTGCCGACAGTTCGCGGTGCGACGCCTGCACAGAGTAGGCGCGCAGGAACTGGACGATCAGCCTGCCGGGAACGCCTTCGAACAGGACCTGCGAGGGGTCGGCCGATCGAAGACCAAGGTCTGTCGCCTGGGTCATGAGATGTGCAGCCGCGGTCCAGTTCGCCTGCACGATTCGCGGATCGTGATGATCAAAACGGATCGTCTGCACGTGCTTTCCGGCGTAGCTGACGTCGGTCAGCACTGCCGCTCGCATCTTGCTTGCAGCAGTGATCGCCATGCCCGGTATGGAGCGGACGCGGACGGCAAACTCCATCGGAGTGTTGTGGCGGATGGCATATTCGGCAACGTCATCCCGGATTTCTGCCTCGATGAGGGCAAGCGAGCGGAATGCGGTCGACAGCGCCTCGGTCATCCAGATCCGCGGCATGTCCTCATAGTCCGGACGATATCCGAACCAGCGGCCCATTTGCAGCAGCGTGTCGTACTGGCTGGAGGTGCGCAGGAAATAGCTGACGCACAAACCTTCGATCGTAAGTCCGCGGGCAAGGATCGATCCGCCAACGACGATGTAGGTCTTCGGTGGACCGTCATAGTCGATGCGATCCTCGCTGACGCCGTTCTCGACGGGCACTTCAAGCGCTTCCAGCACCGCGGGCATGAAGGGCATCAGCTCTTCGGAGGTGACATGCGGATGGGGACAGACCCCGGCGGGAATCCTGAGCTGCTCTGCATCCCAGAAGGCCAGCATTCGCTGGCACAGCGGAGATGAGGAATCCAGCAGCTGCTTGCCGATGACCTCCAGCCACGCCTTGACCAGCGTCGCAAGTCGATCATGCATGATCACGTAGGCAGAGGTATGGATCAGCATGGACATGTGGCTGCCGGCCTGACCGCGGAAGCGGCGCGCGGCGCAGGATGCGAGAAAGTAGAGAACAGCGTCCTCGAGCGAGGAGGGCATCCGCGGCTGGAAGGTATCCTTTTGCGCCCGGCTCGGCGGTTGAAGCAGCGCGGTATCGTCCTCGGCAATGTCGCGGATCATGTCGAGACCCTCTTCGTCCGGAAGAGGCGCTTCGGCATCGGCCGGCGGGCGGCCAAACAGCCGCTCAGTGCCAAAATAGCCGTTCGGTGTCGGAAGAGCGGTGATGAAATCCTTCGGATAGAGGTCGTCCAGTTCCCCGCCGTTGACGGGGAACGGGTTGATAAGAACATTCGCAAAGGGCGTCGCCGTGTAACCGACATAGGAATTTGCCGGAAACTTTTTCAGAATCAGCCGAATGTTTTCGTTGATCCGGGTCATGTCATATTCGCCCGAAGCGGTGTTTACGCTGGCCTGATCGCATTCGTCGTCGATGATGAGAACGCGGAGCCTGCGGAGCACGGCTGGCAACGTACGATCGAGCGTGGCAAGAAGCTGGCCGAGCGGCGCCACGTTTTTCTTGACGACGGCAAGCTGCACGACGCCTTCCGCTGGGGCCGGAAAGCCGCCGTTCGGCGGCATCCTGAAATCGCCTTGATCGTCCTCCGTGGTACGAAGCTCCCACCGGTCGCGCAGTCGATCGACCAAATCCTTGCGCATCCGGCTCTGGGTCTGCCTGCGCAGCTTGTTTGTCAGGCCGGCGAGGATGATGACCAGATTGTAGCCGGCGTCGACAGCCTTCGCGATGACCGCCGTCATGTTGGCCGTCTTGCCCGACTGGACATGACCGATCACGAGACCCCGACAAGCAAAGCTGTCGGCCGCAGGATTATCGAGCAGCGAGACGATCTCGTTGGAAGCGGTACCTATCCGCTCATCGACGGTCTCGGCAGACCAGCCTTTGGAATCTACGAGGTACGAGCGCAGCGCTGGCCAGTGCCGGTCGCCCTCCTCGGGACCGCGATACCACTGTTGGCGCACGCGGAACATGGAATTGACGCGCAGGATTTCCACAGGCCGGATCTTGGCTCTGACGCTGTCTATTGCAGCAGCAAAGTCTTCCTCCTGCTCCTGCGAGAACGCGCCGAGGAACGGCTCGAGATCAGCGCGAACTAGGCGTGCGGCATCATCGACATCAACTGCCGTGGCAAGGCGCGCTCGCAGCTGTCGAGCAAACGCGTCAGTCTGTGTGGCTGATGGCATCAAGCTCCCCCAAAGCCTTCGAGTTCGATTCCTACCCCGACCAGTTGTGCACAGCGCCGGACGAAGCGACAAGCTATAATCCAGCCAGATTGAATTATCTTGCAGGCTCGCAAGGCTACCAGCAAAGAAGATGACCCCTGCTCAGCCAGTCCGCGTAAAAAGAGGCTCTTCTGTTGTATCCGCAGTTTCTTCGCGGTCCGTGGTGAGCATCGCGTAGAGAGCCTCACCGATCCATCGCGCGAGCAGGGGCGGCACCGCGTTGCCGACCTGTGTGTACTGCTGCGTGCGGTTTCCTTTGAACAGATAGTTGTCGGGAAAGGTCTGCAGTCTTGCTGCTTCCCTGACTGTGAGGCTTCGGCATTGTAGCGGATCTGGATGGATGAAATAGTGGCCGTCCTTGGAGATATGACTCGTTACTGTCGTCGACGGACCGTTGGCGAGCTGAACCCTGAAGCGGTCGGCAAAATTGCCCGAGGTCCAGTTTCCGTGCGCAGGCGCCAACTCTTCCGGAAAGTCCGACGCCTTCGGTGACTTGCCTGTCACCTCGGCGAAGATGGCCGCAAAGAAGTAGCGCGCCAGATCGCTGCCCATGTGGCTGCGCGTTGCATGGTTCGGTAGTGTTTCTAGCTTCGCGTCGATTAGCCAGTCTCGCAGATCCTCTGGGCAGTCTTCGGAAATCCCGACACCAAATCCTTCACGGCCCGGGATTTCATTCAGTGCCGCAAAGCGGCGATGATAATCGTTGGCACGCTCTGAGAACTCAGCATGCTGCTGATCAGTCAGACTGGTCTCCAGCTCGGCCACAAAGGCCATTGCCGCGAGCACGATGTCGCGCCAAGCATCAGGTCCGTCTGCCTTTTGGCTGAGACCGCTCCGCAGTCGAGGCATGCCGGTCAAGGCGTGGCCGACTGTCGTCTTCAGATTATGTCGGGTCATGAGGTCTGCCAGCGCCCGTTCCGGCAGGTCTGCAGCAAGGTCCGCGCGCAGTCCGACCACTATCACGCGATGGCGCGCCTGGGGCACGCCGAAGTCCTCGGCACGCACTATGAAATCGGGCGCACGAGGCTCGAAACGCCCGAGATCGAGCTGCTGGCGACGGCGCGGATCAAGTGCGATGAGCCGATATTCCCGCCCGCCTTCACGTTCTCCTCTAAGGTCGCGGAGGACCTGATCGAAGATACGGTTTTCCCCGTCGACAGAGGAGGACAGGATGCCTTTCACGTTCTCCATGACGAAGGCGGCAGGATTCAGCCGATCCAGTATCCGGATATATTCCCGATAAAGAAAGTGCCTGTTGTCCTCGATCGCTACATAGTCCTCCTTGCCCGCATTGCGCGAACGACCGGCGAGCGAGTAAGCCTGACATGGCGGACCGCCGATCAGGATGACATTGCCATTGCTCTCCTCGCGGATCGCATCCAGTCGCGCGTCAAGCCGTTTTGTAGGGTCCTCCTTCCCGAGTTCGAGCTTCCAGGCCTCCTTTTCTGCAGCCTTCCACTCATCCGGATACAACCAGGCCCAGTCAGGCTCCGCAATCTTGCCATTGATGAAGTCATAGTAGACAGCTGGAAACGCACCGTCGAACTGGCGCAGGAAGCTGCGGAGGCGTAGCGTTTCGTGCGCCGATGTCTCCTTCTCGATCGACAGGGCGATGCTGAAGGCGTGCTCGTCGGCGGTGCCAGGAACGCTCGAAAATCCCTCGGCCAGTCCCCCGGGGCCTGCAAAAATGTCAACAACCGAATATCTTGGCAAGACTGACACGCTTTCCGAAGGTGAGGCAAAGGAACGATGATTACCATCATCGACGCAAAATGACAGGTCTCTCTCTATGGTCGACGTAGTGGATGCGGCTACACGGTCGCGCATGATGTCTGGCATCCGCGGCATGGACACTCGTCCTGAGATCTTTCTGCGCAAGGCGCTCCATGGTGCTGGGTTCAGATATAGGCTGCACGCAGCGAAGCTTCCAGGGCGGCCCGATATCGTGCTTGCCTCCCGGCGCGCTGCGATCTTCATGCACGGCTGCTTCTGGCATCGCCATGAGGGTTGTCACTGGTGCACGACACCGGCCAGCAACGTCGAATTTTGGCGCAGCAAGTTCGAGCGCAATGTCGAACGGGACCAGACCGTCGTCGAAACTTTGCATTCGATGGAGTGGCGGACCGCCATCATCTGGGAATGCGGGCTTCGCGAGCCCCATGCGGCGACGACACTGGAGGACATCGTGACGTGGCTTCGGTCGGACGATGTCGCCTACGAAAGCGCGCTGGTTCGGCCAAGAGTAACAAGCGATTGAAACATCCGTACGTGTCACATATCCTGGGCCTCATCTCAGGCAAACCCAGGTTATGTGACAACAGCCGCGTCACATAACCTGGGTCTCAAGTCAGTCAGACCCAGGTTATGTGACCGATGAACGAAACGCAGCGCCCTCAGCGCACCGTGCTTGCCCAGTTGCTGATGCAGCATCCGATCGTGCGGGCATACGAGCTCCGCAGCAAGGGTATCGATCCCAAGACCATCTCTCGCGCCGTTGCGGCCGGTGAACTGATCCGCATCTCGCGCGGCCTCTATCAGCGACCGGACAGCGATATCGATACCCATCAGGCACTAGCAGAGGCGGCGAAGAAGGTCCCTCGTGGCGTCGTGGCGATGGTCTCTGCACTGGCATACCACGAGCTGACCGACCAGATGCCACGTAAGGTCTGGATGGCGGTCAGCGTGAAGGACTGGAGCCCGTCTGCTTCGTCCTATCCGCCTATCCGCATCGTCGAGTTCCTAGATAAATACTTGCAGCAGGGGATCGAGTACCAAACGATCTCGGGAACCAGCGTGCCAGTCTATTCGATTCCGAAGACCCTCGCAGACGTCTTCCGAAATCGAAAGCTGGTCGATCGATCCGTGGCGGTGGAAGCACTCCGCGCCACGCTGGATCAGCGCAAGGCAACACCGGCATCGATCGCAGAGGCGGCAATGGCGGCTGACGCATGGAACATCATGCGTCCCTATCTCGAGGCACTCACGTCCAATGGCTAGGGCGCCCGTGAACATAGCAGCCTCGGTCAAGCAGCGGCTGCTGAATCTCGCCCGCGCCGAAGGGCGAGCCTATGAAGTGGTGCTCGTCCGCTATGCCCTCGAGCGGCTGCTCTATCGCCTTTCCATATCGGAACATCGAGGTTCTTTCATTCTGAAGGGAGGTATGCTTGTCACCCTCTGGATCGAAAGCAGCTCGCGCGAGACGAGAGATGCTGACTTTCTGGGTCACGGGGACTCCGACCCTGACCACCTGCGCGAAGTATTTGCCGGAGTCCTGTCGATCGAAACTGATGACGGACTTGCCTTCGACATGGGAAGCCTGAGGACGGCCATCATAAGGGACGAGATGGAATATGGTGGCGTGCGACTGCGTGCCGACGCTTATCTTGAAAGGAGCCGGATACCCGTCACGATCGACATCGGCTTCGGTGATGCGCTCGCCGACGCTGCCCGGACCATAGCCTATCCTTCGATGCTGGGCATGGATGAGCCAGAAATCAGAATCTATCCGCCTGCATCGGTCATCGCAGAGAAGTTTCAGGTGATGGTAGCACTCGGCATCGCCAACGGTCGGATGAAGGACTATTTCGACCTCTGGGCGACCCCCGGGTGCTTGAAATAGCCCCTGACGAGCTGGATGCAGCGATCCGAGCCACCTTTGAGCGACGTGGAACTGCCGTCCCGGCGGAACGACCACTCGGGCTGTCCGATGCCATGATCGGTGACGATGCCAAACGAGCGCAATGGCGTGCGTACGCTGCATCGCTTGATCTGAAGGAACTGGCCTTCGAGGAAGTCGTCGAAGCCGCCTGGGCGCTTGTCGGCCCTTCCTGTCAGAGGCTGTCGACCACGTCGTAGTGCTCCCCTGTTTGGCCGCCCGCAGTCTCCGGTACCGTGACTGACCTGCGCCTGGCAGCCCGACCTTCCTTCGACGAATGCCTCAATCGCATTCCTGTTCGATGGTGAAGCGGAGGCTTCCGACACCCCAGCTGCTGGGAGATTCGGGCAGAAATTCGACCTCTTCGGGGACACTGAAACCCTTCAGCTTCTCCAGAAGGTCATCCAATCGATGTGCACCAGACCCGGGCTCCGGCAGACTCGCGATCGCGGTCGCGAGCTGGTTCCAGTTCGCAAACATGGCATCGTCGCCGTCGACCACCTTGCGGAGGGAGTGCGCATAATGCCGCGTCAGGACCAGCAGGCTAACTTTTGGGGTCGACGACCCGGAAGGAAGGCGAAGAGTTGCTCGAACCGCGGACGGGCTTGCGGCCGAGAGCCATGATCGGACCTTGCGGAGCCAGTCGCCGACCTGCTGATTGAGCCGGCCGGTTCGTGTCAGCATCGTCGCAAGGTCAGCGCCGTAGGGGGCCTGGTGCTTCAGCTGGACGAGGACGACACGATCGGATGACGGCTCGACGATCACTAGATCAAGGTCGGTCAGTACCTTTCCGTTCTGCCTCAACTTGATGTTTCCGCGATACTCCAGCTCGGGGAGCGTCTCACGGACAGACTTTTCCAGTGCCCTCTGCATGACGCCTTCGCGCGCGCGCTGCGCGCGATCGTAATCCTTCGGAAAATTGTGCTGCAGCGCGTTGAGCAGGAAGAGCATGACCTCGTCGCTGGTCGCGCCGGCCAACGGCCGTATGACGTGGCCATCGGAACACTGGATCAGTGGCGGGATCGGTGCGCCCGGCCGTTCGAGCAGGGCAAGGTTGCGCCTGCTGATCGACAGCACGTCGAATACCATGCGGACATCTTCATCGGTGACCGGCACATGTCCGGTGAACTGCTGGCCATACTCGTTGATGAAGTCGCGCAGACCCTCGAGAAATCCCGGTGTCTCGACCGACACCGTGAGCACATCCTCGACCCGGATCGACGGCACTTTGTCCATGAGAGCTCGGACGAACGCGCGATGCTTCATCCCGACCGATACGATGAAGGTTGCTGCGAGCTTGAAATTCGAGAACGTGATGCCGCCAAACGTCGTCGAGAAGTGGAATGTGTCGTAGCCCTTCGCGAGCAGCATGTCGGTGTAGGCATGACCGAAAAAGTAAAAGTCCAGCGTCGGGTCAGCCTCGTAGCCGATGAAGTGCGTCCGGAATGGGTAGACGAGATCTGTCAGCAGCGTCCTGACCTCGTCACCTATCTTCTCGCCGATGATCGCCTCGTAGCCCTCGGAGAGAAACGAGCGATGATTTCCGACATGGAGCCGCTCCAGCTCGCGCTCGTGCAGTTCGAGATCAGGCAGCTTCGAAGGGAGAATTATCCGAAAGCGGTCTTCCAGTTTCTCAATGCGTCCTCCGACGGCAGTTAAGCTCTGCGCCACGCGACGACCATGTTCGATTATCCCGGCCATGGCGATCAGCTGCAGGACAGGGCCCGAATATCTGAGATCGCGCTGAATTGTTATGGCGGGCGCTTCAAAATCGCGATGCGCCTCCATTGCCAGCTTGAGTATCCGCACAACGCCAACGCGGATGATATATGACCGTTCCTGATCCGCCTCATCGGACGCGGTTCCTCGATGGAATCCTTCGAAATCGAGATCGAGCTCATTGATGGCAATTCGCATGAGGAGGCCCACTCGGTCGGCCGCAACCTCGGCAGAAAGTTGCCGCTCCGCCTCATTGAGCCGATCATAGAAGTCGCGCAGATTCTCCATCACGATTACGCTCCCAAAGCTCCTGCGTTTCAGCAAGGCTCCTCGAAAACTTTATTGGCGCTGGCCTTGCCCAGAAATTGCCGCCGATCTGAACGAGAGGTTCGGCACTTCATCGGCCGGGGGTAACCCAAGCCGATGAGACAAATTCGGCAGACGTTTTGAACTCTAAGGATGTGTGAGGTCGGACCTCGTTGAAGTCCGTCCGCAACGCCTCGATCTTGGTCTTGGCATTGTGCGGTGACAAGTACCAATTCGCGTTCAGGTACTCGTCCCGGAGTCGTCCGTTGAAGGATTCTAAGAAGGTATTGTCGGTGGGGTTGCTTGGCCGGCTCAAGTCTAGTATGAGCCGGCTGACGGAGGCCCAATGGTCGAGCGCCCGAGAGATGAACTTGGGCCTATCGTCTACCGTGATCTTGTCTGGCGGCACCCCGCTCAAACAGCAGGTGATCCACCAAATCGACGACTTGTTGGCCCCCATCCCCGACTCAACCTCGATCGCGAGGCACTCACAGATGTGGTTACCTTTGTGGAACGCCCACCGACATTGAGCAACTGACGCCCTTTCCAACGTTCGCTGCACGCCGCCCGCAATCCTCCAGCGCCTTAGCGTTGCTCGCCCAAACGTTGGCAGCGTCCCGCAACGCGCTCCACCGCTGCGGATCATATAACTGCAGCATTCGCTCGCCAGCCGCCCAGCCATCGCGCTGGAGAAGGCTGGCGGCGCGCTCCTCCGGCCAATGCCAGCTTTCCGGCACCGCCCGGTCAACGACGTCCGGAACAGCCCAACCCAGCAGGAAG
>Ga0105250_10001181_pt1 | contig 14664 bp, 12 predicted proteins | sample KBSS54metaG_FD_80425 | JGI IMG/M metagenome (GOLD analysis project Ga0105250, IMG submission 80425) | Switchgrass rhizosphere microbial communities from Kellogg Biological Station, Michigan, USA - KBS S5-4 metaG | ecosystem: Host-associated > Plants > Roots > Rhizosphere > Soil | place...
AGCGGCCCACGTACGCACACGCCACCGCACCACCTGCCGGAAACGAAAAAGCCGCATGGTTCGCACCATGCGGCTTTTTCACGTGCATCGCGGGCGGCTGGCCGCCCGCGTGTGCCACGGGCGTCAGGCCGGCTTCTTCTTGACCCCGCCGAGCTTGCGCGTGATGTAGTACTGCTGCGCGATCGACAGCACGTTGTTCACGACGTAGTACAGCACCAGGCCAGCCGGGAAGAAGAAGAACATCACCGAGAACGCGATCGGCATGAACTTCATCATCTTTGCCTGGACCGGGTCCGGCGGCGTCGGGTACAGGCTCGTCTGCACGAACATCGAGACGGCCATCAGCACCGGCAGGATGAAGAACGGATCGCGCTGCGACAGGTCGTGAATCCACAGAATCCACGGCGCACCGCGCATTTCGACCGACGCGAGCAGCACCCAGTACAGCGAGATGAACACCGGGATCTGGATCACGACCGGCAGGCAGCCGCCGAACGGATTGACCTTCTCGGTCTTGTACAGCTCCATCAGCGCGGCGTTCATCTTCTGCGGATCGCTCTTGAAGCGTTCGCGCAGCGCCTGCATGCGCGGCGTGATTTCCTTCATGCGCGCCATCGACTTGTAGCTCGCGGCCGACAGCGGGAAGAACACGGCCTTGATCAGCACCGTCAGCAGCACGATCGCCCAGCCCCAGTTGCCGACGAAGCCGTGGATCTTCTCGAGCAGCCAGAACAGCGGCTTCGCGATGATCGTCACCCAGCCGTAGTCCTTCACGAGTTCCAGGCCCGGCGCGATGCCTTCGAGCATGCGCTCTTCTTCCGGACCGGCGAACAGGCGTGCCTGCACGTCGGCCGACTGGCCCGGAGCGATCGCGGCGACCGGCTGCTTCACGCCGACGCGATACAGCGCCGGATCGATCTTTTCAGCGTAGATGTCGCGCTTCGCGCCCTGCTGCGGAATCCAGGCCGACGCGAAGTAGTGCTGCACCATCGCGACCCAGCCGTTGTCGGCCGCCTTCTCGAAGTTCGCCTTGTTCTTGTCGAGATCGCTGAAATCGATCTTCTGGAAGTGCTTCGCGTCCGTATAGACCGCCGGCCCGAGGAACGTATGCGAGAACATCGGCGTTTCGACGGCCGTGTTGTCGCGCACCAGTTCCATGTAGACCGTCGGCGTGACCGGTGCCGTGCCGACGTTGTCGATCTTGGTGTCGACGCCGATCACGTAGCTGCCGCGCGTGAACGTGTAGGTCTTCACGACCTTCACGCCGCCCTTCACCGGCGATTCGAACGACAGCTTCAGCGCGTTCTGGTCGCCCGTCAGCGACGTCGGGCCCGCATTGACCTGCGTGTAGACGTCGTTGTGGTTCGGGAAATCGCCGCCGAGCAGGCCCGTGCGCGCGAGGTACGTGTGGCCGGCCGTGTGGTCGAACAGCGTGATGTACAGGTCCGGCTGCTTGCCGTCGCCCTGCTTCTTCAGCGTCAGCTTCGCGAGCGTGCCGCCGCGCGTGTCGATTTCGCCGTCATACACGTCGGTCGAGAACTTCACGAGCTGCGCCTGCGCGGCCGGTGCCGTCGTCGACGGTGCGGTGCCCGCGGCGGCGGCAGGCACTTCACCTGCGGTCGTCGTCGTCGCGCCCGTGCCCGATGCGCCGCCGGCAGCGACGGGAGCCGTCTGCGTGGCGCTCGGGAAGAACATCGACGGGCGTCCATGGGAGCGCTGCCAGTTGTCGTACAGCATGACAGCTGACATGAAGAAGATCACCCATAGGACGGTGCGTTTGATATCCATGCGTTGTCTCAGAGTCGATGGGACCGCGCGTCGGCTTCGCCGCGAGCGCGAGTGTCGGAGTTGGGCGGCGGGACGAGGTCGATGCCGCCCGCGGAAAACGGATGGCATCGGCACACGCGCCTGACGGCGAGATACGTGCCGCGCGCGGCGCCATGATACTGGATTGCCTCGCGCGCGTAATCCGAACAGGAAGGATAAAAACGGCAACGGTTGCCGAGCATAGGGCTCACGGCAACCTTGTAGAAGCGCAGCAAGGCGATCAGTACCGTTTCCATACCTTGGGCGGCGCCGTTCGACGCCGCGTCAAAACCGGCCGGGCGGGCGCGAACGCCGCACCTGGCACGGATGCGTCACTCGGACGCGGGCTTCGACGCCCGGCGCGCGATTTCCCGGACTGCCCTGTCGAGCAGTTCGCGGATTTCGGCCGCGCACATCGCCGCGAGCGGGGCGGAAGCCGCGCTCGGCAGCGCTTTCTTGTCGAAGCGCGTGTGCTGCCGCAGCAGCAGGTCGTAACCGGCGAATTCGGCCCGGCGCAAGCGAAACGCGTCGCGCGCCAGCCGCTTCACGAGGTTACGTGTGACTGCACGCGGCGCATACTTCTTGCCGACGACGAGCCCCAGACGGGCAGGCTGACCGGTCGGCTTGCCGTAGATCACGAAGTGCGCGGAACGCCGCCAGGGGCGCAAACGAAAAACGGATGAAAATTCATCCGTTTTCAGAAGTCGCGCAGCTTTCGGGAAGGCGGCTTTCGTCTGCGACGGATTCGCACCCGGCTCGACAGCACCTTCCGCAGGACTGCGGACGGCGGACACAGCGCGCAACCTGCCTTAGATGGCGAGGCGCTTGCGGCCCTTCGCGCGGCGAGCGTTGATGACCTTGCGGCCACCTGCCGTCTTCATGCGGACACGGAAGCCATGGGTGCGCTTGCGGCGCGTCACGGACGGTTGGTAAGTACGTTTCATGATGTTCTCACTTGTTCGAGAATGTCGAAATTCAGGGGACCGCGTGCCCTTAACCGGAGGCATTCGGGCGAACGCAATCGCCGGGAATACAGGATTGGTTTTCGCGGAACCCGCTATTTAAACCGTTTTTCTCTTGGCGGTCAATACTTTACGAGTCGTCCGCCTGTGCCGGCCCCGACCGATCCGGCCCCGCGACCCACAACCGCAGCCTGTGGATAAGTCCCGCTGTGGCCGCGTTTGGCGTTAGAATCTCGCCTTATCTCCAAGAATCCCGCACGCCGCTTCGGCCCGCGCCTGCCCCTCCACACTGTGACGCAGGCGTCCGACGCACGCTCGCACGACCGCTTCGGGCCTTGTTGCGCTACCGCGACAAGGGCGCCGGCGAGCCGCGCTGTGCATGCAAAAAACGACAGCTACTTGATGAACGATTTCTGGCAACACTGTTCCGCACTGCTGGAGCGCGAGCTGACGCCCCAGCAGTACGTGACGTGGATCAAACCCTTGGCCCCGGTGGCCTTCGATGCGTCGGCGAACACGCTGTCCATCGCCGCGCCGAACCGATTCAAGCTGGACTGGGTCAAGAGCCAGTTTTCGGGCCGGATCTCCGATCTGGCCCGCGATTTCTGGAATGCGCCGATCGAAGTCCAGTTCGTCCTCGATCCGAAAGCCGGCACGCGCAGCGCCGCCGCGAACGCCGCGCCGGCCGCCCAGCGCGCGCCGCTGACGCCGAACGGCCCCGCCGCGACGGTGGCCGCGATCGCCGCCAATCTGGCCGCGAATGCCGGTGCCGCGCCCAGCGCGCCAGCCGACGTGCCGATGACGGCGTCGGCCGCCGCCGCGCACCACCTGAACGCCGACGACGCCGACATCGACCTGCCGAGCCTGCCCGCGCACGAAGCGGCCGCCGGGCGCCGCACGTGGCGTCCGGGCCCCGGCGCCGCGCCCGCGAACGGCGGTGAAGCCGATTCGATGTACGAACGTTCGAAGCTGAACCCCGTGCTCACGTTCGACAACTTCGTGACCGGTAAGGCGAACCAGCTCGCACGCGCCGCCGCGATCCAGGTCGCGGACAACCCCGGCATCTCGTACAACCCGCTGTTCCTGTACGGCGGCGTCGGCCTCGGCAAGACCCACCTGATCCACGCGATCGGCAACCAGTTGCTGCTCGACAAGGCCGGCGCGCGGATCCGCTACATCCACGCCGAGCAATACGTGTCCGACGTGGTGAAGGCATACCAGCGCAAGGCGTTCGACGACTTCAAGCGCTACTACCACTCGCTCGACCTGCTGCTGATCGACGATATCCAGTTCTTCTCCGGCAAGTCGCGCACGCAAGAGGAATTCTTCTACGCATTCGAGGCGCTCGTCGCGAACAAGGCGCAGGTGATCATCACCAGCGACACGTATCCGAAGGAGATCTCGGGCATCGACGATCGCCTGATCTCGCGCTTCGACTCGGGCCTCACCGTCGCGATCGAGCCGCCCGAGCTCGAAATGCGCGTCGCGATCCTGATGCGCAAGGCGCAGTCGGAAGGCGTGAACCTGTCGGAAGACGTCGCGTTCTTCGTCGCGAAGCACCTGCGCTCGAACGTGCGCGAACTCGAAGGCGCGCTGCGCAAGATCCTCGCGTATTCGAAGTTCCACGGCCGCGAGATCTCGATCGAGCTGACCAAGGAAGCGCTGAAGGATCTGCTGACCGTGCAGAACCGGCAGATTTCGGTCGAGAACATCCAGAAGACCGTCGCCGACTTCTACAACATCAAGGTCGCCGACATGTATTCGAAGAAGCGCCCCGCGAACATCGCGCGGCCGCGGCAGATCGCGATGTACCTGGCGAAGGAACTCACGCAGAAGAGCCTGCCCGAGATCGGCGAGCTGTTCGGCGGGCGTGACCACACCACCGTGCTGCACGCCGTGCGCAAGATCGCCGACGAGCGCAGCAAGGACGCGCAGCTCAACCACGAGCTGCACGTGCTGGAACAGACGCTGAAGGGCTGAGCGCGCGGCGCGCTTGATAATTCGGCATCCGCCCCAAATTAAGGGGGGCGGTTCGGTTTTGAGGCACAATACAGGTTTGACCGCCCCGGCGGAGGCCGGCCAAGAGCCCGGCTGGCGGGGCGCTGCGTGGCTGCTGCGCTGCAGGCCGTTACTCAACGAAGGAACTCTATGCAACTGGTCAAGACCGAACGAGACACACTCCTCAGGCCGCTGCAAACGGTCAGCGGCATCGTCGAACGCCGCCATACGTTGCCGATCCTCGCCAACCTGCTGATCACCAAGAACGGCCCGGACGTTTCTTTCCTGTCGACCGACCTGGAGCTGCAGATCACCACGCGCGCCGATTTCGGCGTCGGCGGCGACCAGGTGGCCACCACCGTCGCGGCCCGCAAGCTGCTCGACATCCTGCGCGCGATGCCTGACGGCCAGGTCACGCTGTCGCTCGCCGACAAGCGCCTCACCGTTCAATCGGGCAAGAGCCGCTTCGCACTGCAGACGCTCGCGGCCGACGAGTTCCCGACCGTCGCGCAGGCGAAGGATTTCGGCGCGACCCTGACCGTCCCGCAGAAGTCGTTCCGCCAGTTGCTCGGCATGGTGCACTTCGCGATGGCGCAGCAGGACATCCGCTACTACCTGAACGGCATGCTGCTCGTCGTCGACGGCGACCAGCTGATGGCCGTGGCCACCGACGGCCACCGCCTCGCGTTCTCGTCGATGAAGCTCGAAGGCGGCACCTTCGGCCGCCAGGAAGTGATCGTGCCGCGCAAGACGATTCTCGAGCTGCAGCGCCTGCTCGAAGATATCGACGACACCGTCACCATCGACATCGCGCAAACCCAGGCCAAGTTCACGTTCGGCCAGGTCGAGCTCGTGTCGAAGCTGGTCGAGGGCAAGTTCCCCGACTTCCAGCGCGTGATCCCGAAGGCGCACAAGAACACGTTCGAGATCGGCCGTGAAGAGCTGCAGCGTTCGCTGCAACGCGCGGCGATTTTGACGTCCGACAAATTCAAGGGCGTGCGCTGCATCATCGCGCCGGGCCAGCTGAAGATCATGTCGACCAACGCCGATCAGGAAGAGGCGCAGGAAGAACTGGAAATCGCGTACCAGGGCGATACCGTCGACATCGGCTTCAACGTCACGTATCTGCTCGACGTGCTCGCGAACCTGAAGGTCGACACCGTGCAGGTGAGCCTCGGCGACGCCAGCTCGAGCGCGCTGATCACCGTGCCCGAGAACGAAGAGTTCAAGTATGTCGTGATGCCGATGCGCATCTGACGCGCTCGACATCGCAACACACACCAGGGGGCGGCAAGCCCCTTTGGCGTTTTTATGGCGAACCGACAACCCGTCCCTTTGGTGCCTTTTCGGCACCTCGGACGGGCCAGGAAACTGGAGCGGCCCGGCGATTTCTCTCGCTGAAACGCACCGCGCCGCCACGAGAGTGGCCTCGCAGAACCGGAAGATATCCATGAGTGAACAGCACAATTCGCAACCCGATAACAGCAGCTACGGCGCTTCGTCGATCCAGATCCTCGAAGGTCTGGAAGCGGTGCGCAAGCGCCCCGGGATGTACATCGGCGACACGTCGGATGGCACCGGTCTGCACCACCTCGTGTTCGAGGTGCTCGACAACTCGATCGACGAAGCGCTGGCCGGGTACTGCAACGACATCCACGTGACGATTCACGCCGACAACTCGATTTCCGTGACCGACAACGGCCGCGGGATTCCGACCGACGTGAAGATGAACGACAAGCACGAGCCGAAGCGCAGCGCCGCCGAGATCGTGATGACCGAGCTGCACGCCGGCGGCAAGTTCGACCAGAACAGCTACAAGGTGTCCGGCGGCCTGCACGGCGTGGGCGTGTCGTGCGTGAACGCGCTGTCGAGCTGGCTGCGCCTCACCGTGCGCCGCAACGGCAAGAAGCATTTCATGGAGTTCCATCGCGGCGTCGCGCAGGAGCGCGTGCTCGAGAAGGTGGACGGCGTGGAAGTGTCGCCGATGCTGGTGACCGGCGACACCGAGAACCGCGGCACCGAAGTGCACTTCATGGCCGATCCGACGATCTTCGGCACGGTTGAATATCACTACGACATCCTCGCGAAGCGGATGCGCGAGCTCTCGTTCCTGAACAACGGCGTGCGGATCCGCCTCACTGACCTGCGTTCGGGCAAGGAAGACGACTTCGCGTTCGCCGGCGGTGTGAAGGGCTTCGTCGAGTACATCAACAAGACGAAGACCAACCTGCACCCGACGATTTTCCACGCCAACGGCGAGAAGGATGGCGTGGGCGTCGAAGTGGCGATGCAGTGGAACGACAGCTACAACGAGAACGTGCTGTGCTTCACGAACAACATTCCGCAGCGCGACGGCGGCACGCACCTGACCGGCCTGCGGGCCGCGATGACGCGCGTCATCAACAAGTACATCACCGACAACGAAATCGCGAAGAAAGCGAAGGTCGAGACGACCGGCGACGACATGCGTGAAGGGCTGTCGTGCGTGCTCTCCGTGAAGGTGCCGGAGCCGAAGTTCAGCTCGCAGACGAAGGACAAGCTGGTGTCGTCCGAAGTGCGGGCGCCGGTTGAAGAAGTGGTCGCGAAGGCGCTGGAAGAGTTCCTGCTCGAAACGCCGCTCGACGCGAAGATCATCTGCGGGAAGATCGTCGAAGCCGCGCGTGCGCGCGATGCGGCACGCAAGGCGCGCGAGATGACGCGCCGTAAGGGCGTGCTCGACGGCGTCGGCCTGCCCGGCAAGCTCGCGGACTGCCAGGAGAAAGACCCGGCAAAGTGCGAAATCTACATCGTCGAGGGTGACTCGGCAGGTGGGTCGGCCAAGCAAGGGCGTGACCGGAAGTTCCAAGCGATCCTGCCGCTGCGCGGCAAGGTGCTGAACGTCGAGAAGGCCCGCTACGACAAGCTGCTGTCGTCGGAGCAGATCGTCACGCTCGTGACCGCGCTCGGGTGCGGGATCGGCAAGGATGATTACAACCTCGACAAGCTGCGCTATCACCGCATCATCATCATGACCGACGCGGACGTCGACGGTGCGCACATCCGCACGCTGCTGCTCACGTTCCTCTATCGCCAGATGCCGGACATGATCGAGCGCGGGTATGTGTATATCGCGCAGCCGCCGCTTTACAAGATCAAGGCGGGCAAGGACGAGCGGTATCTGAAGGACGATACGGAGCTGAACGCGCACATGCTGCGGTTGGCGCTGCAAGGGTCGGAGCTGGTGCCTGGCGAGAATGCGGCGGCGATTTCCGGCGACGCGCTTGGGGAGCTGGCGCGGTCATATCTGCTCTCGAAGAGCGTGATCGAGCGGTTGAGCCGGTTGTATGATCCGGCCGCGCTGGAGGCGGTCATGGACGGGGTGGCGATCGATCTTTCCAACGAGGCTTCGACGGAGGCTTCGGCGAAGGCTCTGCACGCTGCGTTGCATGATGATGCGCTGAAGAACGAAGTTCGTGTGGTGCCTTCGTATGACCCGGTTCGTGAACAACGGTCGCTGCATATCGAGCGGACGCATCACGGGAACGTGCGGGTTTCGGTCATTGACCAGGAGTTCCAGCACACGGCTGATTATCAGCAGCTCGTGGCTACCGCGAATACGTTCACGGGGCTTATTGGGGAAGGTGCGGTCATCAAGCGTGGTGAGCGCAGCATGGCTGTGAACGACTTCAAGAGCGCGATGAAGTGGTTGCTTGCCGATGCCGAGCGGAACGTGTCGAAGCAGCGGTATAAGGGGCTGGGGGAGATGAACCCCGGGCAGCTGTGGGAAACGACGATGGATCCGGCAGTGCGGAGACTGCTGCGTGTGCAGATCGAAGACGCGATTGCTGCGGATGGGATCTTTACTACGCTGATGGGGGATGAGGTTGAGCCGCGGAGAGCGTTTATTGAGTCGAATGCGTTGCGGGCGGGGAATATTGACGTTTGAGGTCACGCCGACTGCAGGGAAACGGAATTCGTGAGACTGCAACGCGGTTCGTGAGACTAAAAGAGCCGAAAAGGTGAGACTGCCGGGATTGTCACCGGTCCGTGTTCTTTTCGATTTCTGTAACGTCTCGTGTTTGAGTCCCTGATTCGCCACCAAATTAGCGCAGAGGCCCGTGTTCTCAGGAACACGGGTCTTTTGCCTTGTGGGCGCAGTGAGCCACTTAGTGAGCCATCCGCCGATGCACAAGCGGAATTCCCCCTAGGCGGGTCGAAAAGAAGGCGAGTCGTGGGTAGCGGAAGTTTATCTTCCCTTCCGAGGCACTTACGAGACGATGGCCAAGCGCGACTTCATCTCGCTGCGAAGAGCTTCATCGGATGATGTTCGGACGCGGGCTGGCCGTTCGGACGATGCGTAAAGGTGCGGCATTTCAATATCATAGGCTTTGCGCATCTGTGGAACAGAAGCACACCGGAATGTCAAATCTCATGGACGAAGAAGCGCGCCGGCAACGGCTTCGTGAGTTGCACGACGAAATGACGACCGAGCGGCGCTACGCTGTACTACCCGAGGGCCGAAATGCGATCAGTGGATTCCAGGGTGCGAGGACGACGAATACAGCCGCATCCAGAATCGGGGCATCCCAGTCCGGACGTCAGGGGCGGAAGGCGAAGAGTGGCCTCGACTGTGCCTTGACCATGTCGTCGGGACCGCCGCAGAAGGCTCCGCTTCGCCGACCCGGGCCGCTCGAGCAGATGCCGTCCCACGCGAGGGGCCATTGTCGATTTTCATCACATGCTATAGGCGGAAAGCTGTCGGCGGGGTCAGTTGGCAGTCGGGAGTCCGAATTATGAGACGGATGCCTCAATCGTTCCTAGCAACGTAGTGGAAAAGGCGCCTCACTTATGTTATGTTACATATCAAACATAAAATGAAGCGTCGTGCTATGGCAAAAGGAAACTCTGGGCGATTGGTTATTGAGGTTGATCCCGATCTCAAGCGCCGCCTATACAGTGCTCTCGCATTTGAAAATTCCACGTTGAAAGACTGGTTTATTAATGCGGCGAAACAGTACATCGAAGAACGCCAGCAACCTAGTCTGCCTGGAATCACTAAAGGCAAAGAGACAACGAAACTATGAATTTTATTGAGAACGAAACTAAACAGAAGCTTCGAGGTGGATACTATACGCCACTTGATCTCGCTATTTTTATCTCAAAATGGGTAAAAGAGGTTAATCCTAAAAATATATTGGAGCCTAGTTGCGGTGATGGCGTCTTTTTTGAGGCTTTGGCAAAGGCAAAAGGATTTCAGAGGGCCAATGTAGTTGGCTTTGAGCTGGATTCTGAAGAGGCTCAGAAGTCGCGCGCACGCGCCAGTGACGTTGGCCTAAAGTCTATCCAAGTGAATAGCGAAGATTTTCTCGGCTGGGCAATAGATCACCTGCATGATGGTGGCGCTCATTTTGATGCAGTTATTGGCAATCCGCCGTTCGTTCGATATCAATACTTACCCGAACCGTTTCAAATATGCGCCGAACAGATTTTTGATAAGCTGGCGCTTCGGTTCACGAAGCACACAAATGCATGGGTCTCCTTTATTCTCGCTGGAATGGCGCTTCTTCGGCCGGGTGGTCGCTTGGCAATGGTCGTTCCAGCGGAGATCATCCATGTAACACATGCGCAATCACTGCGCTCATACCTAGGCCAGGAATGCCGCCGCTTAGTGATTATTGATCCAGAAGAACTCTGGTTCAGCGATACCTTGCAGGGCGCGGTAATACTGCTCGCCGAAAAGCGCCGCAGTCCCACGGAGAAATCGGAAGGCCTCGGAATGTACCCGGTTAAAGGGCGCGAATTCCTTCGTCTCGATCCATCGTCAGTCTTTAGCGCTCCTCAAGCTATCAATGGCAAAACTGTTCAGGGTAAATGGACACGTGCATTGTTAGACTCGGAGACGCGCTCGCTATTCGATGAGCTTGCGGAGCATCCTGATGTGCATCGATTCGATGCTGTCGCTGACGTAGACGTTGGCATCGTCACGGGAGCGAATAAATTTTTCCTCGTTTCGGACGAGGTTGTGAGAAATTATAGGCTTAATAAATGGGCTCATCCGATGTTCGGACGCAGTGAGCATTGTCCTGGGATCATCTATGATGATCGTCAGCACGCCGTCAATGCCGCCAAGGGGAATCCGACGAATTTTCTATGGTTTCGGGATGACGTCGAAAAAATAGATGCGGCAGCGAAGGCTTACATAAAAATCGGAGAAGACGAGAAGCTCCATACTCGCTACAAATGTAGGATCCGCTCACCGTGGTACACAGTGCCATCGGTTTATGCGACGGAGATCGGAATGTTGAAGCGCTCTCACGATACACCGCGTCTGATTCTAAACCGCATAGGAGCCTATACGACCGACACTGCATATCGTATTCGAACTCATGGTGGAATTTCGGCGGAGAAGCTCGTTGGCTGTTTCGTTAATCCTCTCACAGCGCTAAGTGCTGAACTTGAGGGGCGCCATTACGGTGGCGGTGTCCTCGAATTGATCCCTTCGGAAATTGAGCGTCTGATCGTTCCTCTTCCGGTCAAGATTGACATTGACCTTTGTGTCTTGGACGCGGCTATTCGAGAGTCGACGACGCACCGGGTCCTTGCTAATCAAGGAAAGGCTGTGCTTGGCGCGCTCGGTATGTCGCACGCCAATCAGGAGTGTGTGTTGGAGGGGTGGCGCAAATTGCGTGATCGTCGACACCGAACCTCCAGCGAGCCATTGGAAAACGACGGCTAATCGATCTCCAAAACAAAGCGTGTCGTGTCAACCTTATCTCGGTAAATCGCAATCGTCCGACCAATAAGATCTGGTCGGGCGATATACTCGCGCATCGGTCCCCAGCTAAGGCGGGTCATCGCATTTCGCTGTTTATATGCTTTACTTGTTGTGCTGGTGGTATGACGAATGGCTAGATCAAATTCACCATAGCTTATACCTTTTAAAACCAATTGAAACTTTGCAAACGACTCATCGACCGTTTTGGACCGTGGCACCCATTTAAGATGCGGAAAAACATCCTCTCTAAAATAATGCCGGTGGTCCACGTCTTCGGGGAGTAATCCCTTGTCCAAGTTTACTGAGCCGGTCGCATGCGTTCCTTTCGCATCGGGAATAGTGAGGTCGCGCCGGGTCAGCGGCTTGCTTTCCCAAACTAGTTCGAACTCAACGCCAGGCGTCTCGCGAGGTGCCACGTGAGCAGGAGGTTTCTCCTTCGGTACCCCTACTTTAGGAGGCTTTACCTTTTTGGGTGTGGCCTTTGCCTTTGCAAGCGCGCGCCTAATGGGGGCGACTTTGAGCTTAATGCGCGGAACAGTGTCATTCGCACCAGATTCTCCCGCTGATGTTGTCGGCCGAGGCGGTGGAACCGCCATTTCATCTACGAGGCGGCCGCTGGTAAGCAATTCATAGAGTTCGCCATCCGCATTGATTTTTACGACATGATCCGGGTGATCCTTGGGCATGGACGAAAACCGTGCTTCGATTTCATCCACAACCAATTTATCGGTTGGATCTGCTAGATCAAAATCAAGAAGCATGCCCGCTTCGATATTATTGTTTAAGCCGCCGAGAGTGAGATTCGCACTACCGACAATTAACCTGGCTCGGCTGGAACCTCGAACCATATACAGTTTTGGATGAAAAATGACTGTTCGTGATCCTGTGTCAACTGTATAGAGCTCACTGACTATGCTATGAAGTAAGCGCAAACCTTGATATGACGTAATATCGTTTCGAATCCCGGTGAACGCAATTGTGCGAGCTGAGTGCGCTTTAATCTGCGGAGCGATCTGTTCAACACCACTTTCTGTGACAAACGCGACGCTCATCACGACGCTTTGGATGTCGGGGATCTCAAACAGTTCACGCACCGCATTGGCGTGTGTGCGCGTTGTAAAGCCCTGAAGTATGAATTCTTTTTTTGCCATATCACGGATCGCACCGGGACGCTGAATCGGCTCACCGGGCAAACTTATCCTCTTGGTCGTGTTCGCAACACGGCGAATGATACTCCAGCCGGACTAGGCGGATCACACCGCTCCGTTGCTATGGTAGCAGTGACCCTGAACCAGAATTAGTCCCGGTCGGAAGTGGAGATTTCCAGCTTGGTTGAGTTGTCAGGCGAGGTGGATTTCCTTGCCTGACGGGCGAATTCGGCGGGTGTCATCCACTGCAATGCGGAGTGGGGACGAACCTCGTTATAGTACGTGCGTCAGTCGTCGATTTTGCTCTGCGCGTCGGCCAATGACAAGAACCAATGTGCGTTCAGACATTCCTGCCGGAAGCGCCCGTTGAAGCTTTCGACCTTGGCGTTGTCAGTAGGCGTGCCCGGCCGGCTGAAATCCAGTTCAACGCCATGTTCATACGCCCACCGGCCCATTGCCTTCGAGATGAATTCGCTACCATAGTACATGCAGAATGTCAGCCATCAGGGGTAACGGGCATCCTTTGGATTTCCCGTTCACCGCCCGCCGGAGGAAACCGAAATGGCCGACTTGCTCGAAGGTGCGCTGCCCCTGAACCTTGTGGCGATCGACGTCGCCCGTTATTCGAATGCCGTGTTGATCGAGTTGTCGGACGGGAAGCGTCAGCGCTTCCGGATGACCAACAACGCTTCTGACTTTGACCGGCTGTTGAGTTACCTTCAAGCGCTACCCGGCAATTGCCGGGTAGCGCTTGAGCCGACCGGTGACTACCATCGCCCGCTGGCTCACCGTCTACTCACGGCCGGGCACGAGGTAGTCAGCATCAATTCCGTGGCACAGGCGCGGTATCGCGAAGCCATGTTCAACTCTTGGGACAAGAACGATCCGAAGGACGCACAGGTCATCCTGGAAATGCTCAGGCGTGGCACATATCAGCGTTACGTGGACCCGCAGATCGCCGGCCATCATGACCTGCAGGAACTTGCAAAGACCTACTACCAGGTTTCTCGCGCACGCACCAAGGTGCAGCACTCACTGATCAACCACTGCCTGCCCCTGTATTTCCCGGAAATGCACCGCTATTGGTGCACCACCCGCAACGAGTGGTTCGTGCGCTTTCTGCTCGAGTTTCCGACACCGACGCACGTACGCGCTCTAGATCGCGAAAGCTTTGTGACTGCTGCATGGGATCTGGTCGGTCGCAAGGTGAACAAACGCGCCAAACTCGAAGAGATATGGGAAACAGCGGCACACACCGCTGCCTTGCCTCACGCGCTGGATTGCTTGGCTGTCGAGACATTCCGCATTACGCTGCGCCGGTACCAGGAGCTCAACGTGCTGCGAGAGGCAATCGAGGCGCGCGCCGAGGTGGAGCTTCACGATAATGCCGACTTCGCTCATCTAAAGACACTGCCGGGCATTGGCTCGGTGATCGCCATGACTATCCTCGCCGAGGCCGGCGACCTGCGCCGTTTCGGTCACCACCGTCAGTTCCTGAAGTACTGCGGGTTCGACCTGGCGAAGATACAGTCGGGCACCCAGCGGGGACGTGAGCAACTCTCCAAGCGCGGCAATGCGCGGTTGCGGCTAGCCTTCTGGATGGCAGGCATGGCTGCCGTGCGCATGAAGGAGAACTCCTTCCGCTCGAAATATGAACGTTACGTCCACGCTAATCCGGACGACGCTGACCTCAAGCGCAAGGCATTGACCGCCGTGGCAGCAAAGATGGCTCGCGTGGCTTACAGCATGATCAAGAAGAACCAGCCTTACAGGCAGTTCTTCGAACTCGGTTTACCCAGTGGATCGATCCCTCTCTCGGCTGCCGTAGGGGCGCAGGCGACCCCGTAGATAATGCTCGGACCTTCCGCTGGGGCTTCTATGCTGTTTTAGGTACGGTGAAGATCACGTCGTGTGCGATGAATCTTGTGTCCACTATGGTCAGCAAGCCTCCCCGATGCCGCGGAAGACCACTGGTTGGTTGTCATTCGCTCTTTGA
>Ga0105250_10001186_pt1 | contig 14627 bp, 14 predicted proteins | sample KBSS54metaG_FD_80425 | JGI IMG/M metagenome (GOLD analysis project Ga0105250, IMG submission 80425) | Switchgrass rhizosphere microbial communities from Kellogg Biological Station, Michigan, USA - KBS S5-4 metaG | ecosystem: Host-associated > Plants > Roots > Rhizosphere > Soil | place...
AATCGTGATAATCGTGATAATCGTGAGCCGCGCGAAAACCGCGATCGCGACGATAACCGCCGTAATCGCCGCCAGGGTCAGCAGCAAAATGCTGAAGTCCGTGAAAACCGCCCGGCCGTTGCTGAAGAAGCTGAAAAGCCTAAAGCACGTGACGAGCAGCAGCCACGTCGTGAACGCAACCGTCGTCGTAGCGATGACAAACGCCAGGCACAGCAGGAAGTTAAAGTTCTGCAGCGCGATGAACCGGTAGAAGTTGAAGCTGATACCGAGCAGGAAGAACGCGTCCAGGTGATGCCTCGCCGTAAGCAACGTCAATTGAGCCAGAAAATTCGTTTCGAATCTGCAGCAGATTCCGTAACTGAAACTGTGGCAACTCCAGACGTAGCCGAAGTGACCGCTGCACCTGCTGCACGTACCGAACTGGCGACGATTCCGTTACCAGCAGTTATCGAGAAACCTGTTGTTGAGCATGATGACAACAACGATTCACGTAACGATTCTAACGGTATGCCGCGTCGCTCTCGCCGTTCCCCACGTCACTTGCGTGTCAGTGGTCAACGTCGCCGTCGTTATCGTGATGAGCGTTACCCAACGCAGTCACCGATGCCATTGATCGTTGCTTGTGCTTCTCCTGAACTTGCTTCTGGTAAAGCCTGGATCAGCTACCCGGTTGCCCGTTCCCAGGAAGATTCGCAGTACGAGAATCACGTTGATCATGCTCCAGTCTTTGTTTCTCACGAGCAAGAGCCTGTAGAAGTGGTTATTGTTCCGCCAGTCGTTCAGGCAGTAGCGCAACCTGTAGCGGTTGAACCGGCACACGTTGAAACCACGCATCCAGAAGTGATTGCGGCTTCTGTCACTGAGCAGCCACATCTGATTGCCACTGAAGACGACGTTGTTGCTGAACAAGTGGTTGACGAAGTTACGCCAGCTCAGGATGACGTTGCCGTTGAAACGCATCAACAGCAGGCAGCAGCAGTGGCTGAAGTTGCTCCAGTCGTAGTTGAAGAAACTACGCCAGAGGCTCCGGTAGAAGAAGTTAAGCCGGCAGTGACAGAGACTAAAGCTGAAGAGACTCCGGTTGCAGAAACCAAAGCTGAAGAGACGCCAGTTGAGAAAACTGTTGTAGCAGAAACTGTGGTTCCTGAAGTGAAAGCTGCACAGCCTGTTGTTGCTCATGTGACTAAACATGCAGCCGCGCCGATGACTAAAGCTCCGGCACCGGAATATACTCCGGAAGCACCACGCCAGAGCGATTGGGTACGCCCAACATATGAGTTCAGTGGCCGCGGTTCTGCTGGTGGAAACAGCGCAACTCACCAGGCAACAGCTCCAGCTACACGCCCGCAAAGCGCTGAATAATCGCTAAGCGTTGCGAAAAAGCCGGTCAGGAAACTGACCGGCTTTTTTATTTCTGAGAGTCTGGTGGGATAAGGCAAAAAAAAGCCCACTTCGGGGTAATGAAGTGGGCACATAAAGCGCACCCAGTTTCATGGCACGCCCCAAACGGTAAAGCTACTATTTATTCAGCTGGAACAAAGACATCCCCTGCATATCACTGAATGCTTTGTAAGACGCCTGAAGTGCTGCCTGCTGCATCACATAGGAAGATATCGCCGAGTTCCAGTCTACATCCACCAAATCACTCATTTGCTGCGACTGTCCCAACGCACGGTCATTACCTAAATCATCAAGCTTATCCAGCTCATTAAGCTGTGTGCCTAGCTCTGCACGCACGGTCAGAACGTTATTAAGGGAGTTTTTCAGCCCACGGTTGGTTTTATCGATAGCCGCGGTTAAAAGATCTTTGTCGGCATCATCCAGGCCTTCAGCGGGTTTTCTCAGGGTGGCAATCGCAGAATCAAGCATGTTGAACAGATTGGTTTCCGAGTCACTGCCATCGGGTTCCGGCACCGCATTACTGGTCAGCGAGTTGAAAACTTGCGTGCCCGTGTGGCCAATCGTCATGCTGCGTGCGGCATCAACAGACTGGGTCACAGCAGTACCACCGCCCGTATAAACGATGCTGTTTGCCCCACCGCTAAACGGTGCAGAATCCGTTTTATAGCCCGCAAAAATAAAACGCCCGTTGCCATCTGTGCTGTTGGCAAGGTTGAGGATCTGATTGCGGACACCTTCCAGATCGGTAGCCAGTGAAGCACGATCGTCATCGCTTAACGTACCGTTACCGGCGTTAACGATTTTCTCCTGCGCAGACTGAATCGCCGTGGTCACCTGCCCCAGTACGTTCTCTTCCAGCGACACTTTCTGTGTCGCAAAAGTACGAGCCAGCGCGTACTGGCTGTTTTGAGCCTGAGCCTGAGACAACACCACCGCTTGCGATGCGGCAATCGGGTCATCAGAAGGTTTAGTGACACGTTTACCCGTCGACATTTGCTCGCCGTAGCGCAGCCACTCACTTTGTGCGTTGGTCACGCCACGCATGTTTTGCTGGTACATCATTGCGGTACTGATACGCATACGCCAGATTCCTTAATTAACGGATGGACAGTAACGCATCAAACAGAGTTGATGCCGTCTGAAGAACCTGGGCATTCGCCAGGTAATACTGTTGGAAACGCTGCAAGTTACCGTACTCTTCGTCAAGGTTGACGCCAGAGATGGACTGCTGTTGGTTACTCAACTGCGTGACCACATTATCTTGCGTGGTACTGGTGACTTTCAGCGTGCTGGTTTTGTTACCCACATCACTCACCAGGCTGGCATACGCATCGTTAAACGATTTGTTGCCGTTGACGACTTTACTGCTCTGCAAATCCAACAGCGCCTGAGCATTACGGTTGTCGCTATCGCCACCCGAAGGATTGGCCGCTAATGCCAATTCACTTTCGTCGCTAATTAAGACGTTCATATTCACCACAACATCTGAAACCGGCTTAATAACGAAACTGTCATTCTTAGTCGCAGGAGTACCGCTAATGTCGATTTTTAAGCCGTCGAAACTCAGGCTCTTGTTGCCACTGCCATCAACGGCCTCGGTTGCGGTGAATTTCTTATTGTCCGACAAGCGAGTGATTTCCCAGTCAGGATCGTTAAACACAGCTTTATAGTCGCTGGCCTGAACCGCTTTGCTGTCAGTGACTTGTGCAGTCAGTACTGTCGATTGAGAGGCATTTTTACTGTTGCTTAAAACAGACGGGCCGCCGTAATCAAAGAAATCTTTACCCACCGCGCCATTGGCATCAATGCCCGCGCTGTGCTGCTGATTAATCGCATCAGAGAACGCTAAAGCTAACTGCCCGAGGCGGTTACGCGCGCTGTCCAAATCCTGAGAACGGAAAGTCAACATGCCGCCCAGCGAACCATTCTTCAGCTGGCTTTCAGGGATTTCAGTGGTGCCAGAAACCGGGTCAACATACGCCACAGTAATGCGTGACGGGTCAGAACTGGAGCCGACAGCCGCCAGTTGATTAGCTTTGTCGCCTTGCACCAGGGTTAAACCGTTGGCGATCGACACGTTATACGAGCCACCGTCCTGCACACTGACTTCAACACCGACAATCTGGTTAAGCTGGCTGACCAACTGGTCGCGCTGATCGAGCAAATCGTTTGGTGATGCGCCCGCGCCCACACCGGTAAGGCGTGAAATCTGATTATTCAGATTCGCAATCTGGCTGGCGTAATTATTGATTTGTTCCACGCTGCTCTGGATAGCGGTATTCACCTGCTTATCCTGGTCGCGCAGATACTGATCCGTCACCTTAAACTGGTTTACCAGGCCGCTGGCATTGCCAAGCAACGCCTGGCGAGCAGCCGGGTCTTCAGAATTACTGACCAGCGTTTGCAGGCCAGTAAAGAAACTTTGCATGGTGGTGGCGAGGGTGTTGGTGCTACCCGACAGCATATTGTCGATTTTCGACATTTGCTGATACTGAGTACTCAGACCACTGCTTTGCGTCTGTGCCGCGCGCAGTTGGTTAGTGATGAACGCATCATATTCACGTTGCACACCGCTGACTTGCACACCGTTGCCAATCCATCCTCCAGCACCCAGCGTACTTTTCGACTGAGATAACACGGTAGTCTGGCGGGTATAGCCTGTGACGTTGTAGTTAGAAATGTTGTTACTGACAGTATTCAGTGCCGCCTGGGCAGCACCCAGGCCACTCATGGCACTGTTAATCAGGCTACTGGACATGAAATTTCCTTAGCGCATTAATCACGGTTCCTGTCAGTAAGTATCGGCAGTTCCCGGCAGGACTTGAGTATTTAATAGTGAGAACTTAGAAGAGATTAGACAGGTCGTTGCTATACGCTTTCGCCACTTTCTCACCCATCGCTTTCATCTGCTGAATCATGCCCGTCAGCTTACGGGCATAGTTCGGATCGGTGGCGTACCCCGCATTTTGCAACGCTTGTGCGCCCTGTTCTGCGGTATTGGCATTAGTCACGGCGGCGTAACGCGGGTTGCGCGTCAACAAGCCGACGTAATCAGAAAGCGCCTCCAGATAAGAGCTATACACGCGGAACTTGGCTTTTACCTTTTTCGCTTCACCGTTTTCATATTCGGTGGTGGTGATTTCAGTCACCTCACCTTTCCAGCTACTGCTGGCTTTGACGCCAAACAGGTTAAAACTCGGCTCACCTTTTTCAGTCAGAATTTGCCGTTGCCCCCAGCCTGACTCCAGCGCCGCTTGCGCCAGAATCAAGTGATGAGGAATGCCGCTCTGTTCACTGGCAAGGCGTGCGGGTAACGAAAGCTGCGCCAGGAAGTCTTTGCTATCACCGGTTAGCGGTTCTTCGTTAGACGGTGCTTTCGGGATGGCCTGGCGCACCATTTGTGTGATGGTCTGGTTCTGGAAGCTGGTCACCGTCTGCATATCAAACTTCATCGGCATTTTGCCAGCCTCTTCCGATGGGTCAGCATTGCCGCCCATTTGCTCCACCATCATGTCCGCCAGCCCAAGGCCTTTTGCGCTGAGCTGTTGGGCAATTTGCTGGTCATAGATACTGGTGTACATCCGCGTTTGCTCACTGCTGAACAAGCCATCTTTCGGCAGCGCCTCGCGCATGCTTTTCAGCATCATCTGCACGAACATCCCTTCCACCTGGCGGGCAACCGACTTCATGTTGCCTTTCGGATCTTGCCCGGTTTTGGCTTTTAACTCGTTAAGAGAGTTAGCATCCCACGCCGCATTCGCCAGTGATTGGGACTCGTTAAGCATCAGATAATTTCCACTTTGGCCCGCAAACAACCCGCGGTTTGCATAGATTGCAGAATCGACATCAACTCCATTGGTGATGCGCCCAGCGTGTTCAAAGCACGAACCACGGTGTTCAGGTTGGCACTGGCGTTAACCCGTTGCAGCGCCCCGCCATTCTGGCGCAAGTCGATTTGCGTTTGCGGGGTGACAACAGTTTGACCGCCGCCAAATGGTGTATCCGGCTGGCTCACCTGTGCCTGGCGGTTGACCGTCACCGACAAGTTGCCCTGCGCCACCGCACAAGTATTCAGTGTCACTTCCTGGTTCATCACCACCGAACCGGTACGCGAGTTGATAATCACTTTGGCGTCCTGTGCTGGCAGGTTCACTTCCAGGTTCTGAATATCGGCCAGCAAACGCACTTGTGAGCTGTTGCCGGTTGGGACACGAATCTGGATGGTGCGAGCATCAATCGCCGACGCGCTGCCAAAGCCACGCGAACGGTTAATGGTGTCGGTAATTTGCTGCGCCAGCGTGAAATCATCATTGTTCAGTTGCAGGCTGATGAGATTGCCTGAACCAAACGTTCCCGGTAATTCACGTTCGATGATCGCGCCATTGGTGATACGCCCGCCATTCAGTTGGTTCACCTGAACGCTGCTGCCACCCGCAGAAGCCCCCGCACCGCCGACCAGAATATTGCCTTGCGCCAGGGCATAAACCTGGTTGTCGACCCCTTTCATTGGCGTCATCAGCAATGTGCCGCCGCGCAAGCTTTTGGCGTTACCCATTGAAGAAACCACCACATCAATATTTTGCCCCGAGCGGGCAAACGCCGGGTACTTAGCCGTCACCATGACCGCAGCCACGTTTTTGAGCTGCATATTGGTGCCCGCAGGAACGGTAATCCCCAACTGCGAAAGCATGTTGTTCATGGTTTGCGTGGTGAACGGCGTTTGTGTGGTCTGGTCACCCGTTCCGTCAAGGCCAACCACCAGGCCATAACCAATCAGGGAGTTTTCACGCACGCCCTGAACCGTGGTCAGGTCGCGGATACGGTCAGCCTGCGCTAGCGTTGCCACCAGCATCAGCAATCCGAATAAATATCTGGTCATAAATCCCTCGCTTACATCGGCGATAAATTAAGGAAGAAGCGTTGCATCCAGCCCATGTTCTGCGCTTCGTTGATATAGCCGTTTCCGACATATTCGATGCGCGCATCCGCCACTTGTGTGGACGGCACGGTGTTGGAGCCACTGATGGTGCGAGGATTGACCACACCGGAGAAACGAATAAATTCGGTGCCCTGGTTAATGGCTATCTGTTTTTCACCCACGACGTGCAGGTTGCCGTTTGCCAGCACCTGATCGACCGTCACGGTTAAGGTTCCGCTAAAGGTGTTACTGGCATTCGCCCCACCTTTACCGTTGAAACTGTTGCCGCCTTCCACATCCACATCGGCGCGGTTATTACCGAACAGACCTTCGAGATAGCGCGGCGTGACGTTAAAGCCAAAATTAGTTTTGCCATCACGGCTGGCATTCGCCGACGAACTCTTACTGGCACTGACATTTTCCTGAAGCTGGATCGTCAACGTATCGCCAACGTTACGTGGGCGGCGGTCTTCAAACAGCGGTTGGTAGCCATAGTTCAGCGGTTGCGCCGTCTGGAAAATAGAGCCATTAACCACAGGTGCTGGGCCAGGCACAGGTTGGGCCGATGTTGCCCCTTCCACCAGCGGTTTAGTTGGCACCAGTGCACAGCCACTTGTGGAGAGCACCAGAAACATCACGATAGGACGAAGAACCATTGGGTTTTGCATTGCTTTCATCTTCAGGTCATTCAGATAACGACAGCCGGTGCGAAACACTCACACCGGCAAACGTCTTACAACTGCGTCAGCTTTTGCAGCATCTGGTCAGTGGTTGAAACGGCTTTAGAGTTGATTTCGTAAGCGCGCTGAACCTGGATCATATTCACCAGTTCTTCAGCCACGTTCACGTTAGAGGTCTCAACATACCCCTGATACAAAAGCCCTGCGCCATTCAGCCCAGGTGTGCTTTCGTTTGGCGTACCGGAAGACTGGGTTTCGGCATACAAGTTTTCACCCAGGCTTTCCAGACCCGTGTCATTCATAAAGGTGGTCAAATTCAGCTGCCCCACCTGAACCGGCTGTGCCTGCCCCTGTTGCGTCACGCTCACAATACCGTCACGTCCAACGGTAATGGTGAGTGCATTAGCAGGGATAGTGATCGCTGGCTGAACCTGGAAACCGCCCGCGGTGACCAACTGGCCGTTCTGGTCGACCTGGAAAGAACCATCGCGTGTATAGGCGCTGGTGCCGTCCGGCAATTGCACCTGGAAAAAGCCCTGGCCTTTAATCGCCACATCTTTGCTGTTGTTGGTCTGCGACAGGTTGCCCTGGCTGTGCAGGCGCTCGGTAGCCACCGGACGCACACCTGTACCAATCTGCAAACCGGACGGTAATGTGGTCTGTTCAGAAGATTGCGCACCAGGCTGGCGAATCGTCTGGTAAAGCAAGTCTTCAAACACCGCGCGTTGACGCTTAAAACCATTGGTGGAGACGTTTGCCAGGTTGTTGGCAATCACATCCATGTTGGTTTGCTGGGCATCAAGACCGGTTTTAGCGATCCATAAAGAACTGATCATTTTTGATTCCTGTTAGATCTGTATTTCGTTTGTCGGATGAGGCTTCGCTTATCCGACCTACAAAAACCGTTCGGCTATCAACTCATCGCCAACAACTGATTGGCGCGCTGCTCGTTTTCATCAACGCTTGAAATAATCTTCATTTGCATCTCAAAACGGCGGGCGTTCTCAATCATGTCGGTCATGGCTTCGACGGGCTTAACGTTGCTGCCTTCCAGCACGCCAGGCATCAACGAGATGCTGGCATCCGCCTGCAACGTGGCACCACGCGTAGCTTGCGCCAGCGCACTCGGGCGGAAGAAACCGTCATCACCGCGCACCACTTCCTGGCCGGTGGCTTTCACCAGTTTCAGGCGGCCAATCGGTGCCACAGTATTCGGCTGGTCACCCGCGTTCAGTGCAGAAATAGTGCCATCTGCCGCGATAGTCAGTTGCGCGCCCTGAGGCACAGCAATCGGGCCACCTTCTCCCATCACCGGTTGCCCGCCGATGGTCAGTTGCCCGGCAGGGCTAACCTGCATATTGCCGTTACGGGTATAAGCTTCAGTACCATCAGCACTTTGTACCGCCAGCCAGCCATCTTGTTGCAGGGCAACATCCAGCGGGCGTTGGGTGTAATCAAGCTGACCTTGCGACATATCCACGCCAGGCGTTGAAGCCGTCACCAGGGTGCGCGTCGGCAACGAAAGCCCTTCTATTGGCACCGAACGCAATGCGGTTAGCTGTGCGCGAAAGCCCGGTGTTGAAGCATTTGCCAGGTTGCTGGCAGTCACCGCTTGTTGATTCAGCGTCTGACTGGCCGCACCCATGGCGGTATAAATTGCGTGATCCATTAAGCTATCCCGTCAGTGCTTAACGCAGGTTAACCAGGGTGTTGAGGATCTGATCCTGGGTTTTGATGGTCTGCGCATTCGACTGGTAGTTACGCTGCGCGACAATCATGTTGACCAGTTCTTTACTCAGGTCGACGTTCGAAGACTCCAGCGCACCGTTGGTCAGGGTGCCGAAGTTACCGGAACCCGCCGTTCCCAGCAGCGCCACGCCAGAAGAATTGGACGCAGACCACACGTTGTTGCCCTCAGAGGACAAACCTTCCGGGTTAGCAAAATTCGACAGCACAATCTGGCCTAACAATTGGGTTTGCTCGTTGGAGTAATTGCCAACAAGGGTGCCGTCTTCGTTAATCTGGTAGCTCACCAGGTCGCCTGGCTTATAGCCATTTTGATTCGCGGCAACAATGTTGTTGGAGCCGGTGTTTTGCTGCATCGAGTTCAGGAAGCTCAGATCAAATGTCGCCGGAGTCGCGCCATTGATAGTCCCGGTGGTCAGGGAGTTAGTGCCACCTGAAATCAGCGTGCCATTTGGGCTAAATACCATCGATGCGCCTTTGGTCGCTGGGCTACCCGCCACGCTGCTATCCTGGGTATATACATCCCAGGTGTTCGCCGTCGTCGATTTCACAAAAAAGACGTTCATATCATGGGCGTTACCCTGGCTGTCATAGACAGTGATAGAACCTTTCTTGTTGTAGGTATCGGAATCTGTCGCGCTGAACGGGGTTTTCGTTGGCGTTGGGTCGGTAGAGTTCAGGTTGATCTGCATCGACGCCGTGGTGGTGGTTTTCGCCGCCATCAAGGTATTTGGCACAGCCAGCCCAACTGGGTTTGCGCCTTCCTGAATCGTTGGCGGCGTACCGGTTGCCGGGTAACCGGTCAACTGCATCCCCTGCATGTTCACCAGATTGCGATTCTCGTCCAGTTTGAACTGGCCGTTACGGCTGTAATACACCGAGCCATTGGTATCGACCAGGCGGAAGAAACCATTCTGGCTAATCGCCACATCCAGGCCACGGCCGGTGTTAGTGGTGGTGCCGTCGTTAAAGTCCTGGGTAATGCCCGCAACTTTTACGCCGAGGCCCACTTTGGAGCCGGCAAACATATCGGCAAAAGAAACGGTGCCGGATTTAAAACCGTAAGTGGCGGAGTTGGCAATGTTGTTACCAATCACGTCGAGGTTGGTGGCCGCAGCATTCAAGCCGCTGACCGCTTGAGAAAAGCCCATGTTTTACTCCTGCAAGGGTTGAAGGCTTAAATAATCTGCCTGATGTCGTCGAGGGTGGAGGTGCCGTAAGTTCCGAGGTCGAGCAAGGTCGTACCATTACTGAGTGTCACGCCATTGACCAACGCAAAATTCAGCGGTTGAGCCACCAGTTGTGTCCCGCCATTACTGGCGTTGATAGCGACGTTATAGGCCCCGTCCGGTGCGGTGGTGCCGTCCGTCATGCTGCCATCCCAGGTAAAGGTATGGACGCCTGCGCTAAGCGCCCCCACATCGAGAGTACGCACCACTTTGCCGCTACTGTCGGTAATGGTGGCGGTGACTTTATCTGCGGCCTGTTGCAGCTCAACACCAAATGGCGTGGTCGCTTCGCTGCCTGCCAGAATTTTGCTGCCAGGGATCATCACGCCGTGGCCAATCAAGGCGCTGGCCTGCACGGACTGGTTATTGGTCAACTGACCGGAAACCGAACCGAGCGTGGTATTGAGTTTTTCAATGCCGCTCACGGTGCTGATTTGCGCCAGTTGCGTAGTCAATTCATTGTTTTGCAGAGGGTTGGTTGGATCCTGGTTTTTCAGCTGCGCGACCAACAGCGTCAAAAAACTACTTTGCAGGTCAGCGGCGTTGCTGCCTGTCAGATTATTGTTACCCGAAGTCGCACTGACACCACTGGTGGTGGTGTCATTCATATTAACGGCGATGCCCATCAATCACTCCTTATTGACCCAGCGTCAGGGTTTTCAACATCATGCTTTTCACGGTGTTGAGGACTTCGACGTTGGCCTGATAGCTGCGTGACGCCGACATGCTGTTGACCATCTCACCCACCACATCCACATTCGGCATCCGCACATAACCTTTGGCATCAGCCAACGGGTTACCCGGCTGGAACACCAGTTTGTCCGGTGCCTGGCTCTCTTCAACGCCCGTCACTTTTACGCCACCCGTTTCAGCCCCCGGAGCGGCATCAACCTGGAAAATAACCTGCTTAGCGCGATAAGGCTGTCCGTCAGGGCCGGTGGCACTATCGGCGTTAGCCAGGTTACTCGCCGCCACGTTCATCCGCTTGGATTGGGCCGTCATCGCAGAGCCTGCGATATCAAAAATATTCAGTAATGCCATCTATTAGCCACCCTGTTGCAGCACCGACATCATGCCCTTGATTTGGCCACCGAGAACCGTAAGGTCGGACTGGTATTTCAGGCTGTTATCGGCAAATTGTGTACGCTCGCGGTCCATATCGACGGTGTTACCATCCATCGACGGCTGGTCCGGAACGCGGTAAAGAAGATCAAGCGAAGGTGCTGAGTGTGTTGCCGCAGGGATATGGCGCGCGGACGTGAGCGCAAGCGCAACACCGCTGCCTTCGGCACGACCCCGTTCCATCACTTTTTTCATTTCACTGGCAAAATCAATATCGCGAGCCTGATAGCCCGGGGTATCCGCATTGGCGATATTTGCTGCCAGAATTTCCTGACGCTGGGCGCGCAAATTTATCGCTTCTTGCTGAAATCGCAGCGCGGCATCCAGTTTGTCTAGCATGTTCCCTCCGCATAATTAGGATTTGTCCGACAGCTTAAAGCTCCTTACGCGTGCGTTATCGTTGGAATAGACGCAAAATGCGTCGCTATTTGTCGCCTTGATCATTTCGCTGTGCAGTTAAAATCACTGCCACCTGAACAAGGAGAAACGTCATGACCGGTCTGAAAACCTGGAGCACCATTGCCCTTTTGCTGGCTTGCCCGCAGGCATTAGCCAGCATTCTGGATGCGCCGTTGAGCCAGTTTTTCCAGCAGCGCCTGGCGGGCATGAGTGATGAAGTGTCGGTAATAGTCAAAACGCCTGATGTGCAATTACCTCCCTGCCCACTCCCTGATTTTTCTATGCCGGGGAATAGCCGCCTGTGGGGAAACGTGAGCGTGATGGCGCGCTGCGGTAACGACAAACGCTACATACAGGCCCAGGTGCAGGCCACCGGAAATTACGTTGTAGCCGCGCAGCCATTACCGCGCGGTAGCGTCATAGATGCAGGCCAGCTTCAGCTCAAACGTGGGCGGCTCGATCAACTGCCACCACGCGCTATGCTCGATATCAACCAGGCCAGCAGTGCCGTGACGCTGCGCGACATCGCCGCAGATCAACCGATTCTGCTGTCAATGGTGCGCCAGACATGGCGAGTCAAAGCCGGGCAGCAGGTGCAAGTGGTCGCCGCTGGTGAAGGATTTAGCGTCAATAGCCAGGGCAAGGCACTGAATAATGCCGCCGTGGCACAGAATGCACGGGTACGAATGAGTTCGGGTCAGATAGTCAGCGGAGTCGTCGACACGGATGGGAATATTCTGATTAACTTATAAAATTCCGTTAGGGATTAAGAAGGTTTTAAAGGTTCCGAGATGTCTGCCGATAGTGTATTAACAGATGATAGATATTACCCCTCGATGAGGAATTAATAATGAGCATTGATCGCACGTCGCCTTTGAAACCGGTAAGCACTGTACAACCACGCGAAACGCCAGAAGCGCCGATTCAAAAGAGCCAACTGGAAAAAAGCACCACCCCGAAAAGCACCAATGTGACACTCAGTGACGCACAGGCTAAGTTAATTCAGCCGGGTAGCGGGGATATCAATATGGAACGCGTTGAAGCACTCAAAACAGCGATCCGTAACGGTGAGCTGAAAATGGATACCGGCAAGATCGCCGATGCGTTAATCCAGGAAGCTCAAAGCTCTATCTTGAGTAAATAATGGCATGAATCGTCTGTTAGAAGTGATGGATCAAATGACTGCGGTACTCAACTCTCTTAAAGAGGTGATGGACGCTGAGCAACAACAATTATCAGCAGGCCATGTGAATGGCAGTGCATTACAACGTATCACTGAAGATAAAAGCTCATTGTTAGCGACGCTTGATTATCTTGAGCAGCAGCGTCGTGCCGCACAGAAAGTCGAAAGTATCGGCAGCACTGATATTAGCCAACGTTGGCAGACGATTACGCAAAAAACACAGCACTTACGTGATATTAACCAGCATAACGGTTGGTTATTAGAGGACCAGTTAGCGCGCAATGAACAAGCGCTTGCGGTACTCAAACCACATCAGGAACCGAACCTCTACGGTGCCGATGGACAAGCAACGACAGTCAGTCGCGGTGGCAAAAAAATAACGATTTAGCCCCGGTCAAAATTTGAGTGATGGACTGCCAGAAAGGTGAGTCCACACTAAACATATCGTCGATTTATCATAATGATCATTACCTATCATTGTGAGAAAAAAATTTCTTCTTCCTGGCACCATCCCCTTCCTGAACAACAGCTTATTTTCCGATGACTATCACAGTTTGATGATAAGAAATGGCCATTAGCGATGACTGGCGTACATCTTGCTTCACTCAGGAGCTAAACGAAGCGTGACCTTATTCCTGAGGATGGAGACAAAACCATGTCAGAAAGAATGGGTAAAGCACCATTAGGATTGCCCTGCTTGCGGGTGGATGCGCTTGCCAAAATCACCGGGCAAGCCAGATATACCGACGATATACTGATGGCTGGCATGTGCTATGCCAAATACGTTCGCAGCCCAATCGCCCACGGCTATGCCCGTGCCATTGATTACCGCGCCACGCTTGAAATTCCCGGTGTTGTCGCCGTCTTTACCTGGGAAGATGTGCCGGATACCCTCTTTGCCACCGCAGGACATGCCTGGACGCTCGACCCCACAAAACAGGATATTGCCGACCGCCGTTTGCTGACGCAACATGTCCGGCATTTCGGCGATGCTGTGGCAATTGTCGTGGCACGAGATGAACTCACGGCGGAAAAAGCTGCTGAAACGGTGGTGGTCACCTGGGAAGAGTTACCCGTTATCACCTCACCCGAAGCCGCCCTCACCGCTGATGCCACCGCGATTCATGAAGGGGGCAATCTGCTCAAACGCAGCGAAGCCGCCACCAACAACCCCATCGCAGCGATGCAGGCGGCAGATCACCAGTACTCCGGGCGCTTTAAAACCCCTGTCGTGCAGCACTGCCATATGGAAGGCGTCACCTGCTTTGCCTGGATGGAACAACCCGGCCGCATCACCATAATTTCCAGCACCCAAATTCCGCACATCGTGCGCCGCGTGACTGCGCAAGCGCTCAATATGTCCTGGTCAAAAATCCGCGTGATAAAGCCATATATTGGCGGCGGTTTTGGCAATAAACAGGATGTGCTGGAAGAGCCGATGGCGGCCTTTCTGACGCTGAAACTGGGCGGTATTCCGGTCAAAGTGTTAATCAGCCGTGAAGAGTGTTTCTACGCCTCACGCACCCGTCATGCCTTCCAGATTGATGCGCAATTGGGTATCTCGTCTGAAGGTGAGTTAAAAGGGTTTCAGCTCGATATTCTCTCCAACACGGGCGCTTACGCCTCGCACGGGCATTCGATTGCCGCCGCCGCGGGCAGTAAAATTTCCTGGCTCTATCCGCGCAGTGCCTATGGCTTCAAGGCGACTACCGCCTACACCAATCTTCCTTCAGCGGGGGCGATGCGCGGCTACGGCGCGCCACAAGTGATCTTTGCGCTGGAATCATTACTGGATGATGCCGCCGTTGCTTTAAACATCGACCCGGTAGACATCCGTTTACTCAATGCCGCCCGCGAAGGCGATATCAACAGCTTGTACAACAGGCCAATATACAGCGCCGGTTTACTTGAATGCCTGAAACAAGGGCGCGAAAGTTTCGGCTGGGATG
>Ga0105250_10001189_pt1 | contig 14581 bp, 29 predicted proteins | sample KBSS54metaG_FD_80425 | JGI IMG/M metagenome (GOLD analysis project Ga0105250, IMG submission 80425) | Switchgrass rhizosphere microbial communities from Kellogg Biological Station, Michigan, USA - KBS S5-4 metaG | ecosystem: Host-associated > Plants > Roots > Rhizosphere > Soil | place...
CTATGTTCTTTACTCAGGTTGCAAGGCATCGAGGCCATCGTTGATTGCGCCTCTGAGGTTCATCCACAGGGCGGTAGCCTTCGCGTTATCACGCACAGCGACGTCGAGCAGTTTGGCGAACGTTACACCTGGGAGACCCGCCAGGAGCACACGGCGCAATTGCTCGTTGAACTCATCGTCGTTGTACAACTCAGTGCCCGACCACTTGGTGGACACGCCCAGCACGTTGCCAGACTGATCGATCGCCATCCAGCCGATCATGGTCGGCAAGATAATGCCGGTCAGGTCGGCGCCGCGTTTGAACTGCTGGCTGTAGGTGAATGCCATTTTGGCACCGATCTTGCTTTGGTCCAATGCGCAGAGTGCGCGTGCAAGAGCGCCAGACTTCTGTACGCTGGCGCATACGGTGCTCAGGTATTCCAGGCCTTTCACTGGGTTTACCGTTGCGATGGCCAGGTTCTTTTCCTTGACGCTGCTTGACATGTTGAATCTCCTATCAGTGTTGTGGCGGTTTGCCGATGTAACGCTCGCAGTGCGCGAGCTGGTTTGCCGACGATGCATCGGCTGATACTGTGCTAACGAATGATTCATTTACAGCCTCCTGGACCATCGGGTACATTGCTTTGTAACCGGGGTCTTCCATGCGCTTGGGGTCACTGACACGCCCCAAGAAATGCTCAAGGGGGACTCCAGCGTCACGACTCATTACCGCAGCCTTCGCAATAAGTGCGATGCCTTGGCAGTCAGAGCGAGTGACGAGGAATTGATCAGCAGCGTTTACAGCAAAGGTGGATACGGCCAACATAAGGGCAATTGCGGTTTTCATGGGTGGTCCTTGCAGATGAAAAGAGATGAGCCAGGACACCTGGCTCATCTGGCACGTCAGCCTACGATCTCGGCGATCAGGCTGCGCATGTCCCGGCTCAGAGCTTCGAGCAGTTCGGGTCGGGTGATGCTGGTGTCGAATCGTTCGAGCAGTTGTTCGTAACCTGCTTTGGACTTCTTCTTCACTTCAGCACTGGCCTTATCGAACACAGCCTTCAGCTCTTTGACGTCGTCTTTCACCAGGTCAACAGCGGCCTGATAGTTCGACAGCGCTTTTCGTTTCTGCTGCCAGTCGCGGAATCGCCAGCCTGCGTAGAACCCTACGCCTGCGGCTACCACAACCCCCGTTACTTGTGCGGCTTGCATAGGCAATACCTCGTTGGTGGTTGATGTTGCATGACGACTATGTATCATCATAAAAAAGTTAAATAGCATAAAACACCACCACTACCTGGGATGTCCCAGGTAGTGGTGGGTAGTACGTCAGAAGTTCTCGGTGGAGGACGGCGGCTGGCCTAGATTGATGATGGTCTTGCCGAGGCGGATGAACGCATCGGTAGGCATCAACACCGGCTTATCTGCATACATCTTGCGCACGACAGTACGCACGATCTCCAGCGAAAGCACGGAGTCAGGAGTGAAATGTTTGTGCAAGCTTTCGAAGGAGACTTCCCAACTGCCTTTCTTGTCCTTCGTAGGGCCGGCCGTCAAGCCGTGGTAGACCTGGAGGAACATGGCTTGCGCTGGATCGATCGACGGGCACCAAGCCTCATGGAAGAAGCTGACACCGAATCCTTCACGCTGGATGATTTCGCGCAGACTGTCGTCGTAGTTCTGGATGTTGATGTGCTGTTGGTCATCCACTTCGAGGTACTCACGAGCGATGAACAACGCGCAGGTCAGGTAATCGAGTACCAGGAAGCGATTCATCAAATCGTGGAGTTTGAGCTCTACCATTTCGGTACCGTCGCTGGAGACAGTTGAGCTGGTCACATTGCCGATCGAGCCTTCGTGACGCTGTTCGATCCGTTCGGCGGTTTCTTGCACGCGTTTGAGGAAGTCCGGGGTTGGTTCGACGGACCACTCGTCGTCGCGACAGATGCGGCGTTGAGTGACGATGGTCTTACCGTTCTCCAGGTGGAGGTGTACACGCTTGAGTTTGACTTCAGGTAGGACAAAGGCTTCTTCCATACCTTTGAGTGTTTCAGTGAGAGCTTTAGACATTATTGACCTTCCTTAGGGACGGATGGATTGACGGTGAGGAGCTTGCTGATGAAAGCTGGATTACCGAGCAGTTGTGCGATGGTCGACTTGTCCTTGGAGAACGAACAACCGGCAGCTTTCGGGTTACCGGCGCCGTTGAACATGGCGGCGAATTCAGCTGCGTTAAGACCCCAATTACCGTTCGTACGGAAACTGCCTTTACGGTAGCCGGCGTAGTCCTCGTACATGACGACGAGACAGTAGCGATCAGTCAGACGATCTGCCACCTTGTTAGCAATGTAACGTGGGGCGTTTACCACTGGGATCAGCAGACCTGGATAGAAGAAGTCCAGGTCGAGGTATTCGACCATCTTGAGGTGCCAGTCAACCATCTGGTTATCTTTCTTGACCAGCAGCTGACCGCCCTTCACTGCGCTATCCCAGTTCTCGTGGATCGCATCGACCGAGGAGAACGACAGACCCAGCATGCCGAGATAGGCCATGATCGGTTCAGTGGTCTCATGTTCGAACTTCCACAGGTCATGGTCCTGAGCTGCCTGAACGATAGGCGGCATCTCGTGGTTAGCCCACAGTTGATGCCATGCGATACCTGCACCAGAACGACTGTGGTCGAACACAACGTTGGTCGGACAGCAATCTTCGCTGAAGTCGATACCGATGAAGTTCTTCTCAGCCGACTCGTGGTGGTCGAACACGCACAGCTGTTTCGCCACCGATGCGATTTTGAGCATGTAGTCAACCGGCCAGCTGAAGTCGGTGATGATCACGATCCGGTCATGGAACAGTTCTACATCAGGCAAGTAGTCGCGATAGTCCCAGTACAGCACTTCGTACGAGTACCCACACTCGATTGCCCAACGGTGTACGACCCAGGCTGACACGAGCCCGTCAAAACAATCCTTGTGGCTGATGTTCAGCACTGAGCCAAGGGGTGCAGTTGCATTGCTCATTGACGCTCTTCCTATTTGTATTCTGAATCGGGTGTGTGGCTGGTGATGAACGCACTCGCCAACAACTCCATCTCTCGCATGGCATCTGCAATTGTAGGGGCGATGTGAATCAACGCAAAGCTGGTTAGCGATGTACCGAACCTTCCATTTACAGGGAGTTCAATATCCAAGACTACCGAGGCGACGTGCTTGCTGTCCTGACAACGCTTGAATTGTTCGTCCAACAGTTTAGTCAGCACTACTGGCGCGATGTAGTTAGACCGCAAGAACATGAGGATTTGTTCAACCCTTAAGTTCTTGTCCATAGGTCGCGAATCGATCGTCAGATGACCACGACTTTCAAGGATGGTGGGTGTCGAGGCTTTACCGGCCTTGAGCTTACCCTCAGGAGACAACTCAATCACAGCACGCTCATAGAGCGCCCAGTCACGTTTGGAGATGACCGTACTGCAGAGGAGTTTGTCCGTCCCCAGCGTGACGGCAAGAGCTCTGGCAACCTCTATTGCGTTGTGGCGATGACGGTGTTCGCCCTCTTCAAGCGTTACCGTAAACTCGGTATTGAGAAACGGCCCGAACTTGCGCACGAACCATAAGAGAGGTGCATTCTGATACTTTTTATCAGGACCCCATTTGGTCATGTCGTTGAGTCGTTCGACGAACGCCATGAGACTGTATTCGCGGGACACCGTGATGGTCAGGTAAAAGAAGCCTGACTTGATGTGGGTGATCCGGAAGATTCTGAAATACCTTTGTGGACTGTACACATGACCTCCCTGACAAAAAGAAGAAAAGAACCGGGAGCCTACGCCCCCGGTCTTCGAGTTACTCAGTCGCTCGAATCGATTTGAGAACGTGCGACCAGGCAAATGCTGCGCTGGATGGACCCCCGTTGTTCCCTTCCATGATCTCAGCGATCCGGTCGTGGATGATTTCCACCGACAGTACCGATTGACCGCGTTTCAACATACCGCGGACGTGTTCGGGGAGATCAGCGAACCCAGGGATCGACTCAAGGATTTCAATAATGCGTTTGAGATCACTCTGGATCTCCCAAGGATTGGGAAATTCCGAACCGACCGAGAGGGTCTGGATCGCCGAAGCGTTGGTTCTTGGCTTCAGATCAGCGAAGTAGTTCCAGACCTTGACGATAAAGAACTGACCGATACCCGCATAATCGGTATCGTCGAGCGTAGCGTTCGCCAGTTCGATGCCGTGACGATTGAGCAGTCCGCTATCTTCAGCGACCTTCCAGAAACCCTGACCGTGTTGTCCTTTGAACTTGCCGGACTTACGCACGACCAAAGCGGTGAGAGGCGGGAGGCCTTTATGGTCGCACCAGTGGAAGATCTCCAGCAAGAGCTTGGTGACAGCCATGGACAGAGCGTTACCTTGCGTGGGAAGGCCGCACTCGATAGCCAGGGCTTCGTAATAGGTGGTTTCCCGACGGCAGGCTACGCCCATCAGGAATTGTACTGCTTTCTGGTTTACGTTCATTTCTTGAGTCATGTGACTTTCCTATACGTCGTGTGACGTTGGGTGGTTTTGGCAGAATTGCCGTGTTACAGTGTTGCTCGGTACTCCGCAACCTTCTTGCGGATCATGTTGCGGTATTGTTCGGAATCACAGCCTGCGCGAGCGATGCAGCTGTAAATGTATTGATCGGCGCAGACCCAGAAGTGGTCGTCCGTAGGTTTGAATGGTCCGGTATAGGTTTTCCGATAGAAACTATCTTTTTCCACCATATCCTCGAGGAGTTCTTCTACTTTAATCTCATCGAGTTGGAAGTGAAGTTCGTCCTTACGCTCTTTACGAGTTTTCGTGCTCATTTCTTTATACCTACCCTAGTCTGATGCGTTTAAGGTGTTTTGGGTCGATGTAGCGGATCTCAGCCAGCCACTCGTTAACCCGTTTCTTCGACAGTACGACCTCGAGCGATTTCTCGTGCCGTACGTCACCAATGCGAGTGACCCAGGCGCCCTCACCATCGCGCATCGCCACCGAGAAATTAGGACCATACGTCACGGTCATCTGCACATCTACTCGACCAAGCGAATCGAAGAATGTGTAACCTTCTTCGGCTTGATTCGCCATGCGGTTGTAATGCCTACACGCATAGACAGTAGCCCGATAAGAACGTGTGTCATTGAACCAGGCTGGATCGATCTCATCGAGATCGACTGTTACTACAGACTTCTTGGACATAAAGACTCCAACAGGTGCAGCGGCCTGAGCCGCCACACCCATACGCGTTACTGAACGGCTTTGACCGTGATCGGATCAGACTTGACCGACAGCGGCTGGTCAGACACGAAGTAGTTCAGGCCGTTGACTTCGATGTAGGTGTCGGTCGCCGCGTCGAAGAAGAAGACAGCGCGGCAATCACCGCCGCCGTAGGTACCGCCCAGCCCAGGTGCTTTCATCAGCTGACTGGAGTGACCGTAGCTGGTGGATACGTGCCAGAGATCATCCGGTGGCGTCAGGAGAGCGCAGACCGATACGGGGCGAGTGTTCGATACGTAGTAGCCCATCTGCTGACCGTTGTCGGCGAGGATGTAGACGTAGAAGAGTTTACCCTTCTCGTCCAGGCGCTTGACTTGCTTCGCTACCGCTTCACGCGACAGGAAGTTGCTGACCCGAGGAACTGGTACCGTAGCGGTGGCGCGATCCATCACGCTTTTCTGCGCAGCGACGTTGGTGTCGCGGGCGGTTGGTGCTTCTGACGAACAGCTGGTGTTACCCATCATGGCTGCAGCCAGGAACAGACCGCATACTCCGTAGATCAGTTTACGCATTGCGTTTTACCCCCAGTGATGGAATCGTCGAGTTGTTGCGGCAGGCTGGAATCCTTGAAGCGTGCCTGCGTGTAGACCTTGCGCACGTCAGCATTGTACTGCGCGATGGCGCGACTACGCTGAGCCTTGATGCCGGCGATGACCGTTTGCAGACGGCTCTTATCTTCCGGAGTGGTGGCTGCTTTCAAGGCCGCTTCTTGCACCTCGATCGAGCCTTCGTAGCCCTGGATCGCAGCGCACTGGTCGAAGTACTTCTCGTAGTTACCGATGCGGCTGTCGGCACTTTCGATCTTCCACTCGGCGTCTGCCTTACCGGCGACTGGCGCCATGTAGTACTTCCAGGCGAAACCGCCCAGAGTCAGGAGGATCAGCACCAGAACGGCGAAGATGATCCACCGACCGGTGTAGGTGAACTCGTTGTCATACTTGGCCATACGTGCGTTCCTTTTGACGATGTTTGTCGTACGCCGCTACTCGTTCCATGTATTTCTTGGCACGGTCACCGGTCACGTACAGCGGGAAGATATACTCACCCGCCAGTGGGTTTTGCTTAGTACGCTGTCCGTCGGACATGTTGCGCTCCTAATGGTTGGATGGACCTCTTATCCCGGAGGTCCTTCGGGTAAATCAGGAGTTAAAGCTGATCGCCACTTGCTGCGGATGGACGAGTTCAACGATACCACGACTCTCCAACTCAGCACCGATCCGCTCTTTGAGCGTGGCGAGGTTCTTCGCCATCAACTCTTCACGGTTCAGCGGGCTGACAACAACACCGGTGTCATCCGGCGTAACGCGAACGGCTGGGACGCGCAGAGAGAACTCGCCTTGGAAAATACTTCCCTGACCGTCCACCATGGCCCCCAGATCGACATGAGTCGTGAGGTAGGTAAGATGGTCGGCGCCGTTAGAGAAGCGGTGCTCTACACGAGCGATGAGATGGCTGAGATCCATTGATCCTCCTTAACCTTCGCCGCGAAGCGGACTGACATCAATAGCCACACCGCCTGCGCTGACGACCGATTCCGATTCGTCGTTGCTGGCGAGTAGCGCCTGTTCGATTTCCTGGAGCAGCAGGTTCTGGTTCTTGGTCATCAGGAAGACGCGGTTGATTGGCGTCGCTTCCAGACCCTGGTCCGGCACCAGAGGTTTGACCGGTTCGGCCGATACCGTGGTGGTGAACTCACCGTGACGTTTCTCGCCGTCAGCGTAGATGACTTCGCCGATGCTGATCTTGGTTTCCAGGATGTGGTCGCCGTGAGTATCGAGCTTGAAGACGTGGTGGACGTCTTGGAACAGACGAGTCAGGTCGGAACGGTTGGTGATGATGATCGGATCGGGAATGCTCATGGAATAATCTCCGTTGATTGGGTGAGTTTTGTTGTTCTACAGCAGTGGGTGATTCGGTAGGCTTTTACTCGCGGTACCGTACCTGGATGCGACCTTCTTTACCTTCGCACGGCTTGTATTTGCGGTGGAAGGCCGCAGGCGTCATGCTGGACGAGTCGGCCGCGTCCATGTGGCGCTTGACGAAGATCGAACCGTTCTTGACCTTGTCGACGATCACGTACTCAACACCGCGTTTGTCGTCTTTCCAGATAGTCCCTTTCTTGACTTCTGGGTATTCGACATCGCGCAAGTCGTTGCGCAGTTTCAACAGTTCTGTGTTGGTGGCTTGTTTACGCACTGGTAGTTCTCCTTACTTGGCGAAGCGCTGTTTGTAGATAATGCGGTCGATCATCTGCTCGAACGTGTAACCGCTCGGCTCAGTCGGCGTGTGATTGAACGTCACCAGAGAGGCGTGGTCGACGTAGGCCTGGAAGTTGAAGAAGTAGCGGCCTTGCTGCAACGACACCACCTCACACACCGTGTTACGGTCAGCTCTCTCCGACCACGGAACACAACCGTAGACGGAAACGCCATCTGGAGCCTGACCGGTTACGCCGAGGATGATGGTGCCGTCCTTACGAACGACACGATGATTCTCATCGATGGCGGCGATGAAGTTACGTATGATTTCTTCGCGGTTCATTAAAGACCTCGTTCGGACATGGTCCCGAAAGCATCCGGGAATTTCTTGTTGACGTTATCGAGCAAAGCAAACATCGGTTCTGCTCGATGACCGATTTTGTTCAACGACTTGATTGGGTCGAAGTACGGGCTGGTGCGTTTACCGCTCTGCTTGCGCGTCATGGTGTCGAACCACTGAATGAGTAGGTCCACAGGCACTTGCAGACGCATGCAGGTGTACATCAACCGCACGGCTTTGGCACCAAGGATATCGCCGTCCTGAATCGCCCAGGACTCACTGAGAAAGAGCGTCGCTGCGTTCTCCATGCCGTTGGAGATCAACATGGCGTAACCGTATTCACCATGGATGTGAATCGAATCACAACCTGCATGACCATGGTTGGCCAGATAGAGGTTACGCCACTTCGGCTGGAGGGCACACAGACCGGTGTAGAAGTCAGCGGCCTGGAACGGAGCGGTGAAATCACTTCCTGGGTTCTTCAGCGTCGCATTGCAGAACAGTTGACCAAAGTCGGTCACGGTGATCGGCAAAGCGTTCTCGATTACAGGTACAGCTACGGCAGAAAGAGCCATCCTTGAAGTCCTTGTTTATTAATTAGCGGCGTAGATACGCATCTTGCGATTGAAGTACTCGGTCTCACGCAGGCCACTGCTGGCAAAGACCAGAGAACGACTGGCGGAGGTCGGTTCAGGGAAACGGAGGTTGTGGTTACACAGACTCACACCGATCTCCAAACCGAGATTGTGTTCCGGTAGCGTCCCCACTCCGATTGCCAGACGTTCCAGATCGACGAGTAAGTCGAACTTATCACCGTCTTCCAACGTGACCGCGATCTTCTTGACGGAAAGTATCGAGGTGTTGTAAGCCGGTGTAGATTTCACTGCGACTTCGTTACCGGACAACCGGGTAGCACCTACAACCGTGACGTTACGGACCGAGTCTGTCTGATCGAACAGGGCCTTCGTCATGAGCGACTGCGGCTGGCGCATCTGCACTTCATCACGAGGGGCTGAGGTCGGCGATGTCGGGCGCTTAACTCCAGCATGACGTCTCTCGTACATCTGCTGGACCAAGTTATTGTCTGCGATGTTCTTGATGAAGTCACCGAACTTAACCCCGCCGTTGACCACTTCGGCATGACTCATGTCCTTGTAGCCAAGTGCTTGCATGACCACATGTCGAGCCAAGCGTTCAGACATCTGACGATTCGACATCACGCGCAGTTGTTTGACCAGATTGACGATCTCACGGACAGTCATCCCTGGACCAAACGCCACTTCCAGCAGAACACCACCGATGGTGTCTGGAGAAAGCTCGTTATCCTCATCGGCAATGAAACCGCCGGCGTTGTTCTTGTTCATGAACGCACGCATGTGTTCGCCCAAGGATTCTGGACGTACCTGCGCTGTGGGTTTAGAGGGTTCTTTCTGTGGCGGTAGTATCGTGATTTCAGCCATGCTGGCTCCTGTATAGATGACCCGCCGAAACATCCGGCGGGAGTCTGGATTCAATCCGGTAATGTGTGATTCAATCCCGCTTGAACCTCGGCGAGAGGTGCGGGTGGAGTTCGATCACATGGTCGTACATGAAGTGTTTCTGCTCGACCTGCTCCAGTCGCGCCAGGATGTCGTCCCACTTCACATCCTCATCCGCCGGAACAACCTGCCAGAAGTAAAACAACTTCTCGATACACGACTGGATCTCGCTCCTGAAGTCCATTGACTCCATGTGGTCCAGCGCTTCGATAACTTTGCACAGCTTGGACGTTTCGATGATGATCTCATCGTACGAGAAGCCGTTCACTACTGGCGCATAACTACCGGTGATCTGGTAGTTGATCACGTTGGCCATCGACATCAAAACAATGATGGCGTCTACCTTGACGGCAAACTTACCTTCATCATTCTTGGCTGCTTGCTGGACCAGGTATTTGCCTTGGTACTTGGCCAGATGCAACGTCAAGTGCTTGAGCCGGTTGTGTTTGCTCAGACAGTAGATGTCCCAGTGGAAGAGCCTGTCGTGCTCCTCCTGTCGATACTGCATGTCGGCACGAATCTTCATTCTTCAGGTTCCTCGGGGTGCTGTGGCGGTGGTGGCTTGACGGTCAGATCGTAATACGTGTCGGCATGTCCGCGTTGAGGATTGGTCAATTCGAAGTCGCCTGGAATGTAGACCATGCTCTCACTACAGCTGACACCGGCGGAATTACCGCAGTGGTCCGTCTTACGGCTGCGGATGATTACTCCGCTCGGCACAATCATGGCTTCGGTTCTGTCGCTTTTCCCCTCACCGCTAGATGGGTACGTGATGTAATACCAGCGCATTATTCCACCACTTCGGTTGGTGTTGGCGATGTGTCAGCTTTGAGATTGTTGAGGACCTTCTCGACCTCTTCCTTAACGAACACACGGTTACCTTCGATCTTGTACCACTGGATCAGCGAGTACAGTTGACGCCATTCGACGCCAGCCTCTTCGCCAAGCTTACTCGCTTCGTCCACCGATATCAGCGTCTTACCTTCCGTCAGCTTCTTGGCGTGGTACTCGACGCAGGTATGGAGCGTATGGCGGCACATGTGGTGATCATGACCGCGGTGGTCGAGGTAAGTGCCGGACGGCATGTACGTCTTGGCACCTTCCATGTACTCAGCCATGCGGTGGATGAAGTAAGCAATTGCCGGAGATCGCACACTACCTTCACCGCAATGGACGATGATGTCTTCGCCCTTCTCCACGATCGGCGTTACGAAGTCGATGATCCGCTGGATATCTTCTTCCTGGATCAGGTGCTTTAAGCTGTGCTCCTGGATACCTGAGTAGTGGTTGATGAAGCCCACCTTCAACAGGTTGTGCTTAACGCTGAATTCAGCCCAAGAGCCGTACGGGTCGTTGATCGAGATCAGGTTGACCGGTGTACGAATCGATTGGGCAGTTTTCTTTGGAACGAAATAAACCTTTGGCATGTCCATTACTCCTATTTTAATAGTCCGATAACGTAGGCGATCAGGAGAGTCAGCGTACCGCCAACGATGATGTCAAGAGCAATCACCGCTCCTCTCCCCATGACGAACGACTTCTTGGTACGTTTACCGTACTTGCGTTCGTTCACCCCTTTCTTGTATCCGGCGCGATAGTCCCACCACAGTCGCCATTGACTGCGGCGGTATCGGCCAGACTGTCCGTACTTACCACTCAACCCGTCTTGATATCCGAGCTGAATGGCGGAACGGATGCGTTGCTTGGTCTTACTCACCACTGCACCCCGATCAGTTCTTGCCAACGCGCTGAGATCATGTTCCAGTAGTTGGCCTCAATGCCGTCACCATAAGCTCCGACGGCATAACCGTCGTTCACCTCAACGACTGCTGTCCGGCCATCGGCCAGAACGCCAAAGTCAATGACGTAACCGGCTGGCGCTGCGTGCTTACCGGAGAGGCGTACGACTTCAGACACTACCCCAAGATCAGGCGCTATCTTTGGGTCGCCGTCGTAAAACGACAGTGCCGTATGGCGATTATGAGTGATGTAGCAGCGCCATTCAGACACGAACTCAACCACCTCGCTCATGTACACCGGACATTGACCTGAAGCGCCGTTGAAGCGAGGATCGTAGCTGTTGTCGGCTACGAATCCAGTGAAGCGTTTGGCAGCTTCCGGTTTGATGAAGAAGCGATGACCTTTGTCGAGGAGTTCTTTCGCACCGTTCAGTCTGAACCCAGGTGTGATCTTGCGCCGGTAATAATTCGTCAAGCAAGCCGGATAAGAAGGTTCCTCGACGTTAGCCAGCTCCTTACCGTAACGCCGGAGTGCGTGTTTGATGAACGAGATACTACCCGCCACCAAGTCATACGGTCCCAACTCGACGAAACCACGTGCCACGAGCTTCTCAGTCAATTCCTCGACCTTGATGTTGTTGCGAACGGCGTAGTCTGCGAGCAGTTGTTCTTCGCGCCCGAGTTTGCCGTTACGGCGTTCCAGGACCAGTCTGACCGGTAGTCCCTGCATTGTCGGCACCTCCTGTAATTGGCTTAGATGGGGTTTTGAAGATGTCGTTAAACACCTCACTGAAGACGCCGGAGAATATCGGCGGTGTGTACTTCCGTACGAACTCCAGATAGGTGTGTGAAGGTTTGCCCAGCTGCGTACCTTCGTCTTCGATGAAGACGGTTACGGACGTGGATTTGCGCCACTCTTCATTCGGGAAGCCGAAGTCCTTAATGAAGACGTCGCATTCGTAGGGTTCGTGCACCAGAGTGACTGCCACACGCTCGACGATTTTCATTGCGTTCTCGAACACCCAAGCGCCGCCGATGAACCACACCCACTCAGTGGCGAAGGACTTGGCAAGCGTCAGAGCTGTCTTCAGATCGAAAACGTAGTGCACTTCCGCATCAGGGTATTGTTCGCGCAGCCCTTCCCAGTATTCATAGTTGCTACCAGCGATGACGATGTTAACACGACCGTCCAGAGGCTTGCCAATCGACTCGAACGTGCGGCGACCCATGATCACAACCTGACCCATGGTCAAGGTGCGGAAGTTCTTCAGATCGCCTTTGAGTGAGTTCCACGGCAGTTTATTGCCGAGACCGATACCACCTGCTGGAGTGGCGGCTACGATCATACCCAGTTTTGGTTCAGCCATCACTCAAGCTCCCGCAGAATGTAACGTTGACCAGATTTGAGCAACGGCAGCTCAATAGCAACTTCATTGAGTTTAACTTTGCCGGTCAAAGGCAGACCACCGATACTACCTTTCTCGAGATCCGACAACTCATGAACAGAGACGACGGTGGTCGGCTTTGTCGGGTGTTTGGTCGCTTCGACGCACCCTGGGAGAGCTTTCAGTCCAGCACAAACGCCGTCTGAGTCACGCCATTCGCTGGGGTCGTAGGTGGATTCCATCTCGATGTAGATGCCGTAGAACTTCGAATTATCGCTCATGCTCTTCTCCTAGACTGTAGTGGTATTACATTTGCTGGTCTGACAATCTCGATTTCTTCTGGGAGATACGCCCAGTAGCGGTTCCACTCGATTACCAGAATGAAATCAATCATCTTCGATCCGGTATTCAGTCCAGATCCGAAATTGAAGGCCGCGTTGACGCCGCGGACTTCCCGTGAAAGGTTTTTGATTTCCTTTAGTGCCGGACAGTCTGGGAATCGAACGAAGTAGAAGTCGTCCGACGATAGTCGTTTACGTGCAGCAAAGGACGTCAGGAGATAACGGCTGTTCTCCTCTCCCTCTCGGATACGGGTTACTTCCAGCACGTCGTGGAAGTCGTGGAACGACACCGCATAGTCAGAATGACGAAGGTACAGGTGTTTGTCGGAGTATCCAACGATCAGTCCTGTAAACTCCTCGCCATTGTCTCGGATGACTTTGGCTTTGTGTGTCGCTGCGTTGTCTTTGACGATCTGCTCGTAGATCGCTTTGAATTCGCGGTATTGCTGACGACGAAACAAACGATTGACCATACGTCTAAAAAAGGTTTTCATACTTCCTCCAGCTCCCTGCCGAACCAGGCGGTGAATTGATTTCTTGTCGAGGCATCCACAAACATCGTAAGCAGTCTGGGAATTTCCTCGCTGCGCCTGAACTTGAACAGTCGATTGGCCTCACGGCTAGCGGCGCTGTTGTGGATGATGAACGGCGCCAGATTCGTTGGGTTTTCACGTGGTGCAACTCTGTAGGTCGCGTGGTGCGAAAACCCATAGACACTCAGTTTATCTAACGCCCTTACGTAAATTGTCTTTTGATGTTCTTTGGTCAACGTCACGAACGACAGTTCGGACTTTGGGAACTTCTGGATGGAGCGATCGTCACGACGGACATAGAGGCTATCAGAATCGTATCCCACCAATACCGCAGCGAGTCTACCTTCCCCTTTCGACGCGATGCATGCAGTGTACTCAGGGACATCTTCTTTGATGTAGGACTCCAACCACGCATCTAGTCTTCGGAACTTTCTCTTGGCGCGCCATCGCCTGAACTTACCCAGTAAGGTGAGCATAGACTTCCCCTGTAATTTAGGTTATTACGACATACAGCGCGGGGATGTCCCCGCGCTGTATGCTACTTCATGTGCGGTTGTTCGAAGAACGTCTTCACGGCATGGTCTACGCCTTGCTGTTCGTAAGACTTGCCTTCTTTCGGCGGACGACCTTCCAATTTACGCCATTCTTTATCCAGATGATCGAGATGTTTGTTCAACTCGATGAACTCTTTCTTCCGATAAAGTTCCAGACCGTGAGAACCTGGCACCAGCCAAATGTCGCCGTACTTCACTGCGTCTCGGTACATGGGTTACCCCTTGACGGTTATGAGGATATCCTCGTCCTTGTATTCATCAGCGTTCCACTTCTCGAGGAATTCGTGCAAGTCTGCCATGGTCTTCGGACGACTGACCAAGAAATACGCAGGAAGTTTTTTGGTCTGACTGAGAATGCTGATGGCGTACCCAACTGCGTTCAGATCGACATCCGTCCAAGAAGCGATCTTCTTACCGAGATTCTCGATTGCTTCGATGACAGTACTGCCGGAAGCAACAGGGAACCAGCTGTCGTCAGTCCACAGACCGTACAACTCCCATCGACTTTCACCGTTCATGTCGTTCACGCTGTCGAGGATAGAATCGTCATCGATACCTTCAACACAGACGACATACCCGCAGCCGTAACGATGTTCTACGATACTGAGTTGCTTACCGTAGAGTTGTAGAAGTTCTTCGACTTTCATGCCGTCACTCCTTCCAGCGAGTTTGGC
>Ga0105250_10001190_pt1 | contig 14535 bp, 14 predicted proteins | sample KBSS54metaG_FD_80425 | JGI IMG/M metagenome (GOLD analysis project Ga0105250, IMG submission 80425) | Switchgrass rhizosphere microbial communities from Kellogg Biological Station, Michigan, USA - KBS S5-4 metaG | ecosystem: Host-associated > Plants > Roots > Rhizosphere > Soil | place...
CAAATGGTGATGATGCAGCTCAAGCACTAGCAGCTATCGAAGAAACTATGAAAAACGAAGGATTAGGAGAATAATGACTCTTAACATTCAAGGGATCGCTGCATCAAGTGGGATTGCTATTGCGAAGGCTTTCAGACTTGAGAATCCTGAATTTAACATTGAAAAGAAAACGATTACGAACGAAGCTGCAGAAATTGTACGCTTAGACGCTGCGCTTGAGAAAGCAAAATCTGAACTAGAAGCAATTAAAGACCATGCTTTTGCTGAGCTTGGTGCTGATAAAGCTGCTATCTTTGAAGCACATTTACTAGTATTGAATGATCCAGAACTAGTAAATCCAGTAAAAGATAAAGTAAATAATGAAAAAGTAAATGCTGAATTTGCAATGGACGAAGTTGCAACAATGTTCATTACTATGTTTGAAAACATGGATAATGAATATATGAAAGAGCGTGCAGCGGATATTCGCGACGTAACAAAACGCGTTCTTGCACATTTACTAGGAATTAACTTCTCAAATCCAAGTACGATTTCTGAAGAAGTAATTATTATTGCTGAAGATTTAACACCATCTGATACAGCACAATTAAACCGTAACTATGCAAAAGGTTTCACGACTGATATTGGTGGACGTACATCTCACTCTGCGATTATGGCTCGTTCTATGGAAATTCCAGCTGTTGTTGGTACGAAAGTTGTTATGGAGAAAATCCAAAACGGCGATATCGTAATTATCGACGGTCTAGATGGAGAAGTAATTGTAAACCCATCTGAAGAAACGCTTCGTACTTTCGAAGAAAAGAAAGCAAAATTCGAAGAACAAAAAGTTGAATGGGCGAAATTAAAAGATCAAGCAACTGTAACAAGTGATGGACAACATGTTGAGCTTGTTGCAAACATCGGAACACCAAATGATGTACAAGGTATCATCGACAATGGTGGAGAAGGTGTTGGTTTATACCGTACAGAATTCTTATACATGGGTCGTGACAATCTTCCAACAGAAGAAGAGCAGTTCGAAGCATATAAAGCAGTTCTTGAAGGTGTAAAAGCAGATCAACCAGTTGTTGTTCGTACACTTGACATCGGTGGAGATAAAGAGCTTCCATACTTACATTTACCAAAAGAAATGAATCCATTCTTAGGTTACCGTGCAATTCGCTTATGCCTTGAAGAACAAGATGTGTTCCGTACACAACTTCGTGCATTACTTCGTGCAAGCGTATATGGTAATTTGAAAATTATGTTCCCAATGATTGCAACTCTTGATGAATTCCGTCAAGCAAAAGCAATTTTATTAGAAGAGAAAGAAAGACTTGTTCAAGCTGGTGTAACTGTTTCTGACGCTATTGAAGTAGGTATGATGGTAGAAATCCCCGCTTCTGCAGTATTAGCAGATCAGTTTGCAAAAGAAGTTGATTTCTTCTCTATCGGAACAAACGACCTAATCCAATACACAATGGCTGCAGACCGTATGAATGAACGTGTATCCTACTTATACCAACCGTATAACCCATCTATTTTACGTCTTGTAAAAATGGTTATCGATGCTGCTCATAAAGAAGGAAAATGGGCTGGTATGTGTGGTGAGATGGCAGGAGATTCACTTGCAATCCCATTACTACTTGGATTAGGATTAGATGAATTCAGCATGAGTGCAACATCTATCCTTCCTGCAAGAACACAACTAAGCAAGTTGTCAAAAGCAGAGATGGAAGAGTTAGCGCAAAAAGCATTAACGATGTCAACTGCTGAAGAAGTTGTTGAATTAGTTAAAAGCATCTAATAACAAAAGAAAACCTGAGCCGATTTGAAATCGGTCTCAGGTTTTTTTCTATACTAAATTTAGATTTGATTTTGTGATTTTGAGGATACGAACTAGAATTAGATAGCGATTGATATGATATCATTTGGGCAAACACGTAAAATACCTGTAAATCTGGTTGCGTTTTGGTTATTTTTATTGTTATTATCTTTATCATCTCCCGTAGCTAAAGCGGAGAAAAGAGCAACGCCGTTACAAAATCCTTCAAAAATAACATTTCTGAAAGTAACGTCGCCTCTAATAGTTAAAAGAGAAATTTCTGTTCCGATTGCAACGTGTCTAAGGACATTACATACTGCGTGTTTTTCTCTTTCTCTTTCTTTTTCTCTTTCTCTTTCTCTTTCTCTTTCTCTGTCACGATCACAGTCACGATTACGATGACAGTCACGATGACAATCTCTAAAGTCGTCACGACATCCAAAAGATCCAAACATAATTCTCATCACCCCCTTCACACTTATAATGTATGTAAGTTGTATATGTGGTGATTGGACCGAACGTGGAATTTTTACTGGGATATTTTCTTATTTTAAATAACTAGATGGGTATTTGTTACTTAATGGTATTTGGATAAGGATAAATGACAGGGGGAGGGAGGTCGAAACTTTTATTATTGTTTTTTTCTTTATTCAAGGATCTGAAATTCACGGGTAGTTTTTCCTTATTTATCCCGCTATTTGAGGGCAGTAAGACCCCCACTGGTTATGATCATCTTTGAATCAATAAAAATCTTTAGGTGAGTCTTACTATCCACGCATAACTGGATACATAGAAAAGGATACCTTTATTTATAACGAGGTATCCTTTACACTTTTTTACTTTTATATAAAACGATTGCATATACGGGAAGAGCCAACAGTAATGGTACGATAGACTGTGAGATATGTAATCCTTCTTCTAGCTGGAGTGCTTTTTCTTTTGGGAATTGTAGCACTGTAATATTTGTGGCATCTCCAATAAAGTATAGAAGCAGTACAGTTACGGCATAGCTTAAAAATGCAATAAAGCTTCCATATGAATTCAATGAAAATCCCTCTCTTGTTATCTATTTGTTACTATTGTATCATAATTGTAATAAAAATACACCCTTTATATTTCATTGTATAACAAAATTCGACAAAATACTGTGATTTTAAAGGGGATAGAGAAATACTACTGTTCATATATGTTGGAATATTACAAAGAAATAACATAAAAAAACGAAGGGAGATACCCTTCGTTTTTTTATGTTATTGTGGGGCTGTTTACTTTGCCCATTCCGTTATTTGTTCGACATTCATACGTGGTGCTGGATGTCCTTTTAATGTAGATTCACCAATTGTAATTAGCATGATAGGTACATAACGAGAAGAAACATTAAATTCTTCCATTAGTGCTTGTGGGTTAAATCCACCGATTGCACAAGTGTCCCAGCCAGTTGCCTTAGCTGCAAGCATAAGTTGCATTGCGGCTAAGGATGCATTAGAGAAGGCTGCATCTCGTGGATATTGTTCACGCTTATATGCAGATTCAATATTTTGTGCCAAACGTTCTTTAGCTTCTTCTTTCATAAATCCTTGCTCTACGATAGGTCCATATACAGAATCGATGTTTTTATTTGCTTCTAGATCACCTAAAATAGCGACTACTGCAGAAGCATCAAGAATTTGTTGTTGATTATAAGCGATTGGATGTAAACGGCTTTGTACATCTTTACCTTGGAAAACAAGAAACTTCCAATGTTGTAAGTTCCAAGCTGATGGTGCTTGACCAGCTGCTTTCAAAATTTCTTGTAATTCCTCTTTTGAAATTTCTTTTTCAGAATTGAATGCACGATTAGATGTTCGTTCATATAGAACAGTAAAGAAATTTTGCTGTGTCATAATATGCCTCCTAAGTTTTATGTGGATTTATAAAAAATACCATATGTAACAATTTTGTACTTACATTTTGTAAGTTATCACTGTAAAAGAATATAATATCTTTATTTTAATTGTCAAGTTGTTGAGAATAGAAGAAAAAGGGGACATTCGTACAATCGCTGTCATGCATGTAGTCATACAATAAAAAGATGATTCACAGATCAAGAAGAAATATGTAAAGTGAAGCTCCTGTCAGTGGGAGAGTTCTTTGTTCCTGCTGATGCTCAGCCCTCACCAATCGAGTTCTTTTGATAACGGCCCCTTATAGAAAAGGAAAGTGAAGAATTCAGTAGAACAGGATATATGAAGTGAGTGAAGACCAGTGGTGAACATACTACATTTTTTATTAGAGAATACGGTTTTTCAAAATGTATTACAGGATCTCCATGTAAATGTACTTTATATAGAAGAAGGATGTAATCACCAGTATACGATTGATAATATACATCCAAAATGTATGTTTATAGCAAATAGTTTTGAAGAAGGGGAAATGTTATTTGAAAAAGTGCGACCACAAATTGTGATCATTTATGTGTCGAATGGTGCACAAGTAGAGTGTATAAAACACATATATAATTCGATGAGTTCTTTTATTGTTATCTGGGATCAGCCGGTGACTTCAAAATTTGTAGAGTTGCTTACAATAGGAGTACGAAATATTGTTATAGCTCCTGTTACACCACAGGTTGTGCTGGAAGAGGTAAACAAAAGTCTCTATCAATTATCACTATTGCAACAAGTGACTATTCAGCAAGAGCTTCTTCAAATGATGTTTGATTTTCAAAATGATTTATTATTCATTGTAGAAGATGATGAGATCGTCGACTGTAATACGAACTTTTTGAGTTTTTTTGGATATGAAAATTTATTTTCATATCATGAGAATCATATGGTATTTGCGGAACATTTCATTCAAGAACATGGATATTACGCAACAAATCACGATATAACTTGGCTTGATGATTCTTTAGCGCAAGCAAGAAAAATAAAAATGTATAGTCATGAAGGCGAAGCGTTTGTTTTTTTATTACGTGCTGCACCTGTACCAGAAGATTTGTCTAGGTTTATTGTTAAGTGTACAGATATTACTGAATTAGATGAATTATATCAAGAGCAAGAACAACTTGCTGCAATTGATTCTTTAACAGAAATATACAACCGTTTGAAGTTTCAACAATTATTGGAAGAAAAATGGAAAAGTGAGAAACGAGTAAATCAAACAATGGCGCTTATTCTTTTTGATATAGACGATTTTAAAAAAGTGAACGACACATATGGACATGATTTTGGTGATTTAGCATTAATTCAGTTAGCCGAACTTATGAAATCTAAAATAGCACCCCAACATATTTTCGCGCGGTGGGGTGGAGAGAAATTTATTATATTAGTAATAAATACAACGGAAAAAGAGGCTTTCCAAGTTGCTGAATCGCTACGTTTTTTTATTGAAACAAAGCAATTCTCTAGCATTTCAAAATTAACCGCAAGTTTTGGAGTTGCCTTATATGAGCAAGGAATGACAAAAGAAGAATTGATGCAGCGAGCAGATATTGCTTTATATGAAGCGAAAAAAAATGGAAAAAACCAAGTACGTTTATATAGAAAAGAAAAAATGTGATTTTTTCGCAACAAAGTGTTGCGATTTTTTTCTGTTACCCGATAATAGAAAGAGGGGCCATTTATAAGAAAGTAACTGCGGAGGTTTTTGAATGATAAAAAAATTGATTATTATGGTCTTGATTTGCTTTATAGCATGTGGAAGTGTGTATTACTTTTTTTATATACCCAAGAAGCAAGAAGCATTAACTTCGAAGGCAACTTCTTCTGTCGAGTCTGAGTTACAGGATAATTTAGAAGAAAAAAAGGAACCGCCAATTGATTATGCTAGTGTGGCACAAAAGTTAGATCAATATTTAAAAGATAAAGATTTTAATGGAACGGTTCTTGTCACAGATAAAGATCGTGTTGTGCTGAATAAAGGGTATGGATATGCAGATGTTCAAAGTGAAATTGAAAATACACCACAAACAAAATATCGCATTGGTTCCATTACTAAGACTGTTGTGGCAACATCGATTTTACAGTTGCAAGAGCATGGAAAGTTAAATATTCAGGACAATGTGAATAAATATATACCTTTATTTCCAGCAGATAAAAATATCACATTATACCATCTTCTAACACATACTTCTGGTTTACCAGAGAAGGGAAAGGGAAAAGTGAATGCTGCATCACGTTTGAATTTGGTTACTTGGATTGGAAAGCAACAAGTAGCTTTTCCGCCAGGAACTGGTTGGAAATACAGTGACTATAATTATATGGTGCTTGCTTATATTATAGAAAATATATCTAAAAAGTCTTTGGGAGAATATGTAAAGGAAAATATATTTGCACGAGCGGACATGCATGAATCAGGTATGGGAAATATGGTGCCAGGAGAGCAACATTTCACGCAAGGGTATCAAAAGAAAGACAATGTACTTGTACCAGCGCCCAAATTAGCAATGAACTGGCTATATGGCTGTGGTGAGATGTATACTACAGTTGGGGATATGAAGAAGTTAGATGAAGCAATTATAAACGGAAAACTTCTTTCAGAGAAAAGTATACAAGTGATGTTTACACCATCATCAGAAAAGAAATATGCATTTAGTTTCTATATATATCCCGATTATTTTCATAACCATGGTGTAGTTGCTGGGTGGAATACATTTAATAACTTTAATAAAGATAAGGGAACATTTGTTATTTTATTCTCAAATGTGAAAAATGGCATAAATGATGATTTTAATAAGGAATTCCGGAAGATGGTAAGCAATTTATTAGAACAAAGGGGATGAGTAGATGAAACAAGTAATTTCATCAATTGGTTTTATCGGTACAGGTGTTATGGGGAAAAGTATGGTACATCATTTATTACAAGGTGGTTATACAGTATATGTGTATAACCGTACGAAAGAAAAAGCAACTTCCTTATTAAAAGAAGGGGCACATTGGTGTGATTCACCAAAAGAATTGGTGGAGAATGTAGATGTTGTTATGACGATGGTAGGATATCCGCATGATGTAGAAGAAATCTATTTTGGAACAGAGGGAATTCTGGAACATGCAAATGAAGGGACAATTGCAATTGATTTTACAACCTCTACACCGACGTTAGCAAAACGTATATATGAAGCTGGAAAGAAAAAGAGTGTACATACGCTAGATGCTCCGGTATCAGGAGGGGATATTGGAGCAAAAGAAGGCAGACTTGCTATTATGATTGGTGGAGAGCAAGAAGTATATGAAGTATGTCTCCCTTTGTTTGAAAAACTAGGAGAGAACGTTCAGTTACAAGGGCCAGCGGGAAGTGGACAGCATACAAAGATGTGTAATCAAATTGCAATTGCATCGAATATGATAGGTGTTTGTGAAGCGGTAGCGTATGCAAAGAAGGCAGGTTTAGATCCAGAGAAAGTACTACAAAGTATTTCAACTGGAGCAGCCGGTAGTTGGTCATTAAGTAATTTAGCTCCACGTATGTTAAAAGAGGACTTTGCACCAGGATTTTATGTGAAACATTTTATGAAGGATATAAAAATTGCGTTAGATGAAGCTGAAAAGTTAAAGTTACCTGTACCTGGATTAGCTCTAGCAAAAGAGCTATATGATGAATTAATAGAAGAGGGAGAAGAGGATAGTGGCACACAGGTGTTGTATAAGAAATATATAAGGGGGTAATGTGATGAATTTAGAAAAGTTTGACGGGATGATTGATGCTGTACAGCGTGCGACTTGTATGCCAATCAATGATAAGCAACAAGCAGCATTTAAACAAAAGTATGATTTTGAGCCAACATTTGAATATGGACGTGATGAAAGCGGCCATTACGTGATTCGAACATCAAAGAAGATGTTAGAAGAAATGGAATTTTATTTAGCTTTAAAGTATGATCGGGAAGGTATTGACCTTTATATGCATGCTGAAATTGATGGAGTATGTTATGTATCTGTTAGCTACGGAGAAGATGCTCTTCACTTACAAGAACTATTCCAGTTTTTGGAATATAATAAATAAAAAGTCCTCGTTTGAGGACTTTTTATTTTGTTTAATATATTTTTTAGGAAAATTGGAAGCTAATTTTGACAAAGGTAGGTTGTATTAAGGTAGATGTATTGTGAGGATATAAAAATGTGAGATACAATGTAATGGGATTATAAGCTAGAAGCACGACGAGAGCGTTCGATTGGGAATGGAATGATTTTGGCCATATGATTGCGACTAAATTGCTTTGTACGAGCGTGACGTAATATATATAATGCAAAGAGAATAGCGACAGGTATAGCACCGTACAAACCAAAAAGTAAAGCGCTTACAGAAGATGCAACAAAACCTAACATACCGATTTCTAATTCCTCCATAATTGCCCCGAGAATAGCAGGAATAGCTCCACAAGTAACTCCAAGTATAAGTGCTATAATTAAATTCTTGTTCTTCCTCCTCTTTTTGCGGTTTTCTGTTCAATTCATTTTCTATTATTTGTATTATATCATAATTTAAACAGAATTTTCAGAAAAAATTCAAAAAATGTTCAAAATTTATTGAGAAACATACTTGATAAAATGAAAAATATCATGAGGAACCATTCGCCCTTGATGATGAATCCTCATCCATCAGGAGATATTGCAAGGGGAGAGAAAATAAAAAAGCAGGCTTATTTCATATTCGTGAAATAAGCCTGTTCCATAGGAGGATGTATATATGTAGAGTGAATAAAAGGAAGGAAAAGGGGATCCAATCCCTTTTATTCAACTAACTACCTTAATAAATAGGAACCCAGCCTTCTGTTGTAACGAAAATACGAATAGCTACAACTTGGCGATCATCTTGTAATGTGAAATAATGTCTTGCATTTTCAGGTACAGAAATTAGATCACCAGGCTCAAGTTCAACATCGAAGAAGCGACCATCCTTGTCTTGGATAGCAAAGATACCATGCCCACTGACGATAAAGCGAACTTCATCGTCAGTATGATAATGCTCTTGTTTAAAGTTAATTAATAACTCATCGAGGTTAGGTGTTGCATTTGAAAGGGAAATAACATCATGTACTTTATAACCTCGACGTTCTGAAACATCAGTGATTTCATTGGAAAATACTGTTAAAATTTCTTTTTTGTTTTCATCAGTTAAGAAGTAGTTTTCTTTTAAATGAGTAGGAAGTTTTGAAATATCCCATTTCTCATATAAAACGCCTTCTCCATGTAAAAATTGCTTTACTTCCTGTTCATTTTCAATACGGGTATTTATTTCATGAATACGAATTTGCGCCATGTGAAACGCCTCCTTGAATTGATAATAGTTTTATATGAAATTGGAATAAAAACTCATATGCTTCTAATCTTTTCTTTGCATCAAAGCTATCTTTTCCCCAAACGGTAATGCCATGGTTGCGAATCAATATAGCTCCAGCATCATCATGAATATGTTTTCGGAAATCTTCTCCTAACGTTGGAATATGAGCGTGATTTTCAATAATTGGAATTTTGATAGTGGCTCCTTCTTCCCATATATTAAGAGCTTTAATAATTTCTTGATTAGAAAATGAGATTTCTTTGTCGTATACGTTTGTAATTACATTGTTATCAATTGTATGGACATGTAAGACACATTCAGCTTCTGTATGATTGTAAATATGAGTGTGTAGCAATGTTTCTGCTGAAGGGCGTAAATCGGTTTCTAAAACAGCCTTTCCAGTTTGATCAACTAATAGAAAATCATCAGGTGTTGTTTTCGTTTTATCTCTTCCGCTTGCTGTAATAAGAAAGGTCATTGGAGTGTTACTCACTTTTATTGAAATGTTTCCACTTGTAGCAGGAAACCAGTTGCGATCCGTTAATTCTTTCTTTAATTTACTCAATTTTTCCCATTGACGAAAAAGTTGTCTCATTTTATCACCTCCAACAATTGCTGAACTTCTGTCTGTATGTCATAAAACGTTTCAAATGCTGTATAGGAAATTTGATGTTCTTGGCATTTTGTAATGAGAAAATCACGAGCGAATACTTTATCAGCAAGTTTTGCTGCTTGTAAATCTGTAATTGAATCTCCAATTACAATGTTAAAATCACCGTTTAAACTTAATTGCTGAATCAGTGTTGATTTGCAAAGACCGCATTTGTTTTTACAATGTTCATCGCAAGGATGAGGCCAGTTTACTTTAATTGTTTCCCCTGAAAAATCAGTCGTATTGCAATAAATATGGTCTGGGCTGATTAGCCCTTTGAGAAGAGGATAGACGAAAAAATCCATTCCTCCTGATATAATATGAAGTGAAATCTGATTTGTTTGGACAAACTGTGCAAACTCTTGGAATCCAGCCCGAATCACCGCTGTTTCTTTTATAAAAGTAGTGATGTCATCTTGTAAACTTGTAGGTAAAAGAGAAAACAATTCCCCTACACCTTCTTGAATAGAAAGTTCTTGTGATAGAATTTTTTGTTTAATCGTTTTGGCTTCTGGTGGAGCGAATTTTTCCATAATCGCAACGATATTATCATTGTTCGTAATCGTACCATCGAAGTCACAAAAAATTTGAAGACTCATAGTTTCACCCCACGTGATGGATTCCCCCATAATTGCAGTGCAGCATGTAAATCAGTGTTATCTACTTCATGCAATGGTGTTCTTTGCAAAGTGGCATCAATTGCTGCTCGAAATGCTCTTCCACCGCCTTGCGCTCCAGCTGGGTGACCATGAATACCACCACCTGCGTTAATGACAACATCCTTGCCAAAATCACGAAGGATAAACGGAACAAAACCAGGGTGAATACCAGCTGATGGAACAGGAAAGCTTCGTTTTAAAGAGTGATCTTTTTCAGTTAGTTTACTTGTAATAAGAAGAGCTTCTTTTTTTTCTAGTGCAACACTGCCGTATGGTGATGGAAATAAAGAGAAATCTGCACCAGCATAACGAAGTAGCTTTCCAAGTAGCAATGGATAAGAAAGTCCATATAATTCCGATGAAGCGTATGCGCCGCTTACAGCAGGATGTGCCATAATTGGAATCGATATATCATCATCTTCCGCAAGTGATTGCAATACATCTAATCCATACGAGAATACATTGAACAGAAGAATATCTGCACCAGCTGTGGCGGCACGTTTTGCATTTTCTTTAAGATCATATGTACGCCCTGTTAAATTCACTGCATATAAAGTCTTATGACCATATGTTTCGTATACAGACTGTAACACTTCTTTTCCAGAATGAATTCGTTTTGTGAGCGGTGTTAATGGATTTTCAAACAAAATTTCATCATCTTTTACAATATCTACACCACCAATTGCTTGATCACGGAGCTGTGTTTTTAAATATCCTATATTGCGTCCAAGCATTCCTTTGAAAATGCTCATCAGAAGTGGACGGTCGTGAATTTGTAAGAGATTTCGAATGCCCTCAATGCCAAATTTAGGGCCAGGGAAATGTTCTTTTAAGTCATCTGAAAATGTTAAATCAATCAGTTTAACTTCGCCATCTAGTGATAATTTTCCAAATGTTGTTGTCAAAATAGCTGGTAAATCAGGGCTGAAATTTAGTGATGGATAATGAATTTTAATGAGTCCACGTGTCGCTTTTTTTCCGAGATACGTATTTACATGCTCTTGTTCTTCTAATTGTTCTACATGAATGACATTGCCTTTATGTTGTTTTAATTGTTCTTGTAATAAGTGTGGTAAATGAGTCCATGAACCAATTGTTAAACCGAGAGCAATTTGTTCTGCTTTTTGGTTTAAATTATGAGAATCATCATGGATTAAATAGGTTGCTGTTATTCCGCTCATTTTTATAACCTCCTAGTTAAATAAAAAAACCTCTCAGCTAAGGAGAGGTTTTTTTACAACCAGCTCCTTATCTGTCAGCGTAATGCTGCGAGAATTAGCACCGTGCCTACAATTGTAGATCGGTTGCCGGGTTTCATCGGGCTCGTCCCTCCACCTGCTCTTGATAAGAAGTATTTAGAAATGTTTGAATTTTTACGATATCTGAATTTTGACAGAGTTTTTTTAGGATGTCAATGGTTTTTTGAAAATTTTTAATTTCTGGATTCGTTGAACAGCTTCTTGTAGTCGCTCTTCTGTATGTAATAATCCAATACGAACGTAGCCTTCGCCATGTTCGCCGAACCCGACTCCAGGTGCAACTGCTACATGTGCTTGTTCTAGTAATATATCGGCAAACTGTTCAGATGAAAAACCATCGGGAACGGGAAGCCAAGCGAAAAAAGAGCCTTTTGGTGCGACTACATTCCAGCCGATTGATTGACAAGCTGAAATAAGGGCATTTCTTCTAGATTCATAACGATCAACTAGTTCAGTTACACAAGATTGTGAACTTAATAGTGCCTCACGAGCAGCCTCTTGTACAGCGCCAAAAATGCTGACATACATATGATCTTGCAATAAATTGATTGTTTCAATTACACTTTCGTTACCGATAGCAAAGGCGATGCGCCAACCAGCCATATTAAATGTTTTTGATAATGTATAAATTTCAATGCCAACATCTTTCGCGCCATGTGCTTGTAAGAAGCTAGTTGGCTTGTTACCATCAAAACCAATTGCTCCATAAGCAAAGTCGTGAACCACTAAAATATTATTTTCATTTGCAAATGTAATTGTTTCCTCAAAGAACTCTTTTGATGCGACAGCACCAGTTGGATTGTTAGGATAATTTAAAAACATCAATTTCGCTTGTTTGGCAATAGTATCATCGATTTTAGTGTAATCTGGTAAGAAATCATTTTCTGGTAATAACGGCATCGTTTCAAATTTTGCTTTTGCTAAAGCGACACCTGATAAATAGTCAGGATATCCTGGATCGGGTACAAGAATTGGATCACCAGGATTTGTAAAACAAATCGGTAATTCAACAATCCCTGCTTTTCCGCCAAATAAAACAGCAACTTCTGTTTTAGGGTTTACTTTGACTCCATATTCACGTTCATAGAACGTTGCAACGGCTGTTTTTAAGTTTTCATGTCCGCGAAATGGCGGATATTTATGATGAATTGCTTTTTCTGCTGCACGTTGTAAAGCTGTTACGATATGCGGCGGTGTTGGTTGATCTGGATTGCCTTGCCCTAGATTGATAACATCGTGACCTGCTTCAACCACTTGGTTAACTTTTGCAACAAGTGAAGCGAAAAACTGTGTTGGTAAGGATGTTAAAATCTCGGAAGGTTGAAAATATTTCATACTTTCCACCTCTTTTGAAAGTTGTTACAATTCTAGTGACAAATGATATAACCTTTCCAAGTTTTTGTAAAGAAAAAATAATTGAAAATGGGGCGGATAAAATGAAAGTCGCATGTATTCAAATGGATATTGCTTTTGGTGATGTGAGCACAAATATTGAAAATGCAAAGAAAAAAATAGAAGAAGCGATGCAAAGAAAACCAGACGTTATTGTATTACCAGAACTTTGGACGACTGGTTATGATTTAAAACGCCTTCCTGAAATTGCAGATGAAGGAGGAATACAAACGAAAGAACTTCTATCAGAATGGGCGAAGCAATTTGCGGTGAATATTGTTGGGGGTTCTGTTGCAAAGCAAACAAAACAAGGTGTTACGAATACGATGTATGTTGTGAATCGCGAAGGTGAAGTGCAAAATGAATATAGTAAAGTACATTTGTTCCAATTAATGGGCGAACATAAGTATTTAATAGCTGGTGATGGAACCGGTGAGTTCACGTTAGATGATGTGCAGTGCGGGGGGACAATTTGTTACGATATTCGTTTCCCAGAATGGATACGTGTTCATACTGTAAGAGGGGCAAATGTATTATTCGTTGTAGCAGAATGGCCGCTTGTTCGCTTAGCTCATTGGCGTTTACTTCTTCAAGCGAGAGCGGTAGAAAATCAATGTTATGTGGTTGCATGTAATAGAGCAGGAGAGGACCCGAATAATGTGTTTGCTGGACATTCTCTTATTGTTGATCCATGGGGAGAAATTGTAGTAGAAGCAGGAGAAGAAGAATCTATTTTACATGGGAAGCTAAATTTAGAAAAAGTTAAGGAGGTGCGTAAGGGAATTCCTGTCTTTACTGATCGACGTCCAGAATTATATAAATAAAAAATATTGACAAATGATTTTTATTCTTGTTATAGTCTGTAGCAGAAAGTTAAAAATTCAAATAAATCATGCAACTCTTATCAAGAGCAGGTGGAGGGATTTGGCCCGATGAAACCCAGCAACCGACCGTAATACCATTGTGAGATGGGGCGTTTATGCGCCAAAAAGGCACGGTGCTAATTCCAGCAGAAAGGATAGCTTTCTGACAGATAAGAGGGGAGAAGCTGAACTTCAAACCTCTTTCTTCATGGAAAGAGGTTTTTCTTATGATGAAAAACCTCTGAATTAAAAAAGGGGGATAAGAAAATGGGATATCGTTCATTAACAGAAGAAACAGCAGTTCAATATGTAAAAGAGCATGGATACTTTGAGAAAAAAGCAAAGGTAACTTGTCATGAAATAGGAGATGGAAATTTAAATTATGTATTTAGGCTCCATGATGGAGAACGAGGTATTATCGTAAAACAGGCTCTTCCCTATGCAAAAGTCGTTGGAGAAAGCTGGCCACTTTCGTTAAGAAGAGCCACAATTGAAAGTCAAGCATTACAAGTTTTTGCAAAATATGTACCAGAATACGTTCCGAAAGTATATGGTCATGATGAAGAGTTAGCTGTGACAGTAATGGAAGATTTGTCAACTCTTACAATTACTCGTAAAGGATTGAGTGAAGGGGAAGACTATCCGC
>Ga0105250_10001193_pt1 | contig 14517 bp, 12 predicted proteins | sample KBSS54metaG_FD_80425 | JGI IMG/M metagenome (GOLD analysis project Ga0105250, IMG submission 80425) | Switchgrass rhizosphere microbial communities from Kellogg Biological Station, Michigan, USA - KBS S5-4 metaG | ecosystem: Host-associated > Plants > Roots > Rhizosphere > Soil | place...
CCGCAAATTGAAAAAAAGGAACATATATGTTTATCAGCGCAGCTCATAGAAATGACTACTTTAATGTCTTCATTTGCAGCTATGCAAGGCGTTTATTTACAAGTTGAAATTTCTGAGAACCTTTATACAATTGGTGATAAGACAAAGTTAAAGCAAGCAATTATGAACATCGTTAAAAATGGAATTGAAGCGATTCAAGAAAACAAAGGGTATTTAAAAGTAACCGCCATTCAAAAAGATGATGTGATTATAGTGCGAGTAAAAGATAGTGGCGTTGGAATGACGAAAGAACAGCTAGCAAGGCTTGGACAACCGTATTATTCATTAAAAGAAAAAGGAACGGGCCTAGGGCTTATGGTTACCTTTAGTATTTTACAAGCACATAATGGTATGCTGGAATATAAAAGCGAGAGTGGAAAAGGAACGGAAGCAATTATTACATTACCAGCAGTTAGAAATAAGGAATAAAAGTTACCGATATAAGGTAACTTTTTTATTTATCTATATAAATTCAAGTTGAAAAAACGACATAAACTCCTTCATTTTAGTTGGGAGAGAGGATCCAGCCATGCATAGAAGCGGTCAGAGCCTTTTCCTGCCCCATGCCAAGTAAAAATAGAAAGAGAAAACAACTAACGGTTACTTTTTCTGCTTCGCGTGAGCGACTTATATGTCGAAAAACTAAAATAGATTTATATACGTGAAAATGAAAGGCTTATAAAGCTTCTACCTTGGATGATGAAAAGCTAACGATGAAGGTTTTCTTTTATTCATTTGTTTTTTCTGGTTTGACTCGAATAAATAAATTTTTAAATGATTGAAATAAGCTTTGCTCCTTTGAGGCGGCGATTAGTCGTTTTGTTTCTTGAATTTCACGAATGACTTGCATAAGCTGTGCATCTCGATTGTTGTCTTTATTGTAAACGTGATTGACAAGCTTGTTCATTTTTTCTTCTTGCTTTGATTCACGCTTATACATATGATTCATCAATAAGTCCATTTTTTCTTTTTGTAGGGCATCTGTTTGAGCTGCGTGATCAATAAGCTCTTGCAGCATTTCTTCTTGTGTACCTTCTTTTACATAAACTTGTTGCATTAATTCATCTAGTTTTTCATCTTTTAAGCGGTTTTGTGTAATTAAGGTAGAGTTTTGATGAATAATTGCTTCGTTTAATTGGGCGAGCATCTCAAGTTTTAACATGAATTCTTCAAAGTTTCGGTCTTCTTCTTTCGCATGTACTTCTTGATTTTGTTTTAACATCGGTACAGGTGGACTGTCTTTTTCTTTTAAAATGATAGGAATTGTTTCTGTAATATCTTCTTGCAGTGTGGCTGCTCGTTCGTGAATTGATTTTAAAAGCTTCATATCATCCATTTTATATATACGAGCATCAGCGGTTTTTGCAATCATATAACCATGTTGTTCTAAAAGTTGACTATATTTTCGAACTATGTGTTTCGGGATTCCTGTTTTATTTGTAACATCCTTCGTTTTATATGTCGCCTCCATAACATTTCCTCCCCAAAAAGTATCGTATATACAAATTCCATCTTTTATTTAGACTTCCTTTGAAAAAGAATGTCGGAAGTCTAGAAGTTTTCTACATGATTAGCAAAAAGTTGCATAAAAATGAATGTTTTTGGCGTAAAGGGGAGGAAGGGATAAAATAATGTCTGAAAACATATATGGAGGAAGTTTGTTATAATAGCCTAGGAAAAGAAATTGGGTCGAAAAACGGAGGTACATATATGAAACAATTAAAAGGCATTATCATTTCGATTATTGCTATTCTTTCTATTTTAGTTGCTGTCTATGAAGCGTTTATACCAACAGAACCAAAGAGTAAGAAAGAAGTTACATATGATCAAGTTCTAGAATTTCCAAAAGAACGTTATCCAGAGACGGGGAAACATATTGCAGATGCGATTAAAGAAGGGCATTCTAAAGTATGTACGATTGATAGAAGTGGTGCAGCTGATAGAAGAAAGTTGTCTCTAGCTCCATATCCAGCAAAAAAAGGGTACGATCGTGATGAATGGCCAATGGCAATGTGCAAAGAAGGTGGAAAAGATGCGCATATTGAATATATTAACCCTGCTGATAATAGAGGCGCAGGTTCATGGGTGGGAAATAAGCTAGATAAGTACCCAGATGGGACACGTGTGAAGTTTGAGGTTAAGTAGTAGAAGGGAATGGTGCTTGTGGAATTAACAATTTCCTACTCACAATTAATCGTGATGAATTATGATGGGGAACAGCCTTATGTAGACTGGACGAATGAAGATTTTGAGAGGGGATACGCTGAAGCAGAAGGAGTAATTATTTTTGAGGCACTTTCTGATTATACGTGTGAAATCAAAGCAACAGTTGGGAAGCGTATTGAGAAAGAAGAGACAATGAGAACGATATCAGTCCCTTTTAGGGTGGGGGACGAAGGAGTTTTTGTAAGGAGTATTCTTTCTGACAAATTTCCCATTTCAATTCCAAAAGGTGATTATCTGTTGGTACTACAAGCAATACCGCTTGAGGAACCAACAGATGATGAATTGTACAAGATACAATATGAATTGTTTTTTGAAGAGAAAGAGTAAAAAAAGCTACGGTATCGTGGCTTTTTCTTTTAAACTTCGTTACAATGAAGAACGGAAGAAGGTGTAAATATACGCCAAGTTTGCGGCGTAATCTTATCGTTTATTGGATCGGCTGCTTTTCAAAATCGTGCGGATTAAGTTTGGTTATTCTATTTATGTCTCTTTATATAGAAGAACTAGGAATTGATGATGTGAATAAATTAGCGTAATTGTCAGGAAGTTCATTTTATTTTTATTTGTACCACCGTGTTATTGGCGATGAACGCTAGTTGAAATATAGAATAAGGGTATCCTTTTAAAGGACACCCTTATTTCCTTATGCGTTTGTTTTTAGAAGAGAGCGGGCCTCTTTAGCAGCTTGAACCATATGCTCTAAAGCAGGTATAACTTCTTCTGTTCTTCTTGTTTTTAAACCACAGTCTGGGTTAATCCAGAAGTATTTTGGATCACATACTTTTAAGGATTGTTCTACAATTGTATACATTTCATTTTTACTTGGAACACGAGGGCTATGAATATCATAAACTCCTAAACCGATCCCTTTTTCATATGTTGTATGTTCTAATGTATGAATGAATTCGCCATGACTTCTTGATGTTTCGATAGAAATAACATCGGCATCTAATGCACGAATTGCATCTACGATATCTTCGAAGTTACTGTAACACATATGTGTGTGAATTTGTGTTTCATTCGCTACAGAAGAAGTTGCTAGAAGGAATGATTGAACAGCCCATGTAATATATGTGTTCCAATCTTTTTCTTTTAGCGGCATTCCTTCGCGAAGTGCTGGTTCATCGACTTGAATAACACGGATACCGGAAGATTCAAGCAATTTAATTTCATGACGAAGTGCTAATGCGATTTGGTAAGAAACTTCTTTTCGTGAAATATCATTCCGAACGAATGACCAGTTTAGAATGGTCACAGGACCTGTTAACATGCCTTTTACAACTTTATCTGTAAGGCCCTGGGCATATGCGGTTTCTTTAATTGTCATCCCATTAATAAAGGCAACATCGCCATAGATTACAGGTGGTTTTACGCAGCGGGAACCGTATGATTGAACCCAACCATTCTTAGTGAAAGAGAAACCAGCAAGTCTTTCGCCAAAGTATTCTACCATATCAGTTCGCTCAAATTCACCATGAACGAGCACATCAAGGCCGATTTCTTCTTGATATCGAATCCATTTTTCAGTTTCTTTTTCAATAAATTGTTCATATTGTTCATTTGTAATGTCACCGCTTCGCCATTGTTTACGCGTTTGACGAACTTCAGTAGTTTGCGGGAAGCTACCGATTGTTGTTGTTGGAAGTAGCGGTAACTGTAATGCTTCTTGTTGCAAAGCATAACGTTGTTCAAATGGAAGAGGACGAGAGAAATCCTCTTCTTTAAGGGTTGCTCTTGCTGTTTGTACATCTTCACGATTACGTGCAGCTGAAGATCGAATTGCTTCATGAGCGCTACGGTAAGTAGCTAATTCCGTACTAACACTTTCTGCACCCTCAGAAAGCGCGCGTTTAATAAGTGTAAGTTCTTCTAGTTTTTGATTTGCAAATGCAAGGGCATCAAATAGTTCTGTTGATAAGTGTGTTTCTTCCGTTTTATCAATTGGAGTATGTAATAAGCTACATGAAGGCTGAACGATCCATTCTTTCGGTGTAATGTGATCTTGTAATGTTTTAAATAAAGAAAGGACTTCGTCAAGATCAGCTCTCCAAATGTTACGGCCATCTATACAACCGACTGCTAAAATTTTATCGGATGGGAATCCATACTCTAAAACTGTGTTTACATTACCTTCTTTACCGTGAACAAAGTCCAATCCAATGCCGGATACAGGAAATGTAATAATTTCTTCATAGTTCTCTTCTACACTATCAAAATAAGTTTGTAAGACAAGAGTTGCATTTGGAACGCTTTTACGAATTGTCGCGTAAAGTTCTTTCGCCTCTGCTATTTCTTCTTTTGTTAAAGATGCAAAAATTGGTTCATCAATTTGGATGAGTTTTGCACCAGCTTCGTGTAATTCAGTTAATAGCTGTACATAAGGAGCAACTAGTTGATTTAAAATAGTAGCAAATTGCTCTTGTTTATATCCTTTTGCTAATTTTAAGAATGTATAAGGTCCTAATATAACTGGTTTTCCATCAACGCCTAATTCTTGTTTTGCTTCTTCGTATAAGCGAAGTGGTCGATTGTCTTTTAAAGAAATCTCCAATCCTTCTTCATATTCTGGAACAATATAATGATAGTTTGTGTTAAACCATTTTGTCATTTCGGAAGCAACGTGATCTTTAGAGCCACGTGCCATTGCAAAATATACATCAAGATAAGAAGTGAACTCTGAAAAACGAGATGGAATAAAGCCAAGCATGTAGGCTGTGTCCAGCACATGATCATAATATGTAAAGTCGCCAATTGGAACTAAATTGATTCCTTTTTCTTGCTGAGCTTTCACATGTTGAAGACGAATTTCTTTCATTGTTGTTGAAAATTGCTGCTCATCAATCTTATTTGACCAAAAAGCTTCCAACGTTTTTTTCCATTCTCGGTGTAATCCAATTCGTGGATACCCTAAATTACTTGTTTGAATTGCCATTTAAAATTCCTCCCTAATTGAAAGTAAGCATTTCCGTTTACTCGGAAATACATGTAACGAAAAGTATAAAGGTACAGAAAATAGCCCTCTCTTCTCGTTCATAACACCTAATCATCATCCGTGAGTCTATCAGTGTTGTTAAAATAGGCAGGTCTCTTGGCTTATGCTTCATATGACTTCTTTCACCTTCCCGTTTTCACAGTGGTATAGAAAAGAAGTCTCTGCACTTACAGTGGCGGGACCGCGTTGGAATTTCACCAAACTTCCCTTTTCAACACGAACTCAGAAATGTCGTGTACCTATTTTCCTTTTGAAAGGAATTTAACAAGCGAATATGATATTGAAACAAATTCTAACATAATTTTTTGAATTTTGTCTACTGTTTTAAAATAAGAATATTCATAAAATCATGACTTTCATCATTATGAAAATTATGATTTTATAAATGGGATGGAATCAAAGGTTCTATGTTTGTTTTCAACATGAATGATGAGGATTTATGTCTAAATAAGAGAGAAGAAATAATAAAGAGCATAAGGCGGTGGATGGTAGGGAGAATGATCAGTGAGGAAAATCCCCACTGATAAAGTGTCAATTTACATTCATTCCTATTTCTGAAAGGCGACCAGCACTTGCATCTTTATGGAGTTCATTTAACCAACGTAATTCAACAGTAATATGTTCAATAACACTGTTGAAAATATAAAGCTGTGCACGCGGAACATTTTCCTTGCTATGTTCGTATATGGATTGCATCGTATGTAAATATTGAATCGTGTCATCTCTCTTTTTTTCTAAAATAGGAATGATTGTTTTTTCATCACCAAAATGAGAGAAGGATAGTGCTGAATAGATTGGTTTATATATTTGGTTTTTTGCCTCGAATTGCTTTAAAAGCAGTGTGTGGAAAAATTCTCTTCCAGTTTCAGTTATATGGAAAATTGTCTTATCTGGTCGATTGGTATCTCGTACAACATTTGTAACCGCAATTGCCCCTTGTTTCTCCAATTGTTCAAAGGCGTAATAGAGGGATCCTTTTGCGTATTTAATATAACAATTCATTTGTCGTTCTTTCATTATGTGCTGCACTTCATATGGATGTTTATCTCCTTCGAGTAGCAAGCCGAGAATGACTAATTTCATGCTCACGCTGTCTCAACTCCTGTAATATAAACTTTATACATATTATAAACGGTATATCTCTTTATCGAAAGAGATATACCGTTTCATTTTGGCGTGTATTAACTTACTTGTTTCTGTTTTTTCTTTGTTCCCGTTAAGAGACGTTCTTTACCCATCAGTATAATACAGATAATACTTAGAACAGCTGGGATAAGCGCCCAGCAAAATGTATCGGCAATAGATGTCCCAAGTGCTTGTTTAATTCCATCCAATATTTGAGGTGGAATTTTTTCAGTAGCATGTGGTGACAATAAAAAGCTTGTGTCTCCACCTTTTGGTACCATTTTTGCTAATTCTGGAGGGAAAACAGCTTTTAATTTATCAGTGAAAATCTGATTTTGAATTGTACCGAAAATTGTCACACCAAGAGTCATTCCAAGAGAACGGAAGAAAGAGTTTGTTGATGTAGCAGAGCCGCGATCTCTCATTTCTAAATTGTGAATAGAAGACATACTTAAAACAGAGAATGAGAAGCCAACTCCAAGCCCAGTTAGAATCATAAAGGTTGTTACGAGTGTACGTGATGTTTCTAGTGTTAATGTGCCAAGTGAATAAATCCCAAGTACAAAGAAAATTCCAGATACGATCATAATGTTACGGTAACTTGTTCGAGACGCCAATTGTCCACCTACTTGACTTCCGACTACAGAACCGACCATCATTGGTGTTAAAATTAATCCTGCATTAGATGCTGAACCGCCAAGAACGCCTTGGACAAAGATTGGAATGTAAACTGTACAAATAATAAAAGTTGCTCCATAGAAAAAGGCAACACCTTGGCTCGCTGCAAATAAGCGCTTTTTAAATAAATGGAAAGAAATAATTGGCTCTGTTGCTCGTCTTTCTACGAAGAAGAAGATAATAAGCATAATAGCAAAAGTAGCAAATAAGCCAAGAATCATATTAGAATCCCAAGCATATTCCTTACCACCAAGTTCTAGAGCAAACATTAAGCAAACAATGCTTATTACAAGTGTAATGGCACCAGTCCAATCGATTTTTTGTTTTCTATATTGTAGAGATTCTTTGTAGTACTTCGAGATGAAGAAGAAGGAAATAAGCCCTAATGGAATATTGATATAAAAGACCCAGTGCCAACTTATATAATCAGTAATATAAGCACCTAATAAAGGACCGAATACGCTTGATGTTCCAAAAACTGCTCCAAATAGTCCAGTCATTTTCCCTCGTTTTTCCGGCGGGAATATATCATACATGATTGTGAATGCAATTGGCATTAAAGCGCCGCCACCAATTCCTTGAATCGCTCTATAGATACTTAACTGTTCAATACTTGCTGCTGTACCGCAAAGAATAGAACCAAGCAAAAAGAGAAGCAACCCACCGATATAAAAACGTTTACGTCCATACATATCAGATAACTTCCCGAAAATCGGCATCCCTGCCATTGTTGCTACCATATAAGCTGATGTGACCCAAACAAATTTATCAAATCCTCCTAGGTCTCCAACAATTGTCGCCATGGCAGTGGCAACGATTGTATTATCCATTGCTGCCATTAAAATACCAAGTAACAATCCAGCAACAACAAACTTTGTTTTACTTACTTTGTTTTGAGATGCTTGTTCTTGCAAACATATTCCTCCTTTTATATAAGATCAACTGTTCTGTAGGAAAATCTTATTGGTAGTTCGTACTTTAGCATGTCTTTATGTATGACTATGATTTCACTATTTCTTTTATAAGAGAAGATAGTGCCATAAAGAAAAGCATAAATCATATTATAGTCAAATTTGACTAAAAGGCAAATTTTTTACTTTCTAGTTTTTAATATTGAAGAAACAAAAGGAAGTTATTGAATGATAGAGTGATAGCTATTTAAAATGGTTTTTTAATCACGTTGTCGAATAAGATAAAGAAGAAAGATAAAAATGTTGAAGACGTATATTTTTATTGGAATAAATAAGGGAATGCTTTAAGGTGAACGAATTGGAGAAGGGTGGTTTATTATTTAGTGAAGCAGAATAAATTTGTACAGATAATACCATCTGGAATGAGGTGAATTGTGATTGTGAAAATGTGGGAAATAAGTCTAGATAAAGAATTGTTTCCGTTGTCTTTACAACCTGTTAGGTGGATGGAAGGTGGTTCTAAAGAAGTTATGAGCAAACAGTCTAATCCAAATGTAGCAGTAACATTACAAATTCGCAGTAAAAAAGAAAAGTGTTTTTCACAAGAAGTTGTTTATGATGTACATGAAATTCTTTTTATTCAATTAGAAGTTGAAAACATAGGAAGCGAAGAAATTTCTCGCGTAATCGTTAGTCATATGATTCGTGATCATTTTGCATATATCCCTAATACATTACAAACGAGTAAAGGGACGGGAGAGTTTTTATTCCAACTTGTAAGGTGGAGGATTGATGAATTACTACCAGGTGAAAAAGCTCAATTAATCTGTCAGGTCAAAGCATCACGTATACAAATCCCGTCTCATATTTCGTTACGTGCTACATACACATTTCAGCAGAAGGGCCGATTATATGGACCACTTCAAACAAAAGAAGCAATATTGATACAACAATAAAAAGGAATCCCGGGACGTGGGTTCCTTTTTTAATGCAAATTATGCTTCTTTAGTAATTCTTTTTGTTCTAGGCCTTTTTTTCCTACATAGTTATTTTTATATCCGAAGTATAAAATAAATAAGAAAGAAGCAACATTTATGATAGCATCAATTTGGTCATTTGTAATAAAAGAAAGCCCGAATGATTCAAATAATAGCTTTAATGATAAGAGAAATCCGGCTAAAAAACGAATGACGTCTGGAATATTTTCTCTTTGTAACATCTTTTTCTCCTTTCGGTAATGGATATATATTATATAAATACAAATTGAAAGACCGACATAAAACCCTTTTTAGGTGGGAGAGAGCATCTGGTCATGCAGACCCTTTTCCTGCCCATACCAAGTTAAAACAAAGAGAGAAAACAAGTAGCGGTCACTTTTCGTTCTCCATAGCATCGATTTATATGTTGGAAAATCAAAATAGATATATACTATATATATGAAATAGAAAAGAAAATGAATACAAGTTTAAGAGAGAAAATGTACGGAAAATACGTACATTTTTGTTTTGTAAAAAAATATTATTGATATAGAAGCATACAGTATGATTAGTAATGCAAGATGTATAGATGCTCAATCCTTTTTGCTTTACTTATAATTTATATTATATAAAAGGTATTCAATTATTATTTTAGACGGTAACTTATCCGGGAGAGCGAAAATCATTAGAAGAGCTATGAAATAAAGTGAGAACTCAATCGTATAACATAGAGATTTAAAAAATAGAGAATTATAAAAGTTTTTTCGTAACAATTCCATCTCTTTTGTTACAAAAAAATGATATTTTGTAACAAAAGTCTTTAAAAATAGATTTAAACATCATATAATTGTAATGGATGTGTCAATACATTTTGCACAATGTTTTTTTATTTAAAAGTGTAGGGAAAACAATCTCTACACTTTTCCTTTTGAGGGAACAAAAAGAATATTTGTAAATTGTTGCAAGCAAACCTTTACACTGTGTAAAATGAACAAGAAAAGATTGATAGAAAGAGAGAAAGGGAATGGTAGAATGATAGACGTGAGGAGCCGACGATCGCCTTTGATCAGGTGGCTAGTTATAATTGCTATTGCAATTAGTGCTATCGCGGCGGGGTTTTTCATATTTCAATCCTTTACATCACCTGCAAGAGCTGTAGCCACTCAGGTAAACCCAATCCAGCTTGCTAGTGAACAGGTAAAAGTTGAGTTGGATAAAAAAGCACCGGTGAAATTTAATGGGGAAGTACGCAAAGTTGCATACTTAACTTTTGATGATGGGCCGAGTGAATTTCAAAAAGAAATTTTAGATATCTTAAAGAAAAATGAAATAAAAGGAACATTTTTCATGATTGGTGGAAACATCCCTTCTCATACAGAGAGTGTGAAACGTTTAGTAAAGGAAGGACATTATCCAGGTGTTCATAGCATGACACATGATTATGCCAAACTGTATAAACAAGGACAGTTTGTAGAAGAGATGAAACAAGCGCAGAAAATTGTGAAAGATGTTACAGGGATGGAACCTAAGCTTGTTCGTTGCCCGTACGGAAGTATGCCAGGGCTTAATCAAGCATTGCGGGACCAAATGGCAACAGTAAATATGAAAGAATGGGACTGGACTATTGATTCTTTAGATTGGAAATTACCAGGGAATCCAAATGGTGTAGTACAAAATGTCATTTCAGGGGCTAAACAAGAACGTGAAGTCATTTTAATGCATGAAAAAAAACAAACTGTACAAGCATTGCAAACAATTATTGATGATCTTCGTAAAAAAGGGTATGAGTTTGAAGTGTATGAAGAAGCTGCTCATTTTCCATTGAATTTTTGGCATGATGATCGTATATAAGTAGGAGGAAAAGAAGTTGAAGTATAATAAAATAGCAATTGTAGCGGCTTTATCTATGACATTATTAGCTGGTTGTTTCGGACCAAAACCAGAAGAGGAATTATATGTAGCATTTGAAAATGCTGCGAAGCAAGAAAAGCCAATGTTTGAAGACGCGAAAAAATTAGAGGCATTAGAAAAAGAAGGCCAAACATTATACGGTCAAATCGTGCAAGAAGGAAAAGATAATAATCAAGCTGTGAAAGAAAAATTAGATCAAGCAATGAAAAATACAGCAGAACGTAGAAAAGTAATTGATAAAGAAAAAGAAGCATTAAACAAAGCACAAGAAGAAGTGAAGTCGGTTGATAAATATGTGAAAAAAATCGAGAATGGTAAGCTAAAAGAACAAGCAGACAAAGTAAAGAATACTTACGAAAAACGATATGAGTCTTTTAAGAAGATGTATGACAACTATAGTAAATCATTAAAGTTAGAAAAAGAATTATTCACAATGCTTCAAGATAAAGGAGCAAAATTAAAAGATATTAGTGAGAAAGTAAAAACGGTGAACCAATCTTATAAAGATATTGATGCTGAAAAAGATAAGTTCAACGAATATACAAAATCATATAATACAGAAAAAGTAGCATTTTATAAACAAGCGAACATTAAAATAAAAGAAGAGAAGAAATAAAGCAGGTTGGCCATTATGGCCAAGCCTGCTTTATTTCTTTGTATACGTACGCCGATACCAAGGAATTGGTTCGCTTAATTTTTTTTCCTGTTTTAGCGCTTCCGGCCCAATAAAATCTTGAAGCGTTTTTTTTGCTACTGCTAAAGAAAGAGTTGTTTTGGGGTTTCTATAGGAAGATTCAAGGCTACCGAGATGTGGGAGAGTACTGAAATCATCTTTTGTAGGAGGGATATGGAAAAAATAGTCACCTAACCGAACGAGAACATCTGATTGTTGCTGACTAAAACGTGGATTCCTAGAGAAATGTAATCCTTCTTTTATTGCTTTCTTTTCACTAATTAAACGTTCTAAAGCAATCTTTTTCAACCAATATAAATATTTAGGATTTGTAGCAGCTTTGGCATGCCGGTTCACAATGAAAATAGATTGAGCCAATTGATCAATAGAATATTGTTTGTGTGATTGAGACTGTGGTTGTGAAGGTTTCATAGTGGGACCCCTTTCTAGTTTTTCAATATTATAGCATAAATAAAAGTAGTTTTTATTATATACAAAAAATGATTGTATACATTTTCAATATTAAAGCAATATTGTTACAAAAAACAACTATTTTGTATAATAGTGATAGGAATGATTTCTAGAAATTTGATAATGAAAGAGTGAGAAGTGTGAAAGATATATTGAAACAGCAATATGCCATTATTGATATTGGTTCAAATACAATGCGATTGGTGATTTATGAAAAACAAGATGGAGGCTTTTATAAGGAAGTTGAAAATACAAAGGTTGTTGCACGATTAAGAAATTATCTAATAGATGGTGTGTTAATACAAGAAGGGATCGATATACTGCTGCAAACATTACTTCAATTTCAAGAAAGTACAAGGTTTCACGGATTACATAATGTGCTTTGTGTTGCGACAGCAACAATTAGACAAGCAAAGAATCAAGAAGAAATAAAAAAACTTGTAGAAGGAAAAACTGATTTTGTGCTTAGGGTGTTATCTGAATATGAAGAAGCACGCTATGGTTACTTAGCTGTGATGAATTCAACTTCTTTTACAGAAGGAGTTACTGTCGACATAGGTGGGGGAAGTACAGAGGTTACATATTTTCGGGACCGAGAAATTGTAGAATATTATAGCTTTCCTTTTGGAGCGCTTTCTTTAAAACAACAATTTATTCATCGTGAGACACCAACCACAGAAGAATTAGAAGAATTAAGAAGATATCTATGGTATCAATTTCAAACGTTACCTTGGTTAAAGGAAAAAAGACTACCTCTTATTGCTATAGGTGGGAGTGCTCGAAATATGGTGAAAATTCATCAAAATGCAATTTCTTATCCGATAGCAGGTTTGCATTTATATAAAATGAAGGAAGCAGATATAAGGGATGTGAGAGAGGAACTAGAAAGTCTTTCTTTTACAGAATTACAGAAGTTAGATGGGTTAGCAAAAGATCGAGCTGATACAATTATTCCAGCGATAGAAGTATTTTATATGCTAACAAATATTATACAAGCCCCGTCATTTGTATTAAGCAGAAAAGGGTTACGAGAAGGTGTTTTCTATGAGGAACTTACAAAAAAATTAGGTATTTCTTATTATCCAAATGTAGTAGAGGAAAGTTTACACTTATTGTCCTATGAATATGAAATGGATATGAAATTTGTCGTTCAACTTATTAAGCAAGGAACGTTAATTTGTACACAACTTGAAGAGTCTGAAATTATTTATTTTTCAGAAAAAGATTGGGGTATATTTTATCAAGCTGCCAAAGTATTTAATATCGGGAAATACATAGATACAGAAGCAAGCCGTCTGCATACATTCTATTTATTGGCGAATAAAACAATCGACGGCATGATGCATAAAGAACGTATTAGACTTGCACTCATCGCATCTTATAAATCGAAAATGCTATTTAAACAGTACTTAGCACCATTTGAAGGTTGGTTTGATAAGAGTGAACAGAAAAAAATTCGATTGTTAGGGGCAGTTTTACAATTTTCAGCTGCTTTAAATGTGAGACAAAGGGCGCTTATTGAAAAGATTAACGTGGAAAAAAATAAAGAGAAGCTTGTATTCCGCATTGTTTGTAAACAATCAGCTTTAGCAGAAAAGGTACAAGCAGAAAAGCAGAAAAAGCAGTTAGAAAAAGCATTGAAGATGAATATTGATTTAATATTTGAAGAGGAATATTAAGTTGTACGGATGTCTTTACAAAAGTTTTACACTTTAATAAATTGGAATTTGATACAATAAATGTAACTAAATTATATTGAAAAAGTTTCAAGGGAAGTGTGAGGGGAAATGGAATTGGAATTGATGAAGGAAAGCCCTGTAAATTTGAATGATACTGCTTACTATAATAACCGTGAATTAAGCTGGCTTGCTTTTAATGAACGTGTGTTACAAGAGGCACAAGATGAAAGTAATCCACTTTTAGAAAGATTAAAGTTTATTAGTATTTTTAGTTCAAATTTGGATGAGTTTTTTATGGTACGTGTTGCTGGATTAAAAGATCAAGTAAAAGCGGGCTTCAATCAACCAGAAAATAAGGCTGGATTAACACCAAAACAGCAGCTAAATAAAATTGCTACGAAAGCTCATGAATTGATGACAGTTCAGTATAATACATTTAAAAATACTGTGCTGCCAGCGCTTGAAATGGAAGGTATTGAGCCGTTAATATTTCAAGATTTAACGAAAGAGCAACGTGAGTTTATTGAAGAATATTTTGACGAACAAATTTTTCCAGTCTTAACACCTGTAGCGATAGATGCATATCGTCCGTTTCCGATGCTTTTAAATAAAAGTTTAAACTTAGCTACTATTCTCTATGATGAGAAACAGGTAGAGGAAGAGAACAGAACAAAGCTTGGTATTGTCCAAGTGCCTTCATTACTCGAGCGTTTTATTTTTTTGCCAAGTGAAGATCAAAAACATAAATTTATTTTATTAGAAGACGTAATTAGTAGTTTTACTCATAAATTATTTACAGGATATAAAGTATCCTCGGTCACTCGTTTTCGTATTA